>Ga0315289_10000439_pt1 | contig 64722 bp, 52 predicted proteins | sample YL17G11_40_MG_FD_203452 | JGI IMG/M metagenome (GOLD analysis project Ga0315289, IMG submission 203452) | Sediment microbial communities from Yellowstone Lake, YNP, Wyoming, USA - YL17G11_40 | ecosystem: Environmental > Aquatic > Freshwater > Lake > Sediment | place: USA: Wyoming | collected... | reverse complement strand
GTGGTTGAAGTGAATGGTCAACTCCGTCTGGGAGAGGTCACTCGACAGACAAAGCGAGTTATAGACCTGCTTGAAGTACCTATTACCAAAAGACTGGGGCTTTAGGGGGAACGGTAACAACGAAAAAAAAGGTTATTTATCCATGTTGAATCAGACGTTCGACCAGTGCTTTGTAGGTTACGGCAAGCTGTTCCGCGAAGGCTTTATCTTTTGTTTCCACGTAGACCCGGAAAATAGGTTCAGTTCCAGAAGGACGCATCAGCACCCATCCTCCTTTCACATAGAGTTTGACGCCGTCTGTCCTATCGATTTTTATGACATCAGGATTGTTCTTTGAATGCTCCACCACGATGTTCATGACACTGATTTTTTTCTCATTCGGACATGCCATCTTGGTTTTATACATCGAGTACTTTGGTATCTCTGCAATAAGTTCAGAGAGAGGTCGTTTTTCTGTAGCAAGGATTTCTAATATTTTTGCAAGAGTCATTGCTGAATCACGACAGTACTGCAGCTCAGGGAAAATAAGGCCGCCGTTTTCTTCGCCGCCAAACACCGCTTTTGTTTGGATCATCGTACGGGCGACAACCGGGGAACCAACCTTGGTGTAGATGACGCTCCCGCCGTTTGCCCGTATCACGTCCTCAAAACACGTTGAGGTGGTCACCGGAGTTACTGTAACGCCCCCGCTTTTCTCTTTTGTGATATATTTTCCTACAAGCGAAAGTGATGTATCCCCCAAGATGTAAGCCCCGTGTTCATCCACGAAGATAGCGCGATCAGCGTCTCCATCCTGTGCAACCCCAAACGATGCACCAACTTTCGGGACTGTTTGCATGAGAACACCGAGGTTTTCCTGGGTTGGCTCTGAATTATGTCCTGGGAACCTACCATCGGGTTCGCAAAAGAGAGGTGTTATCGTGCATCCAAGTTTTTTCAGCAGCGTAAGTGTCACAAGGCTTCCTACCCCGTTTCCACAATCGAGTACCACATGGAAATGCTGTTTTTTAATGAGGGATACATTAACCGCTGAAAGAATCCCGGAAATATAGAGATCTCTTGCGCCATCCCATGTGAAATAGGTGCCTACATCAGTCCAGGCTGCAAGGGAGGGGTGATGTGAAAAATACAGTGCTTCGATTGCTTCTTCAGTGTCTTTGGAAAACTCAGTTCCATCTCCAGCGATGCCTTTGATGCCGTTAAACTGCGGCGGGTTATGTGACGCGGTGATCATAACGCCGGAATCAAATCTCTTTTCCTTTACCATGTATTGTAATGTCGGGGTTGGAACAAGGCCGACATCAATGACGTCACAGCCTGTGGAAAGCAGGCCTGCAGCTACTGCTGATTTAAGCATGCCACTTGATAATCGTGCATCCGTCCCTAGAGCGATTCGCGGTCGTTTAACCGTTTTTTTTAGATACGTGCCCCAGGCCTGTCCGATACCAAGGGCAAACCCACCAGTCATTTCCGAATTGACAATCCCTCTGATGCCGTTGGTGCCAAAAAGCCGCGTCATTTCTCTCTATCCTTTTAGTGGATTGTTCTTTTTTATGATGTCAAGGGTCCGTGTCATAAACTGGGTGGTCAGATCCTGCAGAACAGTGTCATTGTCTGCCTCGACGGTTAGTCTGATGATCGGGCTGGTGTTCGACGGTCGGATCAACACCCAACCGTTCTCAAGGTCTACGCGTACCCCGTCCATGGTGTTCACATGGGGGTACTCTGCGGTCAGTTTTTGTTTGAGTTGTTTGACGACATCAAATTTGAGTTCGTCAGCACAGGCTATTTCCTCTTTTTTTGTTGGATACAGAGGAAGGTCTGCTACAAGCTGACTTAAGGGTTTTTTCACAGCTTCAAGGATCTCTGCGATTTTCAAAGGTACCACGAGAGCGTCATCAAACAAGAAATACTCAGGGAGGATAAGATGCCCTGAAGATTCTATGCCCAGTGGCGCGTGCTCCTGCTTTGCTTCAAGTGTTAAGAACGTGTGTCCTACCGGGATTTGTTTGATGGTAAACCCGAGTGGCTCAAGTTGTTCTTTGACTGCTTTTGAGCATTCGACATTGATGATGACCGTCCCTTTTTTCTTTATTCCGTGCTTCCCAAGGATGATCCCTGTTTGGTCTGCTGAAAGGATTGTCCCGGTGTTGTCTACGATGACTGCACGGTCGCCGTCTCCATCGAAGGCGACACCGAAATCGCAGGAGTGTTTTTTCACAGCTTCAACAAGTGTTGTCAGGTTTTTTGGTTTGGGGTCAGATGGGCGGCTGGAAAACGTAGGATCAGGTTCACAATACACAGGAACGGTAGTTAATCCGAGAGCAGTAAAGATTTCCGGTGCGGAGAATGTCATGCTTGCTCCGCCGCAGTCAAGTGCGACTTTGAGTTTTTTCTTGAATTTGAAATGAGTAGTGAAGAAGTTTTTATAGTTGGTTTTCGCATCGACAGAATCTACTTTTCCTATCTTATCCCAGCTGACAACAGCAAATTTATCCTGGAGGACCAGGTCCCGGATTGCCATGAGTTTGTCCTCAGGTAATCCGACACCGTCACCATAATAGAACTTGATGCCGTTCCATTCTGGCGGCAGGTGACTTGCGGTGACAAATGCGATAAGATCAGCCTTCAATGTTACGCCGGCAAAGAGGGTTTGTCCAAACGATGTCGTCCCTGTATGCTGGATATGTACTCCAGTTGATGATACTCCTGCGATGAAGGCGTGAGCGAGCGGGGGGCTGGATTGACGGATGTCGCTTCCTACCGTAATCTGTGTTCCTTGCATGGTTTGTTTTACGTAGGTTCCTGCAGCAAGACCAATTTTGTAAAACACGTCAGCTGATATGTCTTTATTGTAGAGTCCTCTGATGTCATAAGCCCGGAAAATCTGTTTCGAGATAGGTTGACTCATTACAGGAGACATGAAGAGCCTGTTATAAAAATTTGATTGCTAGACGAGGTGATGTCATTCACCGATGACGTTGCCTATTTGTTTATCGGGGTATCCGGGGGGAATTGGTTGATTCCATACGATTGCGTTCTCAAGTGTTGTCTGTTTTTCGATTGTTTCGTTATCACCGACAGCAACATTCCTAAGAACTGCTCCGTCTTTTATTTCGCAGTGCTCCCCGATGACGCAATGATCAAGGGAAACATTGTTTCCGATGGTAGAATTATCAAAGACAATACTTGATTGAACGGTAGTGTCTTTCCCTATGCGAACCGCGGTTCCTAGGCAGGAGTAAACGAGCTTCCCCTGGATTGTGCATTGTTCTCCAGTAATAAAGGTTTTTTTCTGTTTTTCCAGTAGGAGCTTGTGAGCGCTGATGTAGCTGCTGATCCTGCCGACATCAAGCCAGTACCCTTGGAATTTATATCCGAAAAACCTTCCGGTGTTACCGATGATTTGCGGGAAGATTTCTTTTTCCATGGAGATCAATCTGCCGGTTTCAATGTAGTTGAGCACCTGTGGTTCAAGGAGGTACGCCCCTGCGTTGATGAGGTCTGAGGGGGCGTCTTCTACTTTTGGTTTTTCTACAAACTTGGTAATATTGCCATCTTTAGTGATATCAACAACGCCGAATTCGGAAACGTTTTCCACTGGCCACAAGGAGATAGTTGCTACCGCTTTTTTCTTTTCATGGAACCTGAGCATCTCTGCAAGATTTAATGAGCAGAGGATATCTGCGTTGAGCACAAAGAAAGAGCCGGCAATAAACTGGTCAGCAAATTTGACTGCCCCTGCAGTCCCGAGTGGTTTGGGTTCTTCATTGACGATAATGGTTTTTCCATAATCATGTGCGCAGAAGTATTTCTCGATTTGGTCTCTGCGGTAGTTTACCGCTAACACCACAGTATCGACTTTTTTAGGGAGCATTTGAATTAAATGAGCAATCATCGGCTGGTTAAGCACAGGCAGGAGTGGTTTTGCTCTGGTAAACGTAAACGGTCGAAGTCTGGTGCCAAAGCCTCCTGCAAGAATAATTGCCTCCATAAGATATGCCTACCTGTCCTGTGAGACCCTGAAATAGTTGCTGTGTATTAAATCGTTTGTTTTCCTGTCTTATTTTAGAAAGGCGAAACACATTTATATGATATAATTAATATATAATATTCATCCTAAAAGGTAAACTATGAAACAAAAAATGAAAGGGACTATGACTGTCGTCTCACTCGTCTGTGTCGTGTTACTGGTTACCCCCGTGTGTACCGCAGGACTGTATCTTCAAGGCGTAAAAAAGAAAAACAATACGAACCAGAGAACCTCTCAATCTGATCACTGGGCGTTACTGTTCGCGGTAGGTACATACTATAACGCACCTGATGAAGATCGTCCTGAGATGTTGCAAGCCTGTGATGATTTGTATAATACTCTTGTGGATTCACCGCAACTCTGGCAGCCTGATCACATCCATACCGTGAAAGGAAGTCAAGCAACTGGTCAGAACCTTATCAAAGAGCTTCTCCGGTTAAAACAAAACTCAGATAGCGAAGATTATGTCCTTGTCTACATCACCACTCATGGGTCCCAGTTGAGAAATTCAAATGGTCTCCCCCTTGATCTTCCACCAAAAGACGAAGCAGACGGAGCAGATGAATTTCTCGTGATGTACGACGGGTTTGATAAATGGTACGCCTTCATCTGGGATGATATGCTGAACTTCTTCCTTAGCATAATCCCATGTAAAGGAATGTGCCTGATTGTTGATAGTTGTTATAGCGGCGGGTTTAATGATCCCCCAATCGATGACGTGAATGGAAAACAGTATACCGCGGAATCATTTTCCAAGGGTTTTGCAGAAGATGTTGCGGCACAAGGACGGGTCGTGTTGATGTCTGCGGAAGAAAATACGCTTTCCTATGGATCGATCTTCTCAGGGTATCTGACATCTGGTTTTCAAGGATGGGCAGATTTCTTTGGCAACGGCGACGGGATCAACTCCGCAGAGGAATCGTTCGCGTTTGCTCAACCACTGGTCAGCCTTCAAACAGGTGGAGATCAAAATCCTACGATCTATGATGCCTATCCAGGGGAGTTTCCTATCACTACTTCCTAGGATCGCCCTTTGATATTTTTTAATGAGTGCAGTATGAGGGATGTGTAACCAACGGAAGATGCACTGAAACATTTAAAAGGACTGAGAAATTCTGGTTGCACGGCACAAAAATAGAATCATATCATTTCGATTGGGCTCGTGGTCTAGTTGGTTATGACGTTTCCCTGACACGGAGAAGGTCTTGAGTTCGAATCTCAACGAGCCCACTCTGATTTTTCATAATTGTTAAATAACCATCATCTGATTATTTATCTCGATGTCATTTCATGATGATACGGTGAATCTAACGAATGAGAATATTGAAGAGATTAAACATTTAGTAGATAATTATTACAAGAAGCGGAAGATGGTATCGGTTTACAGTGGATTAGTTCCCATCGTTCTTTTCTTACTCTGGAGATATATCTGGTATGGAGGAACAATACCAGGGAGCCATAGTGATATCTTTAACATTCCGATGTCAATTTTTATTTTTATCTGGTTCATTTTATTTTATATCCCAGTTTTCTTTATCGGATTAATCATCGCATGGAGACCCTTGAAAGAATATTTACCGTCACTACGGTTTTATCAATGTATAACGAAATCTGGATGTGAAAAGGTAAAAGATCAACTGAATGACATTATTTTTGAAAGGAAAACGAATACATCTAAATAAGGTCTTGAGTTCGAATCTCAACGAGTCCACTTTTTATTTCAGAAAGGAACCTATTCTGATTCATACTATACTTCCCTAGGTTTTTTCGGCAGGAATTATGCAACGTTTTATATATCAACGAAGAAAAATATTTATAATAGTTGTAACAATATAGGTCTGTCATATAATCTATGTGGTAACCATGGTAGGTAGTATCCATTGGTTTAGAAAGGCCTAATCGGCCCTGCATTCGCCCCTAGATTATAGAAGACCTCTTGTTTTTGTGTGTTTTTTAAACACTTATGCTGATATAATCTGTTAAAAACAGCATTTTTTTTAAAACATGCAAAACGGGAGAGAAATCTGTAAAAAAATGAAAGGAGGTATAAAAAAAATGAAAAAGAGAAATACACCATTGGTGAACATCTTGAAGCTGGGAAGATCGCTCGGGTTGAGCGATAGCGAGATGACGTCTCTGCTGAGAGGCGCGTCTCTGGAAAAAGAACAAGCGTGTCTCTCCTTGGGTCCGCCACAGTATGGTGGTGGTCACTATGGAACGATAAGCATAAATGATCTAGAGAGGTAATGTGTGAGGGAAACTATGAGACAGAAAAAAGTAAACCTTATAGAGATCCATAGGCTCGGGCATACGCTTGGGCTAGGACGCACCGATATAGACGTTCTGCTTTGTCGTGGAACCCCTAGAGAAGAATCTCTGATTCTCTCTTTGGGTCCTCCTCGGTATGGTGGGGGTTTCTATGGAGTGGTAAGTATCTATGATTTCACAGGTACAGGGTAAGGTGAATTGGAATCTTAGGAGGTTTAGAGCGAAAACTATATAAATGATAAATGTATACATGTTACATGCTAACATGTAAAATACGAGGGAAAAATATGAACCAAAAAAGAACGAAAACAACCGAGATCTACAAACTCGGACAAACATTAGGCCTGAATACCGACGACATCAAAGCCATACTCCGACACGAAAGCTCAACAAAGGAACAAATGGTTTTCGCGATAGGCCCACCACTTTACCAGGGTGGCTACTACGGGACAATCAGCATCAACGACCTCTCGCAGTAGCATGACAGACCTCTAGATTCTACTAAAAACACACGATGTAATTCTTATGAAAAATAGGTGATTCTGTGCAACAAAAACAACACTATACACCCGGACAGGTAGTCTGGGAACTCACCCTGAAATGCAATCTCCGTTGCATCCACTGCGGTTCCGCTGCAGGAAAACCACGACCCAACGAACTCTCTACCAAAGAAGCCATCAAATTATGCCAAGACCTCGCAGAGATCAATACCAAAGAAGTCTGTTTCATGGGTGGCGAACCATTCCTCAGAAACGACTGGTTTCAACTCGGGAGGGAAATCAGAGACAGAGGAATAAAACTCCTCATCATCTCAAACGGCTATCGTGTCGCAAATGATACTATTTCCAAACTAGCGAGCCTTCAACCATATGCTGTTGCGACAAGTCTCGATGGTGGAACCGCAATGATACACGATCATATTAGAGGTACGAACGGATCTTTCAAAAAGGTCATGGGGTTCCTCTCGTCATGCAGAGCCATAGATCTACCAACCACCGTGATCACGACCGTGAACAAACTGAATATGAACGATCTACCACTCATCAAAGAACTCTTACTTGGAAAAAACATCGCATGGCAAATCCAAGTCGCCACACCAGAAGGGAGATTTCCGAGAAACTATGCGTTATCCAAAGAGGAATATTACGCGGTTGCACTCTTCATTACATCATTACGAAAAAAATACACAAAAAAGGAACTCCCCGTCATCGGAGCACACTGCTTTGGATACCATTCCCGTGCTTTCCCTGGTATTGGTCTCTCATCAACATGGAATGGCTGTGTAGCAGGCACGTCAATTTTGAGTATCAAAAGCAATGGAGACGTGATCGGTTGTCTTGCTATACCAGAGAACTACATAGAAGGAAACATTCGAACAAGAAGCATCATCGAGATCTGGAATTCACCGGAGTCGTTCTCCTATAACAGGAAATTTACTGTCAAGGAATTAGGGGAAAACTGCAGAGGATGCTTTTATGGTGAAACCTGTCGCGGCGGTTGTATGGGGATGTCCACTGCATTCACCAATCAGCCACACAACACACCCTTTTGTTTCTACACAATCGAACAGGAATTATCCACAAAAAACCAATTGAAAGGAAGAACCCTATGAGAAGTACGATATCGCGACAGAAACCACCTGATATGACCGTGTGGGAACTCACACGAAAATGTAACCTCAAATGTATACACTGCGGTTCAAACGCTGGTTCAACTCGGCAACGTGAACTCTCCACAGTCGAAGCACTTCACGTCTGTCAAGATCTCTCCGATCTCGGATGTAAAGGAATCGCACTTATGGGAGGTGAGGTGTTCCTCCGGAAAGATTGGTCAGTGATCGCAAAAGAAATTAAAAATCATCAGATCGTTTTATCAATTATTACCAATGGATACATCACACCAACAAGAATTCTTCCTTTGTTAGCAAAAATAGAACCCGACTGTCTCATGATTGGTTTAGACGGTTCATCCGCAGAAACCCATGATAAAATCCGAGGAGTAACTGGCGCATTCGCTAAAACGATGACGTTCATCAGGGCAGCAAAAAAAATATTGCTACCTGTGAATGTTATCACCACGATACACAAGGGAAACTTCAAAGAACTACCAAAACTTCGAGATCTGATACTTAGAGAAGAACTCAGCTGGCAAATTCAAGAAGCAAGCCCGATCGGAAGGTTCCCAAGACAACTGATGCTCTCAGAAAAAGAATACTACGCTCTTGGTCTCTACCTCGCATTTCTACAAAAAACAACAACACTAAAACAATTGTCCATCATCGGTGCACATAACCTTGGATTTCACTCCAAGATCCTTCCGGCCTTTAGCTCATATCCCAAGTGGAGTGGTTGCTACGCAGGAAAAACTGTGCTTGGAATCACCAGCAACGGAGACGTGAAAGGATGCCTTGCATTACCAGACGAATACGTCGAAGGAAACGTTCGAAAGAAAAAGATCAGTGATATCTGGAATGACCCAACAACATTTGCTTACACAAGAGCACCACAAAAACAATCGCTTGGAAGCAACTGTCAGGGATGTCGATACAAAAAAAGTTGTAAAGGAGGGTGTACGACGCGATCACATGGAATCACCAGTGTCCCCCATAACGATCCACACTGCTTCTACCGAATCGAACAAGGTGCTACAATATGAAACTGAACATTGGCTGCGGGAAACAGTACAAAACAGGATTCATTAACATCGATGCATTTGATTCCACCATTGCTGATAAAATCATGCCTGCACACAACCTCGCATTCCCGTCGAATAGTATCGATGAAATAGAAGCGATACAACTCATCGAACACCTTGGGTTCATAACTGCACGATATGCGTTAGCAGAGTGGTTCCGCGTGTTAAAACCTGGTGGAACACTCTTGATAGAGACACCAGATATAGAAACATCATTTCGTGAGTACCTCGAAGGAAATCACAAGACAAAGAAAGAACTATTATCCTGGGTCTTTGGTGTTGATTCACCAGGCATGTCCCATCAGCTCTGTTTCCCTGTTGTGCTGTTAGAAGACCTGCTGAGGAAAACCGGTTTTACCACTCTCAAAAAATCATTTCTTAAACAGAAAACAAACAATCCAACGTTTCAGATTTGTTGTAAAAAGCCACAGAAGTATGAGGTATTCCAAATCATCTCCTGTTGCAGAAAAACAATGATGAACAAAAAACTCGTCGTCACAGAACCTGATTCTGTTGCATTAGAGCAAGAAGCATTCCTTGATTTCCTCCTTACCCAACTTCGCCGATATCAGAAGAACAAAGAGAGACAGGTTATCGATGAACTGGTGACTGAAGGAGGAATTAGAAGCCCAATGATAACGAGGATTCTTATAAAGGAATGTATTCGTCAGCGGTTCCTGCGAAAACAACTAGTGCAAAGACATCTGCACGTCTTAGACTTCCTCATCTCGATAAACACTCCTGCCCTTCTTCTATACGTCCTTAAAGAATCACCAGGTTTCGCGGGAACACAAGCTCAGACGCTAGAAATGGTGCATACTCTTGGAAAACACAGTGTACGTCAGTTATTATCAGGTGGGAAAACAGGCTCTACAGTAAAAATATCTCTCGAAAAACTCTCGCGACAGTATAACCCTCGAAACCAGATATTTTTTTCAGATACATGTATCGAATATGAGGCTGCGCAACTCGCATATCAAGGAGTAAAAGACTTCATTCAAGGAGATTATAAGAACGCAATCATGAGGCTACAAGAAGCGGTTCGACTTGATCGAAACCATCTCCTCTACTATTGGAACTTGGGAAGACTCTTCGTGTTAACAAAGAAGTTTTCACAGGCACAGAAATGGTATGATGATGCGCTTATTCTTGTGAAGAGTTCTCAGAATCCTATAAAGAAGAAACTGGAAAAGATTCTGATAAAAGAGAGGAATACGTTGTTACAAAAAAACTGGTATGGACCAGTCATCGAGGTGAACATATGATCCAAATTCCCAACCCAATATTCTTCAGCAAAGCATTCCACAGGTATCTTGTTGATCCTTCGCGACTTCGAAAAATGAACGACGAAACACTCAAACGATTTCAGGATAAATCACTGCAAACAATACTCTCGTATGCCTATGAAGTTCCAGTGTACCGAGAGAAATACAAAAAAGCAGGAATCCGTCTCTGCGATATCCATGGGATCAAGGATCTCCATAAACTCCCCTGCATCACAAAAGAGGATCTCAGAGGCAACTTCCCAGATAATGTAGTTGTTCCTTCATTTCAGAAAAAATCAGGGATTATTGCATCAACATCAGCCACTACTGGAGCGCCATTATCGCTTTACTTTACCCTATTGACAGTTCTCCAAAGTATGCTCGGGTTTGTTCGCATCCTTCGAGAGCATGAGATTAATTGGAAACGAACGAAAATAGCACTTCTACTTGATCTTTCCGTTAATAGTTTTGAAAACGGGTATTTCCTCACGAGTGTGTTTCCTTCTATTAAGCCATTAATCTCTTTGAAGAACATGCAGGTATTTGATATTCGCTCCCCGCCTTCAGAACTCATTGAAAAATTGAATGTGTTTCAACCAGAGGTGATCATTGGGTATCCGTTCGTGTTAATCCAACTTGCGTATTTGAAAGAGAATGGTTATGGCAGGAATATTACTCCCCGGGTGATTGGATCTTCAGGTGCATACTTTGATCGGTATTCCAGACATCGTGTTGAAGAGGCATTTGGGGCGAAAACGTTTGATATCTACGCTGCGACTGAATCAGGACCTATGGCCTTTGAATGCAGAGAGAAACGATACCATATCCTCTCTGATCTAGTCCACCTTGAGATCATCGACACCGATGGTGGAGAATCCACAGGAAAAACAGGTACTATAGTAGTAACCAAACTCTATGGACAGGGGACGCCGATCATCAGGTACACTGGCATCGATGATGTGATCACCCCTGCGCGTACCCCGTGTTCTTGTGGACTTGCTGGTGATCTCATCGAGAGTATCCATGGACGAAGAAGCGATGCGTTCCTGCTCCCCAATGGAAAACTGGTCTGTATCTCTTTCTTTGACACAGTGATCGGAGCGGTTCTCTCTGAGATGAAAATGATCCGAGTGAAACGCATGCAACTCATTCAACAGACACTGAATAAGGTAGAGATAAAAATCGCACTGGATGATAACGTAAAAAAGACAGACCCTTTGACAGATGAGTTGTTTTCCCGTATACAGGCGAATCTTTTGAAACGACTTGGATCGGATGTTGATCTCATGATAACTCAGGTCGATGGATTTGATTCGAAGGCCCCATACGTGATTTCAAATCTTGGGAGGAAAAGCTGGGAAGCGAGAGAGTACATTTTGTGAAGGAGGAAGTCTTGAGTTCGAATCTCAACAAGCCCACCATCCCCATTAAACGAATCATTCTGAAAAAAATTCATTGATTGATATGAAGGAGATTACTTCGATGTCTTTTTCAAAAACGGCCAGATATCCTCAACGGATTTAGCGCTATTTACCATGCTTTGTTTCTCTTTCCACCATTCAGTGTTTTGGATATCCTCCTGGCATTTCTTGAGCTTTTCTTCTGCGTGATTCACTTCAATGATTTTATTCATGGAATGCAGCGTGTACTCCATATACACGATCACATCGCAGAGGACGTCCATGTCTTGTGCAAGCTCAGGATTAATCATGCTACGAATCTCTTCGCCAACAAATTCAAGGGAAAATGCAGGGAACTTTCTATTGAGTAAACCCATAGGTATTGCCTCCAATTACCACCTTAAATACTGTGTGTGAGAATCTTATATCGGCTGTTTCTTTATAAGTTCTCGCATATCATAAAAAAATCTTTTTTTTATTATGCAATAACAAATTTGAAATAGCGTTTGCTCTTTTCTCCCGCTCGTGAGCCAAAAATCCTCAAGGGAATCCGATGTTTCTCTTGAGACGCCAGAGCTGAAAACAAAAGGTGTGCTAACGTTACTTGGTGACCCTAAGAAAGCAATCATTGCATTGTCTCTCCCCATGATTGTCGCGATGGTCGTCCAAACACTGTATAATCTTATCAATAGAATCTGGGTGTCTGGTCTTGGCACTGATGCAGCGGCAGCGGTTGGGTTTGTGTTTCCGTTTTTATTTATGGGGACTGCGATTGCCACAGGGCTGGGTGTTGGTGGTGGCTCAGCGATCTCACGCAAGATAGGTGCGAAAGACAAGAACGGCGCTGATAGTGCAGCCGTTCATACTCTCATTGCGATGGTTATCGTCGCTCTTGCTTATTCAATTCCCTTGTTTGTGTTTGCAGAAGATATTTTCCGAGCTATTGGAGCCGAGCAAGCAACAGCGACAGCGGCATTGTACGCACGAATCATGTATGCAGCGGCCATTGTCTCCTTTTTTACTTCTATTGCGACTGCTCTTCTAAGATCGGAAGGTGATGCAAAACGCTCCATGTTTGCCATTATTCTTGGAGGGATATTAAATGCTGTTTTAGATCCGATTTTCATTTATGTCTTTGGCTGGGGTGTTCCTGGTGCTGCCATTGCAACAGTCGTCTCTATCTGTGTCTCAGCGATGTTACTGGTCTACTGGTTATTTTTGAAAAAAAATACGTATCTTTCATTACCATTTCGCGGATTTCATTTCGATAAAGGCATCATCAAAGATATTTTTGCTGTTGGTTTCCCTGCATCATTATTGCAACTGTCCATGGGGATTATGCTGTTTATTATGAACATCATTGTAGAACAAGTCCAGGGAACAGATGGTGTCGCAGTGTTTTCAACAGGATGGGCTGTTGCAACAACCGCCTCCATGCCGCTCCTTGGGATGGCAACCGCGGTAGTCTCTGTGACCGGTGCTGCGTATGGTTCTCATGAATATAAAAAACTGGACATCGCGCACATCTATGCACTTAAAATCGGGATCATCATTGAGTCGTGCATCGCGGTCGTAACCTTCATTTTCGCACCAGTCATCACCCTTGCGTTCACAACGTCATCGGACATGGCCCAATTAGGGAATGACATAACAATGTTCCTTAGAATCATCTGCATTTACTATCCTGCAACCGCATTTGGTATGTTATCATCAGCTCTGTTTCAAGGTGTAGGAAAAGGGCTATATTCCCTTATCGTTACTGTGCTCCGTACCATTGTGCTGATTATTCCGTTAGCATGGATTTTTGCAGTTACTTTTGGATGGGGGCTTGTCGGTGCGTGGTGGGGACTTGTTCTAGCAAACATCATCGGATCAGCGATCACGTTCATCTGGGCAAAAATGTATGTGAACAAACTCCTCAAACCAGTACCTACTCCTGCATAACAAATCTTAAATGACACACGAGTGATTCTCTCTTTTGTGATGAACGAACCTTTTCTGAGCTACTCTGGCGATGATGAAGATCTTGAGTACTGAAAAAAAAATAATCTCTCAGATATGCTGACTGAGCATATCTGCCACTTTTTCTAAAAACACAGCATCATCATTGTTAAACGCTGCAGGTGCATCAGAGTCTATATCGATTTCACCAATCACGGCGTTGTTCTTTTTAATAGGGACAACAATCTCAGACCGGGTTGAAACAAAACAGGAGAGATACCGATTGTCTTTTGATACGTCATCGATAATCTCTGTTTTTCCACTTTGTGCTGCAGAACCGCAGATGCCTGTGCCTATCGGTATCTGTGTATGTTCTGTTGCGACTTCCCCTTTCCATGGCCCAAGCACGAGCATGTTTCCTGCTACTACGTAAATGCCAACCCAGTTGTAATGGTCGAATGTTTCATAAAGGAAGTCGACCACCTGCTGTAAAACAATGGTTGATTTCTTGTTTGAAAGAAGTTTTTTTATTTGTTGTTCTACATGCTGATAATCCAAAAAAATCACCTCATGTTAGTAATCAAGGAGGCTTTTTTGTGTATTCTTCGGGCCGAGAGACAAAGGAACAACGAATTCCTCGCTGGGAAGCTCAATCGTCCCGTACTTGCCACCACCACCTGGGATAATTATCACTTTGTTTTCTCGAAACGCCTGAACAGCCTCCAGTATCGCAGGTATAGTTGCTTTGGCTACTTCATGAAGGTCAGCATCAAGAAGAACCGCAATTTCACTGCCAAACGCGGTGATAAGCTCGTCCCATCTCCTGGTAACACTTTGAGTAAACGGCGTGTGCTGCCCCAGTGCTTTAGCGATGATCTCTGATAAGGGAATGAGATGAATGTAGGGTGGTCGATGATCAGGATGATGAGGCTCTTTAAAGGTCGCGATCTCCCCAATCCGGTCTCGTACTCCTTTTTTGATGCGTTTACCGCAGCTGCATTTCCACCGTCGCTTGATTGCCTCTTCAAGGGCGTAATGCGTAAAGCAGGAGATGCACGCAGATTCGTTGTACTTTCCTTCCTGAGGCGGTAAACCAACGTTCAACACTGGTTTATTCCCGCCGGTTCGCAGAATCGCTTTCTTGATTTCCTCAAAGGTGGCATCGTGGACTTGAAAGCGAGTAAATTCTCTGGCGATTCGTACCGGGTGCGGACTATGACTATCGGAATTGGTGAGAAACGTGAGTCGATGCAGTTCCTGGATGGTGTCTGCATAATCGGTATCAGCGCTTAAGCCCAGTTCGACAAAGGAGATGTACGGGGCAAGATCACCATAGCAATCCTCAAGAGAGGAATGGTACGCGTACATCGCTGTCCATGGGGTGAACGCATGCGCAGGACCTATTAACGCGTCAACATCTTTTGCATGACCTGCAAGCTCCAGGCCGTTCATGTCAACATTGGGCCTGCCGTCAGTTTCAAGGTTTTTTGACTTTGATTTTATTTTTTCTTTAAAGCTTTCCACAGAAGAAAAACTTGGAAAATAGAACAGATGATGAACCCGGTGGTTATCCTCAACTTCGGTACTGAGAAGAAACCGTGTGCCGTTCATCTCCAGTGTCCCATCATCAACAACAGTGCAGGTTTTGATTTCCTTTAACCAGGCACCGTTGAGGCAATCCCCGGTCGCCATGACGGCGATTCCCTTGCGCGGTGCTTCTATCGAAATCTCATGAATCGTCATTTTATCGCTGGTTGCAGCAGAGTAACGAGAATGGATATGCAAGTCAGCATTGATGAGCATGGGATTTGCCTGTGTTTTAATAATGGTTATTCTTTCTTTTCCTCAAGAGGCGGTTGTTCTTTTTGTTTCTTGTGTTTTGGTTTCTTTGCCGGTTCCGGCTCTTTTTCTTCAAAGAACTTCGTATGTGATGTAAGCTCCACAAGACCAGCCATGATTAAGACAATGCCTGCAAATAAGAGGAGGTATGCACCAATCCCGAAGCCCCATTGCAGAGATATAGATCCTCCGTCAACCCCAGCTATCTGTGCTGTATATTTGCCACCAAAGGGTGCTGCAGAAACCGCATTCATAGCACTAAACACATCAGTATTACCTTTGATGTTTTCAGGAGCGACCATCGTAACAATCGATCCGACCGCCATAACTAAAACCAAGATCAGGATGAAATATACCAAGAGACGAATCCCGCGAGCAAGATATTTTTTACCGAGTTTTTTACTGGTAGAAATCCCTATGGTAGCGAGTATAAGGAACACAAGTCCGATGCCGATAAGGACGTAGAACGGCAGGGCGAACGTTCCTAGAGGAACTGGTCCGCTTCTGTCAGGAAGCTGTACTTGAATACCGTTCAGGCCATCGACTGAAAGTGCATTGAACGTGCCCGTTTCTCGATACTGGGGAATGGAGACATTCGCTGTGACAGTGTACCATGGGTAGAGTAGACCAAGAATAGCGATGATGATTCCGACTATGCAGAGGATGTTGCCGATGCTTTTTGCGTTTGCGCCATCGATGTAGAAGAGCGAGAGTATTCGTGGGCCAAGACCATGCTTTTTGTGACGTCGGTAGACGAAAAAGGCTAAAAGGAGAGCAGAAAGAAGGGTAACAAGGATGAATAACAGGACGAAGTTGTAGACGAACCATTCGAGGATAAAGAGGTAGTCATTTGCTGGTTGGAGGCCACCTGCCCAGACGAGCGGCTGCCACATGGTGCCGTCTTCTCTGAATTTGGGTCCGTTCGGTCCTGCTTCCCCGAGGATTGCTGCTTCAGCTGCTTGAGAGTCGTTTGCTCCGTACCAGCCCCAGCGTCCTGCGAAGTTTAACCAGGGTTGATCATTCAACACTTCAACATTATAATCTGTTGTTGGCCGTAATATTTTCCCGTTGTCACCAACATTATCACTGGCTAACCCAACTTTCCCGGAATATGGTTTGATGTAGTTCGCATGGCTGCCTCGTCCGACATAGACTTTAACGTGATCTCCTTCTTTCTCCACTTGGCTCCATGTCGCTGTTTGGCCGGCATAATGCTGACTGAACATTACTTGGGTTGGTTGCTCTCCGGAGAGAACAACTTGGATCATTTCCCAGTCGCCTTCATGACGATTCAGATCACCACCGTTAAATGCGTAGAAAAACCAGTATTGAATAGTGTTGTTTGCGGTATCAACATTGGCATAGACTTTATACCCAAGCGTAGCCATCTTACTCTGATAGTCATTTTCAATGCCATTATCGCCTACCGCTACGGTTCCTCGTTGATTATCAAGGTAAAAGCTATCAGAGGTGTAACCTGTTAGTTGAGAGGCGTTTATTGGGGACATTAAAATCGGGGTTGGGTTTCCTACTTCATACAAATCGGAGTTTTCAAAAGCGTAGGAGACATCAACTGGATAACAGTTCTCTTCGCTTACAAAATAGAGGATGGGAGCATATCGTTCTGCATCTTGATCAGTGAGCGCAGATGCGAAACCGACGAAACCGCTTGCTATTATTAATAGGGCTAAACATAGTGTGATGAATATTATTTTTTTGTTCATAAACCTCCATCGAACGTGCATAGTCTGGTGATTATTTAATGCTTCTTAAAAAGCTTTGGAAATACCCATTTTTTATAAGAGAGTATAAAATCCTCACTTGTTTTTTATTTATTACGGTCTCCCCTAAACAATATAAAGTATGGATAGTTCTTTAATAAATAAGCTGATTGAAATTATTAAGGTGACCTCATTAGTAACCTTTATTAGGGTTTACTCCATATGAGTCTCCTGTAAAGCTACCCTAGGAGAATGGGAGAAAAACTCTGACACCAAAACAACGAGAACTAGTGTAGACTTTGTAACGAGGCGTTCCCTATGAAAGACAATAAAGCCGTGCTTGAAAGCTCATATGATTCCGATAAAATCCAGGTGCTCGAAGGACTTGAATCCGTACGAAAAAATCCGAGCATGTACATTGGAAGTACTGACGCTCGAGGATTGCATCATCTTGTCTACGAAGTTGTTGATAACGCGGTCGATGAAGCACTCGCAGGATATTGTACGACAGTATTGGTGTTTATTCAGAAAAACGGGACAATCTCTGTTGCTGATAACGGCCGAGGCATCCCGGTTGATATCCATGAGAAATACAAAAAACCAGGGGTTGAACTTGTTTTAACAACACTGTATTCTGGGGGGAAATTCGACGGACAAGCGTACAAGGTATCAGGAGGATTACATGGTGTTGGTGTCTCCTGCGTCAATGCACTCTCCAAATGGCTGGAGGTAAAAGTCAGGAGAAACGGCAAAGAATATCATCAGAGGTACGAACGAGGAAAAACAGCAACTGATCTGAAAATCATCGGGAAAGCAAAAGACACAGGTACCACGGTGACGTTCTTTCCTGATAAAGATATTTTTGAGACAATAGAGTTTGACTATGATATTATTGCAACTCGCCTGCGTGAAATGGCTTTTCTAAACGCTGGCCTACAGATAGAAATAACGGATGAACGAACCGATAAACGTGAGGTATTTCGATATGACGGTGGAGTCAGCGAGTTCGTCACCCATATCAATAAAAATAAAGTACCATTACACCCGAAACCCATTTATCTACAAGGGGAAAAAGACGCGGTTCAAGTTGAAGTCGCGCTGCAATACACCGATGGATATACAGAGAATATCCACACCTTCGCAAATAACATTAACACGATAGAGGGGGGGACGCATCTTATAGGTTTCAAAGGGGCGTTAACCCGGGTACTGAATGATTACGGACGGAAGAACAAGCTCTTTGATGAGAGTTTTAGTTTGAGCGGGGAGGATTCACGAGAAGGAATCACCGCGATCATTTCTGTGAAAGTAAGAAAGCCACAGTTCGAAGGACAAACAAAATCAAAGCTGGGGAACTCCGAGGTCCGTGGGATTGTCGAAAGTGTCACCTCCGAAAAGTTATCTGAGTTCTTTGAGGAGAACCCACCGGTTGCCCATATGATCATCGATAAAGCAATGCTTTCCAGCAAGGCTCGTGAGGCAGCACGGAAGGCACGTGAGCTGACCCGCAGAAAAGGGTTATTGGAGTCATCTGCGTTGCCTGGAAAACTTGCAGATTGCTCAAGTCGTGACCCAAGCCAATCAGAGATCTATCTTGTGGAAGGAGATAGTGCGGGCGGAAGTGCCAAACAAGCCCGTGATAAAGAATTCCAGGCGATTCTTCCGTTGCGAGGGAAAATCTTGAACGTGGAAAAAGCGCGGTTGGACAAGATTCTGAAAAGTGAAGAAATTCTTCATTTGATCACTGCGGTGGGGACTGGTATTGCTGAGGAGTTCAATATCGAGAACGCGCGGTACCACAGGATTATTTTGATGACTGATGCTGATGTTGATGGAGAACATATTCGAACCTTGCTTCTCACGTTCTTCTTCCGGTATATGCGACCACTCATCGAGAAGGGGTACCTGTACATTGCACAACCACCGCTCTATAAAATGACGAAAGGAAAGACAGTGGAGTACGCATATTCAGAACAAGAACGAACACAGAAGGCAAAACAACTTGGGGAAACCGGTTTAGGAATCCAGCGATACAAGGGTCTGGGAGAAATGAACCCTCAGCAGCTGTGGGAAACAACAATGGATCCTGAGAGCCGGATGATGCTGCAGGTGACCATTGAGAATGCGGTGGAGGCAGATGAATTGTTCACGATTCTGATGGGTGAAGCAGTCGAACCAAGAAAAGTGTTTATCGAACAGCATGCAAAAGATGTGGTGAATCTTGATATTTAAGGTGATGAAAAATGGCTGAGATTAACAAGAAAAACGATCAACCGCGAGACATTAACGAAGAGATGAAACGTGCGTTTATTGATTATTCCATGAGCGTCATCATGAGTCGGGCATTGCCTGATATTCGTGATGGACTAAAACCGGTGCATCGACGTATTTTGTACGCGATGAACGAGATGGGGATGGGGTATGAGAAATCGTATAAGAAATCTGCTCGAGTGGTCGGAGAGTGCTTTGTTAAAGATACATTGATTCTTTCGAAACATGGACTTATACCAATACAGGATGTAAAAAAGGGAGATGCAGTCTATACTCAAGATGGTTTAGAGAATGTCAAAGAACTTTACATTATGCCCAAGGGAGATCTTGTAAAAATTATTTTAGAAAACGGACTGGAAAGCATTGCAACTAAATCTCAAAAATTTAAGGTATTAACACCAGATTGGAAATTTATCTGGAAGGAAGCGAAAGATCTCACCGATGATGATTATATTGTTATAAAATCCTATTATCCTGATATTAAAAAGCAAGTAAAAGTTGGAGATAAATTATTAAACGAAAATATCGCATATGTACTTGGCCAATTAATTTCCGATGGTTGGGTTGAAAAAAGCGAGAGGTTGTGCTTTTACTCCAATAGTCTATCGATTATAAAAAGAATTGAACGTATTTTACAAGAAGAATTTGACTATTTTCCCACAATTGAACAGATAGATTATGAGTACGAAAATTCTAATGGATTAATTTTAATAAATAAGGGATTTCAAGTTAGAATCAATAACAAAGCAATAAATCAATATTTTATCCAAAATTATAATTTATCAAGCATCAAAGCTGAAAATAAAAAAATACCTCAACAGGTTTTCCAAAGTCCCAAGGATGTTATCTTTTCTTTTATCAGCGGTTTAATTGATGGTGACGGGAGCGTTCATAAAGAAAGAAATGTCATTCATTATGGTACTATTTCAAAAGACTTGGCTAACCAACTAATGATACTTCTGCATCATTTTAATATTCATGGATACAAATATCTTGAAAAAGCGAAAACAGGCGGCATAGTCGACGGTAGGAAAATAAAAAGTAGACATTCCTTTTTTACTTTAGAATTTAGAGGTGAATGCGCTCAAAAATTGGGTCGTGAATTGGATCTAGCGGAAGAAGCAAAATCACAAAAATTGGATGAGTTATTAACTTATAAATTAGGAAAATCGAATTTTGAAATTTTGCCGTACGGCAGTAAAAAAATTTTTAGTGAATTAAGCGAACGTCATTTAGGTGGTGGATGGTACCAAGATACTGAAGGAAATAAAATCAGATCGGGAATAAAATATTCCTCTGGAGCAAAGATACGATACGCTAAAGATTTGCATGATAAACCCTTACGAATTTCCCAAATAATTGAATGGGGGATACAAAATAAAATAAAAAAAATAGGTTCAGAATTATATGAATTTTTAGAGAGAATTATAACTGATAAAATATACTTTTTAAAAGTAAGTGATTTACAAGAATTTGAAAGAGAAGTAACGTATGATCTGCAAGTGGAAAACAAACACGAATTTATTGCAAACGGGATGATAGCGCATAATTGTCTTGGTAAGTACCATCCTCATGGTGATCAAGCGGTCTATGACGCACTTGTCCGAATGGCACAGGATTTCTCACTGAGGTATCCATTGATTGCTGGCCAGGGAAATTTTGGTTCGGTCGATGGTGATAGCGCCGCAGCCATGAGATATTGTGTCACGGGAAATACCATGGTCTTGACTGATCAAGGGCTCATGGACATTAAAGACATAGCGTCTGGTGAAGAGACCGATATTGATTTGCAGATTGTTAATTATCAGAATCAAAAAACTCACGCATCGAAATTTTTTAACTCTGGAGAACATCCTACGATATACCTGCGTACTCGACAAGGATATGAATTAGAAGGATCGTATAATCACCCGGTGATAACCTGGGTAAACGATCATGGTATTCCACATCTGAAATGGAAGATGCTTTCTGAGATTACGAAAAATGACTATGTCGTGTTAAGCAGATCATCTCATTGTTTCCCTCAAAAAAATATTTCTCTGAAAAAATACCATCCTTTAGTGAGTAAGAGAACAAAGATCTTTGAATTACCAAAAATGATGAATAAGGAGCTTGCATTTCTGCTTGGTGCACTGGTATCTGAAGGGAGTTTCCATCAAAATCACATTTTGTTCAACAACCTCAATAAAGAGTATTATACTCGGGTAAAAAACGCGATCTTTCATCAGTTCCCTGGCATTCAACTCTATGAAAGAAAACTACTAAAAAGTAACTGTACTGAGTTGAACATTTACTATACACAGATTGTTGCATTTTTGAAAAACATCGGGTTTACCCAAACACGTTCTGATAAAAAGGAGATACCGTTTACCGTTCTACAGTCAACCCGCGGCTGTGTCGCCAATTTCCTCCGTGGTTTATTTGAAGGGGATGGTTCCGTCTCCTATAGAGTGGATAAACGCCATGGCGGAAAATCCATCGAGTTAACTTATCTTTCAAATAGTAAAAAACTCATCCATCAACTTAAGACGTTATTGCTTAATTTTGGGATAATAACAACTCTACCTTATAAAGATAAACGAAATCCATGCTACAAGTTGATCATCTCTGATGTCAATAACATAAAAAAATTCCAGGAGAATATTGGTTTTTCCTGTTCAAAAAAACAAAAGCGTTTAGCACGGGTTCAAAGTTTGAATACAACACGCATGAGTAAAAACGATTTTATTCCTTTTCTTACAGATTATTTACGTGCTAAATACAAAGATCCATTGTTCTATCGATATAATTATGATCGTTATAACAATCTGCGTAGAAACTACAGTATTCTAATGAAAAAACTTGATGTAGTCGATAGAAAACTCATCGATGAAATTCTTCATTATGACTATTTCTTTAATCGAATATACGAAATTGCACCAACCTTTAAGGAAAAAACAGTGTATTCTCTTCGTGTCGACAGTCCGTGCCACTCCTATGTTGCGAATGGTTTTATCAACCATAACACAGAAACCAAGATGGCAAAAATCACAAAGCTCATGCTGCAGGATATTGAAAAAGAAACCGTAGAATGGCGTGATAATTTTGATGGTACGTTAAAGGAACCCGAGGTTCTTCCAGCTATTTTACCGAATCTCCTGATAAACGGATCTTCGGGTATCGCGGTTGGTATGGCGACGAACATGGCGCCGCATAACCTCTCAGAAGTTATTGACGGTACAATCAAAGTCATTGACAACCCGGAGACGTCCACAGCAGAGCTTATGGAAATTGTGAAAGGCCCTGATTTTCCCACGGGTGGTATTATTTGTGGTCGTGGCGGGATTCTTTCAGCATATTCAACCGGACGAGGTTCTCTTATCGTTCGTGCAAAAACCTCTATAGAAGAGGGTGAGCAAAAGAACAAGATCATTGTTCATGAACTGCCGTACCAGGTCAACAAATCAGTTCTTTTACAGACAATCGCTGAACTAGTGAAAGAGAAAAAAATCGAGGGTATTTCTGATCTTCGTGATGAAAGCGATCGGAAAGGTATGCGTATCGTTATCGAACTGAAACGTGATGCGATCGATGATGTCGTGTTGAATCAGTTGTTTGAGCACACAGAGTTGCAGTCCTCATTTGGGGTGCTTAATCTTGCGATTGTGAAGGGTGAACCGAAAATTCTGATGCTCAAAGAAATCCTTCAGTATTACATCGAGTACCGAGTGGAGATTATCACCAGGCGGACCACGTATGATCTGAAGAAAGCACGTGAAAAAATGCATATCCTGGAAGGCTTAATGATTGCTTTAAGAAACATCGATGAGGTCATTAAGATCATCCGGCAGAGCAAGGAAGTAGAGGAAGCAAAAAACGGGCTGATGAAACGATTCAAGCTTTCTGAGATCCAAGCCAAAGCCATCCTTGATATGCGGTTGCAGAAGCTCACTGGTATGGAAATTGAGGCAGTGGAACAAGACTATAAGGAAACCAAGGAGCTTATTGAATCCCTGGAGACATTGCTCGCTGATAAACAGAAGATTCTCTCTGAGATTAAACGCGAGCTATTAGATATCAAAGACCGGTTTGGTGATGCTCGTCGCACCCAGATTGTTGAAGGAGAGGCTGGCATAGACATCGAAGACCTTATTCCCGTGCAGGATGTGGTCGTGACTATCACCAAAGATGGATATATCAAGCGTATTCCAACGGAGACCTACCGGACGCAGCATCGCGGCGGGAAGGGACTGATTGGTGTAAGACCAAAAGAGGAGGATTTCGTGGTTGACTGTTTCTCCACGAGCACGCATGACTATCTTATGTTCTTTACGAACCATGGACGGGTCTATTGGCTGAAAGGCTATAAGATCCCAGAAGGAGACCGTCATGCAAAAGGTAAAGCAATCATCAACCTGCTGCCGAGACTTGAGGAAGGAGAAAAAGTGGAAACTGCTCTTCCTATTCATGAGTTTGACGATAACCACTTCTTGATTTTTGTTACAAAACGAGGGCTCATTAAAAAAACAGTGTTATCCGCGTATGGCAACATCAGGGTGAATGGTATTATCGCGATTAACCTTGAGGAAGGGGACGAGCTCATTGGAGTGGAGCTCTCTGATGGCACGAAAACCGTGATGATCGCGACTGCTGGTGGTCAGGCCTGCCGGTTCAATGAAAAGGAAATCAGGGCGATGGGACGGGCAACCTATGGGGTGATCGGCATCAGGCTTAAGAACAAGGAGGATTCGATTGTTACCATGACCGTGGTAGACATCACAGGTTCGTTGTTTACGATAACTGAAAACGGGTTTGGGAAACGATCCCCGATCGATGAATACCGGATGACGCATCGTGGCAGCAAAGGGGTACGAACCATTGTGACCAATAAGCGGAACGGAAGCGTGGTGTTCGTCAGTCAGGTCAATGATGAAAACGAGTTGATCATCACGACCGAGCATGGGATGACCGTGCGTATACCTGTGCGCGACATCAGGGAGCAGGGTCGGAACACGATGGGTGTGCGGATCATGCGGCTCAATGAGGGAGACAAGGTTGTGTCTGTGACTATTACAAAAATGCTCATGGAAAACGGGGTGGAACGTGAGGTTGCAGCAGCTGAGCAGATGCCGATAGGTTTGGTTGAAGAACAACCCAAGAAAGGAGAACTGGTGGCAAGAGTCGAAAAAGCTGTGGAGTTACCAAAAGAAGTCAAAGAGCCTTTGCCTGCTCCAAAACCAGCGGAAGTAAAAAAAGCAGCAAAGAAACCGAAGAAAGCCAAAAAAATCGCGAAACCAAAAAAGATAGTGAAACCAAAGCCGATCAAAATCAAAAAAGCAGCTAAACGAAAGAAACCATCGAAGCCGAAGAAAAAAAAGAAAGCAAAAGTAAAATCGGTGGTAAAGCAAAAGAAGAAAAAAACTCCAAAAGCAAAACCAAAACAGAAAGTAAAATCAAAAAAAGCATTAGCGAAAAAACCGGTGAAAACAAAAAAATCTCCACCAAAAAAGGCAGGGAAGGTAAAAAAAACAAAACCAGTGAAAAAACCGAAAAAAGTTAAACCGGCTGCTTCGAAGAAGAAACCGAAACGAAAGAAATAAGCTAGGTTGGTTTACTTTCCTTTTTCTTTTTCTTCGGACAATCAGAGTTAAGGCAGAGTTCCCACGCCCGTCGTTCCTTCATTTTCACGTGAACAATCGGGGTGTTGCAGGCGTCGCATAACTTTGTGGACATAGTAAGACCACCCTGCTGAGGTAATGAATACGTGTTTGTGCACTCTGGGTATCCGGTGCATCCGACAAACCGTTTCCCTTTCTTGGACACTCGGACCATGAGTGGTTTTCCACATTTCGGGCATGCCCCTATCGTGTTTTGTTGTTTGACTGCGTTAGTGATGTTTGTTTTTATCTTTTCTTTTTCAATTTCTAACTCTTTCATCACCACCGTCAGCATCTCTCGTGATTCCTTCACGGTTTCTTCTAATGTTTTTTTGCCTTCTGCAATCTCATTCATGTCGTCTTCCAGCTGTGCTGTCATCTTTGGTTTGGTGACGTCACAGTCTGTGAGTGAATCGACAACCGCGATTGCAGTCGACGTTGGTATGGGAGTTGCCCCGGTCACGTATTTTCTGCCATAGAGTTTGCTGATGATCTCATGGCGGGTGGATTTTGTCCCAAGAGACAGTTGCTCCATTTTTGCAATAAGAGCGCCTTGGGTGTATCGCTGTGGCGGCTTGGTCGCATCTGCTTTAACAATAATTTCAACAATCTCGAGTTTTTCTCCTTCGATTAATTCAGGGAGTGGTTTCTTCTTTTCTTTGAAGTAAGGGTAGAGCGCTCGCCAGTGAGGTTCAATGAGACGGTATCCATTCGCAATAAATTTCTCTCCCGCGATATCGAATGACGCATCCGTTGTTTCGGAAACCGCGTCTTTTGCTAATGTTGCAAAAAACCTTCGGCAGATAAGTTCATACACTGCTTCTTGCTCAGCACTCAGTTTTTTTACTGGCGCGTCAACAGGATGAATCGGCGGATGATCCGTAGTTTGTTGTTTTCCTCTTGTAGGATAGCTTCGGCCGTTGGTCGTTACCTCTTGCACTTCTTTGGAGAACTGTGATGCTGAGAGTTTCTGTAAGATACCGCTGATGTTAAGTGAGGGGGGGTACACCGTGTTGTCGGTACGCGGGTATGAGGTTAATCCCATCATATACAGCTCTTCTGCGACATTCATGGCTTTTGCTGTGGACAGTCTGAGGTACGATGCTGCCTGTAAAAACGTGGTGGTGTTGAAGGGAGCCGGTGGAACTTCATGGTGAATAGTTTTTTTTGCTTCTTTTATAAGGGCTTCTTTGCTTTCCTTGATTTTATTATAAATCTCAAGAGCTGGTTGGTTTTCCCAGAATATGCCTTTTTCATGATCTGTGTCAAAGGGTTTGTCTTTTTTTAGTCTGGCGATGAGATGCCAATACGGTTTTGGAACAAAGGCCTTAATTTCCTTTTCACGCTCGACAAGCAATGCAAGGGTTGGTGACTGTACTCTGCCTATGGAGAGGAAATCCCTGCCGAGTCGACGAGATGTTAGTGAAATGAATCGTGTTAAGACAGCGCCCCAGACGAGATCGATGACCTGGCGAGCTTCTCCTGCACTAGATAGATTATAGTCAACCTCAGTCATGTTTTCAAACGCGGTGTTAATCTCAAAAGGAGTGATTGCGCTGAATCGTGCTCTCTTGATGTCCGCAATCTTGCTGTTGTAGCTTTTCAGCAGGTTAACCACTTCAACGCCGATAAGTTCTCCTTCTCTGTCAAAATCGGTTGCGACGATAAGGGAAGGTGTGTTTTCTACCAGGGTTTTTAATGCGGATGCAATCCCTTTTTCACTGACGTTTTTAAAAGGCTCAACATTGATAAGCTCTTGTGGATCAATCTTATTCCATTGGTTAAAATCACTAGGGTAATCCAAGTTGATGATATGGCCTTTGAGGCCGATGACACTCCAGGGCTCAGTATCTCTTGCAAAGTCATAGACTGGGATTTTTCCGAGATGCGTGCTTTTAGCTTTTCCATTGGAAAGGATGTACGCGATTCGTCTCGCAGCAATGTTTTTTTCGCAAATGACGAGCTTCATGATTGGTCCTAGCTTGAAAAGTCAACATAAAGATGTGATATAATTAGTTTACGATAGCAGAAAAGGTAGGTTGAAACTATTTATATGGTCATGGTATTTCCTGATGTGAGACTATGAAAATCTTAATCATCATGGGGTCGTCTTCTGATATGCCGGTTGCTGAAAAAGCCAAAGTCATCTTTGAGGAATTCGGGGTTGACTATGCTATGAAAGTCGCATCAGCACACAGGACGCCTGATGTTTTGAAAAATCTTGTTGAGAAGAGTGACGCGGACGTGTTCATCGGCATTGCCGGGCTTTCTGCTGCACTGCCAGGGACTATTGCTGCTCATACGATTAAACCTGTGATTGGTGTCCCGGTGAGTGGGAAGGTGAATCTTGATGCGATTTTGTCTGTTGTGCAGATGCCGCCAGGAATCCCTGTAGGTGCAGTGGGTTTAGACCGGGGTGAGAACGCGGCGTTGCTTGCCATTGAGATTCTAGCATTACGTGATAAAAAACTGGCAAAGAAAATGGGTGATTACCGTAAAAAGATGCGAGAAAAAGCCTTGTCGAAATAGAGGTTTATTTGATGTTTAACTCTGAGAAATTCATTGAAAAAACCATTCTGAGTTTACAAAAAGGAATACAGGGAAAAGCACTTGTTGCGTTTTCTGGCGGTGTTGATAGTACCGTCTGTGCCGCGTTAGTACATAAAGCAATTGATGACCGGTTAATCGCTGTTCATGTTAATACCGGGTATATGCGGAAAAACGAGCCGGAGCAGGTTGAGCAGATGATGAAAGATTTATCGCTGAACTATCGGTTCGTTGATGCAAGCAATGAATATTATACGGCGTTAAAAGGTGTAGAGAATCCTGAAAAGAAACGTAAGATAATAGGAGAAAAATTCATCAGGATCTTTGAAAAGGTTGCGAGGCAAGAACACGTCCAGTATCTTGTTCAGGGGACAATTGCGCCGGATTGGATTGAATCTGGTGGAGGCCTGCGGGATACCATTAAATCTCATCATAATGTAGGAGGGTTACCGGCTGACATGCAGTTGAAGCTGGTGGAGCCGCTTCGTGATCTGTATAAAGATGAGGTGCGTCAGGTCGCCCGGGCATTGCAGTTGAAGGTTGCAGAACGTCAGCCGTTTCCTGGACCAGGACTTGCTATTCGAATTATTGGGGAAGCAACACCTGAGCGAACGACATTGGTGAGAGAAGCCTGTGACATTGTTGAAAAGGAAATTGAATATGCGGTAAAACAGGGTTTGATGGAGCATCCTTGGCAGTATTTCGCGGTGCTTATTCCGATTAAAACCGTTGGCGTGCATGGGGATAAACGTGCGTACGGCAACACCATCGCGATTCGTGCGGTGCAGAGTGTGGATGCGATGACATGTCATTATAGCACGATCCCTCATGAAGTGCTTGATGCGATTTCCACGAAGATCACCAACACGTTAAAGGACAACGTCAACCGTATTGTGTATGATGTGACCAATAAGCCCCCAGGGACCGTGGAATGGGAGTAAAACGAAGGGTATTGTTATGGTACGAATCTATGTAGTTGATAACGGTGGTCAATGGACACACCGAGAATGGCGTACCCTGCGGGACCTTGAGGTGGAAACAGAAATCGTACCCAATACCACTTTCCTTAAGGATTTACAGAAAAAGAAGATTCACGGGTTGGTTTTATCTGGTGGCGCACCACGGATTGGACTGGACGGTAGCCTTGGGAACTGCGCAGAATATTTAGAAAAAGCAAATTTCCCGATTCTAGGGATCTGTGCAGGGCATCAGTTCATGGCCCGTTATTTTGGTGGTGAGGTAAAACCATCGAAAATACCTGAGTTTGGGAAAATCGAACTGACGCGATTAGAAGATGATGATGTAGTGTTGAAAGGAGTTCCTAAGAAATCTATTGTCTGGGAATCCCACAATGATGAGGTTACGAGTTTGCCAAAAGATTTTATCAGGATTGCCGAGAGTGAAAACTGCAAGATACAGGCAATGAAACATAAGAAAAAATCGTTTTATGGTTTGCAGTTTCATCCTGAGGTTGAACACACCGAGTACGGGGAGAATATCTTCAAGAATTTTGTTTCCCTGTGCGAATAATAAAATTTTCATCAAAGTAAAAACGTTAAGGAGTTATTCGTCTTCCCATCGATAGAATTTCTTTTTATTTTTCAGTGAATCCAAACCGCAATGAAAGCAGATTCCGTTATGACAACAGATCATTTCACCACAGGTTTGGCATTTCCATTCTTTGTTTTGTTTTTTTAAAAATTTGTGTATTCCGTTTTTTTTAATGAATGCAAGGTTTTCAAGAAAACTCATATGAAAATGGGTCCGATATCGTTCATCGAGATGTTTAAGCTTGTCGCATGGATAGGTAGGACATTCATAGCAATAGGTGACTTTATGATTTAAGAGGAGCTCACATCGTTTTTTAAGGAAAGCACATTGCTTATCACGTGACCTGCATCCAGTACAATACGGCATTTTGATGCCTTTGCGTTTCACATCGTTTTTGAAAGCAAGGAATCCGCTACACAGACTGCAGTTCATTCCACATGGCGCAATTAGCTCCCGATCAATAGTGATGTTATCCTTTTCTTGAACATTCATAGCAGGTTAACAAGTTAAAGGATATATAAAAAATGTATGAAAGGAGGATTATTTGTTTTTCTTTCCTACACCACATTTTATCCAGTAGTAAAAATATTCGATTATCACTATTACAAATAGATAGATAACGAAATTAAAAATGAAGTTGAGAGCGCCATACAGAATTGCAATTCCGATACCCATAAGTAAAGCCAGATTGGTTAGACCTGAAAAATATGCAAATAATGCTAATAGTAATGCTAAACCGATTTCAGGCCACCAAACTTTATTTTTAGGCCAAACAGATTGCGAAGGTTTTTCTTTATCATATTCCTTAAAAAGTGTTACAACTTCTTTATCTTTCTGTGATAATTCAGCTAATTCATCTTCTGTATCATCAACAGAAATCTCTTCTTTTAAGTCGGTTTTTTCTTGTTTCTGTTTTTCATTTTCAAGTTTCTCAAGAAATTCATTATACACACTATCTGAATCAAACACTAGGGGTTGCCCCTGATAACCACAATCTCTGCAAACCATTTTCCAGGAAGTAACTCCAAATGTTACCCCTTCACCCATGGTTCCTATTTCAATATGTTTACTTCCACATTTGGGGCACGCTGTTATTTCCACTTGCTCTCAACCCCATCGTTTGAACAGTGTATGTTTGATACCGAGTTGATCAAGCACTTTTCCAACAATAAAATCAACCATATCCTCAATGTTTTTTGGTTTAGGGTAAAATGCTGGCATCGCCGGAAGAATACAGGCTCCGCTTTCTTTAGCGGCTAGCATGTTTTTGATCCCTGGTACATCAAGTGGCGTTTCACGGATGACAAGAATGAGTTTTCTTCCTTCTTTTAAGCAGCAGCTTGCTGCCCGTGATGTTAAGGTGTCACCGTATCCATTTGCGATTGCAGAAAGCGTCTTCATACTACAAGGAATGATGATCATTCCATCGAGTTGGAAGGAACCGCTCGCTGGTCCTGCACAGAGATCATCGTTGTCGTACGTTACATGTGCCAATTTCTTCAAATCCTTGTATGTGTACCGTGTCTCATGTTCCATGATTTTTTTTCCACCGGACGATACGACAAGATGCACTTCATGACCTGCTTTCTGTAATTCTTCTAGTAATTGTATTCCGTAAATGCTGCCGGATGCGCCTCCGATGCTGACAACATATTTCATAATGTTAGAGCCCCTCAATCGCAGTAATAATTTCGGCCAGTGTTTTTTTGAAATGTTTATCTTTTTCAATCGCGGTGCCGGTGATGATAACGTCTGCTCCTGCCCGTGCCTTTTCTCGAGCGGTTTCTGCATCTCGTATGCCACCTCCAACAATCACGGGAATGGTGGTATTCCTTTTCACGGCTGTGATCATTTCATTGGGAACAGGTGTTGGTGCTCCTGAGCCTGCCTCAAGATAGAACATCTTCATACCGAGGTATTCTGCGGCAAGAGCGTACCCAACCGCAGTCTGAGGATCATCACGCTGTATCAGATCAGCCTCACCGACTCTGCCTGCGGTCATCCCAGGCGCCACGATGACATATCCCATGGAGATAGGTTCAAGACCAACGTGTTTTACAAACGGTGCTCCTTTCACATGCTCGCGGATCACAAAATTTAGGTTTTTTGAATTGAGAAGACTCATGAAAAACACTGCGTCTGCATATTTACTTAAAAATTTTGCGCCAGATGGGAAGAGGATAACGGGTAAATCGGTGTTGTTTTTTATGGCTTGAACTGTTTCATCGACCTGCTGTTGTGACAGGAGGGTTGATCCGCCGACCATAATCGCACTGCTTCCCGCTTCGGTGACGGTTTGTGCGATTTCTCCGGCGATGGCTGGTTTTTGTTTATCCGGGTCAAGGAGTGCAAAATGCAGCTTCTTTTCGTGCGTTTGGTTTACAATGGTGTCTGCAATGGTCATTAGAGGTTGAAGAACACCAGATGTATTTATGTTTTATGCCTTGTTGATAATCTCCTGGATAAGGTGTTCTGAGCAGGCAGCGACAACACTGGTTCTATCTGTTAAATTAAATTCCATGTCTAAATCTTTACCGGAAATTGTTTTCACATACCCTCCTGCCTCTCGCACAATAAGGGTTGATGCAGCAATATCGATGACGCGCATGATGTCTTTCCCCACAAAATAATAATCAAGAGCTCCTCGTGCCACCATGCACATCTCAAGAGAAGCAGATCCTAATGATCGAACGTTTCCCTTTTTTGACAATGAGCCTGCTTTTGGCGTATGGTTCTTTCCCAGGGATATCGACGAAAGCATCTGAGGAGAAGGAACATCGCAGACCCGTATAGGTCTTCTGTTTAGAAACACTCCATGCCCTTTTTCCGCGATGAACACATCACCAGTAGGGATGTTTTTCACTATCCCATATTCGATGTCGCTGATACGCGAAGTTCCTATTGCTAAGGAAACAGAGTAGAACGGGATTCCTCGGTAAGCGTTTCTTGTTCCATCAACTGGATCTAATACAAAAACGTATTCTCCACCGAAATCAACAAAACCAATCTCTTCGCTCAGTAAATTGACTTTTACCTCTGATTTTTCCAGAAGGTTGAGTGCGACATTCTCAGCAACCTTGTCTATATAGGTGGTCGGCGTGCCATCTGCTCCGATACCGATTGTCTTTGCAAATTTGAAAAAATTCTTTTTTCCTTCTTTTTTTACTTCCTTGCTGATTTTTTCCACCATCTGCTGAGCGAAAAGTTTTATTTTCTCATCCATGGAAAACCAACTCACCTAAACATTCACATTAAAAAATGTAAGCATCCAACGCGCATACAATGTAATTGCAATCATAATCAATGCAGCACAAACCACTCCAATAAAGATTATAAAAACAGATCTAGAAAATTTTAAATTAAAAAGATACGCAATTAACGAACCTGTCCATGCCCCTGTAAAAGGAATGGGCACTGCTACAAACACCAGCAATCCTAAGTATTTGTACTTTCGTATTTTACCACCTGCTTTCTTCCTATTCCATTTAAACAACCAGTCCATAATCCTTGACCAAAAAGGGTACCTGCGTAAAAACCGTTCAACTGAACTAAAAAAAAGCAGTATAAAGGGAACAGGAAGCATATTACCTACAACAGCAAGTGGGAAAGCCCTCCACCATTCCCAGCCGTATTGTATCATTGAAAAGGGGATGACGTACCGTGCTTCAAGCCAGGGCACCATGGAGAAAAAGAAAATCTGGAACCATTGTGGTAAAAACTCAAGCATGGGGTACTCCAACTGGTTTGCCAAACCCTTGTTTTCCCTGCATAACTTTGTCTTCTATGATTTTTTCTCCTCGGATAAAGACAGATAAAGGAAAGATAGCTTGCCTTCCTTCAAACGGGGTCCACCCGCATTTTGAATGAAGGTGCTCCGCGGTGATATCGTCTGTTTTTTTCATGTCAACAACAATAAAATCAGCGTCTCGGCCGATCTCAAGTTTACCTTTAGGGATATTGAGGAGTTGCGCTGGTCGTTCACAGAGCAGAGATAACAGTGTATCCAGTGCCATTTGTTCTTTTTTTACGGCAGCGAGCATCAGAGGGTACATGGTTTCAACGCCCGGAAGACCTGAGGGGGCATCCTGGAATTCAACGTTTTTTTCTTTCAGGGTGTGTGGGGCGTGATCTGATTCTAAAACGTCAATGAGTTTGTTGTTCACGCCGTACCAGAGTGTATCTTTATCGAAACTTGATCGGATCGGGGGGTTGACCTTATACCAGGTTTGGTTTGCGGAGAGTGTATGAACATCGAAGAAGAGATGGTGCGGGGTGACGCCGACGCTGACATGCTTTGGTCGTTTCCGGATCATCTCAAATCCTTCGCATGAGGAAAGATGGCAGATATGAACCGGGGACGATATAGACGATGAATTGCTGATGATGTCTTTGATAGCGGTTTCTTCGCATTCTGCGGATCGGCAGCGAAGATGATCAACAAGATTGTGTTCAGTATCTTGATGGTGTTTCAGGCAGTGTTCATCTTCTGCATGAATGAGTGTGATTTTTTTTGTCCGATTGATTTCACGGAGTGCGACAGCAAGATTCTGGGTACTGACTTGAAGGGAATTGGTGCTGCTGCCAAGAAAGATTTTAAACCCGTTGCAATATTGTGCAAGCTCCGAGATTGCCCCGATGTTTGCATCAGTTACTCCAGCATAAAGTCCGAAATCAACATAGCTTTTCTCTGCTGCGATGTGTTTTTTATCAGTGAGGGTCGGTATCGTTGTAGTTGGTGGTTGGGTGTTTGGCATGTCAAAGACACAGGAGACTCCACCGAACGCTGCTGACTGTGACCCTGTAGAAAAATCTTCTTTATGTACAAATCCGGGGTCACGGAAATGCACATGCATATCGATACCGGCTGGAAGGATGAGATTAGCTCCGACATTGAGATGGCTGTCTGCCTTGAGGATTTTTTTTATGGCTACGATTTTACCTTGCTCTATACCAAGGCATCCTTGTTCAAATGCACCTTTATGGTAGAGTTTTCCTTCAATGGTCAGATCCATTCAAACGTTTCTCCTTAATTACTCCTCGTGGTTTTGTTTCGGTAAATATTTGTCCGCTAAACTTGTATATCTTGGTGTTTTTATCAATCCATGCATCCGGCATCAGTCCTGCTTTCATGCAGGTATGTGCAAGGAATTCTTCCTTATCCCATGCTTGTTCAATGGGTACTTGAGGGAGTAACAGACCCTTGTAGAACCCTTGTTCAACGATCAAGCCATCTCGTCCTATTTCGATGTGGATGAGATAGTCTTGTGGCTGTTTGACTTTGATGAGTTCAGGTTTTGTTAAAATGGTCACTTCAAGAATAATAGTATCGAGTTCTTGCTTTTTTAAAGGAGGGAACCGTGGGTCTTGGGTCGCTGATTGTGCTGATTCGATAATTGCTTCTTGCAAGGGCATGACAGGTAAGGGAATACCGATGCAGCCGCGGAGATCATGTTTGGGGTAGGTGTGAAGGGTGACGAAGACTCCGTGTTTTTCATGAAACGATTTCCCGAGGTTTGATGAGGGGGATTTGTGGTTTTTGACGTATTCTTCAACTGCTTGTCGTGCGAATTGAACTGCTTGTATTCCCTCGGCGATGGTGAGCATGAGACAAAGTATAAAGAAAAGCATTAAATAAAATTTGGTTAGGAACGTCTCCTAACCTGTGTTTATGGTGTTTATTCTCTGGTGAGCATGATGTTGTAGGTTTGGGGTGCCTGACCTGTGGAAATGGTGAGTTGGCGATTGTAGGTGTAGGTGATGTTCTGGCCGCTCTCATTGACAAGCTTGTTTACGGAGATGTTGTAGGAGCCAGGGGTAAGTTCGATGGTATATGCTCCAGTCGTGTTCGATAGGATGGAGGTTGGTACTGCTGAATTGTTTTGCACGTTGGTGTCTTTTGCAAAGGTAATGGTCATATTTGCTTTGTTAATACCGTTGTATATCGTGCTTCCACTGACGGTTACTGAGTTTTTCGTCAGAGCAATGTTGTAATATGTTGTTGCTTGTCCTATAGTGATGATAAGTTTACCTTCAAAGGAGTACACAAGAGTTGCTCCGTTTGTCTTCTTGACGGTAACATTATATGATCCTGGTGTGAGCTTGGCAACGTACAATCCTGCTGTATCAGAGGATGCAGTGACAGCTTTTGCGGTATTGTTGCTTTCTGATTTATCAATGGCGAATGCGACAGAAATACCGCTGACTTTTGTGGTGTCGTAGGTGGTGAATCCTTGTACAATGACTGGTGCGAGTGCAAGAGAGATATTCTCCCATGTCGTTGTGTTCGCTTCAAGAGTCACGGCCTGTTCCGTGATGTAATCAAGATACAAGGTTGCACCGTTACGTTTTGAAGCATTAATCTTATATTCTCCAGGTATTAAAGAGGAGAACATATAGGTTCCTGCGGCATTCGTGGTTATGGTGTCGACCGGCATTTCAGTGGCGTCGAGTGTTGTGTAGGAGAGTTTTACTTCTACATTGCTTGCTTCCTCACCTGCGGTATATTTCGTGTCTTTGTTGGTGTCGTAATAAATGACCCCTCTAACTGCTGATGGCTTTGGTTTTGAGATATTGAATGAGTTGTGGTCTGGCTCAATATTGATGCCGTCTTGGCCTCCTTTTTTAAAGAGAGTGAATCCGTTTTCAATTGCTGAGATGTTATATTTGCTTGGGTATAAATTACGGAAGATGTAGTGTCCTTGCGCATCTGTTATCACTGGAGAAATTGCTTCATGTAATAAAGTACCGAAATAATAATCGTTTAATTCGACGGTGATACCAGACAAGGGTGTATCAATAGTTGGTTCATAGGTGCCGTTGTTGTTGTTATCATCGTAGACAAAGCCCTCTAATGTAGAGAGATTTATGCTGAGATTGAAGAATCTTGTGTAGTTTGTGCCGTTCAGTCGCATAGCTTCAGCGTCGGTGACTGGGGGGTACAGGAGACTCTTGGTGTCATTAAAGGTGATTTTTTTGAGGAAGACATCATTGGCGTAGCTGAACAGCAGGGTGATGTTGCCACCAGGTGCAAGGAGATTAAAACTCCCGTTTAAATCAGTCATCATGTTGTCGTGTGGGAATCCGTATTGATCCAGGACCGCGACGGTTACATAGGGGAGTAGCGTATCATTGCAACTGATAGAGCCGTTGAAAAACGCCCCTTCGTAATACTTCGCAATAATCACCGCGCTTTTCCCATACCCATAATAGGGATAAGGTGAAATATAGGCAGGTACGAAATGTATCATCGCATAACACGGGATTTGTTGTTGCGGTGTCTGATATTGTCCCTGTTGGTCTTGTTGCGGAGGGGTTCCGATGTACGTTCGGTAAAACATGGTGTTGAAATAATCTTGTTTGTACGTGGTAGTCGTTCCGGTAATAGCGATGTAACGTTTCTGTTCTTGGGTCATGTCGTTGAGTTCTTTTGCAGTCCATTGACCATCAGGGCCTTGTGTTCCATCCTGGTTTACAGTATACCCTGTATATTGGACTTGAATGAAATCGTCCTCTGGGTTGTTGTACTGTTTCGATGCGGTTCGAAGAGCGGTTAAAACATTGCTTTTATCGCCAAGGAACGCGAAGATGTTAAAAATCTGCTCATCGTAGCCTTCTACCCCGTAGTATCGAATACTGTACCCTGTGGCCTGTTGGATATCATGGTACAGCCAGGTGATTTGTTCATCGGTAAGCGTATTGTTGAGGAGTTGTACGATATCATGGTAGTAGGCGTTTTCAGGATACTGAACCCCGACTCTTAGGGTTTTGCTTAACGGTTCATCATATTGTGCACCGATAGGAGCATTTTGCGATGGAGATGTTGCAGGAGTGGTCATCCATAAGGTGATATTATTGGTATTGTTTTCACCAAGATGCTTTTGAATTACGGTACGCACCTCAGATGAGAGCGCACCATTGTTGTCCTTACGGTCCCCTTCCAATAGCCGAATAATCCATACGGCAATTCCTTCTTTTTCACTTTTTGCAGTATGGAAGTTAGCTGCGGGGGGGATTCCATCTTGGAAGTTATCAGCAACCGTGGGATGACCGCCTACCGCCACCTCATAAAACCCGTAGTCCCACCAAGATATGAAAGCAGGTCGTTTGACAGGCTCTGCTATGTCGGTATCTTGATTGTTAAACCAAGAATAAGCATGAACCCAGTATTGTTCCTTGTATGAGCTTGAGCCGAACGCAGAGGAATGGTTTTCCCCAAAGAAATCATATTTCATGTTGCCGGTGCCATTTTTTGTTGCTGCTGAGGGTACTGCCGCGTCAAGAGCGAGATATCCATTGGGTATTAACACTAAAAATGCCACGAATAAGACACCAAGCACATGATAGATTTTTATTCCTTTTCGTAAACCTCGGAGTCCGCCACCTGCGTTTCTAATGTTTCGCGCCATTTGTTTGTAGTCAACTTTGCTCATAACAAACCAGATAATCCAACCGGAAAGCAATGCGATAAGGGGAGCCGTGTCGTTGAGGAAACGACCAGCGGTTGAAGATAACCAAATATTGATCACAAATAAAATAAGGATGAAGAGGTAGTCTCGTCGTCCTTTCTGTTTCACATATTGATAGATCAAAAACGCAAAACCAAACCAAGCAAGCCAGTACAATGCAGGACCGAACGACATTACTGTTCTACTTATATTATACGTTCCTGCCTCTGCAATAGTGAGGGAGACTTTTCCTCCATATATCCCCGCCCCATATAGTATCTGCCCAATGGCTGTTAATGGTGAAAAAAAAGATAACTTTGAGGGAAAAGTATACACAAAATAGAGAAATATTGCGGCTAGTCCGGCTATCACTCCAATAATCGGAAAGGAGACAACCCAAGGTATTCTTTTTCGTTTGAAGAGGGTGCAGATGCCGCCGAAGATTAGCACCCCAAAGGCTAAGTAGAAGGGGAGATCAAAGAGCCCACCGCCCGCCAGGGTAACCGGCCAAGAAATAAGGAATCCAGTGAATAAGGCTACGAAAATACTCATGACAAATCGTTCTTCCACTTTGTTAGTGAAGATATCGATGAGAAGCTGAACAACTGCATAGACTGTGATGACGGTGTAGAGGAACTGAGCTTCTACCCAAACCATAGATAAAGCAGCAAGGGGAACTCCCGCGAGGAGTGCATAAAGAACGGATCGTTTCTTGTCTGTTTCTTTAATGCTTTTAATTAAGAAGAGGAACGTGAGGAAATAAAGAAGCAGGTTGAATGAGTCGTGGTCGAACAGTCCGTAGGCTGAGCCATGTCCTGAGCTGATATGAATAGGGATGATTGCAATGAGAAGTGCACTGATGAGTCCCGCTTTTTTGCCGAAGAGAATTTTCCCGATGAAATATACAGGGAAAATTAGTAAGGCACCAAATAATGCAGGAACAAATTGCATGGCGTACCCTATTGCATCGGATTCACTCATGAAGGGTACAAGAAGTTTGCTAAACCCGATAGCAGACATGACGAGTAATGGGGCACGACCTCCTGATTTCCCAAATGGATACGCTAGCAGTGGGTCTTTTTCAGAAAAAAACGGGAACCGCCCTGTTTGAACGGTGTTATCAACAAGTCGCATGTTATAATACGGGTCAGGTCCAGATAAATAGAATTTTTCTGTCATGCTTGTTGCTGACTGATTTATATTTACATTAGACACGATGTTGAAATAGGCGTTCATGAACAGCACTAAGAAAAATATCGCTACCAGTGTGATGCTGATCCACCAGTTTTTCTTGAAGTGAAATCGTTTCCGTTCCGTGGATGTTGTTGTGTGTGAAGTTGGAGCTGATTCTGATTGCAATGGCATCTTCAATTGTGCTCGTTTCCGCATATGCTTCACCCTAGGATGATTTACAACCGTAAATCCGTAGTCTTATAAATAACTTATCTCCAAAAAAATCTCCTTAATTTTTGATGTGCGGGAGGGTTTTTGTTAGAGTTTCTGCAATGCAGGATGCAACGCTGACTTTGCTAAATTCGTTCTCAATGGTGTCCGTTGAAATGATCTCATCGCAGCCCGAGGAGATAAGTTTTTCTTTGGCACCTCCGACAAATAATCCGTGGGTGCAGGCAACTGAAACGCTCGCTGCTCCTTGTTTTTTCAGCTCTTTAATAGAGTTGGCCATGGTTCCCCCCGTTGAGATGATATCGTCGATGATAGCAACATGTTTATTGCGTGCATCTAGTTTTTTTGGTGTTATTTTTACTGCTGTCCCGTCGATTCGTGTTTTTTCTAGGTAATCGTATTCGCAGTGAATGAAGGCTGCTGCCTCTTTTGCCCTATCTCTGGCGCCTTTATCTGGTGCAAGGATAAAATCTATGTTCTTTTCTTTGAGATACTTGGCGATGGTTGTGACTGCGGAGCAACTCTGTGCAGGAACAGTAAAGAATTTGAGAATGGCCTCTTTATGCGGGTCGACGGTGATGACGGAGTCAGCATGCAGGCTGATGTGTTGTGCAATGGCGCGTGCGCTTATGGCTTCGCCTTCTTCGAATTTTTTATCTTGTCTGCTGTATCCGAAATAAGGGAGGGCAACGGTGATGGTCCTTGCGCCTGCGTCATGGACAGCATCCTGCATGAGGAACAGTTCAATGATTTTATGGTCAGGGTATGCCGTCTGAACAATGAGGACGTCTTCTCCTGCAATGTCATCTAATAAACGAATGTAGAATTCATCATCAGGAAATCGTTTGAAAGTTGCCTGTATCAGAGGCTGATGGAGTTCTTTAGCAAGGTTTCCTGCGACGTTTTTTGCTGCTGTTCCCCCAAGAATATACATAGTGCAAAACCGTAAAGGGTCCAGGTCTTTTTAGTGATTTCGTAAGAAAGTTTTTATAAGAGCTTGTGCTTAATTCCTTTGGAAGGGCGTGGATTGGATGCGGCATGACGCAATTGCATTGACCTTGGCGGTCTTCTTCTTACTGTCGTCTTTTGCTGTCGTGTTTACAGGAGCGGCAGAAAGTACATCAGATTATCTTGTGGAGGCAACGATCAGTTGTACATACGAAACAGGGTCTCAAATCGCTGTCCATGCACAAATGATTGTGATGAGCATTAACGTATTTGATACAATATATGACAGACAAATAATAGAAAATCTTGCAGCAAGTAACCCCTATGTTATGGGGGCAATTATGCTTCGTTTGCATGAATCTGTAAAAACACAGATTGAATCTGCTTTTAAGGACGCTCAGGTTGTAGCTATCAGCAAAATACCTTCGTATGAAAAACCTTTTTTCATTGATGATTTCCATGTGAATCTCACTGCAGCGTTCTTTAATTATAATGGTTCTCTGAATCTTTCGAATTTTATCGATGGCATGCTCGACATAGGTGCAACTGTGAACTATCAGTTTGGCTTACACGCAGAACAAGGATGGAACACCACCTATGTTTATGTGCTCCCTAGCACCATGACCTTGGAGTTCGCAAATACTGATGAAACCAATCCTGAAACAAACCGGATCACCTGGGTCGTACAGAATTGGCAGGGAGATGGTACCTCGAAAGATGCAATCTTAAAGGCTTATCTGAAGAACCCGACAACACTTGCTTCAGAAACCGAGGATATTTCTCTTGAATTTACCCTAGACACGAGAACCGTGAGTAGTGTGAGTTTTACAAGCGCGGTTGTCGTTAAAACAATAAACATCCGTAATTATGATGTGTTGCCTTCGTTTATCACTGGGTTAGGTAATATCCCGGCTGATGGGGTTCGATTGTGTATTGAAAACGGTTTGTTTTCCTGGAATGATGTGTTTGAAAAAACAATTCAACCCATTCAGCAACAGGTTACACCCATCATTGAGAATTCGTCATTTGATCAAAAACTTGCCTTATCGTTTACCTGGGATGCTCCTAGCACCTTGAATTGTTCGGTTCCGTACAACGTCTCCCACATGGATGACGAACCTGCGATACAAGCCAACTTTATGGATCCTACGGTGAATCTTCTGATTTGTCAGTTGCCTGTGCGTGCGTTCTTCGGACTCATGAATGCCGGGGCAAATGCTACGATTTCTTCAGAAGACGTGAATTTTGGCTCCGGACTTCATGGCATAAACCGTCCCTATACCATTCTTTTGCGTCTTCCAACAAACATCACTCTTGATGGAGAAAATGTGTATACATGGAATGAAACGACGGTTCCATCTGGCGCATTTCTTTCAGATACTAAACCAACGCCCCCTTACACCAGTGAGCATATTGAAACATTGGTTGAAATTGATCTTTCTAAGATGGATCTGAACATCCCCAGTGTTTTTACCGGAAAAACAGAGTTAACCGCATCCACGAAGATGAAAGAAGACGATCAGCTCTTTGTAATCCGCTGGCCCAGTGAATTTTCTCTTTCCCCGAAAATAGCGCTTACCTATCTGAATGCTGACGCGTTCCGAATCTGCACTGAGGAGAATGTTTTTGGTGAAAGTCAGATAAACTCGTTTTTAACCCAAAAAAAGGAGGTGTTTGAACAGCGGTTGTCTGCGGTCTTACATGGTTTATCGGTGAAGGGCATGATCGATAAGAAAGTGTTTACCAGTTCTTTGGTGTGGGATGGGGACATCTCTGCGATGGATGATGTTGTCCCTGTGGTTGTTTCTAGCTATGCAAATGAGGTGTATCGGATTGGATTTAATGTTTCGTTGTTTCCCGCTGAACTGACCGTTGCGCCGCAACATTTCATTCTCCAGGGTTTGGAAAATCAGAGTGTAAAGTATCGAATCATTTTCCCTAGAGGTATTACTGTCAATGCAAGTGATACTCTCGGGAAGCCTCTTATTGTAGGTAAAACTAACGATGGACGAGATTATGTGGAGCTGTCTTTTGACGCAGCGTCCTACGGGCAAACAACGGTTTTGACGTGCATGCTTTCTGCATCACCCGCTTATGTCCTTGGGATTTTCTTGCCGTGTATTCTTGTTTTTATTTTACTCATTATTCTCATCGTCATTATTCTTTTGATTCGAAAGAAACGGGGAGGGATACGTCGAGGAAAAGGAAAGCTCTTTGCGCCTGAGGATAACGAACCGTCTGATTATGGTGGTCAGGATTATTACGTTCCACCTCCGCCGCCATCATCAAAGTCATCGAAGAAAAAATAATACTATGGTTTGATTCGTTTCAACATTGCTGGAGCAAGAGACAGCAAAGAAGGTATTTTCTTTACTAGTGGGATAGCAAGCCTTGACGGATAATCAATGTCTCCATAGGTGTTGATGATGTCGATGGTTTTCTGATTGTTGAGTTTCTCTATATATTTGTCAAGTTGCTTATCGCTGAGGTGGGAGTAGATGTTTCTGAATCTCATTCCTAGGGAGAGTTCTTTGCCGATGTCTTTTGACCAGGCTGTATGATATCTTTTTAGGAACCGGTTGGTGTATTGGTGTGTGTGTAGTGCTTCGTGTGTGATGCGGGCGCAGTGATTTGCGCAGAGCAGCCCTGGGTAGAGACCTCCGCCTGATGTTGGTTTGACTTGTGCGGCTGCATCACCGATGAGGAGGACGTGATCGGTTGTTGTTTGTTTTAAGGGACCTAGGGGGATGACTCCGCCGAATCGTCTCATGATTGTTGCGTGTTGAAGAAGCGGTTGTTTCAGCAAGTCTGTAAAGTAGTGTTGTATCGGGTGTTTGTTTCGGTTTGGGATGGCAAGTCCGATGCGTGCTGCGGTGCCTTTTGTGTTTGTGGGGATAACCCAGGCGAAAAACCCTGGCGCTATCTTGTTTCCGACAAAAATATGGACAATGCGAGGATTAATGGTAAGGTCGGTTAGTTCAGCGCCTATGCCGTTGAGCATTTCAGCTGGGTTCGGGAATCCAAAGTTTTTTCTGATGGTTGAATGTGGTCCGTCCGCCCCAATTATTATTTTGCATTGTAAAGGAATGGTTTTTTCGTTGTGCTGTATGGAAAGCATCGCATGGTTTTTTTGTGCTTGAGCGAAAAGCACTTTATGATGTAAGAACAGGTCTGCTCCTGCATTCTGCGCGTTGCGTGCAAGGGTTTCATCGAATCGCTGGCGGTTGATGACTACAGCGTGTTTCTTTTCACCGCCAATGGTGAGCGTTGCCCCGGATGGTGAATGGATGCATGCCCCATAAATCTCATTTTGAACAATTTCATGGTAATCGCAGGAGGTTCGGTCTATGACACGTTGGGTGACGATGCCTGCGCAGTGCAGCGGCTCCCCGATGGTTGCATGTTCTTCAATGATTGCGACGCTTACTCCTGTGGCTGCGAGGTGTTGGGCAACGCTGCTGCCTATAGGTCCTCCGCCGACAACCGCGACATCGTACTCGTTCATTATCTATGAGGATATCACCAAACATTTATAATAAAAACGGTATTACGGTGCCTCATGATTTCTCAGCTTCATTGTTTCCTGCTGATTGCGAACCATACTGGTGGACTGTATTTTTTTACAAAAAAGAACGAAAACATGGAACGTAAGAGGAGCGGCCAGGACATTGATCCAGTGATGCTTTGTAAATTTGTCTTGGATGGTTCTGGGAAAAAGATCGGGGAAAGCGTCTCGGTTGATCATGATGTGTTAATTGTTAAATCAGGGTCGCGATTTCTTGGTGTGCCGCTCAAACATGTTGAGCCTACAGAAAAAACCTTGCTTGTGAAAGGGTTAATTGATTTTACAAAGGCTTATGAACTGGGTGAGAAATGGCGGAAGGAATCGTATCGTGAGATGACGGAGCATGACGGCCCAGAAAAACAAGAGAAACGATTTTGATTATAAAATGGTCATTGTGACGAGAGCGGATCTGTCTCTTTCTGCTGGGAAGCTTGCAGCACAAGTGTCTCATGCTGCTGTTGCATGCACGTTATTAACAAAAAAGAATAAACCGCTTTGGTTTTTGAAATGGCAGAAGGAGGGCGCAAAAAAGGTTGTGGTCAAGGTTGAGACGCTTGATGATTTTTATCCGTTGAAAGAAAAAGCTGAAGAACTGGGTATTAGCACATCTCTTGTCACTGATGCTGGGCATACTGAGATACCGGAGGGGACACAAACGGTGCTTGGTATTGGTCCTGCACCGAGCAATTTGATTGATCAAGTGACGGGTGAGTTGGCGTTGTTATAATATATCTAACAGTAATAATGAGAATCAGGCGGTATTTACCTGATTCTTTTTTGAGATATGGTTATCTGTTAAGTTCAGGTTATGGTGAATTCCCAGGTTGCCTCCAATTTCGTAGCATCGTTGCAAACAAGAACGTTGCCATCTGGATCCCTAAACGCAACATAGACACGGTATGTTCCATACCCATGAGACGTATACAACTTCTCAGTATTCACCAGGCTATTGAAAACAGTGTCAAGACCAACTGACTCACCCGCATTCAAGATCTCCGGTGTCGTAACATTGATCGTGTCATCGGCAACAACCCACTTTCCCTGTGCTGAATTATAATATTGCACCTGCATCAACAGACACCCTTGAATGGGATTTGCACCCCTGTTCACAAGTTTTGACTGCACACCAGTATAGAACCGAAACACAGGGCTTGTGTTACTTGCATATCCATCACTTACGACGACCTTCCAATACCACCACCGACCATTCACCGAAGCATTAGAAAATATCTGGTAATAAGTACCGTTACCCGCCGTCCAGTTAGTGTCAAACAGATGCGTACAACTACTGGTACTGTTCCCCCAGTACCACGAAACCGTCATCGTATCATTATCCGAATCATTCACCGACACATGCACCTGCGGGGTAAGACTCACATTCATCGTCCCATTCGCCGGATACGGATTGGAGATTTCAGGAGGATGATTCACAAACTCAATCGTGAGCTTCGGCGCTGGATACGATTCACTATCATCATACGTACTCACCTTTGTGTTAGAACCAAACGACGTATCCTTATTATAACAGATAAACGACATATTATTCCCATAACTCCAATTACCCATAGCAATCAACTCTTTTACAATATTAGTAACATAAAACGTTTTCACTGAATATACCCCATTAGGTATATCACCCCAGTTTTGATAAAACCATGACCGATTCACTGTTTTACTCGCGTTTTTCGGCTCATTCGTATACTGTACCCATGTTCCTGGGTTACCATTTTTATACCCGGCACATTCAGCTTTACACTGATGCAAACCTTCCCCTACCACTGTCCACCCTGAAAAACTGAGAGACGCATTCAGCACCGTATGATTACCATCAATATTCACCTGCTGAAAACGCCACCCCGAGATATGCGGCGGATAGATAGCTGCCGCAAGATAATACCACAAATCATCTGTATCAAAAACAGGCGTCCGTGACCCGTAATTACACGCATCATCACTACTCTGACCAATGCTAATCTCAATCGTCGGATCGATCTCAATCGGACCCTTGAGACTTTCATTAAAGACAAAACTCGCAGGAGTACGAACAACCACAAAACACTCACCGTTCATCTGCCTGAACTCATACGTCAAACGACCCATCGCCTGCGTCGGAAGATCATCCATCCAATGGAACTTCTCAAACGCAAACGGACGAACAAACATAAACATAGGCACATCGTTGTTCTTCAACACCACGGTATCATTCGATGTCGTCACAACGGATGGGTTCCACCGATCATTGTTTAACCATAGGCTAAGACTATCAGGCACAGCGAGTTTAAACACCAGATCAAGCGTCAACCCACTGCTATTGATCCAAGGAGTAGGTAGATCTCTGGGGTTCACCCAGAGTTTCTTACTCAACCGACTGTTCGAATACTCCAAAGTAAGGTTCGTACCATACCCGAAGATGTTCGGGTAGAGCATCGTGTCAAGATTATGATGCCATTCATGCTCACTCGGCCAGATATGCGCCACCGGATACCCGGTGACATCCTGAACCAAGTTAATACGTTGTACCTGATCATCTTGGTTTCTCCACAGAAGCTCATACGGCTGAAGATCAAGAGATGCAGCTAGACTCAGGTTATCCGGCTGGGTGTACGCAACATGAACCATGTCATCCTCAGTCGGATTTTCCTTAAAATAGGCCTGGTAAAGACCGGTGGTCACCTGATGATCGTAACCAGGTTTTTCCGACCTGACAATGGTAGTGTTAATCGGTTTCCACACCTGATTTTCCAAGTAGTTCACCGGTTCCATCGAGCCCTCATAACGGTACCTACCTTCTTGGGACTGCATGATGTTCCAGGTAAGCCCACGGGAGATAACAGTGGCCCCCTCCTCTGATGATGGTGGTGGCAGCCCTGGTTCTCCCCCCATAGGAGGGTCAGTAAGATCGATAGTTTCATTCTCACCGTAGGATTGTTTTATCGTGCACACGGAGATAGTCGCGTTTGCGGACACATGGAAGTGATGATTGGTTGATGAGCGTTTTGCACCAGTGTCGTTCTGCGCCCAGATCGTATAGTTAGATTGTCCGGTTTGCCAGAGAGATGAAAAGTTGTATTCATAGATGTTGCCAGTGGTGTAGATCATGGTGTAGTTCCCATGAGTATGATCCGGGTAGGTGACGTTCACTTTCACGGAGGAGAGACCGCCGTCGTTCTCCGTGACGTTCGCATTAATAGTCACAGGATAACCGAAACCTACCGTGTCCGGATTGTTGGAGACGTTGTCGATTTGGAAGATGCGTTGTGTGATTGTTTTAAAATCCCAAATCGGGCCGTATGCGCTGCTTGTGTTTTTGAAGATGCGGGCTTGCCAGAGATATTGAATGTTCAGTTGCCTTCCGGTCCAGCGATACGTGGCATTAGTATCATGAGGAATATAGGTTGCGGTATTCAGGTGTTTCCGGGTATCAATCCTGATTTTATCGATTAAGGGTGTCGCAGTGAAGTTGTTTGTAGTGAGGTTGATGCGGATTTTAAGGTACCGGCATGCTGGTACCTGTGAGATGTTTTCATAATATTTATTCCCCTGTGAATTATTTGCATAGGTTATTTGGATGTTTGTTCCTGATGGCATAGTCTGTGTGATTGTGGCTTTTGCCCATTCAACAACCGAACCGGCATCGAGAACCTTTGTGTAATACCCTGATAATGTATATTTGTTCTTGACGAATGGATAGATGTGGCCAGGATTGCCATCAGCACCATCTGTATTACCATAACCAGGTGTGCTGGGATACGTTGTGTGACGTGAGCCGTTGCCACCATGACTGCCGTTACCACCACCAAGTCCGCCTGACGCACCACCGTATTCGTCCCCGGTGATTGCGCCAAGCGTGTTTTCATGACCAGTCCCATTGGTTCCTTTCACGCCACCGTTCCCACCCGCTACATTGATATTTCCTTCCTTAAGAAGGTATACGTACGTGATGTTTACACATCCTCCGTCGCCACCGTTTCCGCCGCCGCCTCCACCACCGCCACCACCGGAAATATCTCTCTCTTGAATAATACAATTGAAATGTTTATGATGACCGGGTTCACCATTTCCGCCTTTTCCTCCATTAAATCCGCTTACATTAATTACTCCGCTATTGTTGAACTTCCATGCAAATATTTTTATCAAGCCTCCGCCAGCTCCTCCGATGCCACCAGCACTACCATTTCCACCAGTTACGACATTACCGCAACCACCTGTTGCACCGCCTCCTCCACCTCCGCCGCCACCGCCATGTCCACCGTGACCAGCCCAGCTGGGTTGACTCCCCAGATCGCCTGGCAAACCAAACGTTGCTGACCAGGGGGGCGCTCCGCCCCCTAATCCTCTAGCGCCACCTAAACCGCCATTACCTCCTGGCGAACTGTCATTGATTGTCCCCTTATTTAGTAATGTTCCTGATACCCTTATTGTATAATTCGCCAAATTAATGGTTGCATCTGAGGGAATGGTAAGATTATGATAATTTTGGTTTGACGATAATTTCTCAGTGGTATGATTTGTTACGGTATGGTCCTGGGTGCTATCTCCGTATATTAAGGTGTCATTTAATCGTAAGTTTCCATTTCCATCGGTTGTTGTATTATGGAAAGTTGGATTGTTTGCTTTCCAATCATTTTCACTGTCGATGGTGAATGTATTTTGGAAGTATTGATAAAAGCTAACATTTGCGTATTCCTCGTTCGGATCATCAACATGGACGGTGAGATACGGTTTCGTACTAACATCGATGGCACCATCCTCAGGCCATGCCATGGAAACAAGGAAAGAATAGTTCCCTGAAAAGTTAAGATTTCCTGCTTGGTCAGTCACCCAGACCGTATAATTGTACTGTCCAGGCTGCCAGGTATCACCGAAGCAACATTCATAATCATAGCTAGTGCTGTTGACCGTATACATCGTTAAGTTCCCGCAGGTGATGTTATCAGGTGCGGTGATATTGATAGTGACATGGTCGATACCACTGATATTTTCAAAGAAATCAACAAAGAGCGTAACATTAGATCCTAGGATAAGATACTCGGGTGTATAGGTGGAATAGAGTATCTCTGGTTTGGTGGTTTCAACATGGATGATCTGCCAATAGGTATCTGTATGGCTTTGGCTGTCCTGGACGGTTAACGTTACGTTGTAATCACCAGTTGTGGTAAATGTATGAACTGGGTTGGATTCGTGTGATGTGGTTTGGTCACCGAAATCCCAGGTGGGAGTGGTAAGATGAGCTCCGCTGTAGACGCGTGAGGTATTGGTGAATTGTATTTGTTCGTTGGGTTGTGCACTGCTTTGATTTACAGTAAAGTTTGATATTACGTATTTAACTTGGATGTCTGTATCAAAAAAGTATGTTAGATTAAGAGCGTCTGTGACCGTTAAATTTGTCGAATATATACCAATTTGAGAGAAATCATGGAAAAATTCTGGTCCGTAACGATAATTGGTTGCTTTACTTGGAGCAGTAAAAGCCCAGGTGTAGTTCTGTATGGGTTCTGCAGCACCATAGTTGATTGCGGTGAATCGCACCTGTTCATTGATTAGAGCTGATTTTGGTGCTATCATCCAGCAGCCCGGTAGCACGGTGACATTCCGTGGTTCTGACCAGTCAGTTGTCGTGAGGCTACGCCATCGGTCTTTCGCGTGAACACGTACTTGGTACTTTCCTGGGATGAGCCAGGAGTGTATCATGGTGTGTTGACTCCCTGAATTTTTTGGGCCGAACCAGAAGCTGAAATCATGGGCTGACTTGTTTGCGCGCCAGTCCCACTGATATTCAATTTTATCTTGATTCGGGTCGGTTGTGCTTGTAGTGTAACTGGCGATGTGTCCCGCATGGATCGTTGTTGGTCCTTGTGGTTTGCTTGGGGTGTTTGGGTAGTCGTTTGGCGGTGCCAAGAAGATATCTGTTTTATATGAAGCGTTTTCCCATCGTTGGAAAAAATCATCACCTAATGTGAGTATTTTGAGGATTTCTCCACTTGAGTTATAGAGAAGAACAGTGAGGTTGTACACGCCTTTTGGCCAGAAGTCTTTAAGAGTAAAAGTAATACTATCAACCTCCATAGTACCAGAGGTCATTCTATAATGTTTTTCAACGTCATCATGAAAGATAAAAGGATAGTCTTTGGAACGCAAAATCGCTCTGACAGTGACTCGGTCGTCAGGCATGCACGTTCCTAATGAGTAATCAATTTCAACGGTTTCAGGATCTGAGTTTTGGTCGTTTCCATCTTCAAAATCGAGATCAATATCATTGAACCAACAATCGGGGTTGACACAGTAGAATTTGGTAACGTTCCAGATAAAACCGAGCGTATAATTCAACTCTGATCGGTTCATGTTTTTCATGGAGTCGCCTTCAGTAAAATTTATTCCTGTTTTATGGTGGTTAAACCATGTTTCACCAGAACCTTGTGTTGTTTCTTTTGCAAAGCAGATGGTATCACAATTTCTTAGCAATTTCCATGCGACATCATCGGTCCTTCCAAGACCAAGAAAATTCCTGGTAGATTCACAAGCAAAGTTATTATTTGTTGTTTCTTCAACATCGGAAATATCTGCAATTGTTTGGATAATCTTTTTCGTGTTCCCTGTAAGATAATCGTTAACTAATGCTTTTAGTTCAGTTTCGGTTTGATCTTGCTTGAACCCAATCTGATCAACTCCTATCCATCGTATTATTTTATACTGAGGCCAAGGATGAGTCCAACTATAATGCCAAGAACCTCGGAATCCATATTCTTCACCGGTTGTCATGAGGAACGTGAGGTTGTATTTCGGTATGATATTATGTTCTTTCATGTATTTGGCGATGCCAAGGATGATTCCTGCACCTGCCCCTGAGTCTCCTGACGCCTGGCTGATCCACCCATCGTAGCGATTCGAAATAATGATCCTCTTGTCACCGGGGCTGTGAGGGATGCTAATGTTTCCTTCGACATTATAGGCTTGTACGCCAGCTGTCCATGGTCTTTCGTTATGATCTTCTTGGATGAATTCTTGTTCAATCCAACCGCTGATAGTAATATTTTCATTGGTATGGTTTTCTAGCCATTTTCCAACTGTATAATTGACTGAGAATGCTTGGAGGCCGGGGTATCTGGTTTGGTTTGAATACGAAAAATAATTTAGTAGGGGTAATGCTGACCAGCCTATCCAGAAGCGGGTGGGTGCTTCCATGACATAGGTTTTTTCGTTAACAGCATTGTAGAGGATGAATCCATAGCAATAGCCATGGGTTTCTCCATCTGCGATGTTGTTGAATTGCCAGATGAGTTTTGAGTTGTCAAACCATGTTGAAAGATTTCCTGTAACAAAATCCCACTCATGGGTTTGTAAAGGGCATATGACAGAAAAATTATAGGTGGGCCACCAGTCAGGCCATTCATCATCGAAATTGTAGGTGAAAGTCATTGTCTTGTTTTCTCGATAGTTATCTGCTATCATGATTTCATAATCGTATAACATTGCGAGGATTGTGGTGAGGTTAATTTCGTCATGTTGTACTCGTGCGATGGGAAATATGTAATCAGTCATGTCAACGAGGTGTGAAGATTTTGATTCGTTATGGATGAGAATTACGCCTGATGCGTTTGTGATTTGGTTTAATTTTGCTTCGCATCCTTCGTCTTCATCAAAGAGGAAGAGGCATCCTTCTTGTTCATTCGGTACTTGTTCGTTTGGTTCAATATAAATCGCGTTTCCTGATACAGCTGTGAAATCAGTTTCGGTGGTTAGGTTTGTGATGTTGTAGTAGTAACCTGTGAAGGTTCCACCTGCTATTCCGCAATCTGATTGGGTGAGGTCTTTTGAGATTATGGAGAGGTTGTGAAATGTACGATTGTAGCTTATCTGTCCTTTGGTTGGTGGGATGTTGCTTTCGAGTGCGCTTGCGAACACGTAGGTTTCATTTGTTGGTATTGTTTTTGGGAAATTGAGAGGGTCGCCTGATGCGTTGTTTATAGTAAGGTTGTAATGTATTATTTCGAGTTTGCTGGTGAAGTACCAGTTTTTGAATGGTTCAATGAGTTGTTTTTTCTCAATTGGACCAAGTGGTATTTTCCGGACATTTTCAAGACTTATATTATATTCCATTTCGTTTCTTAACATAGTTGCAGAATAATTATCTCCCCAAGTTCCAAAAGATCTCCCTTTTATAATTGTATTAACAGGATAACGATGTACAACCTCGCTTAAATTTTCTGTAATATTATTCCACATATAATTATAGTAATCTTCTATTCTTCCACTTTGCTCACCACTTGCTTCTGCTATTTTCGAAGTGATTGTAAATGTGCTTAGAAATACCAGCGTGCATATCACAAAATTTATTATTTTTCTATTCATATTTTGCCTCCCCATAATTTACTCCTCAATTTCAATAAAGAATTTATAGTAATTAATGTTTCCTATATATTATAAATATAAGTGAGAGAGAGCTTTTTTTAGTAAAAATTTACTATTAAGTTGTTTTCTTTATGAAAAACTTTATAAGTATATAAGGATATAATATTCTGTTGGGGAACCATAAACCATGAAGAATAATAAAATTCATAAAAACCTGATATTTGTTTGTATTTTTTTAGTAATTATTTTATTAATGATGTCGCTAGACGGTAGACTCCTTGTAAATTCAACTGACCTAAACGATTCTATATATAAAACTAATAATCATATTTTTAATAGGCTCGATAAACATTTATTACCATCTCGTTATTATTTTTATAAAAATTTAATCGATAGTCCTCAATTGCAGAACCAAGAAATTCATTACGCAGAAAAACAAATTAATTATTTAGTAGAAAATAATTTACAAATCAACGATGTTGTAGATGCTCCTTGGTCAATGTATTGTCATGATGTCAAACATACAGGGCGAAGCCCCCATATTGCTGTGGATAATATGGGTGTCGCAAAATGGCGTTTTTTGATGGAGGGAGATAGCTATCATTGTACTCCTATCATTGATGATAAGGGAGTTGTATATGTTGGAAAAAGATATGTCTATGCGTTATCTCTAAATGGTTCTATGAAGTGGAAGTGTGATATCGGTGGTAATTTAGGAATTAGTCTTGCAATTGATAATAATGAGATCGTCTATGCTACAACTAGTGATGGTCATCCTAATGCATTGAATGCTATATATTCTAACAATGGTACAATTAAGTGGAGATATTATACAGGCAGCGATATTGATTCTTCACCAGTGGTTGGTAGTGATGGTATTATTTATTTTGGAGATTGGGGCGGAAATATTCATGCAATTTATTCGAATGGTACAAGAAAATGGATTTATAAAACAGGAAATGTGGTAACTTCATCTGCTGCCATTGGTGATGATGGTATTGTTTTCATTGGATCACATGATAGCTACGTCTACGCATTCTATCCAAACAATGGGTCTGTAAAATGGCGTTTCAAAACAGGTTCTTGGGTACATGGATCTCCTACCATCGGATTAGAAGGAACGGTGTACATCAGTTCAGATGATGGATGTCTCTATGCGTTGAATCCTGAAAATGGTTCGATGATCTGGCGTTGCCCAATAGGGGCAACATGGTGTAGCCCTGCATTGGGGGAGGATGGTACATTATATTTAGGTGTTTTTGAAATGAAATTTTATGCAATAAACCCTAACGGTTCAATCAAATGGACATATTCTGCTCCTGGAAGAATTTGGTTTGGTGCTTCAGCAGCTCTTTCTGCTAATGGGATTATTTATTTTGGAACGACATGGATGGATGGAGGGGAAGTCGCTTTCATTGCTCTTAATCCGAATGGAACGGAACGTTTTGTGAATCGTAAGTATGGAAAATTTGAAACATCACCAGCGATTGGTTCAGATGGATCTCTTTATGCGACGACATCTCATAATGAGGGGGGATATCTCTATGCATTTGGCCCTGGCGAACAAAAAACCTTTACAATTACTGAACCAACTCCAGGTCATTTCTATTTCTTAAACAAGGATCTCGGAGAAACACCGCTAGGGAGAACGATTGCCTTCGGCAGCGTCCACTTCTCGATTAACATACATCCCGATGCAATAGATAAAGTCGACAACGTACAGTTCTACCTCGAGGATGATTTGGTCTACACCGACACAGAATATCCGTACGAATGGGATATGAATAAGCGGTACGAACGACTCTTTCACTATCCTCATATTGTTAATGTGGTAGCAAACTTCAAAGGTGGTTGCCAATGGAGTGAATCCATGCGAGTCTTGTACATCCACCTTCACTTCAATTTTCAATAATCACTTCAGCCAATAGACAGTATTTCAGTGTTTGTCATTTAATCATCGATTAATTCTCTTTGCACGAGTTGGACTTTAGAACTCTTTTAACGTTCTCTGCCGGTCGTCCGGTAACACAACTTTTCGTTCGACCTCTCGCCATTCCAGACCATGTTCCTCCAAGAGTTTCTTCACCATGTCAGGAACACGTGGTGCGCAGAGAATCCCGCGAACCTTGGGTTCTTTTCTATCTTTTTTAATATCCTTCACATACATCCGGAGCTGGTGAACAGAACTAATTGTCGCCAGGCTTCGTTTCACTTCTAGTACCACAGGCACGTGCTCTTTATCAAAACCATACAGATCAATAGAGCCCGATTTTACGTGTTTTTCCCGTTTCACGATCCGCAGCCCTTCTTCGATGATGTTTGGGTCACAAACAATTTGATTCACCACATCGACCTCCATCCCAGAAATAATGAGGTTTGCACGATCAACCAGAGAAGTAGCACTCACCATCTTGAGGTTGCGGAAGGTCACCTTCATTTTCTCTGCTGGCCTACGATGACGACAGTGAAGAACCAGGTGATCGTCTTTAATCTTAAATTCAGTGATGCTCCCTGTGGGCTGCCAGTTCACCGGCTCCCGCATGACCGGTTGATGGACAAGAACCGCCCCGTCTTGTTTGATCATGACGACACGCTCCCCCCAATCCAGTAACGATCGTGCGCGCCCCTGATAATCTACGATGCATTCCCCAAGCACGAGCAGCATGGTTTTTTCAGGCTTTGAGCTGTGATGCTCTTTGATAAAATGCAATGCATCGGCTGCCGTCGGATGGGTAACGGTGTTCATGACCCTTGTTCCTCAACCCTTTAATAGAATTGTTAAGACGATAATGAAGAATTTATGTTATTCGAGGATCTTGGCTAAACAGTAAGCCTGGCTTGCCCTTTCATTTTATAGCTTGCGAGTTCTTTGAGCATCTCATCTTCTTGCATAATCGTGAGTAAATCCTTTGAGGTGGATGATGATGACATCTGGATTTCCGTTGTTCGCCCATGTCGTCCCTTGGAGATGACCCGGGCGGTGATAACGCCAAGCATGTCAAGCTCAGAGATGAGATCCGCGGTTCTGCGTTGCGTCAAACAATTATACCTGGCTTTTTTACACAGCTCCCGGTACACATCATAGACTTCACCGGTGGTGAGCGCACGTGTGTTCCCTGCTTTTTTGTTTTGCTTGTCAAGTAAAATAATAGAGTACAACACCAGTTTTGATTGATTGGGAAGGGTACGGACGACTTCAGTTATTCTATCCAGTTCGATTTTATTTTGCGCGCTTCTTACGTGATGACGGGTGATTTTGGCGGTGTTGCTGCGTTCCGCTAATTCTGCAGAGACTCGCAGGAGATCAAGTGCCCGACGGGCGTCGCCATGTTCTTGTGCGGAGAGCGCAGCACACAACGGTATGACATCGTCTTCAAGGACCCCCTGTTTCAACGCGGTTTTGGTTCTGGCGCGTAAAATATCCTGAAGTTGTTCTGCGTCATAGGGAGAAAAAATCATGCTTTCCTCACCAAGGCTTGATTTTACGCGAGGGTCAAGGAAATCGGTGAATTTGAGATCATTGGAAATACCTATCACGGACACGCGCGCCTTATCCAGTTCGCTATTGATGCGGCTGAGGTTGTACAGTGCTTCGTCTCCCTTGAGTTTGTCGACTTCATCAAGAACAATGACAGTGACGCTTTTTTCTTTGTCCATCATTACTTTGAGTTTGGAGAAAACCTCATCAGTTGGCCATCCCGTGAAAGGGACATGGTCGTTCCATTCGCTGATGAACCGATTAGCGATGTTTTGCAAAAGTCGGTACTGGGTGTCGACGATTTCGCAGTTCATGTAGATAAAATTTACTTTTTTGCCTGTTTCTTCCCCTTTTTTGAGGAGTTCTTTACCGACGAATTTTACGACCGCGGTTTTGCCGGTTCCTGTTTTTCCGTAAATGAAAATATTTGATGGTGTTTCGCCCTTGAGGGCAGGGACAAGGACGTTCGCTAAATCATTGATTTCTTTTTCTCTATGAGGCAGGATTTCTGGTATGTAGGTCGGTCGCATGACCTCTCGATTCGTGAAGAGTCCTTCATTGTTGAGTAGATGGTTGAAAATGTCTCTGTTTGTTGTTTCTTTGGTCATAAAACACGCCTCCTCATGGTGTTGTAAGGGATTGCGGTATAATAAGTTTGCGTGTGAATTTTTTTTTGGTTTCTTATCTGTTGGGTATGAATGAGGGGGAGGGGATGATTTCGCATGGAAACAGTTGCCATGCACGTTTAAAATTTTATAATTTTTTTAATTTTATAATTTTAAAAATAGCAAGATTCAAATAGTCCGAATTGCATAACGTCCTGGCTATACTACGTCAGACTTTTTTCATAAAAATGAATACTTTACTTATTGACGTTCCACACGAAACAAAGGGGTCCCCCGCCCACCACATAACAACACCTGTTCTCTTAAAAACTACCTCTGAAAAAATAAAGAAAAAAAGATAACCGGGAGGGAAAACAAAATGTTTGTTTACCCGCCGATAATAATGACGTCTTTTACCGATCGAATCGCTTCAAACGGGAACACCAGATGGCCGACTTCATCAAGATGGTAAAGCCGCGGGTCAATATCCTCTGAAGGCTCTACAAGAATATTGAGCAACTGACCAGTTCTCTCGTCCACCAATGAATTTCTCATAATGCCGAGGTATAAACCCTCTTCGCTCATGACTGTTTTTCCTCTCAATTCGCTCTCAAGTACTTTCATCATATCCCTCGCTTTTTTTATTACAACCTACATATATTGAATGTCGCGTTCTTTTTTATCCCTTTTGGCGATGCTACTTCCCATATCATCCTTTATTTTCTTATAATATTTTACAACATCGTCAGTGAGACTGCCTCGTGCTTCTCCCATCGCCTGCTCGAAATGTGCCCGTTTGACTTCCTTAGCATTGATATCGTTGCGTAGCGCGGTCATGGCCGCTTCCCGGCATACCACCTCGATATCTGCACCGGAAAAATTCGTAGTTTTTTCAGCAAGATCATCCAAAGAAACATCTTTTCCCAGCGGCATATCTTTCGTATGAATCTCAAAGATCTGCAGGCGAGACGACAGGTCAGGCGCGGGAATCAACAACAACCGATCAAAACGACCAGGTCGCAGCAGCCCAGGGTCAATAATATCAGGCCGGTTTGTTGCACCAATAACGACCACGCCCTCCATGCTCTCCAGCCCATCAATACTGGTGAGCAGCTGGTTGACAACACTCTCGGTCACATGAGACCCATCAAAAGCGCCTCGCCGGGGAGCAATCGAATCGATCTCATCAAGGAACACAATCGTTGGAGCAACCTGTCGTGCTTTCTTAAAAAGCTCACGAACAGCTTTTTCGCTTTCACCCACCCATTTACTAAGTACCTCTGGTCCTTTAATAGAAATAAAGTTGGCCTTGGATTCATGCGCAACTGCTTTTGCTAGCAACGTCTTCCCGGTCCCAGGCGGACCATACAGGAGAATACCCCTCGGAGCATGAATGCCTAAGCGCTTGAACACCTCCGGCTGCGTCAGAGGCCACTCCACAGCTTCCAGTAAACTTTGTTTCACCGCTTGAAGACCGCCGATATCCTCCCAGGAGACCTTCGGGATTTCCACAAAGAACTCTCGCAGCGCAGAAGGCTCAATGCCGCGGTGCGCGTTTTTGAAATCATCTATGGTGACCTCCATTTTCTCCAGTAGCTCAATGGGAATCGGTTTTTCCAAATCAATTTCAGGTAAGTACCGCCGGAGTGCGTTCATCGCAGCCTCCCGTGCAAGCGCAGCTAAATCTGCCCCTACGAACCCATATGTGATATCCGCGATATCATCCAGCAGTGATTCTTTTGCGATCCTCTTCGTGAAATCATCTGGGCTGTCTTTAATGGCTGTGAGTCGTTCATTGATCTGCTGTTCAGCGCTCACGTTCGACTCAGGATCATCCAAATCATAAGGCAACAAATTCGCGATTTCTTCAGCGAGCAGCCGTATCACTTTTTCATAAAACAATGACGGCATTTCATTTTTAAATGTATCAAAAGTCACGGCAAGATAATTGCTGACAACCTCTGATCGTTTGTTTTTATCCTTTGATCGTAACATGGTTCGAAGGAGATCAGAGATATGTATCTTTTTGATACCTTGTTTGATCGCAGTCATAATTTTGGCTTCATCGATCTTCTCGCCAGGATACAGCTCAGCAAGACCCGGGGAAATCGGCATGCTTCTGGTATGAATCAGCAGGATCTCTTTCCTTCCATGTCTATCAGGAACATCAATGCGGATTTCTCGATCGAATCTCCCTGGTCTGCGTAACGCAGGGTCAATCACATCAGGGATGTTCGTAGCGCCGATAACGATGACTTTCCCTCTGCCTTTCAACCCATCCATCAACGTAAGCAGCTGGGAGACCACACGGCGTTCGACTTCGCCATGAACCTCGCTGCGTTTCGGTGCGATAGCGTCAATTTCATCAAGGAAGATGATTGACGGAGCATTTTTCTGCGCCTCCTCAAATATTTTCCGCAGGTTCTCCTCGCTTTGACCATAAAATTTACTCATAATCTCCGGACCATTAATCGTATAAAAATTTGCACCTGATTCATTTGCTACTGCTTTTGCAATCAAGGTTTTACCTGTCCCTGGCGGACCGTGCAGGAGAACCCCTTTTGGTGGATCAATCCCTAATCGTTCAAATAACTCCGGGTGTTTCAACGGCAGCTCAATCATCTCTCGTACTTTCTGAATTTCTATATGGAGGCCACCGATGTCCTCATAACTCACCCGCGGCCCTTCTTCTTCAGTGATTTTTGCCGCTTCTTCCTTTACATGAAGGACCGTTCGTTCGGTGATCATAATGATCCCATGCGGGTTCGTATCAACAATGACAAAAGGAAGCGCATTTCCAAAAAACGCTATACCAGGAATAATAATCTCATCGCCTTTCGAGATAGGCCGACGTAACATGTTCTTCCGGATAATGACATCAATACCCATACCAAACTCGATGCGTTGCCCCTCCGGCATCAACGGGGCGAGAGCGACATCACGAGCTTCTTTTACTTCCGCTCGTCGTATTTTCACACGATCCCCCAGGCCGGTCCCCGCGTTTTTCCTTGTAAGATTATCAATACGTACCAGCCGCTTACCTTCATCTGAAGGATGCGCACGCCAGACCGATGCAGCCGTCACCTTGGTTCCTTCGAGTTCGATAACGTCTCCTATTGACAGATCAAGATCCATACGTGTTTGATGATCAATGCGTGCTCTGCCATAGCCGACATCTTGCTGAAAAGCCTCCGATACTTTCAGAACAACTTCACGTACCATAACTCCCACCAGTCGTAGTCACTGGGGCCAGAAGAATAACACGCGTTATAAAGTTTTCTCCTCCCGGTCACCGACAACAGTGTAAATCGAGGCAAAATTAAATAAAGAGAATCTCTATTTTCCATCCTATACTTTACGTCTGGGAGCTGCGAAGAAATGAAATTCAAATATCTTGTCATTGTACTTGCGGTAGGTTGTCTGATGCTGCTGTATCTCCTTTCTCTTTACTCACAACCAACCACGATAGCTCTGTCATCGCTGTCGGAGCACGAAGGACAACAAGTAATCGTTTTGGGTGTTGTAACCGATCAGAGGACAACCACCTCTGGCAGTCAAATTATTTCTATAAAAGACTCGGAAAACAGTAGCGGAGCAATCATTAATCTTTTCATCGAAGGCGAAACACAGGTTGACTATGGTGATATCATTCAAGCAACAGGGATAGTACAACAATATAAAAACGAATGGGAACTGGTTGTGAACAATCCGAGGTATGTGATAATCCTTCAGAAATGGAACAGCAGCGTATGCCCTCTCTGGCAGCTCGCAGAAAACCCTGATAAATACCTTGATACAAACGTGAATGTGACTGGTGTTGCAGGCCAAGTAAGTAAATCCTCGTTTTCCCTTACCGATTCTAAAGAAAAATACTCCATCATGGTTTATTATGAGTCGTCATGTCCCCATCTCTTTTCCCAAGGAGACACGATTGCAGTCGGAGCACGATTTGTCTACGATGCAGCAACCTTTCAGTTCGTTCTCCGCGCGACAGAAAAAAATCATGGCATTTGGCGTCTCGAGAGGTAGAACAGCATGCTTGATCTTCTGCTCATCATTGTTTTTTGCATTCTCGGTGTACTTGTCGGTATCGTTACCGGCCTCCTGCCCGGTCTGCATGTGAATAACGTCGCCCTCATTCTGCTCTCTTTTTCTAGCGGAATCGTTACCGCATGCAGTCCTTTGTTTGCCTATGGGATTTCTGAGCAGTTCATCCTTGTGTTAATCTCTGGTTTTATCATTTCGGTATCAATATCCCATTCGTTTCATGACACGATCCCAACCACATTTATTGGTGCACCTGAAGAAGACACTGCTCTTTCTGTTCTCCCTGCGCATGGTCTGTTACTAAAAGGAGAAGGATACAAAGCGGTAGCACTTGCGGCTCTTGGGAGTTATGGAGCCATTGTCGTGTGTTTATTGCTCCTTTATCCGGTTCGATTCATCATCGGATCCCCTCTTTCGTTATATTCCTCATTGCGAGAGATCATGGTCTGGGTGCTCGTCGCCATAGCTGTTGTGATGATCGCGACAGAGAAAACCAGGATCACTGAGCTTGGTTCTTCAGGAAAACTTCCTGTTGTTGTTGGAATGTTGTTTGCCGCGTTCGTCTTTTTTCTCTCCGGGATTTTCGGTCTCCTCATTCTTGATTTTCATCTTGAGTCACCGGTTGGTTTACCTGCGCCTGTATTGTTTCCCGCGTTAGCTGGATTGTTTGGGGTGCCAACCTTGCTGAACTCATTGCTGACAAAACCAGTGATCCCAGAGCAGATCGTAGAGCCGTTACTACTCAATCAGATTGAAAAGAAATCTTCAATTGTTTCAGTTGTAACGGGAAGCCTTGCAGGCATCTTTGTTTCCATTATTCCTGGGGTTACTTCAGCAACAGGAACCGTGCTTGCGATGAATGCACGTCAAAAATCAAGTCCGGAGCAAACCATCGTAACACTTTCATCGGTAAACACAGCGGCAACATTTTCGGTGCTTGTGGTGTTATTTATTATTCTACGGCCTCGGAGTGGCGTAATGATTGCGGTTAACGAACTTATTGCTGTTGAAGCCTGGTCGACTTTTGCGATGCCTTCAACACTCTTGTATTTTCTCATGTTTCTTGTGTTGGGGGGGTCTCTATCATATTTTTTCACCCTTTTCATTGGGAAGCTCTTTGCAAAAAAATTTCACCGAATTCCCTATACATCACTTGTTTTCTTCACCCTTGCGTTTATCGTTGTTCTTGTACTTCTGTTCACAGGGCTTCTCGGTATAGTTGTTCTCTTTGGCGCAACGTGCATTGGGTTCCTGCCGGTGTGCTGGGGTGTACGACGAAGCCATTGTATGGGTATATTATTACTGCCGATTATCCTGTATTTTCTTTAAACAGCTTTTTTTCTATGATATCTGCCCATTCGTCTAGAGCAAGTTTATGTTTTCGTGCAACGAACAATGCAGCAACTTCAGAGAAAATTTGTTTTTCTTGTTCCGCAAGTCTAATTTCTGCAAGAATCTCTTTTTGGTCGCAATTGGTTTTTTCAGCAATAAAAGAGACAAGTGAGTCAAGGATGTTTTCTTCTTTAGGTAAATCCTTTTTCTCTGTGAACAATTTTTTTGTCGGTGTAAAGCCAACAGGAATAGTAATTTTTTCGTACGGAAAAGTCGGCTGTAGTACCCCGTCTTTTTTTACAAGCAAATGTTGAGTAGTGGCATAGGTGACAAACTCTTGTGCTTCTTTTGTTGAGAACCAGCCAAGATCCATGGAGAGCGGCAGGTATATCTCTGATTCTTTTAATGCTGGTTTGCCGCTGCGTTTGAGGAGGAATGCAATGATGATTTTTGCTTCGGAATCCATTATACGTCCCCTTCTTTTTTATCAAGATCAACCAAAATACCGGCAACACCTCGTTCACCCCAATATGATACGTTCATATGAGGGATAGCGTAAAGATATATTTTATGTTTTAATGTTGCTTCGTTGAACATGTTTGCATAGGAAAAATTCTGTTCGATTTGTTGTTCTTCGCTAAACACAACAGCACCAAGACCTTCGTAGGAGAGCAGGAGGGCACGGGGTTGTTCTTTGTATTCGGGCGTAATAGCCAGATAAATCTCATCGTCGGTGATTTCAAGGATGCCGGGGACGTCGGCCTCTGGCCAGAGATCTATACGGACTGTGATGGTAGTCGCCCCTGCCATAATGGTATCCATAACATCATCAATGCGTCGAGGCCCATTGTCGATCCAAAGGATGGAGTGTTCTGTGAGTTTTTGGTAGAGGTCAAAATTCGAGTTGTAATGCTCTATTCCATCGAGATCAAGTATGTAGAGCATCGCGTCTTTATTGACACGTTTGAACAGGTCGTCGATGGAGAGCGGTTTCCCGTCTTTTCCTGCAAGGAGTTTTCCGTCTTTTATGTAGATGAGAGGAACAATTTCCATAGAACAGCACACCAGCTATGCGAATAAAAACCTTTCAGATGATGGTCTGTGAAATAAAAAAGAAGGAAGATGGTGATTATTTTCGGTAATATGATCTATTATCGCATCCAGTACTTCCGAAGGTAAAAATCTACGAAGGAAAATAAGTTCAACAGGAGCGAAATAGGTAAAAGAACTTTGTATTTTTTGTGATTTTATTAGGTTAAACTTACGAAAGAAAGACTTTTTGGTAAAATATAAGTCCTATAAACGTATGTATACCAGAGATGGAGCAGAAAAGAAATATTCCACTACAAATTTTAATTTCAATATCGATCATAGCTTGCTATTCGTTATATATGATAGGGATTAGTATCCTTGGATTATTACATAATATTAATGAGATAATTTCAATACTAATTTTTATTGCATTTATATTAGGAGGTATATTTGGGATAATATCAGTTTACGGAATTTTAAAGAAGAAAAAATGGTCAATAATACTTACAATACTGTTTGCTTCAATTGGTTTTGTTGCTGCTTTTTTTATACCTCCCACGTCCTATTTTACTCTTATATTTTTATTACTAATGATTTTAGTCTTGCATAATCTGAGATATACTAAAAAATATATGGAGTAGAACAAATTATTAATCGTCAATTTTTTTAAAGTTAGAATGTATATTCTCTTTGTTCAGGCAGAAAAGTAGGGTTGTAAGGATTGGTTTTATAAAGCGATTGATGTTTATGCAACTGTACGTGAGGGGGTGAAGGAATAACAACTTTTGGACAACGTGTTAAAAAGGCGTGGAAAAATATCAATGAGATAAAGCCGAAAAAAGATGAAAAATGAATAAACATCTCTTGATGGTTGAAAAGGCGGTTATGAAATGGCAGATATGGGGGGAAAATGGGTCGGGTTAGAACGAAGCATAAAAAAGTAATTGAGTTATTTGATGAAAAAACAGGGGAAGTAGTCAGAACAATCTGTTTCCGTAACTCAATAGCATTTGATGAATTTTTAAAAGGTTTCAAAGCGATGAGATACCCAGGTTATGTTTGGAGATATAGAGGTGGAGGCGAAAAGAAAGAAAAACATGAATAACCATCTCTTGATAGTTTGAGGTAGGAAAAAGAATGATATGCCCAGAGTGTGGTGGTGATACATTTATTATGGTTTCTGATGCAGGTTTAAAATGTGAAAATTGTGGATATGTTTATAGCATAAAGAGAGAAAAATGAATAAACATCCTTTGTTTTTCAATATCTTTTTATACAATTGGGGTTGGTTTTTTTCCTGACAGAAACTATTTAATTTTGCATAATGTTATGAAATTGTGATTTGAGGGAGGAAAAAATTATGGCAGAAGAAACAACAGAAGCGGGAACAGCTGAAAAAAGAAGAAACGATGAAAACGTAATATATGTTGGACACAAACCTCCAATGAGCTATGTACTTGCAGTAGTAACACAGTTCAATAGTGGATCAGATGAAGTAATAATAAAAGCGAGAGGCAGGACGATAAGTACAGCGGTAGATACCGCAGAAATCGTGAGAAACAGATTTATCAAAGACGCGACGATTAAAGGCATAAAAATTGGTACTGAAAGCGTTACCAACGAAGAAGGCAGAACCTCCAATGTATCTTCAATGGAAATAATTTTAACAACTAAAAAGAAGAGTAAATAGGGCGAACGGTAAACTTACAGGGCAATGCCTATATCTAGTTTTTCTGCAAGCTCTTTGTAGCGATTTCGAATAGTAACTTCGGTGACGCCTGCGACATCTGCTACCTCGCGTTGCGTTCTCCGTTCACCACAAAGTACAGATGCAATATAAAGAGATGCTGCTGCCATACCTGTTGGGCCACGTCCACTAGTAAGTTCTCGGTGTGCAGCTTCCTGTAATATCTCCAAGGTCTTCGCTCGCACATCACCACTAAGTTTCAGTTCACTGCAAAACCTTGAAATATAATCCTCTGGTGAAGTCGGCAACAATTTTAATCCTAATTCACGAGAGACATATCTGTAGGTCCTTCCGATCTCTTTCCTCGATATATGTGCTATGTTACTTATTTCATCAAGTGTACGTGGCACATGGCACTGCCGGCATGCTGCATACAATGCTGCAGTGGTAACACCTTCTATGCTTCTACCACGGACCAATTTCTTCAATGCTGCTTTTCTATAAATCATAGCAGCGGTCTCTCTCACCGTTCTTGGGAGGCCCATGCCGGATGCCAATCTGTCAAGCTCAGAAAGCGCAATAGCAATGTTTCTCTCGGTTGCATTGCTAATTCTCGTTCTCATCTGCCATTTTCTCAAACGATAGAGTTGTGCTCTATTTCTCGT
>Ga0315289_10000438_pt1 | contig 64844 bp, 42 predicted proteins | sample YL17G11_40_MG_FD_203452 | JGI IMG/M metagenome (GOLD analysis project Ga0315289, IMG submission 203452) | Sediment microbial communities from Yellowstone Lake, YNP, Wyoming, USA - YL17G11_40 | ecosystem: Environmental > Aquatic > Freshwater > Lake > Sediment | place: USA: Wyoming | collected... | reverse complement strand
GATGTCGGCGATGAAGTTGCCAACCATCACACAGTCCGGCAAGCTAACGCCTTTCCATGCCCAACCGGATGCGATAGTAAAGGATTGGACTCCCGAAGTCCACTTCGTCGTGCCCGGTCCGTTGCAGACTACGGAGCCCCCGGGACACCCGTTTGAGGTCAGCGGCACATCGTTTTCCCGAAGACGAACTATAAATGTCAATGTGCCGGAACCAGCCGTGTGGCGGTAAAGAGCGATAATGAGCGAGTCCGTCTTGAATTCCCAGGACGGCGGATTGAATGTCGTCGCCATGTGAGTGCCATTGGCTGGACCCCAAACGCTTGTCGGGGTACCCGAATCATTGTAGAGCCACATCGGAACCTGCGCAAACGACAGACTCGGCAGCGCCAAAACGACGGCCGCTACTAAGATGTTTACAAGATTGCGCTTAGTGAGCATAAGTCACCTCCTTGTGAAACGGTGCCCATTTTCCTATGATGCCGTTTTGTAGCTCTTTTCTATGTTCTCCCCGGTTAAGGACAAATCCTACCGCGACATTCGCGGGAATCTCTCAATGAGCTTATCCGCCCGGTTCTTGACCTTTGTCTCTCCACTGGTACGACGAGCCAACTCTTTCTTGCTGATGGTCTTCGGCAGGATTCCCATCTCAAGCTGGCGCTCGAGGATCGGCCACGGCTGGTCAATCCTCAGCGTAGCGGTTCGGTTTCTGTCACCCGGAATACGCATAGGACCAATGCTGCTCATGCTCGGGATAGAAGTCGGCGGGATAGGCCTCGTCAACGGTGGGTACAGGTCACACGAGCCTGTGATATAATAGAAGTCCTTCGTGTTCGCGCCAATAGAATCGGCGAAGAACTGAGTGCCAGCCGGAACTGTCCCGATCTGCGTGAAGCCGCTGCACGGATCTGTTGTAGAGCGATAGACAATATAGGATGGCGTGTATAATACATCGGCCCAGCGAAGCTCCACATTGCCCGTCGTGTCGTTATACAAGATGGTCACATTGGGTGGCGCAACCGACAGGCACGCGCACTCAAGCGCCCGGATCATGATGTCGCCCGTATAGGTATCCAGCGTGTCCGGACCCCAGCAGCCAGGATCAGGGTAAAAACAGTAGTTGCGACCCGGCGTCTGACCGTCACTGTCATACCCGAACGATTCCATATCCGGCGACGAACTGCCATCACGGTTGCGAACGGCAATGTAGAAGTCACCTTCTGTAACCTCTACACACGGATCAATCTTGGCATAAATCCACGACGAGAAAGTCGTGTCATCACACGCATTCTCGCCGAGATTCCAGCTGGTGCCGACATCCGTGATCGGTGCACATAGTAGCAAGCCGGGTAATCCACCGACTCCGTCATCATTATAGACTTCGACGACGATGTCTTCGTGGTTGTCATTCGGGAAGGTGTTCCCCACCATGACCATCGCCCCGCCAAGGTAATATGGATACTCAAACGGCGTGAATCGCCCCGCAAAGCGACCGTTCCAGTCTAAGAAGTAACGGACGAACCAAACATCACCATTGTCGTAGGCAATCTGGTCCGTAGTGTTGTCCATGATGTCCACATCGAAGTATTCCGTCGGCGCAGTCGCGGGTAATGTAGTGTCCAATCCGGTGGTGTCGGCAGCATAGAAGTAGTATCCGTAGGTATGGCAAACATCGAGGTCGCAAATCGTGGCTTCATAGAGAGCGTCGCAGCCAAGAACAGCGGACATATAGACCGAGGCCCAGCTCCCACCAGCCAGATCCTTATACCACAGCTCCACATAGGAGAGGTCCCTTCTGCAATCCATCACCTGCTGCGCCGTGATATGGATGCAATCGGGGTCAATCCATGTGGCTGGGCCGTCGTCACTGTGATGCTCATGCGTCAGAATTGGCGGCTGCGGGGGCGGCCTATCCACCATAATGTCGTCAATGAACCAGAAGTCCGCATCCTCGCCTGCATAGAGGAATCCAAGCTGAATGCTGTCGGAGTCAGCACAGATATAGTAGGGTCCGACTTCCACCCAGGCGCCTTCTACAGTTGGAGGGATGTCGGATACCCAGTGGAAGAGAGTGTCGTTGGGACTGGTCCAGTAGAAGCCATGGTAGTAATAGTACGAGCTGAACCTATTCTCGTTCATCCACTCCACCTCGACACCTGCATTGTCGGGATTCGCAATGGGCGGGGAGATGAGCATGTCCATCGCCATACACCCTGGCTCAGTGTACTGGTGCCCGTAGCAGCAGCCCTGGTCGCTATAACCTCCACTGTAAAGCATCCAACCTTCGTCTGTGCAGGAGTCTTGCTGCACATCCCAAGGATCACATTCATTGAAGTTCTCGATCCAGTGCCCGAGCCATCCAATGCCTGATAGATCAACGGTATCTGGCGAAGTACTGCCGTTGTGAATAACAACCAAGTTACCATACCTCCATCCCTCGGTCATTGTCTGGAAACTGACAGCGATAACCTTCTCGTGACCGGATGCGAGATACCACGGCAATGGGTCACCAATCCAGGTGAAGTCGGCATTATCGATGACGATTACAGAGACAGTGCACATGCCACAAGCTATATTGGCGATGGCGAGGCTATCCGTAATCGTTTCTGGTCCTTCCACCCAGTCGATTGCAGCATGACCATAAAAGATCTGGTCCTTGGAAATCTGAATCTCACATGGGTGGTGATCCCCCACACCATGGACGCGAATCAAGTAATGACCCACGGATGCCGGACTCGCCCACGCATCCCAGTGCTCGTGCCAAGCGCTGCTGTAATACAGATACCCTTCGCAACAGGGGATGGGGGCTCCGTCGTCCATAAGAGGGCCAAACCTATTGCCTCCTGTTAGGAAGTGGATGTCGGCGATGAAGTTGCCAACCATCACACAGTCCGGCAAGCTAACGCCTTTCCATGCCCAACCGCTTGCTATAGTAAAGGATTGGACCTCTGAAGTCCACTTCGGCGTGCCCGTGCTTGGTCCGGCGCAGTCTACCCCGCCCGAGGGACACCCGTTGGAGTGCACCGTGGCATTGTCTTCCCGAAGAAGAACTTTAAATGTCATTGTGCCGGTACCTGCCGTGTGGCGGTAGAGACCGATGATGAGCGAGTCCGTCTTGAATCCCCAAGACGGCGCATCGAATGTCGTCGCCATGTGCTCGTTGTTCGCTGGACCCCAAACGCTTGTCGGGGTTCCGGAATCATTGTAAAGCCACTGTCCATAAGACAGACTCGGCAGCGCCAAAACGACGGCCGCTACTAAGATGTTTACAGAATTGCGCTTAGTGAACATAAGTCACCTCCTTGTGAAACGGTGTCCATTTTCCTATGATGCCGTTTTGTGACTCTTTCCTGTGTTCTCCCCGGGCTGATGACAAATCTTAGTGCGACATTCGCGGGAATCTCTCCATGAGCTTGCCTGTCTGGCTCTTGACCTTCGTCTCTCCAGTGGCACGGCGAGCCAAGTCTTTCTTGCTGATGGTCTTCGGCAGGATTCCCATCTCAAGCTGGCCCTCAAGCGTCCACTTCTGACCAATTGCGAGAGCCGCGGTCCGACCAGCGCCTGGAACGCGAACAGCACTAACCGTGGCCATAGGCTCAGATGGCGGAACAGACGGAGCCACGGTGGGCGGATTGCACGAACCGTGGATGCAATAGAAGGCCTTGCTCTTTGTGCCTACCGGATCTGCATAGGACTGGATGCCCGCGGCTACCGTTGCAATAACCGCGAAGCTGTCGCTGAGGAATGGATCGTATGTCGAGCGATAGATCTTGTAGGACAGATAAGATGGCATATCGGTCCAGCGAAGCTCCACATTGCCCGTTGTGTCGTTGTACAAAATGGTCACATCCGTCGGCGGCATGGAAGGACACGCGCACTCGATGGCGCGAAGCATCAAGTTGGTGGACGGGCCCGGAGGTTCACCGGCATCACCCAGGGTGTCCAGACCCCACCGGCCAATGTCCGCATAGAAAATCCAGGTCCGATAGGGGCTGACTGCCGGTCCGGTGTCGTATGCAAACGCTTCCTTGTCTCTGTTCAGACTGCCATCGCGATTCCGCACGGCGATGTAGAAATCACCATCCGTTATCGTGACACACGGATCAATCTTGACATAAACCCACTTGGCGAATGTGGTGTCGTCACAGGCGTCCGCGCCCTCATTCCAACTCGTGCCGTTGTTCATGTAAGGCGTTCCAATCATCGTGCCCGGTTTGCCACCGGCTGCGTTGTCGTCAAAGAGCTCGACGACGATATCTTCATGGTCATCATCCGGGAAACCCACATAAGGAGCGCCAATCCTGACCATTGCTCCGCCCAGAGTATAGGGATAGGTAGCGGGCGTGAAGCGAACGGCAAAGCGTGTTTCCCAGTAATCAGGGTCGTAACGGACATACCAAACTGTACCGTTGTCATAAGCCATCTGGGTCGCCGTGTTGTCCAGGATGTCCACATGGAAGTGGTCGTCCGGCGCGCCTGCCGGCAGATAAAAGGACCCTTCTGGGTAGTTCACCTCGAAGTAGTAGCCATAGGTATGGCAAGTTTCAAGGCCACACATTAGGGCCTCGTACAGGGGAAGGCACCCAGGAACTGGGGTCATCGGAATCGAATTCCAAATGTGTGTTGCATGATCAGTGTACCAGAGATTCAAATAATTCATGTGCCAGTAGAAATTTTCTGTCGCTGTAATATGGATACAATTGGGGTCAATCCAGGTGGCTGGCCCGTCATCCGTGTGGTGCTCGTGAAGGGGTGGTAGTGGTGGTGGTATCAAGGTGTCCACCATAATGTCGTCAATGAACCAGGCATCCGCATTTTCGCCGGCATAGAGGAAGGCAAGCTGAATCGAGTCGGCGTAGGTTTGTATATAGTACGGCCCCGCCCCTTCCCATTGACCTTCTGTCGTTGGTGGAATCTCGTCCACATAGTAGTAATAAACACAGTCGGGGGCAGTCCAATATAGCGCGTGGAAGAAGTAATGATCGCCATGCAGATTGCGGTTCATCCAGCTCACCTTAATACCGCCATTGTTGGGATTTTTGAGGGGAGAAGAGACAAGCCAGTCGAAAGCCATGCACCCTGGGTCTGTGTAGGTGTGACCCATACAGCAACCCTGGTCGGCATAGCCACCACTGTAAAGCATCCAACCATCGTCTGTGCAGGAGTCCTGCCCCACGTACCAAGGACCGCAAATGGGGTCCCATTCCTCGCACTCATAGAAGTTCTCGAGCCAATGCCCGAGGTATCCAATACCCGACAGTTCAATAGTGTCTGGAACGAAAGGACCGCTTTGGGTCCGTGTGACAACCAGGTTTCCATATCTCCATCCCTCAATTATCGTCTGGAAATGGATGTCAATTACCTTCGACTCCCCTGGTTCGAGATACCACGGCAATGGGTCGCCAGTCCAAGTAAAGTCTGGATTAGTGGAGGTGATTGCAGTGATTGTATCCGTCTGGCCTCCGACATTGTTGAAGATGTACTCATCCGTAATCATTTCCGGCCCACCCAGCCAGGCGATCGCGGCATGGCCGAAGAAGAACTCTGGAGGCGGGGGCGGGGGCGGACTGTAGCCCCACCCCTTGCACCGAATCATATTGTAGCCGACCTCCTGCGGCCCCCAGAAGTCCCAGTGCTCATACCAAGTGCTTCCGTACTTGTAGAAGTTGTAGCAGCAGGGCGGTCCTCCAGTCGTGCAGTCCATCATCAGTGACGGCTCGTTGGCCGGCTGGACAACCTCGATGCCGATAATGAAATCCCAATAGAATGTGCAGTCCGGCACATTGAAGGTGAACCAATACCACTGGCCTTCGGTCATGGTGGGTGTTACCAAATTCGGCGAAGCCCATCTCTGCAGGCCCGGCCCATCACAGTCTACCGCGCCACCGGGGCAGTCATTTGAAGTCACCGTGAGCAGTGTGTCTTCATAAAGGCGAATTTTGAAAGTGAAAGTCGGCGTGGCACCAGAGTAGCAATAGACGGCGAACTTAACGGAGTCAATTATGAATGTTCCAAAGGGATGCATTTTCTCGGCCCAAATGAAGCCTAAAGTCGGCAACGATGTATATCCACACGGGGTCCCCATGTCGTTGTACTCCTCGTAATAGTAGACTGGCTGAGCAAACGACAGACTCGGCAGCGCCAAAACGACGGCCGCTACTAAGATGCTTACAAAATTGCGCTTAGTGAACATAAGTCACCTCCTTCTAATTGGTTCACTGTGAAAAGGTTTTATTCCACCTTGCCGAGTGATGCGAAGTAAGGTGCGTATTCGTTGGCAACCAAATAGTTGGCGTTTTAGCTTGCTTTCTTGAGAATGACCCGTCCTTTGCTCATGACATCATCTTCCTTCAACATGGCCCGCAATTGGGGGTATTTCTCGAGCGAAATGTCGAGAACGGACATCTCCATTAAGCGCTCCATTTTCACTCGATTCCCTTTGACCTCAAATTTCCGGGCCAACCGAAAATCATTGTAATTCAACTCGGTCGGATCCGGAACCGATTTTGCCGTGTATCCCTTGGGAAAAACGACTTCTTCATCCGCACGAACGGCAAAAGTGGACGGCACCTGGAGTGGATAACGGCGCGTGGCCAATTGACTTCCTTGCAACAGCCAGTTCGTCAGGAAATCCAAACCGCTCGATTGGTTGGGAATCTGAAACAGCAGGTAGTCGCCCGCGGTCAAACTGTAATCCGTCGCCGAAAACTCGAGCGTGATCTTGACATTCTGCTTGAAATCCATGAGCTCGGATACTTCGAACTTCTCAAGGCGAGCCGTGGGCGATACCTGCTGGATAATTTGTTTGAAGGTATTTTCTCGCTGTTCCGGCGGTACACTTTGGAGCCAGTTTCGCAGAATCAAATCGGGTAATCCACGGGTTGAAATGGTGAGCTGGCTGGTGAAGCGTCCATCGTCGTGCAGCTCGGATTGCGCTTGAATGTGAAACAGGTGGTCTTCGGGCGGCATCAAAGGAATCCACTCGAGCGGCTCGCCGCGGTGATTGCAGGGCAGAACGGCCTTGTCTTGTTCAAAGGCGGCCAGATAATCCCGCGTTTTCTCGACAGTGGGATCCAAGTAGCGATAGCGGCCGGTCTTTTTGTCAGGGATACCGACGATGGCGTGATTGAATTGATCCGAGGGCATATCCGCGAAAATTTTCCATGACGGATTCATGAGCACAATGTCGGAGGGGATGTTTGCCGTCCTCAGCATCGAGACCATGAGCGCGGCCTTATCTCGGCAAACCCCATAGCGATTCGCGAGCGTCACACCGGCAGGCTCAGGTTTGTAGCCAGCTTTTCGCCCCGTCAGGGATGTCTCCACATAGCGTATATCGTTCGAGACAAAGTAGAAAATCGCCGCAATCTTCTCTTCTTCCGTCGAAAGTCCGCGCGTCAGTTCCTCGACTTTGGCTTTCACCTCCGCATTGGGAATGAAACTGGAATCGGCGAGCTTGGTGTACCAGCGTGAAATGTATTCCCAGCTCGCTATGCTGGATACAAAAAGCTGTTTTTCAATCTCCTCCGTGGGTGGCATTCCCGGCTCCGGGATCATTTGGGGGATGTCGGTGGTTTTCCATCGGTGAACGATGCGGTCACCCTGCTTTTCTTCATTGTGGGGAATATCTCCGTTGCGCACTTTCCATTTGAGTTTCATATCGGCGGGCACATTGATTTCCACGAATTTCAATTGCGTGGGATCTTTGTGGTCAAATGAGGAAGCGAAATCATAGACGCTATCCATCGGTGGCTCCCGCGAGATGATCTTGGAAACGACCTCGATTTCCGCTCCGGGGCGTAGTGCAGGGAAGGTGATGATTTTCTCACGCACATTTTCAAGGAAGAAAGGCCCGAAGGCAGGCAGAGGCACATCTTTGATGTCCTCCTTACTCACGACGACCGTGCTTCCATCGGGCAAATGCACCCGTGCGTCCAAAATCTCCACGGTGTCATAGGCCAAGAAGTAGAAATTGAAATCCTGCGCATATTCGCGCACGCCGCGTTCGGTCAAAAGTTGGACTCGAAAATGGTCAATATCCTCGAAATGACCTGTGTTTTGAGCGACGACGCGCGTGCAGTCAAATTTCACAATCGCGTTCGCCCCCTCAAAGAGAAGTTTGCCTTGAGGCGTGGGGACTTCGGATTGACCCCAAGCCGCCACCGCTACGATCCCAAAACAAAGGATGCCTATAATAGCACGGCATTTCATTGCTAACCTCCAGAATGATGCATGAACTCACAAGAATAGATAAAATCTATCTGTCTTACAGCAAATATAGACGGAAGAAAAATTGCTTTTGTTTCGATTCGCGCATGTCGGGCTGTGAAATAGATGAGCCTATCTTAGAATTCATTTTACAATGAGAGAGTCCTTTTATTATATTCAACGGCGCTTGCATGGGAACGACAACGCGCTCCCTGTCATTCCCGCGAAAGCGGGAATCCACACAACGCGCTAATTCTATGAAAACCTACCTCGTCCACATTATAGTGCTTGAAAAGAATGGCACCCTCTATATAGGCGTGACCAATGACCTGAACCTGCGGGTTGTTGGATGGATTCCCACTTTCGCGGGAATGACAATGCCGCTTGCGCGGGAAAGACGGCGCAGCTTTTGGAATGCGCCCCTGCTTTGGACAGGGGATAGGGAGGGTGAACTCGGAGTAACAATTGTGAGATGGCCTCATGTCAATCAAAGTAGTATCTCTGGAACCTCCCAAATCTCACGATGTAGTATACATATAAGTTGGCAAGATGTCAAGTGGGAAGGAAATACAGCCGTTTTCTCCGAGTTACGGCAGGTCGCACCTTAGCGGATCAGCCCTCTATCGTCTCAATTTGCTGGCAGCCGAAGCACCAGTAGCGGAAGACCGAGAACACAGCAGTTTCTCTTATTCAAATCTTCGGCTTGACTCTCTGTGGGAATGTATTTATATTTTTAGGATTTGCGTTTTGTAAGTCGGAAGAAATCCGTCCCAAGGAATTGATTCCAAAGAAGTAGCAAAGTGAGAGATACGAAGCTTCGACCATCTGGGCCTTTCCGTGCGGCTTTTTCAAGCCTGCTCTTCTGCCTGTTGGCACCCCTTTTGGCACAGGCGAATCAACCGAGCGGCTACTTCTCCGCGCTCTACGACACGCTGATTGGCGCACATTACGACGCGGCATGGCAGATTCATGGGGAGCTGCAACGCGAATTTCCCGATAGTCCTGCGCCGCTTTTTGCCCGAGCGACTATCCTCTATACGGCGATGATAGATTTTGAGGACACAACAGGCGAGGTGGAGTTTTTTCAGTGCTGCGATGCTGTTGACAGAAGTTGTCAGGAGCAGGAGAGAATAGCCCCAAAAGATGAAACCGTGTGGTTGGAATTTCTGCGCGGCTCGGCTCTGGCAATGCGCGCTTTCTATGTGGGTCGTCGCGGTCAAGTCTGGCCGGCGTTGAAGTGGCTTACCAAGTCGAGGTCGCTCTTCGGGCATGTTCTGGAAGAGAGTCCTACTTTCTATGACGCCTACCTGGGGCGAGGAGCCTACCGCTGGGGAGTGGCGAAGCATGCGGGAATCCTTGGCGGTGGACCCTTCATTCCGTCTCGCGACGATGCACTTGCCGACCTCAGACTGGCGATGGATTCATCCGCATTCTCACGGCATGCAGCGGCCAGCAGTTTGGCTTGGTTCCTGATTGAGGATGAGAAATACGACAAAGCAGAGTCGCTCATTCTTCATGAATTGGAGCGTTTCCCTAACGCTCGTCCTTTTCTCTGGCCTCTGATTTCCTTGCGTTTCAAGACGGGACGGTTCCAAGAGTGCATTGCTTTGTCGGAGGAGTTGGTGCAGCAATACGAGGCCTCACCCCGAAACAATGGCTATGATGTCGTTGGTCTCTACAAGCGGATGGCCAACGCGGCGGAGCATCTTGATGATGACGAGGCTGTCGTCCGCTATTGCCGGGCAGGGCTTGCGGCGTCACTCACGGATGATGCCTTTCAGCGACGAAAACAGGATTTAGAGATTCTGGCAAAATGGTTGGAGAGAGCGGAAAAACGGCTCGAACAAAGCGCAAAAAAATAGAAGCGGGCTCCGTCATTGTCCGACCCGGAAGGGTGCGGCTTCTGGATCGCATCGGCGCGACGGCGGACAGGTTGCAGGTTCGTGTTTTTGCCGTCGGGGGCTATGTGAGGGATTTCCTTCTGGGGCACCCCTGCAAAGACATTGATTTTCTGGTGCTGGGAGATGTTCTGGCATTCGCCGAAGAAGCCTGCCGCGAGCTGAAGGTTAAGCGGCCTGTGGTCTTTGAGAAATTTTCTACAGCGATGATCACTTACCGTGGATGGCGACTCGACTTCGTCGGAGCGCGGCGTGAGAAATATCATCCTGATTCACGAAAGCCGGAGGTCGAAGCGGCCTCATTGGAAGAAGACCTGACTCGCCGCGATTTTACCGTCAATGCCATGGCGTTGTCCCTCAATCACGACAGTTTCGGACGACTGGTTGATCTTCTGAACGGACTGCGCGACCTTCATGACAAGATTCTGCGAACGCCGTTAGAGCCGCAAACCACTTTCTCTGAAGACCCGCTGCGCATTCTGAGGGCGATTCGTTTCGCCGCTCAGCTTGGATTCGGCATCGAACACCAAACTCTCGAAGCGATCAGCGCCATGCGCGACCGACTTTCCATCATCAGCCAGGAACGCATCACCGATGAATTCTGGAAGATTCTCTCCATGCCGAAACCGTCGGTCGGCCTTCGACTTCTCTACATCACCCGCGTCATGGATGTCATTTTCCCCGAACTCAGCGCTTTGGCCGGAACGGCCCAGAAAGGCAAATATCACCACAAAAATGTTCTCGAACATACTTTTCTTGTGGTGGATAATGTGGCGGCGATGACCTCAGACCCTGTCATGCGATTTGCCGCTCTCGTTCACGATATTGCCAAACCGAAGGTGAAGCGTTTTGAGGCGGAGGCAGGTTGGACCTTCCACGGCCACGAAGATTTGGGTTCGCGTATGACGCTTTCCATTGGCCGCCGAATGCGCCTGCCCACTGACGCGGTGGGAAAGGCGGCGAAACTCGTTCGCTTGCACATGAGGCCAATCAATTTGACGGACGAGGAAGTTACCGATAGTGGTCTGCGACGGTTAATCGTCGAGGCTGGCGAAGACCGCGAGAACTTGCTGACCCTTTGCCGGGCGGACATCACATCTGCCAATCCGAAGAAGGTGGAAAAATACCTCGCGGATTTCGACAACATGGTGACCCGGATGGCTGAGGTGATGGAAAAAGACCGGCTCCGCGCTTTTCAGTCACCGGTCCGGGGGGAGGAAATCATGGAATTATGCAACTTAAAGCCTGGTCCGTTAGTCGGACAATTAAAGAGGGCTATTGAAGAAGCGATACTCGATGGCATTATCCCAAACGAGCATGACGCCGCTCGCGCTTACCTGTTGGAAATTAAGGACAAAACTATCAGAGGAGCGCAGGCGGCAAATCGCCATGCCTCTTTGGATGTCACGCAAGAATTCGGAAAAGGCTCCAGCAAGAAGAAGAAAGAAGAGGAGAAGAAATGAAAATCCGCATCGGGCTTCTATGCATTGTCTTTTTGCTCTTTGCCACGTCGTCTTTTGCAAATGGGACGCGAGGTGAAGGCTACGGCGGTTTCTCCACAGGCTTGAATCTGATTGATGTCGAGGGTCTAAATCAAAGTACAAAAGACCTCAATTTGGAATTTGGCGATCAACAATGGGCGTTGGGGGGCCTGGGTTTCGGCCTTGTGGGCCCTGGTGTCATCCTTGGTGGAGAGGGATATGGATTCAGCCAGGAGGTGTCCGGCGACACCATGACGGGAACCCTTTCGGGCGGCTATGGGTTCTTCAATGTAGGATATGAAGTCTTTCGCAAGAAGGATTTCTTTGTATATCCCTTTATCGGCATCGGAGGTGGCGGTTACAGTCTGAGGCTTGTTCAGGATGTAGATGTGCCTGATGCACAAACGCTCATCAACGACGCCAATCGGATGGTCGAGATTGAGCGCGGGGCGTTCCTCCTCGAACTGGGATTGGGAGCAGGATATTTGATTGACATGTCGGGTTTTGACAAGAAGAAGGAATCGGCAGAGCGAGGCGGCCTGTTCTTCGGATTCCGCGCAGGCTATATTCTGGATCCGGCCTCGCCAAGCTGGAGCTTTGCGGGGAGTAGGGTTCGCAACGGTCCGGACTTGAAAAGCAATATCTTTTTCGTGACTCTGCAATTTGGAGGCGGTGGAGGCGAGAGAAAGCCCCTTCCATGAGCATCCTGTTCATTCGTATCCTCATTTTTGATGGGAATGACCTATGAAAAGACTTCTTTTGGCGCTACTGCTGTGTCCAGCGATTCTGAGCGCTGCTGAAGCGGAGAATCCACGAATCATTTCGTCGGTGCCTCTTAGCCTCGACAGCTTGCGGCACATCGCACGAAAGTACAATCCCGTTGTTCGCAAAGCATTTTTAGACACCAAGATCAATCGCATTGGAAAGGCGAGCGCGGTTGGTGCCTTCTTGCCCACCGTGACGGTCGGCCTTCAGTTTTCAGAGAATCAATACTATAGCCCCACTTTCCTCAATCCCAACGGTTCCGTTTCAACCTATCCTGTCACCTATAGCGATACCGTGCTCTATTGGGATGCGGATTCGCAGAAAGTGAAAACGCGGGTCGAATCTTATACCCGCGAGGCTGAGGAAGGAAAGAATCGCAACTCCTCATTGTATCTTTCCCTTCAAGAGACAATCTTTCAGGGAGGACAGCGTCTTTTCGAACTTCGCCAAGCTCTTAAGCAAGCAGACCTGAACGACGCAACTCTGTTGAACGCTCAGAAAACGCTTGACCAAGCCGTGGCTGAGAAGATGGTCTTAGTGCTGATTGCGGAGGAAATGGTCACCCTAAGTCAGAAGCTTCTGGAACAGCGAAAAGACGCATTGGAGCTTGCCCAGGCGCGTTTTGAGGTGGGGACGGTGACACAGCTCGATGTCTTGCAGGCGGAGATTGATGTGGGGACAGCGGAGAATGACTCGAGCTCCGCAAAGCGCAGTTTGCAGGCTGCACGCGAAAGTTTGAACGAACTTCTGGGGATTGACTTAAAAAGTAGTTATCCGCTTGAAGAAATCGCGGCGATGGGCCCTCTTCAATTCGATTTGGACGCGCTGGTCACGGCGGCCTATGAGAACCGCACGGATTTGCGCATGTCAGAGCTTTCGGCTGGGATTGCGAATGATGCGGTGGGAATAGTCTATAGTAGTTATCTGCCTGTAGTGAATGCGGGGGTCACCTTCTCGCGCTCGGAACAATCCGGCGCGAGTGAACCGTTCACGCTTTCGCCGCGGAGTCGCAATACTTCCTATTCTCTTTCGGCGTATTGGCCTCTCTTCAATGGGCTGACCCGCGAGCGCTCCGTCGTCTCGGCGCGTATCGCCCGAGACCAGGCGCGTGAAAGCCGGCGAGCGCTGCGCCTCAGCATTGAAAAGGAAGTCCGAGACGGCTACTACAATTTGCAGAAGGTCTTTGAACAGAGTCTTGTCACGGAACGAAACCGCGATTTGGCCGAAAAGACGCTGGAACTTGAGCGCGAGCGCTATCGCCTTGGCGCGACATCGCAGCTCAACTTGCGCAGCGCCCAACTGACCTACGCCCAAGCAGAAACACAGAATCTCTCAAAGATTCTCGAATATCACAGCCAGCTCATCGCTTTGGAGTTGGCGGTGGGGAAGAAGCTTCGATAGAATACATCGCAAAATTGCGTAGGGGAGTCAGGGGCAAAGGCCAACGGCGAATCACCGGTCCCAGCGTCTTGGGAGGGATTTGATTCGGCAAGAGGACACCCCTTCCGGCTTCCCCTACTGAAGTAGGGGAAGGGTTCGAGTGTCCCCCTACTTCAGTAGGGGGACGACAGGGGGTTAATCCGCACGGACGGGACATCACTCTGATGATTTTGCGATACGCTGTGGTCTTCTCTTTCTATTTGCCACTCTCTTTCTTCCATCGGGCTTCCCACGCCTCGGGTTGCCCTTTCAGGTGCTTGTCGAACCACTCCAGCATCATCTCACGATGGGCAATGTAATTCTCGAAATTGCCCGCGATTCCATGATCTTCGCCGGGGAAACGGACATAGGCGACTTCTTTCCCCTGGACTTTTAATGCGGTGAACATCTGCTCTGACTCCAGCGCCGGAACATTCGTGTCATCCACTCCATGCAATAGCAGCAGCGGTGTTTTGATTCTGTCGGCATGGAAGAGAGGAGATTTGTCCACGAAGACATCGCGGCGATTCCACGGATAGCTGCGCGCGAGCGCAATGTCCCCATAAGTGTATCCCCAAATTCCTCCTCCCCAGTAACTGGCAATATTGCTGATGCCGTACATGGACACCGCTGCGGCGAAGAGGTCTGTTTTCGTGATCAAGTCCATCGTGGTGAAACCGCCATAACTCCCTCCATAGGCTCCGATTCGCTCCGCATCAATGAACGACTTCTCTTTGATCAGTTTTTGTGTGCCTTCGATAACATCGCGCGTGGCGAATTCTCCCCAGTCGTTCACATGTTTGTCTGCGAAATCCTGACCGAAACCGATCGCTCCCACCGGCGTCAAAGCGTAGACGACATACCCATTGGCCGCCCACCAGTGAAAGGCAAAATAGAAATTCTCCTCTTGAGGCGAAACGCCGCCATAGAAATAGACAATCGCGGGCCATTTCTTTTCGGGCGAGAAATTCTGCGGATAGTAAATCAGTCCGTCAATCGAAACTCCGTCCGAGTTAGTGAAATTCCACCTTTCCCATTTGGCAAGCTCGATCCTCTCCATGAGCGTGGCCGTTGGATTGGCAAGCTCCCACCATTGCTGTTTCGAGAAATCGTAGATGTATGCTGCCGGAGGCAAGTCAGGTGAACTTGCCGTGAAGGCAAACCGACTGCCGCCGTCGGCCAGCTCCAAACTTTCAACATACGAGAACAAAAGAGGCACTTCTTTGAATTCGATTTTTGCCAGAGGGTCAACCTTATAGACCTTTGCGAGACCGCGGACAAAAGCCACGAAATAGAGATGTTTGTCGTGGGGATTCCAATGGAGACCACTTCCTTCATCAACCGTAAAAAGGGCATCGCTCGATAGATTCGTTGTCTTCTTATGCTCAATATTGAGAAGATAGAGGTCTACCTCGCTTACATTGTGGATTACGGTTTCATCTTTTTCTGTCAAATGACTGGCCGCCGTATAGGTGACATATTTCCCGCCCGGCAGCCAGGTCAGATTCAGAGGCCGCGTTTCAAAGGCGATGGGCTGAGTCAACAGCAGACTTGCCTCGCCCGATGAGAGGTCAAAGAGCCAAAATTCTGTCGAGAAGAAAGGTCGCTCTTCAGTGGGAAGGCGGCGAGTGAATATGAGCTTGTCTCCTTCACAAGAGAGGCCAAACTCATCCACCGCAAATTGTCCGAGCTCGGAAAGACTGTGGATTGCTCCATTCTCTAACGAGGCGACAAAAATGGCTCGTGTATCCGTCCAATCCGTCAGCCGCTCCTCCAATTCGGTCAAAAGCGAGTAGGTCGAGGTGGCTTCCTCCTTTTTTGCATCCATCGTATAGAAAAGAAATTTGCCGTCGGGAGATGGGACGCAATTGCCAAGACCTTTGATGGGCTTCAGGACTTGCTGCATGTTCGCCTTTTCAAAATCAAATGTCCATATCGAAGTTCCCTCCTCTTCCGCCACGCGAAAGGCAAGCCGTTTTCCAGAAGGCAGGAAGAAAGGTGCGCTTAAATTAGCCGTCATTTCGATTGTCTGATTCAATCCCCGCGTACGCGGGGACCGAGTCTGAACATCAAACACTTCGATTTTGGAATGACGCTTGAAATCCTTGTCGCGGCGACTATGAACAAGAGCCGCCAAGCTTCCGTCGGCTGAGAGCGCAAGTTGCGACGCTCTCTCGAAAAGGGCAATGTCCTTGAAATAAGTAGGCGTGCGCCGCGGAGCCGTTGACGATAAAAGAGCTTCGGTCGCTTTGATTGATGTCTTGATTTCCCAGGCAAAGGGCGTCGTGTCTGCGCCCGCTGACGCCACAATCAGAAGCAGATGTTTGCCGCGATGCAAGGTTTGCTTTGCGGAGAGCTCGATAAGCTTATCATTCTCTGCGACAGTTGCCTTCGCCACGAAAGATCCGTCAATATAGAGGGCAAAGGGATGAGTGCTTTCGGCCTTGACTGCAATCTCCTGCCAGCGAGATATTTCGACATAGGTCGCCGCGTAGGCAACATAGAGCTCACCTCGACGAGCCCTTGACGGCGAGAGAGTAAGGCGACCCTCCGGAGCCTTTCTTTCCGTCCAGATGAGTGTAGTGCCCGGATACCAATTGAGAGACTGCCCAGCCTCTGGCAATAATTTGTCGTAATCCACGAGCGACATTTCCAATGCCTGCACTTCACGATCATTCGTGGTGTCTGAAAACGCTCTTTCGGGTACCCATGCGGGGCCTGCCACAAGCCAATCGGTCAGCAGAGTTTCCACATTTTGCGCGGAGGCAGGAGCAAATATTCCCGTCACCACAATGGCGATGAAGAGCGCAAGATACATGGAGGATTTTCTGGGGGACATGAGCCAACTCCGAAGTAGTTCAATTTATCGTCAAGGATAAGAAAAGGAAATTGGGCGAGAATCGCAAGAGCGCCAACAAAAAACCGCGCAGTTCTCTGCGCGGTTTTGAATGGAGCCGGCTTTTGTTAAACGCCTAACGATAGTAGGCGGCGCCGGCAGTCGTAGTAACGATGAATCCATCGCGAGCTTCTCGAATACCCAGGGTTTCTTCGATTTGTGACCGCACAGGTTGAATCTGGCGGAGTGAACCTGGTCCTTCGTTTGGATCAATCGTCCATAGCCCACCCTTGTAGCCTGTGACAACCAGGTTCTTGTAGAGGCTGGCCAACATTATCGGATCTATGCGGCGCTCGTTTCCGACCTTCGCAGTGACGGTCCAGCCGGGTTTGTTGTTGTTGTCGTTGTCACTTGTCGCAGTATCATACATCCGCCACCGCAGCTCTTCCTTCTCTATATCTGCCACATACAGCCCAGGGGCAACGAAAAGAGCTTGTTCCTGTTCCGCATTTGGTGTTTCATTGGGAAGCAACAGTTGCTCGTATTTCCCTTTGGGCAGAAGTGCGTACGTGCCGGATGCGACCCACTTTGTCAGTATCAGAACATTGGACAATCCGGAACCCACTGCAAACCTTCCGACTAATCCTTCCGCTGCCGTTTCAAGAAATCCACCCAGGCGACTGCTGCCCCCGGTCCGTATCCGCCCAATTTCCTTGAACTGATGGATATCATAAGTCGCGAGTATTTCACTCCATCCCTTTTTCAGTAAGATGCGCCCAAACGTTCTCAGTGTGTCACCTGCTATCGTGTGATACGCAGCACCCAGAAATAGGTGGCTCCCAAACAACCCTCGTGCTGGTTTCCCGTTCTCCGCCTTTAGCAAATAGGAGGCGGTCTCGCGATTCCCGCTGCTTATTACCAACAGCTCGTCTCCGCGCGGAAGTAGAGCGACAAATTCCGCGTGAGCTGACTCAAACGTCCATAACTTTTTGCCGGTCTCTGGAGAAATGGCCAGAAGATCTGTCGACGATCCTGACTCGTCGGTCGAACTACGCTCAAGAAGAGCTTTGGCCAACCCACCTATGCTCTCACGGTAGCGTACCAGGTAATGCCTGTCCTGCAAGGTCTCCAGAAACAGGAGCCACTTCTTATCTTCGTACGACCACAAGCGAACCCCCGTTCGAAGATCCCTGCAGGATATGCCGCACTTTCCTTTCCGCTGAGAATACTCAGTCTCCCAAATGCTTTCCACCTCTTTCAAGCGAGGTCTATACTCAGGTGCTATGACAGAGAGAAAGAGCCGCCCGTTCTCAATGGTCTTCCCGAAAAAAAGAAAATCGGGCGTGGCAAACCGCCAAAGGACATGACCGTTGGTCAAATCCACCGCCGTAAGGCCAGAGATCTTGGTGCTGTCGCCCTTATTCGCTTTCTCGATCTTGTCGCGATAGGTCCAATAGACAGCGACATCTTCTCCCATGACTGGCAGACCAATGACATACCGACCCTCAGGGTAGGCATGTCGCCAGATCTTGCTTCCCGACTTAGCATCCAGTCCTATGATGCCTTGTGTTGTTGACAAAGCGACCACCGTGCTCCCAACATAGCTTTCGAGCACGACTTCGTTGGTGTCCGCCTTGAACTGCCACACTTGGTCGATGGCATAAGAAGTGTATACAGTCAGAAGCGAAACGGCTGTTGCCGCAATAAACGATTGCATCGCTATGGCTCCACGTTTGGTGGCTTCACCAAATTTGTCAGACCAATTTTGCAGCGAATATAAGCATTTCCCTTCGCAAAGTCAACACCTTGCGAGCATTCTCCGAAACTCGCGGCAGATTTCCAAGTGTCGGGACAAAACACCCTACGTATGGGGAGTGCGCAGAAAAGTAGCAGTCTAGTGCCGGTACAGGCGGGAGGCATTCCTCTCCCCGAAATCATAAGCAAGAAAATGACAGCTTGAAAGCGCGATCCAACACGGGGCTAGATCCTCGAGATCGGTGTATCATCCGCCCGGAATCTCACCGCCGCGTAGATGTCTCACCTGTTCGGCAGGAGACTTTGGCCTGCAAGCAAAAGCCGTGCGGACTTCTGCACGGTTTTCTGACGATTCAATCTCATGTAAGCAAAGCTATTTCACGATGAGCATTTTTCGCGTTTGAACGAATCCCTCAGCGCGCATCTGGAGAAAGTAGATTCCGGCGGCGCAACTTTGGCCATTCCATGGTAGGATATGGTATCCGGCGTCAAATTCGCGATTTGCAATCGTCGCAACCTTCTGCCCAAGAATGTCATAGACCACGATGGACACGCGAGATGGTCTCGGCACGGCAATCCGAACCATCGTCGAAGGATTGAATGGATTCGGATAGTTTTGTTGTAAAGCAAATTCCTCGGGGATGGCATCCGGCCCCACCGGGACATCCGAGGCCACAGAAAATGACCAAATCTCGCTTGAGAACTCCCCCAAATTATAGGTGTCATAGGCACGAATTTTCCACCAGTAGCTATAGCCGTGTTGAAGACCCGTCCAGTGATAATTTAGCTCCGAGACATCCAGGATCGCTGCCTGACTGAACAGCGAATCTTCCGCCACATAAATGCGATAGTAGGCGATCGAATCTCCGGGATCAGGGTCCGTGGCTGCCTGCCATTGCAAATCCACTTCCAATCCGCTCAGAATCGCGTCATCCACCGGAGAGAGAAGGTGGAATGAATTAGGCGCTTGGGGGTAAAATACGGCAAAGTTCCATCCCGTCTCAGGCGTGCACCAACGAGTCAGATTCAGCCAATTCACCGCGCGCACTCTCCAATATATTATAACATCATCGGGCAGTTCATCATCAAGTGTCTGTTCTTTGTCGGGCTTGCGCACCAAAGGTCGGTTGCCTTCGGCGAAGCTATAGAAACTGCTGTCTGTCGTCACGGAATCCACGCCTTGCACGAAATTCGAGTCCTGGCTCCAATAGAGAACATAGTGCATTTCATCACTGGGATTCGGCGTGGAAGCATCCTCCCAATTAAGCGTCGGAGTCAGTGTCCAGACCGTGTCGCCGTCACCCGGCATGAGGAGCTCAAAGGATTCCGGCGGCTGATACACATAGCCGTTGGCGCGAATAAGGCGATTACCCGGGTGCGCACCCGGAACCGGATCGTTCTCGTTGTGCCAAAGGGCCTCGTCGGGATCAAAGAAGAAGCTCCTTCCCTGGTTTTCACTTGTCGTATCCCGTGCAAATGCCTCGTAGCCGGACGAGTCGGTGTTGCCCACGATGATGAAGAAATCGCCATACACCGGGAGTGGATGAAATTCGTCGTCGCGCAATACAACATCCGCCCACAAGGGAACGCCTTCGGGAATTCCACCAACGATGTTCCCGACCGAGCCCGTGTTCTGTCCATAGATTGCCAAGCCGGGCAAGCCGCCATCGTCAAGACGGATTTCCACGGCAACGGGCTGATGGAATGAGTCTGGCTCCGTGCGCGCGATACTGAAACGCGCTCCGCATAGGACGAAAGGAAAAACGGCAGGGCTGAACTTAACCGCCCAGCGAGATCGCGTATCTGCGGTCCAGTCAAATCTCTCGCCCTCGCCATCATCAAAAGTCAGCTCTTCTTCACAGGAGAAACCGACATCGAAGCTGAGAGTGTCCGTACTGTCTGATGCGCCCAACATATCCACAGCACGGATGTAGTATTCATAGGAGCCATTAGCAAGGGAAAGGAGACTGGCATATTCATTGGGATACCCCGTGGCTTCCATGATCGTTCGGTCGTAAGTCGGAGCACCTTGAGCTCGGTAGAAAAGTTGGATGGTAGGCGCCTGTGGAAGCGAATCGTCTTGAATCACTGTCGTAATCACGACTTCAGACTCCCAGCTATCATGCACGGGATCATGAAAGATTTGGGGAGCTTCGTTCGGTTCAATAATCCAAAAATTCTCACTGCTGATGTCAAAGACAGACGGTGCTTCGATGCTCTTGACGCGCACCCTGCAGTTCGCAGAGGCCGGGCCGACAACATTCCACATCTCAATCTCATCATCGGGCGATGTGGGAAAAAGAATTTCCCATGAGCCGGCGGGATAATTGCGGTTGACCGCAATCTCGACATTCCCCGTAACTTCGCCGGATATCCAGGTAATCGGATAGCTCTCGCCAATCTCCCAGAACTCTCCTCCCACGGGTGAGGTGACCTCGATACAGGGGCTGACGATGACGAAATTGGCATTGGATGAATCTCGAAGCGAAGGATTGCTGTCGAGGACGATGCGCAAGCGTGCCGCGGAACTTGCAGCCCCCATGACCTCCCAAGCTTGGCTGCCGTCGTTCGTTATATGGTCAAAGAGAGTCTCCCATGATCCCGAGGGGAAATTGCGATTGAGCGAAATCGTTACCGTACCTCCCATCCCCGCTCCTCTCCAGAGAATCGTTTCCGTCCGTCCGGCACACCAGCTTTCGCCTCCATTCGGATAGTCCACGATAATGTTGGCGGGAGCAATCGTGAAATTGGCGGCGGAAGTGTCTCCGAGAGCAGGATTGGCGGCGCCGATGACGCGAATACGGGCGCTTGTTGTCGTCGGAACCGTCACCATCCACCCGAAGCGACCGCTGTTTGGAACACTCGATGCAATCGTCTCCCAGGGGCCGCCCGGATAGCTGCGATTGATCATAATCTGTATATTGCCAAAGTAGCCCTCGCTCGTCCAGCGAATCGTGTCCACCTCACTGACGAACCAAACTTCACCGCCATTCGGCTCAAGGAGTGTGATCGTCGCTTGGGAGAGCAGAGCCAAGTTGACATTGATTCGGCCCGAACCCAGCCGCCCCTGCCAACTCGGATTTTCATCGTAGATGTTATCCACATTATCAATGATTGCGTCGGTGATGTCATCCCGGTTCCATAAAGGATAGTGAGACTTCAACAGTCCGACTTCACCCGTTACACAAGGCGCGGCCATGGAGGTTCCGCTCAAATATGCATATTGGGCGACATATTGGTCCGAGTAAGTCGCATAGATATTCACGCCCGGAGCGGAAACATCCACCCAAGTTCCATAGTTGGAAAACGACGCCTTGACATCGCCATTGTCCGTCGCGGCGACATCAATGCAGTCGCCCCGTGAGGCCAGATAAGATTGGGACGACGAATTATCATTGCCCGCCGCGACGCAGAAGATCATCCCCGCGGCGACGGCAGCATTCACGGCGGCTCCGATGCCCCCTGAATTGCTCGAACCCCATGAGCAATTAATGGCACAAGCACCTCTCTGGCGAGCGTAGTTAATGGCCTGAGCACAGAAGTCCATCCCCACATATCCCATGCCACTGGGCGCAGTCCAGCCGACGCGCAAGGCTAAAATGCGCGCTCCGAACTCACCGCTGCCGCCCCCTGCAATTCCTGCTACTCCAATGGCGTTATTGGTTTGCGCAGCCGCTATGCCCGAGCAATGCGTGCCATGACCGTTGAAATCCTTCGGGTCGTTATCTTGTTCATCACCGTCTTCGCCCGGCATGATGTCCGACTCTCCCGTCACGAAATCCCAACCGACGGAGTCATCCACGAATCCATTGCTATCATCATCTTGGCCTGAGATTCCATGAGACTCGCTCCAGTTCCGCCATAAGTTGCCCCGGAGATCCGGGTGCCAATAGAGAACGCCGGTATCCACAATTCCCAAAATCGCGAGCGTGTCCCCTCTCTCGACTTCCCAACCTTCCACGGCGTCAATATCATGGTCTCCCCCCGTATTGCGGACATACCATTGAAATGGAAAGCCCGGATCGTTTGGGGTATAGTAGAGCGGGTGGATGCCGACAGGCTCAACATGCTCAACGATGGAAACCGCTGCGTACTCCGAAAGCATGGCCTCCAAATCAACGGGCTCAGCCAGCCAAAATCGCCAGTATCTCGACAGATCCGTTTCTGGAACCTCCGCGGACGGCGCTCCATTGAAAAGTCGCTCAATGTGTGCAACCTGCCACTTCGCATTCAATGCTGTAAGCTGAGCATCCGAAACCTGAATGGATACACCATCAAAGACGGGCTCAAGACTCTCCACGCCCGGCCAAAGTTTAACGATGAATCGGTTCGGGGCGTATTGGACACCATCGTCAAGGTGCTTCGCTTGGGTTCCTGCGGCCAAGCACAGAACGATACAAAGGCCGACTACTCGGTGCATTGCTCTTCCTCCGAAGTTGAACTACGAACGCGTTGCTTCTGCAATTGACTCGGCGCCAAACTCTCCCTCTCCACAATGATGGCGGCATCGAACATCTTCATATTCCTCCGCCGTTGTGGCTCTCCAGAGCCGCAATGGCGCCATCGTGGGTCTGGAGACCCCCGACGGCGATCCAACTTGTATCCTGCGGGACAAGATCAGGTCTTTATTCGCGCTTGCGTGATGGGCTTATCATCCGACGCGAGCTCCATCGGACGCGGCTTTGCGCACTGCAGAGGTCTTCCCATCCTGCGCCGCCTGCAACGCCGTGATCGCAATGGTATAGACGATATCCTCAACAAGGCATCCACGACTGAGGTCATTGACCGGTTTGCGCAATCCTTGAAGAACCGGCCCCACGGCGACGACTTTGGCCGACCGTTGCACGGCTTTGTAGGCGGTGTTGCCTGCGTTAAGGTCAGGGAAGATAAAAATGGTCGCTCGCCCCGCCACTTTGCTTCCCGGCATCTTGGCTTTCCCGGTTTCGAGTGAGATGGCCGCATCGTACTGCAAGGGACCTTCAATGAGCAAATCCGGTCGCTTTTCTTTGGCGATTCTTGTCGCCTCGGCAACCTTAGCTACCATCGGTCCTTCCGCAGAGGCTCCCGTCGAATACGAAAGCATCGCAATGATGGGGTCAATGCCGAGGCTGCTAGCGGTCTCCGCACTCGAAATCGCTATATCCGCCAGCTCCGCACTGGTCGGATCCGGATTCACGGCGCAGTCGCCATAGACCAGCACGCGCTCGGGCAGGCACATCAGGAACACGGATGACACAATCGAGATCCCCGGTTTTGTCTTGATAATCTGGAACGAGGGGCGAATGGTATGGGCTGTCGTGTGGAGAGCCCCGGACACCAGCCCGTCAGCCATGCCCTTATGGACCATCATCGTCCCAAAATAGATGGGATCCACGATAATGTCGCGCGCCATCGGCTCAGTAACATTCTTATGCCTGCGCAGCTCGACATAAGTATCCACAAAATCCTGAAGATGCTCGGATTCGAGAGGATTAATAATTTCGGCCTTGGAAATGTCAGCGCCTTCGACAGCCGCCTGATGACGGATTTCATCTGGATTTCCCAGAAGAACAAGCTCGGCCGTGCCTCGTTCGAGGATTCGTTCGGTCGCTTTCAAGGTGCGGGGTTCATTCCCTTCGGGCAGGACAATGCGCCGATGGGCCGCTCGCGCCTGCTCCATAATGTCGTGCAGAAAGACAACGGGCGTCAATTTGCGCCGTTTCTTCAGCTGGATCATTTCAAAGAGTCGCCGATAGTCAAAATGCTCACGAACAAGGAAGTTCACGAGTTCCAGTTTCTGCCGATCGGTCGAGAAAAGGCTGACCGGCATGTCCCGTACTTTGAGGGCGACCTCATAAGTCGGTTCTTCAGCAGCTAAAATCGGGATGTGAAAACCTGACAAACCTCCGATGAGCTTCTTGACCGTATCGCTCGGTTCCAACCCTCCCGTAATGATAATTCCCGAAATATTCGGATAGGTCGAAGAAACACGCGAGATCATCATCCCGAGGATAATATCATCGCGGTCGCCGGGAGTGATAATCAGATGGCCTTCTTTGGTGTGCCTCAGCGCATTGCCGATAAGCATCGCCGCGATGCCGGGTTCTCCAGCCAGATTGTCCAGATATTCCTGTCCAAAAATGCACTGAGCCCCGATCTTGGCTGCAATCTCGCCGATTCGTGGCATGCCAAGAATCTTGTTGCGCGGAAGAATACCGAACAGGGTCAGCTTTTCGGCTTTCAGCCAATCTTGAAGAGCCGACTTGATACTGGGAATCGCTTCTTCTTCCGCGTTGTTAATCACGATGCCTAAGACATCGCAGCTCTGTTCGTTGAAAGACTCCTTGCTGGCGGCACACTTTGAAAGAATTTCTTCGGGAGTCTGGTCTTTGCCGCGCGCGACCAAAATCACGGGAGCATCCAGGGTCTTCGAAATTTGAGCATTGATGTCAAACTCAAAGGCCGCCATCGTGCCCTGGTAGTCCGTTCCTTCTATCAGGACAATGTCCGCGCCGCCGGCAATCGCGCGGTAAGCTTCGAGGATTCGCTCCATCAGCTCTTCCTGTCGGCCGCGCGCGATGTAGTCTCGGGCCTCTTCAATCGGCACCGGACTCATCAACTTGGCGTCGGATTCCAAATTGAAAACGCGCCGAATAAGCTCGATGTCTTCGTCCTGGGTCTCCTCCGGACGAAACCGCTGTCCGATGGGCTTTAGATAGCCGATCTTATCGCCATGGTCTTTGAAAAGCTCAAGAAGGCCCAAGCAAATCGTGCTCTTGCCGCTGTAAGGCTCCGTCGCCGTAACATATAGGTTTTTAGCCATGCTCAGTCATTCCTCACTTCACCAAGAAACGGTCGCCATTTTGGCCTGGCGCACACAATCAATCACCGTACCGTCCACCCACTTAATCGCCGCGACGATTTTTTCACCGACTTCCGGCGGGGCAGGTTTTCCTCCGCAAATCTCCTCAACTTCCGCCTTGATCTCTTCAATAGATCGAATCGGCAACAAAGAGCCGCGCAACTTACTCAGGAGATCCTGTCGCAGAGGATTAATGGCAATGCCGCGCTCTGTGATGATGACATCAATGAGTTCTCCCGGGCCGCAAAGCGTGGTCACCCGGTCAACCAACACAGGAATGCGGTCCCGAAACGACGGGATCGGAAGCATCGTGCATTTGGAAAAGAGACAATTCTGCCAACCGCCGATGCCGTGCAAAAGCCGTCCATCGGAATGCGTGACGACATTCGCGTTGAAATGAACATCCACCTCCGTTGCACCCAACACCACCACATCCACTATCGAGGCGAAGTTTCCCTTTCCGTGGTAATTGTAGCTCGTGAAGGGGGAGGTGTTGACATGATTCGCGTTCTCGCGCATCGAGCGCACTCCCTCGAGGTCGAAAGTCTGGCCGTCGAGGATATACTCCACAAGTCCTTCTTCAAGCATTTGAACCAGATACTGGTTGGAACCGCCGCGGGCAAAGCGCGCCTTGATTTTGCCCTCGCGCATGACCTCGCTCAAAAAGATGGAGAACGAAAGCGCCGTGCCTCCTGCACCGGTTTGGAAAGAGAAGCCGTCGCGCAAAATGCCCACTTCCGTAACAAAACGCGCGGCATATTCCGCGATGAGCAGCCGGTCTGGGCTGCGCGTGATTTCGGTCGTGCCCGAGATGATTTTCGCCGGTTCGCCAACATTGTCCATGACGACGACATAGTCCACATAATTCCCATGAATCTGCCACGGGACGCACGGGAAAGGAACCAGATTGTCCGTCACGATGATAACGCGGTCGGCATATTGGCTGTCGGCAAGCGCAAAACCGAGAAGCCCACAGGCGGAAGGGCCTCGGTCGCCTGTGGCGTTGCCAAACGGGTCGGCGGTCGGGGCAGCGATGACGGCGATGTCAATATGCACTTCGCCATCTTGCACGGCTTGATAGCGTCCTCCGTGGGAGCGCAGAACACCCATGCCGCGCATCCGCCCGGAGCTGCAATAGTCGCCGAGCGGCCCGTTCAGGCTGCCTTCAATATGATGCACCACGCCGCTCTCAAGATGCCCGATAATCGGCGCATGACAAGGAAAAGCGGCGCTTGGGAACCAACGCAGGTCTTTGACTCCCAGCTCCGCCGCGGCATCAAAGACCGCATTCGCCACGAGGTCGCCGTCCCGGAAATGGTGATGGGTTGAAATCGTCATTCCATCACGCAATCCCGCTTTCTTCAAAGCCGTTTTCAAGTCGGCGACAACTTTATTGCCATCCGCGGGGTAATCCACGCAAGTTGCCAACGGAGGTCCGTAGCGCCGTCCTGTGGGCCGATACTTGCCAACGCCCTGATAGGGAACCTGAGCAATCCCATTAATTTCAACCGGAACCAATCGGCCGGCGGCGTTTTGAACTGTTTTCTCAGTCATTGGGCTCTGCCTCCCGCCAATCGGGCGAAAGCCGGCCAATCGCCGTGGCCATCTCCACAGTCCTCAGCGCCCTCTTGACGACAGGAGGGTCTATCATTTTGTTTCCGAGCGCGACAACACCAAGCCCCTCGGATTCCGCTTTTTCAAATGCCCGAACGATGCTCTTTGCCTTGGTAATTTCCGCTTCATCCGGCGCAAGAGCTTCGTGGATCGGCGCAATCTGACGGGGATGAATGCACCCCTTCCCGTCAAAGCCAAGAGCCTTTGCCTCTTTGGCGCTTGCTTTCAGGCCTTCCATGTCGGCCACATCGGAAAAGACCGTATCAATCGGCTGAATCCCCGCCGCGCGGGCCGCATTGACAATCACACTGCGCATCCAGAAACTCTCTTTTCCGTCGAGTGTGCGTTGCGTGCCAATATCCGCCGTGTAATCTTCAAGACCCAAGGCAAGGGCGACATTATTTTCAGATGCTGATGCGATTTCATAGGCGCGGATTGCCCCCATTGCGCTCTCGATTATTGGCATCAGATAGACGGGCGAAGCAATCTTTTGCGCTTTTTGAAGGCTCTGGATGCGTTCATCCACCTCCTGAACTTGGGAAGCGTTTTCGACCTTCGGAATAATAATCACATGCACATTGCTGGAAATAATCCAGTCCAAGTCCCCAAGACCCTGAGGCACCTGATTAATGCGGACCATGCGTTCCGCGCCGTAGAAATTCACCTGCCGGAGCGCATTGCGCACAAGGGCGCGCGCCGCGTCTTTCTCGGATGGCGCAACCGAATCTTCGAGGTCAAGGATCACGGCATCGGGTTTGTGCAGTCCCGCGTTGATAAGAAACTTCGGCTCATTGCCGGGCAGGTAAAGGCGGGAGCGGCGGAATCGGTCGCGTCGCGTTCCATAAGTGCAATAAGGCTTCATATCGGGCAGAAATTTGCCCGACACACCCACCCGCTGAGCCGCGGTTTCGAGCCGTGCCATCAGCGTGAAAGGCAGAGCGCCCATATCCTCCATTTCGAGTCGTGCGTGGCGAATGCCCAATCCATCAAGCACTTCTCGGCACAGAGCGCGAATCGAATTTCCATACATGGATTCCACTCGACTCTGCACGGAAATGTCGAGGCCTCCGCTGTCGCGCACTTCGAGAACCACATGACAATCCGCGCGAACATCAGGCCCCTGTCGCCCCGCGTTTCCGATTTTCGACATCCTTTGCCCCAAACTATCGAGACTCGCCCAACGCGCAGGAGCGCGTCGGCTAGTGCCGCTTTCAATAAGGTATGCGCGTTGGCTGGCGATAAACAAACACGACTGGACTAGGCAACACGCTCCTGCGTGTTGCTCGCCGACTATCTATCACTTTCCAGCAGGCCGCCCCGCCTGTAAATCTGCATTTGAATATCGGAAAATGGCGTGCCTTGAATCGTTTTGTTCTTGCTCAAAATCTCGATGACGCCTGTCCCAAAATCCACACGGATTGTGTCACCATCCTTCAACCCTTCTCTCAGCAGGTCGGCAACGAGAATCGGCAAAGCGGCATTGATGGCATTTCGCTCGTAGATGGCTCCGAAAGACTGAGCAATAATCACCGAAATGCCGAGGCTCAGAAAGCAATCCACCGCCTGTTGCCGGGACGAACCCGCACCGAAATTCTTGCCCGTGATAATGATGTCACCGGGCCGTGCGTTTTTCGCAAAATGTTCCCACCCTTTCAAATTGCCAAACGCAAACTGCCCCATTTGCGCTCGGTCGGTGATGGCCAAATGGCAATTATGATAAATCATGTCCGTGTCTATGTTGTCTATCGCAGCGATCCAAACGCGCCCTTCGACAACTGTAGGCTTGTCTTTTCGCGCTGCTGTCGGAAGCACTTGCTTGGTCGAGGATGGTTCAGCCATCTTTGGCTTCTCAAACCGGACGGGCTTGGAGGGAATATTCGCGACCGTAGCAATCACGCCCGTGAGGGCTGAAGCGGCGACCGTCTGAGGCGAAGCCAAATAGACTTCACCTTTTCCCTGTTTTCCTGCGAAATTGCGATTGCCGGTGCTGATGGTGACTTCCCCGGGGCCATTCTGGCCAATTTGCCCCGCCGCGCAGCCTGCGCAGCCCGCATTTCCTACAAGGGCTCCCGCATTTTTGAAAATCTCTAAAAGGCCATCACGAAGAAGTTGCTGCCAGATCTCATCGGTTGCCGGGACGATTTTGTAAACGACGCCCCGCGCAATTTTGCGACCCTTTAGGATGTCTGCGACGGCCTCGAAATCGGAAAGGCGACCATTCGTGCAAGAGCCAAAGAAAGCCGAGTCAATCTTGCGACCCGCAACTTCCGAAACCGGAACGACATCTTCCGGATGCCCCGGCCGCGAAATCAGCGGCTCAAGACCGCTGATGTCTATCTCAAAGGTCTTTTCATAGTGAGCATCGGAATCGGCAAAGACGGGTTCAAAAGTTTTCTTGGATACTTTCCGGCAGTAGTCAATGACCGCTTTGTTCGGAGGAAAGAGTGCGATAATCGCTCCCATTTCGGTCGCGAGAGACGCAATCGTAATTCGCCCGTCCATACCAAGCGAGTGCACATAGTCGCCGAAGAATTCGGCCGAGTATCCCAAAAGACCGTTGGCTCCGAAGAATCGAAGGCATGCCAAACCCACATCTTTGGGTGTGGCCAAAGGGCCCGGCGCGCCTTTCAATATGACTTTTGCTGAAGGAGGAACCTTGAACCAGACCTTTCCCAACGCAAAAGCCGCGGCAATGTCCTGGTCGCCCATCCCTTGCCCAAAGGCTCCAATGGCACCCAAGATATTCGCGTGGGAATCGGTGGAAACAAAGGTCGAGCCAGGAACGACAAGCCCCTTGTCAATCGCCAGATGTGTTCCGATGCCGCTGTCAATGTCATAGACGGAGATGCCCATTTCGCGCGCAAAAAGGCGGCAAATGTGCTGGTTGGATGCGTAGCTTTGGTCGGAACCTCCCGGGTTGCAATCGAAGGTAAAAACAGTCTTCGATACATCCGCTATTCCGAGGCTGCTGTCGCGCAAATTCTTGACGACATTCGCGCCACCAAAGTCGCGCGCCGCACGCACATCCATCTCAATATCCGCGATGTCGCCCGGCGAGACCTCCCGCCCGCCATGGCGCGCAATGATTTTTTCAATAATGGTTTTTGGCACGGTCTGTTACTTCGATACGAAACTCGAAGAGGGTGCATAGTTCAATTCCCTTCGCATGTGAAGGGAATCGAATCATTGGCAAGCCATCAAAAACATTTTCTATATGGACAGGGCCGAATCGGTGTTTAATAAGTTCCTTCACTCAAGAGCAAGTTCGCCCATCTTTTCTTCCACAGCTTTCAAGATCGCACTCTCTCGAACAAGAGCCGCGATCTTATTAATGTCAGGATAAAGGACGCGGTCATCCTGGAGGTGAGGAACATGCTGGCGAATCACTTCATGGGCAACACGAGTGCCTTTTCCGGGTTTCAGCGGCTTACGAAAATCGAAAGCCTGCGCCGCCGACATCATTTCAATGGCCAATACGGCTCCAACATTCTTCAGGATTTCTCGACACTTTCGCACGGCAATTGGCGTCATGGCGACATGGTCTTCCTGGTCCGCCGAGACGCTAATGGAATCCACCGTCGCGGGGTGTGCAAGCACCTTGTTCTCGCTGACGAGCGCGGCCGCCGTGTATTGGGCCACCATCAATCCGCTATTCAGTCCGCGCCCTTCCACCAAGAAGTCAGGCAGCCCACTTAGCGCGGGATTCAACAGACGATTGGTATGGCGCTCGGACAGATTGGCGACTTCGCTCATCGCGATGGCCAAGAAATCCATGACCATACCGATGCACTGCCCATGAAAGTTGCCACCCGCAAGATGGACATTGTCCTCGGGGAAAAAGAGCGGATTGTCGGCGGCCGAGTTCATTTCGATGGCAACCTGACTCGCGGCATAGTGCCACGCGTCCACGCTCGGTCCCAAAACCTGCGGCGTGCACCGCATCGAATAGCCGTCTTGCACTTTTCCGGATTTCTCGGCAATGATCTCCGAATCCGCCATGAGCGTGCGCAGGTGCTTTGCGACCAAATTCTGTCCGCGAAATGGGCGCACGGCATGAAGGCGTGCATCATAGGCTTTCGGAACACCCTTCAAGGCATCAATGGTCATGGCGGACGCGATGAAAGCGTTTTTCAGCAGTCGCCGCGCATCAGTCAAGAGCAGAGCCGCTTCGCCCGTGCACATCTGACTTCCGTTGATGAGTCCCAAGCCCTCCTTGTAGGTCAAATCAATGGGCTTCATGCCGGCCCGGCGCAGAGCTTCTTTCCCGGGAAGCCGCTCTCCTTGATAGAAAGCTTCTCCCTCTCCCAAAAAGACTTCCGCAAGCTGACTGAGCGGGCTAAGGTCTCCGGATGTCCCCAAGGAACCTTTTTCATAGACGACGGAATAGAGGTTGGCGTTCAATGCATCCAGAAAAACTTGCGCTGTCGAGAGGCGCACGCCGGAGTAACCCTTTGCCAAGGTATTGGCACGGCACAACATGGCCGCGCGAACCGCTTCCTCCGGCTGAATGTCGCCGGTTCCTGCCGCATGGCTGTAGATAATGCGGCGCTGAAGTTCGGCGCTGTCCTCCGGCTTAATCCGAATCCGGGCAAATTCGCCGATACCCGTCGTCACTCCGTAGATCGCCGCGCCTGAATCCACCAACTTCTGAACGACATCTCGGCAGCGTTCAATATTCCGTTTTCCTTTCTCGGAAAATTCAACCTTGACCCGATGGCGTGCGACTTCCTCAACCTGCTCGATGGTCAAACTTTCGCCGTCGAGGTGAATCGTCATATTTTCTGTCCTTTGTGTTTTCAAATTAGGTCCCCGCGTACGCGGGGATTGCTTTGGCCGGCAAGAATGTCGCACAGATGGCGCTCAATTTCGCTTGCGGCGGCGGCTTCCGTATTCACACTATAAAAAGGCACCAGCGAAAGCAGTCTCTCAAAATGGCGTCTCTGAACTGACAGCCGTTCCTCGGTCTGCCCAAGCAAATGAGGATTGAAGAAAGGAACCGAGCGCGAGCCGGGACCGGCGCCTCGCTCAAGCACCCAAAGCGCCTCTTCGGAATTCAAACGCTTGATGGGAGGAGCAAAGCCTTCGCGGTGAAAATGAACCAACGCTCGCAGCCGTGTTCGCTTGATATGCTTCTCGGTTCCGCCAATCCAATAGGGATCCAGCATCGCATAGGAATTATCAGCACCGGTGAAACAGTAAGGAGCCCCCCGGTCGAGGACGCACTCTTCGCCGCGCAGACAGCGCTCATCGCCGCAATCCTCTTTGCGAGTCACCACATTCTCGCATCTTGAACGCGCGAAAAGCGGGTCAAGCTCCGGCATTTTCTCGACGAGATTCGTTTTCATGAAGAACTTGCGCTCCGCCGTTTCGGCAATCACCTCTCGCCGTCCAAAACGCAGAAAAATCGTATCATCCGACACGAGTCGAATGCGCTCGCGCCGCAGCAGTCGCGCAAGCTGACCGACCTTGCCCGTGCCGGAAGCTCCAATCAGAGCAATCCCATTGCCCTCGAAATCCACGCAGAAGCCGCGCATGAGGTGGAGGTCGGTCTGATGACTGATGGCATCGGCAACCATGCCGATGGCCAGACTTCGCAGTTGAGCATAATAGGCGGATTTGAAGAGGAGTGCCGTCCGCGTTTCCGCGTGATAGTAGGCCCGAGGTTCGCGGCCCGGAATCCAACCGACAGCGTAAATCATGCCGTGAGGCTCGATGTCCGCCTCAAGCTGAGCGGGATAGAAATTCTCGAACCAGAAATCATAGAGATGCCGATGATTCGTGCGAAGCTGAATCACGAGGCCCGCGATGTTCACATTCCACTCGTAGTAATTGTCATACGAGAGATGCGCATCCGCTTCCGCCACAAGCGCCTCCCGCATCTCGGGAGTCAGGGAGGTTTCTGTTTCGACGAACGAACGAACGACGGTCTGAGTATTGGCCAATTCAACTTGGACGACTTTCTTGGGTGTTTGCAGCCGTGCTACGGCATCAATAACCCGCTCCATGCCTTCTTCGATTCGTTCGAGAGATGTCGAGTAAGAGAACCGCAGAAACTTGTCATCCCCGAAACCATCGCCGGGAACAACCGCGACATGCGCATGCTTCAGAAGGTAAAACGCCAGGCCGTGCGAATTTCGGATGAGCGTCCCGTCATACTCTTTATTGTAGTACGCCGAAAAATTCGGAAAGAGGTAAAAGGCGCCTTTGGGTTGGTAACACGAAACGCCCGGAATGGAGCGAATTCTGAAGAGCATCGTATCGCGGCGCCTCTGAAATTCGGAGACCATTCGAAAGATTTCACCTTGGGGTCCGAGCAAGGCCTCGAGGCTCGCCATTTGCGCGATCGAGTTGGCGTTCGATGTGCTGTGGCTTTGCACGGCGCTCATCCCGCTAATGATTTCCTTCGGGCCGATAGCCCAGCCAATCCTCCAGCCTGTCATCGAATAGGCTTTGGATACCCCATTGACAAGAATGGTTCGCTCCCGGATTTTTTCGCCCAGGGAAGCGATGCTGCAGAAGCGGAATCCGTCATAGACGAGCTTTTCGTAAATCTCGTCGGCAATAATATAGAGACCTTCCTGAACCGCGATTTCAGCGAGTGCAGCAAGTTGGTCGCGTTCGTAGGCGGCACCCGTGGGATTGCAGGGATTATTGATAATGAGGGCTTTTGTGTTCGAGGAAATCGCGGCTTTGAGCTGGTCAGGAGTCATGCAGAAGCCATTCTCTTCGGTCGTTCGCACCAGAACCGGCTCACCCTTTGCCAAGCTGACCATGGGCGGATAAGAAACCCAATAAGGAACGGGGATAATGACTTCATCGCCCTTGTTGAGCAAAGCCGTGCACAGATTGGCGAGGCCTTGCTTCGCGCCACAAGAGACAATAACCTGCTCAGGAGAGTAGGTCAATTGATGGTCTTCGTGGAGTCGGCGGCAAATGGCCTGGCGCAGCTCGATTATACCCTCATTGAGAGTGTATTTCGTGAAATCTTCGTCAATGGCGCGCTTGGCGGCCTCTTTCACATTATAGGGCGTCGGAAAGTCGGGTTCGCCGACACTGAGGTCAATGACATCAATCCCCTCAGCCTTCAACGCCTTCGCTTTTGCGCTAATGCGCAGCGTGGCGGAGGTCCCAATGCGTTGTATGCGATCTGCCAGCATGAAGAATCCTTTTGGAGGGCTCGTGCCGCCTTTCCAAAGAGTATGCGCGTTGAACGCCGTTGTCGGTCTCCAGACCGGCAATGGCGCCATCGTGGGTCAGGAGACCCCCGACGGCGAGCAAACCTCTCGAGAAACAGCACCCAGCCGGTTCACGGGAATGACTATTTGGTCGTCTCCGACGATCCCGCTTGGCTCGATTTCTTTTCCTCGCCCGTCTTTTTCAGGAGGGATTTCAAATCTATACCCGTCAATGTCTCGACAATTGTCGGAAGCTGCGCCAGAACTTCAGCGACTTGCGCCGTGATTTTTGAAGCACCCAGACTTCCCTCGCCGCTGCTCATCATGACAATTTTGTCCACTTTCGATAGAGGCTCGGAAACGGCACGAGCCAATTCGGGGAGCTTGTCCATAACCATTTGATAGATGGCGGCGTCATTGTAAGCCTTCCACGACTGAGCCTTCTCTTTCATGGCGGCCGCTTCCGCTTCTCCCCGCGCACGAACCAGTTCCGCTTCGGTCAAACCCTCGGAGCGTCGCGCCTCGTTCTTGCCTCGGGCCAGCAGCGCCAACCGGTAGCTTTCCGCCTCCGTTTCCATCTTGGCTTGGTAGCTCTTGGCATCGGCAGGGAGTCTCACCTGGGCTTCAAGTTCCTTTGCCTTGCGAGCGATCTCCTTTTCTTCCAGTTGAATACTCCCTTCCTTCTCGGTGAGTTTCACCTCGTATTCTTCGCGGCGAAGTTGCTGAGTGAGCTTCTGACGCTCGAGGTCGTAGGCGATGTCGGTCACCGCTCGCTTCTGGTTGATAAGCGCCTGATATTCGGCTCTGGCAAGCTCATAATCGCGGTTGGCTTCGGCCAATTCCGTTTCAGCTCGGAACTTGACAATGTCACCTTCCTTGCGAGCGATTGCGGTTTTGATGGTTGCTTCCTTGTCTGCTTCAGCCTGCGCGACCTCCGCCTCCGCCTTCACTTTGGCAATGCGTGGCTTCCCTAATGCCGCGAGATACCCCTGGGTGTCACTGATGTCTTTCAAGGCAAAAGATAAAACTTGGAGCCCCATCCGCGCGAAATCATCGGACGAAGTCTGCATGACACGCTCCGCTACCTCTTCGCGCCGCTGATAGACCTCTTCAACGGTCATGCTGCCCAACACCGCGCGCACGCTCCCCTCCAAAATCTGCGCCGACACCTCTTTGATCCCCGTTGTGCCTCGCCCCAAAAATTGCTCAGCCGCCGTGCGGATCAAATGCTCCTTGCTGCCCACTTTCACTTGCGCAATGGCTTCCGCGATGATGTGAACTCCCGCCGCGGTCAACACCTCGGGCGTCTTGATTGGAATCGTGAAAACCTCCAGCGGAAGCGTCTGTGCCGTTTCCAAAAGCGGCAGAACGAAGGTGCCTCCGCCAATGTGCATCCGGTAACCGACTTTCTTCTTGGTTCCATCCGGTTCCACAATCGTTCGTTTCCGGCCACCGGAAATGATGAGCACCTCATTCGGGCCGACCTTCCGGTACTGGAGAGCAATCGCCACGATGAAAAGTGCAATAACCGCGACAATAACCCCTATGATAATCAGTGTCGAGACCATTCGATTCTCCTTCTCGCACCTTAGTGATTCAATTCGGAAAAAAACAAGCGAGCTTTCCGCTCAGCGAATGCGTGAATGAAAGGGACGCGGCGGTCGCGCTTTCGGCTCGGAGAAAATGGAACGAGGCCGCAAACTGCGCGCATCCGCAGGAGACGGCTTCGAAGTCTCCTCCTTCACCTCCAAGCCAACCGGCACAAATTTCTTCTTCTGGGCGCCGCAGCTCTCAAGAGACTTTTCCGCCAACTCAACGATTTTCGGATCCAGTCCCTCTCGAGCGATTTCCTCGGTAAAGCGCCTCCGTCCCTCCACTAAATCCCGAACATACTCCTGAATCTGTTCTTCGGTGTACAATTTCGCGGCGTCGTGGGGACTCAAGTCATGCCCCTCGCACGACACGAGCTCCTTCGTGCCGAGTCGCCCCGGCCTATAGATATTGGTTCCACGAAGATCGCCGCGCTGAATGGCCGCCATCAAATCTATCGGCACGCGTGTCGCTTTCCGCACAAGCCTCTTCTGAAGCTTTCCATCAACCTCTTTCCTCTCCAAAATCTCACCGACGCCGCCCGTGTTGTATTGGTAACATCGTAGCTTCCCGGGGGAACGCTCGGCAAGCCCCATAATAATCTCATAGAAGCGATTGACTTTGCGAGCTCTTGAACCAATGATAAAGTCATCTGTTCCGACGATGCGCGTGGATTCCCCGGCCTTGTCCGGTTGAGTGGCAAAACTGTGCGTGGATTCTCCCCACAGATAAGCGAGCACCGCTTGCTCGGGCGTCAACTCCTGCGAAAAGCCCATGATGGTGTTGCGCCGCGTAATAAAAGCGAAGACAAGCCCGTCCATCTCATCCAGTGGCGGCAAATTGATGGAAGGCGAGGCAATACTCACGAGCTTGCGGCCGCGTTTCACCGCCAGTTTGTCTTTTTGAATCACCGCTCGCCCATTGGCACAAAGCTTCTCGTCCAGGAAATTGAGCGAGCCATCGGCCTCGATCATCACATTCTCAAGAAGGGCCGTGCGGTGGATCAACGCGTGATACATGGCTTCCTGACTCTTGGGATCTACATCGGTCTTCACATAAAATCCGACTTCTGTCCCGTAAGCCGAGCCGTCCTTCTTCAAGAAAACAATGTCGTCCTGCGCCACCTCAGTCTTCTCGCCGCGCTTGGGATCGAGACCAAGCTGGTGACAGGACCAAGTGGATTTGCCCGTGGCCGTCAATCCAAAGAGAAAAACGCCATATCGCTTCAAGCGGTCCGCGGCGGCATCACGAACCGTAACCACCTTCGTCCCCGCGTGTAATCCCAACATCCCTCGCTCATCGGCTCCATACATAGCCTGACGCAGGAATCCTTTCTTATCTTCCCCCATATAGTCCGTTCCCAGAGCCAAATTCAGCCCGAATTCGGGAATGGTCAACACCTGCTGGCGCAACAGATGTTCCTCGGGAATATGAATCATAATAAACTCGGGCCCCGGGGATCTGCGGCTCGGCTCTCGCATGGTGTTGCCCCACATATACGCGAGCCGCGCATTCTTGGCATCCGCCATCGAGACATAGAGATTGCAGATGGGATTATATTCACTGTTGTTGCCCATTTGCCGCCGCACACAAATCATGGGAAGCGTGCGCATCACCTGGAGGATTTTGTGGAGTTCGTCCGGCGCCCCATCCATGAGCCGGCGGTGCAAATCTGACGGATTCGGCAACAGCACCGATGGAGAGCCCAAATAGACCGTCCGCGGAGCCAAACGGTTAGAAATCATCGAGCGCCACCCGTAGGAGCCGTGTTTCGTGCGTGTGCCCGTCTTCTCGGCAAAAGGTCGAATATCGCTCAACGGCATATACTGAATATTCGGCCCCTTGAGAACAAGCTGAAGATTCTCGTAAAAGCGCTGGCACGCCTCTTTGCCAATTCCATCATCAGCCATCCAGGCACCTCTCAAGAAGAACGGTTCTCGCTCCGAGCCTGTAGCACAACATTATTGCGTTGATTGCACGCATAAGCCCTTAAACAAAATTAGGTTTCAAGTGGATTCTTGGTTCCACGATAGCTTGAATTTTTAGCGAATCGGATTATAAGGAGATATTCGAATCCCCAAGGCGTAGAGTTCACCGACGAAATCCCAGGAGGTCAGGGTCGTGGAGAACACCGTGATTTGAGCGCCGTCCGCAGCCTGCAGAACATCGTTTCCCACGGTCTTTCCCTGGGTAATGACGACGGCGGCGATGTCCACGAGGTTGGCCGCGGCGATGACCTTCTTGTTGGTCTGAACCGTGACCCAGATATTTCCCGCCTGCCCCGATGTCATCACATCGCTGACCATGTCCGTGACAAGACCCCCGACGATCTCTTTGTCATAGACCGCATTCAATGGCGTCATGTTCACTTTTTGCGTGAGTTTGCTGATTAGCATTCCCTAACCTCCTATCTAACTGAATTCAGAAATCGCGGGCTGTTTCGGTAAGAATCCGGTTGAATGGCCTCGCTTCCGCTCTATAGATCATCCTCTTCGGGAAGCATTCCCACATCCGTTAAGACGATGGCCTTGCAGGTAGCAGGGCTGGCGCGAAAAGTGCTGGGAAGGATCAGAATTTTTTTCCCGGGCGAGCGCAAGCGTGAGTTGAAAAACGCGTTCAGAGCAAGAAGTTGCTCCAAATCCAAAGCACCTTCGCCCCCGTCCGGTGTGGCATAGCAGAGAGCGCCGTACACCCATAGTCTCTGTTCTTGGGCCGTTCGCGAAATCAGATGAAGAGGACAATGGCCGGTGCAATGCTCGCACTGCATAATGGCCATCAAATTGCGCAACGAGACGACTTTGCCACAGCCCTCACAACGCATATTGAAATGAACGGTTTGAGCGCTTGTCATGAAGTTGTAGTAATGTGCCCCTTCGCGATACTCCTCCTTGGGAGGCGTCCGCTCACTGGCAAAATATTCCCGAATGTGACCGCAATGAAAGCACTTCTCTGCCACAATAAACCCGTCTCGGGTATCCGCTATTTTCCATGAATGGGTGCAGGGTTCTTCCGTCATATCATCTCCTGACACGCGACGATTTCCTCGCGTCTTCTCGCCCCGTTTTGCTGCAGAAACCGATGTCACGGGACGGCGTCAAGTTACAAAAATTCTCACAAGAAAGCAAGCGCCTTTTTTCACACGAACTTCGGAGCATCGCCAAGTGATGAGGTGCACTTGACAGTCAAATGATAATGGGTTATTTTTCAAGCCGGCGACACCACCCTCTTCTTTGACATCCTACTGCCACCTCACAACAGGCAGGAGTGGCGGAGGGCAAGGGTCTCGCCGAGGCGGATCGCCTGATCCGCCCGGAATTGAATACTGGGTTAATCCTATCGGATAGTCAGGATTTGATTGGTAATTCGACGATTGGCCGGACAGTCCATGTCGGCGGCTGAGCTGACGCGCGGGCAGAGAGCGGCGCGAAATCTTCTGGGACTCTTGGTGGGAACCGTGGGCGAGGGTGCGCTCCAATTTCTCTTCGTCGTTCTTGCCAGCCGTTATCTGGGACCGGAGAATTTCGGCTTTTGGGGATTCAGTTCGGCCTTGATTGGTTACTTGCTCGTTGTGGCCGGTTTCGGCCTGCCCCAAATTGTCGTGCGCGAAATCGCGAAAATGCCGGATGACACGGGGCGCATTTTCGGCTCGGCGATGGGTTTGCGCCTACTCTTGGGCCTTGTTCTCTGCGTCGCCGTTTCGGGTGTTTTGCCCTTTGCGGAGCTATCAGCAGATCGTCGGACAACAATTTTTCTGCTTTCTCTCGCGCTTCTCGTCATGCCATTCGACCTTGCTCCCTTCTTTGATGCGCACCAACAATCGCGATGGGACGCAATCTTCCGGTTAGCCGCACGCACCATCTCAATCGGATTCCTTGGAATATTCATTTGGACCCAAAGGGCACTCACTTTACCTGTCGTCGCCTTTACAAGCCTCGTTTTTCTCGTTTTCAATGTCGGTTTTGCCTGGTCGGGAACGAAGTGGCTGGGTCTGATATTGCGTCCACGCCTGGTGCTGTCCGAGATGCGCCAGATGTTCAAACTTGCCTTGCTCATTTTCTGGGCCCAGGCAATGTCCGAAATCTATATTCACACAAATCTCATCCTTTTGGGTTTCTTCAGCACAGACCGCGAAACCGGCTTCTATGCAGTGGCTGACAAAATCCTCTTGGCGATCCTAACCCTGAAAGGTATCCTGTATCGGCTGCTCATCCCGCTTCTCTCGGAAGTTGCCCACGACCATGACCGCCTGATAAAACGACTCGAAATCGTCATTCCTCTTCTTGCTCAGATCACCGTTCCGATTGCGGTGGCAGCTATTCTGGTTGCTGATCCCGTTCTTGAAATGGTTTTTGGTACGGCCTACTCGCCGGCAATCGGTCCTTTTCGAATTCTGACTGGTTACATTATTTTTACCGGTGTCGGTTCTATCTTCGGCACAACCCTCTTTGCGACGGGACGTCAGCGACAATATTCCCTCAGCATCGCCGTTGGATCCCTGACCAACCTTTTGCTTTGCTTTGCACTGATCCCGTTGTTGGGAGCTGTTGGAGCGGCGGTTTCATCGGCGACAGCCGAAATTGTTGTGCTGACGGTCAGTTTTCTCTATTTTCGTCGCGATTTTCGACCCACTTTCTTTCCTTCGCTCGTGCGTACATTGGTCGCCGGCGTCGCGATGGCAACGGCCTATTCGGCCATGCCATTTGAAGGAACCTTTGCATTCGTGGGAAAGTTGCTTGTGGGAGGCGTGGCGTATGGTGGTGTGTTGCGGGTTTTAGGTGAGCTGAGTCCAGCGAAAATCGAAACACTCCGTCGGCTCTTTCGTTTGCCCAAGGATTAGGAACCCTACGGAATTATCGGTTTTTCTCGATGATCCACAAATCGGTTTCAGCCCTTATTCATTTGGCAACAGCTATCATCGTCACAGGGATAGGGAGATTCAGCCGGGAGAATGGGGAAGGCACAATGTGTTTCTTCTGAATCGCTTTCTCTGCGGCTATATGCGCGAGCTCCTCGCTTACCAATCATGGATTTGATTTTTTCCTCAGAAGGCGTCTGAGTTTCTTCAGGACTCGCCGGCCAAGTGGCAGGTCAAATTCAAAATCCGGAGCATCCTCGCCCCAAATGGTCCGGCCATATAGCACATAGGCGAGGTTGGTCATTTGCGCGAGCTCCGTATATCGTCGCCGTGTCGCCTGTGTCCCTGTTAGGCGATAGCGGTGCAGAACCTCGGGAAGGTTGGCAAAACGCAAGTCCGCGGCCAAGCATTTGAGCCACAATGCCAAATCCTCGGCAGCATGAAAATCCAGAGAATAGCCTCCTACTCGGCGAATCCGCTCGGTGCGATACATCACGGTCGGGTGGCCAATCGAGTTTCGCACTCGGAAACCTTGCCTAATTGCCTCGTGAGTCGTTGGAAACGGGAAAGCTTTCTTAACAAACTTCCCGTTTTCATCAATATAGTCGAACCAGGTACCGAGAATGTCAACACTTGGTTCGCGGGCCATGAATTCGTATTGGCGCTCCAAACGCTGGAGATGCATCACATCATCGGCATCCATGCGCGCGATGAGGGCAGTCGCTGCGTGCGCGAGTACCCAGTTCAACGCGGATGGCAGCCCTTCTTTTTGGTCTTTTTTGAATATCAGAAACCGGGCATCCTGCATGTCCCTCAGAAGTTCCTCAGAGCGATCGGTGCAGCCATCCAGAACCGCAATCACCTCGTAATCCTCGAAGGTCTGAACTTTGATCGAACGGATGCATTCAGCCAAAAACCGTTCGGCGTTATGAATAGGTAGTGCGACGGTCAGCAAAGGCATGCGCACAGGTCTCCACTTCGTACATATTGACAAGTCACTCGGCACAAAACCGGTGAGGGACAGGCTACCAGCGGATCTTCTCGCTCTTTGTTGATACGCTCGAACACCTCATTTCGTTTCATCTGACATGATTAAACTTGGTTGTTACATTTTCTTGAGAGTAATGAGCCCTGTCTTTGCCTGTTTCTGGCAAATTGGGGATTCTTGTTGCGGGAGAATCTTCCTGCCCTCGCAAAGGTTCGGACGGCGAGGAGCTGCCATCGCAGCTCGACCGTTTCTATCGCTGGGATTTGGGAATCAGACCATCTCCTTGAATTACAATATCTTATAAATTCCTTTGCAAGCCTGCTGAAACTGGAGTCAGGAAACAATGGTTAAACTTTTGCCTCAATAGCCCTGTCAAAGAGGTGGACAGGGGAGAATTTGATACCTTTCCGGAGGAGCTATGCGAAGCAAGCATTCATTCATCCTCATGTTGTTGGCAAGCGTCATCCTTGCCACGACCCTTTCGGCGGCCCCTCGATACCGGGAACGGCGTTCTACGGATAACCTTGAGCGGGTAAAGGTTCGCGGCAAAATTGTCGGGATTGAAGGCCGAAAAGCCACTCTCAAGACCGATTCCGACTCACGAGTCACCGTGCACCTGGGTCCGCAATGGTACTGGCGGGAACGCGGCTACCGCCTGAACACTGGCGCCTATGTTGATATTGGTGGCTACGGCGAAGTCGGGGACGACGAGGGAGGGTATGTCTATCCCTACGAAATTGAGGGGGAAGACTTTTACGTTGACTTGGCCGATGAAAACGGCTATCCACGATGGGCTCCCGATGACGAGTACTACGATGATTGGAATCCGACCATCGTGTTTTACGAAAACTACTATTATTGCCCTCCTCCTCCGCCTCCCCCGCCCAGGCACTATTGGCACGGGCACCACCGCAGCCACTCTCGCTACGGTTATGCTTATACACCTCGATGGGGCTGGCGCTGGCGTCCCTGCCGTCCGCACTTCGGCGTTCATGTCGGCTTCTGGTGGCCGTGAGACGGAAGCTAAGGAGTAAGGTTCAGAGTGCCCCGCCATTTTCGGTGGGGCGCTTTGTTTTTCAGTCATGGGGGATCGTTTCTGCCCACTGCTTTGATTTTCGCCTCATGGGAAGATATGACCATAGAGATCGGAATCTTCTGCCCTGTTCGCTTTCTTTTCGTGTCCTGCTCTGTCGAAAAACACCCCTGACAACTCGTTTTGAACGAAGCTGGCACGACCATTGCTAATCTTGTTGTGCGATGTAGTCGGGCGCGCCTCGCCCGAGGCTTGGGTGCGGGCGGTGTTCCGGAAAGAAGTCAAACAAATAGGAGATTAATCCCATGGCCTACTCGACGACCAAGACCAAAACGCGGACCGGCAAGTGGAACAAGTCCAGTTCACAGAAGTATCCATCCTGGACATCACCCTCGAACAAGAATGGTCCAAAATCCGCCATGCAACCGGCCTCTTACACGAACTATCCGTGGACCGGTTACGCCGCAAGTCCTACGCCCTATGCCCAGGGCTATGCACCGGGCTATTCGGGCTACTCGCCGACGAACATACCGGCGATGTTTTCCCATCCTCAATTTCAGGAGAAGGTCAACCGCATCTTTGACGAACTGGTTTGGCAGGTCGAGAACGACATGGAAGGCCGCCCATGGACGCCGCGCTGCGACTGGTGGGAAACAGACCAAACCTACACCATCCGGGCCTATGTTCCCGGTTGTACCCAGAACGACTGCCATCTCTCCCTTCAGGGCAACACCCTGACCATCTACGGCACGACCTCGGCGCAGCCCTGTCCTTCCAATGCGAACTGCTTCTGCAACGAATGCTACACGGGCAGCTACCAGCGCTATTTCAATTTCCCGGTCAATGTGGATCCGAAGAGAGTGAAAGCCGTCTGCAAGGATGGTGTGCTCACCATCACCCTGCAGAAGGTTGCCAAGTCCACTCCGGTACCCATTAAGACAGCCTAAGTGATCAACACGCACTCGAAACGATAGACAGGCCCGCCGAAAGATGTTCAAACGGCGGGCTTGTTTATTTGGTCTCTTCAAAGAGGATTCCTCCTCCCCGAAATGTCATGTTTTATTTTTTCATGGCCGATTTTCCCACATTCCCGCAACTCGGCCATTTGGCAAATTGACCTTTCCATAACTATTTTCGTGCGCCGCATTTTGTTCTTGGCATTGGCTCAAAGGCACCATATATTATAATAGTGTAATTAGGCTTCTTCTATTACAACCGACCGGCCAGAGCCGTGGCCAACGGTCGAGGAGTTTCTGATTGTTATAAGGTCAGAAAAAACAAACAGAAGAGTGGAGGACATTATGGGCACGAGAATGCTCTCTATTCTGGCAGCAGCTTTCGCACTGACTGTCTGGGCGGTGAATCAGCCCGCCCAGGGCTATTGGGTAACAAAGGGCGGTGAGATTGACTACACCTGCCACAGCGTTCCGCCAGACACGGTGAATGGTGACGGAATGCCGGACTTCGACCAGAAGCAGGATGCTTGGGGGTACTGGGACGCGCAGAATGTCTGGCACTGGACCTGGTGCGGTCCGGTGGCAACGGCGAATTGCCTTTGGTGGTTCGACTCCTATTTCGAGAGAGTCCGCCTCTGGTCTCTCGTCGGGAATGTCAACCCAACCATGCCTCCGGCTGTCAGCGACAACTACAGCTTGGTCTATTCATTCGGTACTTGGGATGATCACGACATCGGCAATGTCGTGCCTTTCATCCAGAACTTGGTGACATTCCTTCCTGGCGGTGGTGTTCCGAATGCCGGGGTCAACGCAACTCAAATCAAAACAATGATTGAGAATTACCTCGCGAGCCCCTCAGTTGATCTTTGGGGCCATTATTCCGTTGGAATCGATACTGCCCCCACCTTTGACTATATCTATGAACAGGTGGAAATTAGCGGCATGGAAATCAGCCAAGATGTGATTCTCCTTCTGGGTTTCTGGCAGACAGACGGGACACATATTTGGCGCTTTGGCGGGCATTGGTTGACGGTTGCCGGGGTGCGCCGCGACACTGTCGGCACCGTTGTCTATGACTCGATCTCGTTTAGTGACCCCTGCAAGGACATGGCTGAGTTTGGCTTCCCTGGAGTCGTGTGGGATGGTTTCCTGCTTCTGCACCCGCCGGCCCCACACGGGGTAGGAGTGCACAATGATGCGGGGAATGTCTCTCACGATTACTTTTCCATCCAGACTGGCTCTTGGTCACCCGGGGGCGGCATTTTTTCTCCGGAATATGGCTACGACTGGTATCCCGACGACTGGACGAACTACCAGGGGCAGAATGTTCCCGATCGGCTCCAGAGTTATCAGGGGAATTATGATTCCAGATATGGGGTGCATGTAGAAATCGAGGATCTCGTCGTCGTTTGTCCGAACTTTGATTACGGCGACCTTCACGGAGCTTATCCCACCTTCAATATCGAGTCCTGCGGTCCTGCGCATCCTCTCACGGACAAGGCTTGGTTGGGCGAGGCTATTAACGCAGAGCCGGAACCGGACACCGTGGACTTGGACAACTTCGATGATGGTGTGGTCTTCCACAACCTGCCCTGGATGCCCTGCACCAATGTGTCGGTGACAGTCACCGTGACCACGGGAGCACATTACGCAGGTGAAGCTCTCTACTTGAATGCGTGGAAAGACGGGAACATTGACTACGACTTCGATGATGGCCCCGGTCTCAACGAAAGGGATTCGCTATGTTGCAGCGAATGGGTCATTCAAGACATGCCAGTTGCATCGGGTGCCTACACCGCCAACTTCTGCGACCCCGGCGTCTTTGATTTGGGCCACTATGACCTTCGCATGCGTTTCAGACTCACCAGCCAGGCCGTCGGTCGCTTCGGCTATGGCGGTGCATGGTATTATGCCGGCCCGGATTGCTTGGGCACCTATGACATTGACTGGGTGCTGGGTGAAGTAGAAGACTACATCTGGGAAGATATGCAGCTCGCGGTTGAGCTGAAGAGCTTTGATGCCGTGCCGGGCGATGGTGAGGTGGCTCTAAGGTGGGTGACCGCCAGCGAACAAGACAACGAGTGCTTTATTCTCGACCGGCGTTCCGTCGGAGATTGGGCGGAAATCACTCGTATCCCAAGCCAGGGCAATAGCACAATGGAGCAGGTCTATGAATTCGTGGACCGCGACCTGACGAATGGCGTGCGCTATGAATATCGGCTGACAGGTCGCGATGTGGCAGGAACCATCGAGGAGCTTGGTACATTAGCGGCAACGCCTACGGCGACGGTCGTGCCTGTGACCTATGCGCTCTACCAGAACTACCCGAATCCGTTCAATGCGACGACAGCCATTCGCTTCGATGTGACGGAGCGCGGCTTCGTGGATCTTAGCATCTTTGACATCAGTGGCCGTCTGGTTACAACTCTGGTGCACGAAGAGCTCCCGGCTTCGCAGCACACGGTAACCTTCGATGCCGCTGACTTGCCGTCAGGAATCTACTTCTACCGGCTGCAGGCAGGCGACTTCACGAGCGCAAAGAAGATGATCCTCTTGAAGTAAATCGAGTGTTCTCCTTTAGCGGAAGGCCGATCCCGGACTCGGGGTCGGCCTTCTCGTTATTGCATCACTCAAAACACAAACGATAGCCCCCAGTAATTGCGCTGGTCAATCGGCCGCATCCAGCGCGTGTCCCGCCACCGCCGCCCGACATAGAAGCGCCAACCTCCTCCCCCCGCATGCAAAGTGAATCCCAATTCCGTGGCGATATGGCCGCGCCATTTCGGTTCATTCCATGTCGTTTGCACGCCGCTATGCAGATGCAAGTCGAGGCTCGCATGTCGCCATCGCGGCCAAGTTAGCAGTGCGCGCGCGAAGCTTTCGCTTGTGACGGGATTGTTGAAATCAAAGATGACAATGGGTGTATCTTTCAGCACAGGCCCGCCGCCGAGGAAATATCGAAACTGAAGGCGCTGCCGCGGTGTTTGTTTGGGGATAAATGGAGACGAACTGTAGAATGGCAAGGTGCCGACGCCAAAAACGAGCGTCGTCCAATATTCGGCGCGAGTGTCAGCGATGTCAATCATGTGGTTGCAGTCACGATGCAGAAAGAGATGCAGGGGAATGCGACTCCGATAGCTTAGTCCTAAGCCCTGCTGATAATATTGGTAGTTTGGATCAAAATGCTGACCCTGAGGGTTCGGCACCCATCCTGAACCACTGCGAAAGTGAAGGAACAAAAAGAAGGACACTCGTTTTGGACCGTGCATCTGCCCCAAAATCTCCGCACCCAAGTCCGTATAATAATCTCTGGAATGCGGCACATAGACCTGCGCCCACATCCGGCCAGAGGGTTCGATGTGCCAGGTCTTGCCCGCCGCAAGAGCTTCACCCATCCACCCCAGCAAAATTGCTATGCAGAGCGCGCGTTTCATTCGGATAAGACCTTTCCCGCCGAGTCGGGTCCTTAACCCGACCGGAATTCCAATTGATGCGCCAATTCCTTTCGCGGTGTCGGCTGCTTGCAGCCGACCCATCGCTATCGAATCAGAATATTCACCAGCGAAACAAGAAAGAGCGTGAGCGTGATATAGCCAAGGACGAGTTCGGCCATGCAGACATAGCGCAGCCCTTTGACCGGATAGTTATTGTCATAACCGACCGTGCAGAAGGTATTGACCGAGAAGAGAACGAAATTCATCAGATACCAGAAGATTAGCCAAGCGCCTCGGAGAACCACGAAGATGCGCCAGACAATCAGCCACCATGCCATCCGTGTCAATTCGATGTCGCTGGGCCAAAGGTGCGAGAGCGAAAAGCGATAGTCCTGAAGCTTCCGTGGCGGGTCATATTGGCGTTGGAGGGATTCCTTTCGACAAAGGAAATAGGGTGGTTGAAATGCGTTTTCTTCACCCGTTCCATAGCGGGGCCGAACATACTTCCTGAAAACGAGATATATGAAGGTGGATCCCAAAACCACCCAGAGGGAGAACCAGAAGGCTCGCACTGGCCGGATACCATAACCGCAGATCAATCCCATAACAAAAGTGAAAGCGCTATCTAAGTACTCCCCTCTGTACCATTTGTAATGCGTTTCCAGATCATGGAATTCAGTGAGGAGGGCATCATAGTCGTCGTAACGCCCGCTCTCTTTGAGGAAAGTGAGGAATTTCCCATAGGTTCTTTGAATAACAGGCCATTCTGTTTCCTCTTGACGGAATGGCCAATCTACCTTCTCCCAAGGATATTCTGTTCCGACTGGATCTGGCACTTGCACTCGCCATCCCGAGCGAAAAGATGCACGGTGGGAAATGCCAAAACCCAACAAGGGACGCGGAATCCATTCATCGGCTACCGGGAAGAGTAGCCTATCACAGTTCGCACCCTCAAGATACAGAACGGGTTTGGGAGCCGCATATTCTGTGATTGGCAAAGCTACCCATCCGGCTCCCGCGAAATCAAGCCTAACACCGGGTCGCGTTTCGATATTCTGCAGATGCAGTTCGTTTGCCCATTGCGTATTCGTGAAATCCGCTCTGCCGGGTATCGGTTCTGCCGAATCATGCACGGCGCAATACAAACGGGAAAATCTGAAATCCGCGATGCCCGAAAAGGTGCTCGCCCAGAAGGAAACGTTGCCTGAAAAGGTGCTTCCCCTGAAGTCAGCTTCGCCCGAAAAAGTATTCAACCAGAAATCAGCCTTGCCCGAAAAAGTGCTCCCACAGAAATATGCGTCTTCTGAAAAAGTGCTCCCCCAGAAATCAACATCGCCCAAAAAGATGCAGGCAGGAAAAGTAGCGTCTTTCTCAAAGAGACATTTTTGCAGCAAAATGGGTCTTCGAATGGTCGTTCTCGGCATCAATGTCACGCGGGAGGTGAAGCGTGTGAAGTCGATGTGGAGCGTGGCGCCCGTGTCAGCGGATAAAAGCTCCACCAAATCTTCGCCAGTCATCATCTTGTAGGGAAAGTCAAGCGTATCTGCTGTTGCCCCATAGACGGAAGCGCAGAATGAGACCAAAATAACGATTAGAACAAAGCCTATAATTCTCTTCATAGCCTCTCCCCAATCCAAACAACACAGCCCGGCCATTCTGCTTGACCGGGCTATTTGATTTTGTGCCCGAGGCCGGATTCGAACCGGCATGCCTCTCGGCGCCACCCCCTCAAGATGGTGTGTCTACCAATTTCACCACTCGGGCAAAGGATTCCGGGCGGGTCTGGAGACCCGCCACGGCGAAAAATGCTGTTGCGGGGCCTGCCACGGCGAGAAAGCGTCTGACTACTTCGGTGCCGAAGGTTGTTGACCGGACTGGGTAGATGGTGTTGCACCGCCAGCGCCAGGAGGCGGTGTTCCGGCTTGAACGGGGATCACCTGAATTCCCTCGCCGGACGGAGGCGCTCCAGTCTGACTTGGCGCCGCTTCCTGGCCCGGTGTCGGCACAGGGCTGATAGGCTGCACCTGCTCGGTCTGGGTGACACTGCGCGGCGCTGTGCGGGCTTTCGACAGCACGGATAGCGTCAGGCAATTCAGCATAAAAAGCACGGCCAGCACGGTTGTTGACCGCGAGAGGAATGTCGCCGCGGAGCGTCCGCCAAACATCGCAGAGCTGGAAAGTCCACCGCCAATACCCGCCAAACCTCCTCCCTTGGCCGCCTGCATCAGAATCGCAACAACCAAGAAAGCCGAAATCACAATCTGAATGAAAATCAAAATCGCGTAAAGCATTATCTCTTCTCCTGCATCGCCCGATCCGCCGCCGCAAGCAGCATGAGCAGGCTTTCCACTTTCAAACTTGCCCCACCCACCAGGGCTCCATCAATATCTTTCTGAGACATCAGCAAGTACGCATTCTCCGGCGTCACGCTCCCGCCGTAGAGAATCTGAATTCTCTTTGCGTTGACCTGCAATTTTTCAACTAAGACTTCTCGAATGAACTCCTGAGCTTCTTGCGCCTGCTCAGGCGTTGCGTTGCGCCCCGTGCCGATCGCCCAGACAGGTTCATACGCAATGACCATTCGCTCGATATTCACTACGCTCAGTCCCGCCAAATCGGCTGTAAGCTGGCGCGTCAGCACTTCCTCAAGCTGTCCCGCATCGCGCTCTTCGAGCGTCTCGCCGATGCAGAGAATCGGTGTCAATCCCTGCGTCAGCGCTGCGCGCACTTTTTTGTTTAAAAGCTCGTCTTTTTCTCCGAAGAGCCGACGGCGTTCGCTGTGTCCGATAGTTACATAGCGACAACCGCAATCAGTGAGCATCGCTGCGCTGACTTCGCCGGTGAATGCACCATGAGTCTCAAAGTGCAGATTCTGTGCGCCGAGACTCACGCGCTCAAGTGAAACGCCTGACTTGTCAAGCTCCTCACGAATTGCCGTCAATGCAGGAAATGGCGCCAAAATCACCGTCGGCGTGCGTGCATTTCGCGGCATCGCCGCCAAATATTCCCGCACGAAAGCGCGCGCTTCCGTGGGAGTCTTGTTCATTTTCCAGTTGGCAGCAAGCAACATAGTCTATGCGTCCGTTAGTGCGGCCACACCGGGCAGCACTTTCCCTTCCAAGAATTCCAGCGACGCTCCGCCGCCGGTCGAGACATGGCTCACGCCGTTCTCCAATCCGTATTTCGCCATCGCGGCTGCTGAATCACCGCCGCCCACAATCGTCGTCGCGCCTGCTTTCGTCGCCGCCACCAAAGCCTCGGCGATGGCTCGCGTCCCATGCCCGAACGCATCAATCTCGAAGATGCCCATCGGCCCGTTCCACACGACGGTCTTCGCATCTTTGATGATTTTCACGAAGGCCGCTTCCGACTCGGGGCCGATGTCTACGCCCATCAGCTCGGCGGGGATCGCGCGCGATGCAACGATTTTCACCGATTCGCCTTCTTTGGGCTGGGCCGCCACGCGTGTGTCGGTGGGCAAATTGAAACTGACCCGCCGGTCCTTGGCTAACCTAATAATATCGGAAGCTAAACTGATTTTGTCAACCTCCACCAGCGACTTCCCCACCTCGCCGCCCTCGGCTTTGAAAAAGGTATAGGCCATGCCGCCGCCGATTATCAGCGCGTCCACTTTGGAAAGCAGGTTTTCGATGACATCTATTTTGCCCGAAATTTTCGCGCCGCCTAAGATTGCCACGAATGGCCGCGCGGGATTCGCGAGCGCTCGGCCGAGGTAGTCGAGCTCTTTCTGCATGAGATACCCCACTGCGCAAGGCGAAAGGAATTTCGTGACGCCTTCGGTGGAAGCATGCGCGCGGTGAGCGCTGCCGAAGGCGTCGTTGACATAGACATCGCCGAGCTTTGCGAGCTTCTGCGCGAAGTCAGGGTCATTCTTTTCTTCTTCTGCATGGAAACGGACATTTTCGAGCAGCACGCAATCGCCGTCTTTCATGGAAGCGACCGCCGCTTCCGCATCAGGTCCGATGCAATCCGGCGCGAGGGGCACGGGCTTGCCGAGAAGCTCCGAAAGCCTTTTCGCCACAGGCGCGAGCGAATACTTTGGTTCCGGCCCGCTTTTGGGACGGCCCAAATGCGACATCAAAATCGTTTTGCCGCCGTCGCCGATGATTTTCTTAATCGTCGGCAGCGACGCCACAATGCGCGTGTCGTCCGTGACCTTCCCTTCCGCGATGGGCACATTGAAATCCACGCGCACGAGAACGCGCTTGCCTTTGAGATTGACTTTGTCAATGGTGAGTTTGTTCATGAATTACCTGCTTGTTTATCGTCAGTCGAGCTCGTACTCAGTATCTGTTTGGTAGTTCACGGCTTTGACGCGATAAAACCGTGCGCTATTATCTATATATCTGAGTCTTGGTGGCCTACGTTTCGGTTTAATGTCTAAGCCCATTGACTTCAACGCGATCCGTTTGAATGGACTCAATTCCTCATTCTGCTCATCCTTCGACTCGTTGTCTTCCACAATATCGGCTGAATCAAATAAGGCGATGTTCTTGTGATTCTCAGGCATTTGCGCAGATCGATACAAGATTCCATCGACCTTCAGGTGATCTCTGAAGAACTCGGCAACAGCCTGCGTCGGTACATACTCCACGTTCTCGCCTGACGGTAACACCGGATTCGCTACAACTTCATGGAACGAAGATAGAAACTTGAGACGAAGGTACAATTCATATTCGTGATCGAATGATTTTAGGAAGAAACTGGGGAACTTTGGCGATTTGGGAAATGCGAAAAGATTGAGGATTGTCATTTCACGAATCGGTTGGAAGGATCCTACTACTATATATCCACCAACTAGAGGACGCTTCTCTGCGATGCAGGTTTCACGATCAAGGGCGCCATAGAAAGTCGAAATTCCCGGCGCGTTCAGTCTTCCGCCTCTCTTCGGGAGAGGATTAGGTCCTAGGTTTTTCTTCGCATTTCTCAGAATGGATTTGACGGATTTTCTATCATCAGCACGCCGCGCTCGAAATATTGTAATGTTGGAATCGGGTTTGATAGTAATGATTGGCTGTACATCAGAGCGAGCTAGTGATGCTAAGCCAGCAAAGAGATCCTCAAGAATTTTGCTTCCCTCTAAATCATAGAATCGTCTGACGTATCTTACTCGATCACAGAAATTCTGCCACAAATCGTGGTGATAATGACGGCCAGTATCCTCAAAGACATAATTGAAGCCGAGTTCGTACATTGGCATTGCACCATCTCGGATACAGTCGCCACTCTCTTGATCGGACAAATACTCGACAACAGCATAGGCTATGTCCTCATCTGCTTCCAACCATTGGGCTGCTATCTCGTCAGGTGAGTCTCCTTCCATAGCCCACGACGAATCGTCATCATCCTCATGCAAAACGGGAACCTCATCGCCCTGTTGATAGAATTCCCTATACTTTTCGTCGTACAGTTCTGCAATTTCAGCAATGGTAAAGGTTTCTCGATTCTCAGCACAGTGTGCACATGTGTGAATCGTACCCTCGTCCAGAATGCGTCGTGACAAGGCGTGATCACCGATACATTTATAACATACGGGCGAATTTGAATCCATAGCGGCAAGTCCTCTGATGAGACCTTCTAGTGTTGTTTCTCAAAATGTTGGAGCGGTGTCAACTGCTTGCAGCCGACCCAAGCGCACCGCCGTGCGGCACTACAAGAGCTTGCCGTTGTCCTGAGAATGGAGCGATCCTCGTGCTTCTGCCTCATTTCCAATCGCCCACATTTAGACAGCGGTGGTGACACACCCGTCAAGGCGACTATCGTGCCTGTTCAGGGAACATTATCGCTTAAGAAACAATGTCTTCCAAATCTTGATGTCACAAATTGTGACCTCAAAGTTCCCCGATTTGAGGTGCCAAAATGGAACCTCAAGTTTGAGGTCGGCGGGCTACGCCATCTTGGCGAGGATGTCAATGCAGCGGCAGGAGTAGCCCCATTCGTTGTCGTACCAGCCGAGGACTTTCACCATGCGCTTCTGCATGATCATCGTCGAAGCGGCGTCGAAAATGCACGAATGCGGATTGCCTATGATATCGGTCGAAACGATAGGATCTTCGGTGTACTCAAGAATGCCCTTCAGTGGGCCGTCCGCAGCCTTCTTCATCGCGGCGTTGACTTCCTCGATGGTGGCATCTTTCTTCACCATCGCCACAAAGTCCGTAATCGAGCCATCAACCACCGGAACGCGCAGGGACAGGCCGTCGAGCTTGCCCTTGAGCTCCGGAATCACTTTGCCGACTGTGCGAGCCGCGCCGGTTGTCGTGGGGATGATGTTGTTGGCTGCTGTGCGCGCGCGGCGAAGGTCGCTGTGAGGCATGTCCAAAACGCGCTGGTCGTTTGTGAAAGCGTGCACGGTCGTCATCAGGCCGTATTCGATGCCGAAATTGTCGAGCAGGACTTTTACCATCGGCGCCAGGCAATTCGTCGTGCAGGAGGCGTTCGAGATGAGCTTGTGCTCGGGCTTGATGAGGTGATCATTTACGCCCATGACGATAATGCCGTCAATTTCGTCTTTCGGCGGCACGGTGAGAAGCACTTTTTTCGCGCCAGCGCGAAGATGAGCTTCAAGGCCGTCGCGCTTCTGAAATACTTTCACGCCCGTTGATTCCACGACGATGTCCACGCCGAATTTCCTCCAGTCGAGCTTGGCGGGATCTTTTTCGGCCGTGACAGGAATCGTCTTACCGGCAACAATGATGGCATCGTCCTTGAGCTCGACTCTGTCGGGAAAGCGGCCGTGTGTGGAGTCGTATTTGAGCAGCGTGCCCAAAGTTTTCGCGTCAGTCAAATCATTGATCGCGACGAATTCAAAACGCGGGTCGCGATAGGCGGCTTTGAACACCAGCCGCCCAATCCGCCCGAATCCGTTAATCGCAATGCGAGTTGGCATGAATTTTCTCCTGTTTATTGTGTAGAAGAAATATTTCACTTGCATAGTCGGGCAGGTGAGACACCTGCCGCGGCGATCAAACCTTACAGTAGGCCAGCCGTGTTGAACAAAAAACTATCGGATCAGAAGCATCTTCTTGGCTCCAGCCGGCTCACCGTCCACCGTTATCTGATAAAAATAAGTGCCCGAGGAAAGAGGCATTTCTTTGAGATCTGTGCTGTTCCAATCCACTGTGTGAGAGCCTTGAGGTTGCCATGCGTTGACCAAGGTCGCGACCTTTTGGCCCATGACATTGAATATGTTCAGAGTGACATGACCCGGTGCAGAAATGGAGTATTCAATCCGCGTTGTGGGATTAAATGGATTGGGATAGTTCTGCTGGATGATGAAGTCTCTCGGCGCATTGCGGGCTTCTGCCGTAGACGCGGGTACGCCGGTATCGTACACCTCAATATGACCGTCTCCATACTCCTCACCAGGCACCTTGATTACTAATTCAAGTATGCCATCTTGATCAATGTCCCCAATGTAGACCCAGGTGCAATCACAGACAGCATCGGATTGATACCTTTCCAACAGAACTTCACCGGTTGTGATATCAAATATCTTCAAGCCCCAGCCCGGTCCTGGAAACGGTTCGCAGTAAAATACCCAAAGTTCGAAAAGGCCGTCACCGGTCAGATCTTGCTCTGTAGAGTTAACATGGCGATTTCCCTCTGTGTCAAATGTGTATGTGTACTCGGCTGTCTCTGAACAGAAAGATGACATGATCCTGAAGCTTTCTGTATCTTGAATACTCCACCGCGGCGGCCCATCCGAGTTAAGCCATATCAACTGCCCATACTCGCCAGATTCAAGTTCAGACCCTGTACACTCGAGCGTCCATTGGGCGACCGCTGGACTGAATGCAGCAAGAACAAGCGATACTGCGAAGGCGATGAACGCCACCAATAATCTTGTCATGATTATACTCCTTAGTGGTGAGATGAGGTAACTGAAAGAGACGATTATCCAAAGAAAATTTCCGCAATCTCGTAGAGGTGCATGTCCACTTTCTTATTCGCGAGAATGGCCTCTTTGATGTCAACCAGGCCGATGGCTTCGGAGCGCAGCGCGACCATTTTGCCGAACTGCCCTTCGGCGACGGCATCCACGGCGCGCACACCGAATCGCGTGGCCAAGACTCGGTCGTAAGCGGTCGGCGAGCCCCCGCGCTGAATATGTCCTAAGATAGTGACGCGCGTTTCGATGCCGGAGCGTTTTTCGATTTCGCGACCCAGGACTTGCCCGATGCCGCCCAAGCGCACATTGCCGAATTCATCCGTGCCTTCACCCGCCAAGACGAGCTTGCCATCGGTTGGCACCGCTCCTTCCGCAACGACGAGAATGGAAAATTTCTTCTGCTTGTGCCGCTTTTTCAAAGTATCGCACACTTTGTCCAAGTCAAAAGGCACCTCAGGAATGAGAATCATATCCGCGCCGCCCGCGATGCCCGACATGACCGCAATCCACCCCGAATGCCGCCCCATCACTTCGACCACCATCACGCGGTGATGTGATTCGGCTGTTGTGTGCAATCGGTCAATCGCCTCGGTAACCGTAGTGACGGCTGTGTTGAAGCCGAAAGTGAAGTCGGTGCCGAGGATGTCGTTGTCTATCGTCTTGGGAATACCGACAACTTTCACTCCCCGATTGAAGAGCTCGAGTGCCACATGCAGCGTGTCGTTTCCTCCGACAGCGCACAAGGCGTCAATTTCATAGCGCTGCATATTGTCTATCAGGCGACGGACATCATCTTTATTCTTCATGGGATTCGTGCGTGATGTGCCCAAAATCGTGCCACCTCGATGGAGAATACCTGAGACGGCGTAAAGTCCTAAGGGTTCGACATCACCGTCAATCAAACCTTTCCAGCCATTTCGAATGCCCAGAACATCATATTCGTAGGTGATAATCGCCCGCCGCACGACCGCTCGAATCGCGGCATTGAGACCCGGACAATCCCCTCCGCCAGTCAAAACTCCGATGCGCATAGTCGAAACCTCCTTTAATCTTAATCTTTTATTATATGACTATTCCGCTAAAAAGTCAAGGCACGAAGGCGAATTCGTTCCAAAGAGACAAAATTCTCCGCCAGGCCGGAAGGGAGAGGCGGGGAAGTTTTCTTCGCACAAGAGTCGGGGAGAGCACGCAGAGAGCAGGATTTATTTCAAGAGAATGCAGGGCTTGGCGACCGAATAGTCTCCTGCGTGTATGTGGTAGAAATAGACTCCGGATGCGTTGCCGTTCGGCCGCCAAACGATGGAGTGAAGACCGGCATTTTGTTGCCCGTTCGTCAGAGTCTCAACATGCCGGCCCAAGACATCGCAAACCGATATGCAGACATTGGAAGTCTTCGGAAGAACATACTGAATCGTCGTCGAGACATTAAAGGGATTGGGATAATTCTGGCAAAACAGAGAGACTTCTGCGACACTTATTTCCTCGTTCTCGAAGGATGAGCTCGTTTGCAGGACCGAATCGAGAAAGGCCAGTGAAATCGGGAAACGCTCCGGCAGGCGGTCAACATGACCGCCGATGAACGATTGGAATTCGTAGGCCAAGCCTCGTGCGTCGAGCGTTTCGGCAAAGGCAACATTTGCCGGATAATTGCCGACTTCATCTTGCAGGCCGCAATCAAAGTAAATCGCTTGGGTTGCGACGCCTGGGTTTAACGGCGGATTACATGCCGGATAGTGCAAGAGCCACTGCGCATAAACCGAATCCACGCGGTTGCCTGTGCTGTCCAAAATGAAATCCACGAAATAGGGAGGATTTTCGAGATTGGGCGAATAGGCGGATGCCATTGCAAAAGCGCCGTGGGTGAAGGATCCAGCGTCTGGGTCATAGGGCCCCGAGCCACCGTTCTCCGCAAGAATTTGTGAAATCCAGAAATTGTCAGGATCAAGGCTCGTTCTGCCGCAATGAGACGCCCAGCCGCGGTAGAGCTCCGGATGCCTGAGTCCGAGCATCATCGTTCCGACGCCGCCCATCGAATGACCCATAAGGGCGCGCTTGTCGCGCACGGCCAGCGTGCGGTAGGCGTTGTCAATGTAATTTACCAGATCCTGGGTAATGTAGTCTTCGACGGCGCCATTGAGTTCAGAATTCGTGTAGAAGCTGCTTTCAAACGGCCCTGCGTTGCCATCGGGTTTCACGACGATGACGGGCTGAATGATTTCATTGGCGATGAGGGAATCCAAAATGCCAATCAAAAACGGATATCCGTTTTGATTCGAATGGCCGCCGTGCAGAAAGTAAATCACGGGATAGCGCGTGGAGTCTTCATCATAACCTTCCGGCAAATAGACATCCACGAGGCGCACCTCGTGAAGCGCATCGCTGTAAAGGCTATCATCAATGACTCTTCCTTGACCGTACACTCGGACGACACAAAGGAGAAGCCCGAGCAGGCAGGCAAATTTCAAGAGCTTCATAATCCACCTCAGGAGAATGAGCGATTTGGACGACATAGCCTATGCCCTCCTCTGGGCAGCCAATTTCGTGCCAAGGTGTAGGTGGCGAGGCAAGAGGGCGGATTCAGACGCCTTGAAAGGGGCGATAGCATTTCGTCCTTCGAGGGCGGATGCCGTAGGAGGGCGAGGAGCGTGCGGAAAAAAAGACCCCGGTGGCATACCCGATGGCCTCCTCCCCGAATCGGTCTTTGACTTCATCGCACGCTTGCGAAAGAATCGCCAGTCGAGTGTGTGGCGAAAAGAAATCCAACTGGCGAAGCCGCAAATCAGGCGTCAAATCGGACACACTGACACCGACCAGGCGCACAGGCCGACGGTCAAAACATTCGTGAAAAAGTGTGCGCGCGATGGAAAAAATTTCCGTTTCGTGTTGGAGATGATCCTTCAGCTTGCGCCCGTGAAATCGAGTCTCAAAACCGTGGAAGCGAAGTTTCAAAGTGACCACTCGCCCCGCCATTTTCGCTTCCCGCAGCCGCCGAGCCACGCGCTCACACAAGAGATGCAGCCTTCCCAAGAGCAGAGCCGATTCCGTCAGGTCTCGATCGAAAGTGTGCTCATGGCCCATGGATTTCTCGTCGGGCCGCTCGTTCGGAGTCAGCACAGCGTCTTCTCCCTGACCCAACGCGATTTTTTGCAATTCATCGCCCCATTTTCCGAAAACGCGGCGCAGAATCTCGATGGGAAAAGCGGCGAGCTGCCCCGCTGTCCGAATTCCCAAACGCCCGAGAGCTTCCGTCGTCGCTCGACCAATTCCATGAAGATCACCAACAGGCAGGTCGTGGAAGACCTCGGCCACATGCTCCGGCGGAAGATAGGTAAACCCGTCCGGTTTGTTCATTCCGCTGGCGATTTTTGCCACCAGCCGGTTCGCGCCCGCGCCAATGGTCGCGGTAAGCCCCTCGACTTCCCGAATTCGGTGCTTGATTCTCATGGCGAGCGACTTGACCTCGCCCGGCGTCTGTACCAAATCAGTGACATCCAAAAAGGCTTCGTCCACAGAGACCGGTTCCACCCGCTCGGTGAACTCCCAAAGCAATCGAAAAATCCTCTCGGCCATATTCACATATTTGTCAATGTTGGGATGCACGAAGATGGCCTGTGGACAAAGGCGATAAGCTTCCATCGCCGCCATTCCTGCGCGAATCCCGTAGCGACGGGCTTCATACGACGATGTCGCCACGATTCCGCGGCCGCCCGGCTCTCCTCCAACAATCACTGGCTTTCCGCGGAGCTGTGGATAGTGCAACAGTTCCACAGCTACGAAAAACTGATCCATATCCACGCAGAAGATGATCTTCGCGCTCATTGTTTCACCCCACGAGCGAGACTTTTTCGATGGTCCATTCGTAAGTGGATTGATTATAGGTGAGTTCAAAAACATCCGGCCCGTCAGACATCACGGCAAAGTGATGAAAGCGAGTCTCTCCTTCATCCGTGTTCCAACCGCCGTTGACTCGGCTGACGCGATACGCTCGCCCCTTCCACCGGAATTTCAACGGCGAGAGCTTGCCTCTTCGGAACAGGGCGATAACTTCGATGGGTTCGTGGATTTCTTCGACTCTCATTGGAATTGAACATTCGTTCAAATAATAGGCCAAAAATCTCCCGCCAAAGCGGGCAATTGAACACATGTTCAATCCTAATATACGCGAGAAAAACGGCTTTGTCAAGAGAATTCTATCGCCACGGGCACCTCAGTCGCTCAGCCGTTTTCGCCGAGGCAGGTTCGCAACCTGCCCGCAATCTTGTCCGCGACCAGAGGTTGGTAGCGCGCGGCTTGCCGCGCAGAGCGTCCTTGCGGTGTCGGTTGCTGGCAGCCCGCCCTTTCTTCGACGTGGCGGGTCTCCAGACCCGCCCGATGTCTTCAATGGCGCCAATTTCTGAGTTAGAAAGAAATTTGGCCGCGCAGGATTTTTGTCCTGCGCGGCTTTTTTAGATTAGATCAACGATCGTGAGAGGTAAGTCTATAGTATTCTTCGACATATTATACTAATTGGCAACATTAAATTCTCTTGAAAAAATCCTTGCAACTGGGGAGAGGTATTCGTATATTTTATGTCAGGCGCAGGTTTCTACATGGTTATGTCGCAGGTTCTTGTTTCTTGGGCAAGAACGGACAATATGGCAACTGCATAGAAGAGGGCTCAAGGAGGTTAAGCGATGATGAAGTCTCTGGCTATTTTGCCCGCCCTTTTGCCTATTCTGGTGTTCGTCAGACATGGGAATGGAAGAATCCACTATCGCAGGGAAACGATCTGATGCATGTGCATTTTGTAGATGCAAGCAATGGCTGGGCCGTAGGCCACGCTGGCACGATTCTGAACTACTCCGGTGTTGAGATTGTAGTGCCGCAGGCTGTGGTGATACAAGTAATTGGAAATGATCTTCGTCTTGGTTGGAATGTGGATGTGAATCGGTATTATCGTATGGAGGACTCTCCTTGGCAATAACATGACTGCGCAGGATTTCGGTCCTGCGCGGCCTCTTAAAAAAAGAAAGGAGGTGACAAAATGATTATTGCAGTTCTTGAAATTGTGTCCGCCGCCAGTACGGCCGCAGTGACAATTGCCAAGATAATTCGAAAATTGACGAAGAAATGAGAAGGTAATCGAATGAAAAGAACATGAAGTGGTCTATGGGATGGGAATCGCGTGCGTAGTTATTAAGAACTAAGTGAAGGAACACAATAGAGCATATCTTTGAAATACCATAGGGGGAATTCTGTAACCGCGGCGGCAGGCGTCTCGCCTGCCGCCGCGATCATCTGGCCGCGCAGGATTTTTTTCCTGCACGGTTTTTTGTGGTTTTACTGAAATGGAATTCCGGCCAGGCTGCAAACATAACACGGCGGATTACGGGCGAGTCAGGCGACTCGCCTCGGCGGGGATGTAGGGTGCGGGTCTGCGACCCGCCCGTTCAATTTGTTCCGGTCGGGTTGGAACCTGGCTCGGCGAAACTCAAGGATGAACCCCCTTCCGTCCCCCTACTAAAGCAGGGGGAGACTGAAGCCCTTCCCCTACTTCAGTAGGGGAAGTTGGAAGGGGTTTCTTCCTGAAAGTGAAGTCCGTTTCAAGATGTGGCAATTCTGCGTAATCACCGTCACCCTCAGAATGTGATTTCGCAATGTGTCATGTCTTCTGCTGAACATGGACAGTTCGCGTTGGATATGCGAAGGCGATTCCCTCTTTCTCAAAGCGGCGGCACAGATTCAGATTAATCGTTTGTTGGATGTCCATGTACAAGCTGTAATCGCTGCTCGTGACGAAATAGACGACTTCGAACAGGAAGGACGATTCCCCAAATTTCTGAAAATGAGCGCGGTCAAAGCGCGTTTGATTGATAGATTCGATGATTTTCCGAATCATGGAGGGGATTGCCTCCAATTTGTCAGCAGGTGTTTGATAGACGACTCCGAAGGCGAACACAACCCGACGCTCAGAAAGGCTTTCAAAGTTTCGCACGCGGCTGCTGATGAGGTCAGCGTTGGAGAAGATAATCAATTCGCCCGAAAGACTCCGGACGCGAGTCGTTTTCACTCCGATGCGCTCGACCGTCCCCGCGCAATCCCCGACCGTGATGAAGTCTCCCACCTCAAAGGGTTTGTCCAGCAGAATGGACATGGAACTGAAGACATCGCTGAGGATATTTTGCGTCGCCAGAGCAATGGCGATTCCGCCGACTCCCAAACCTGCAATCAACGGAGTAATTTGCACGCCCAAATTGTCCAGCACCAAAAGAAGGAGAATCAGCCATAGGACCAATTGAGCAAAGAAAGTCATCACACCAAAGGCCGAAACGCGAGCCGGATCCTCTGCCCTCTCCTTGAGCGCGCGTCGCGTAATCCAAAACGAAACGACGGCACTTCCCCAGAATCCAATTTGAAGGAAGAGCGCAATCAGCGCCGCACTTCGTATTAAGTGGGACGCCTGAGCCGGCAATGCCACAGCCTGCACGCCAATGTACAGCGAGAGAATTAGGAGAAAGATGAATTTGGTTTGTTTGAGGACGACTAAGATGGCATCGTCTATATCGGTTTTGGTCAACGCAGCAACGACCGCAAGCCGTCGAGCGGCGACGCCTCGAACGATGCGAAAAATAATGGGCAAAACAATCGTGATGAGCAGAGCGAGCAGCCAAGCCCACACGGGATTGCCGTAATAGACCAAATACAAGAACCCCATGGGTTACCTCCACAAGCGTTCAGAGTCCTTCTGTCGCTGTTGTGGCTTTCCAGAACCGCAACGGCGATTGAAAATAATACGCATCTTGTCCGAAAAAAACAACCCCGCGAGGCAGGAGCCAAGCGGGGCTGACGATTGATTCAATTCAGGCAATTATTTCAGCAGAACCATTTTGCGTGTCGCGGCGAATTGCGCGGTCTGCAAGCGATAGAAATAGATTCCGGACGGAAGCAGTGACCCGTCGAATTCGACGCGGTGCATCCCAGCCCCCAGCGGTGCCTTGTCAAACAGCGCGGCTACCTCCTGCCCAAGGACATTGAAGACTTTCAGTGTTACTCGGTCAAACTGCATCAAATCAAATTGCAGGGTCGTCGTGGGATTGAACGGATTCGGGTAGTTTGGGTGAAGCACGAAACGGCTTGGCAAATCGGGTTGAGTGGACGGAACGCCCAAAGCAATCTGGTCAACTGGAATGCGTTGATATATCACGGGATTCAAAGTGGCAACGCCCCCCGCGCCGGCGTCCTTGTCAAGCACATACTCCATGTGCAAAAAGCCGTCTGTCACCAAAGGTGCCACCGTGATGTCGCACTCATGAAGGCTCTCGCCCGAGGGAACGGGAATAGTGTCCGGCGTCGTATTCGTCACATTCGTGCCGACGGCCCAAGAGCGCCCGTTGTCTGTTGAAACCGTGACATAAGCGTCCGCGAGGGGGTAACCTGCCCACGACAGAGTCTCCGGGTCATGTTGCTGATAAGAGCAATAGAGATAATTCGTCACAGGATCAAGGGCCAGGCTTGGACGCTGCACAAAGAGTTGCCATGTCCCCGGATCCACCCCGTACTCAGGCCACCATCCATTCGCCACAACACTGAAGTTATTTGTCTCCTCACTCCAGTGCAATATCATTGAGACCGCGTCAGCGCTGTCACGCCACGAGAATACTCTGGATGTTGTGAAGGCAATATGGACATTATCGGATTCGTCAAACAATACCGAACAATCCGTAAAGGCCCGAAGCGTATCCTGACTTGTCCAATGAGTGATGTTTCGAAGCGGGCCCCAATTTGTGCCACCATCTTCGGAGACACGCAGATATATGTCATTGTTGCCGGTGAACAAGTCATCCATGGGATGACACCAGGCAGCGGCCACACGAGCCGAGTGTCTTGAGCAAGCGATGTCCGCCGAGATGACCGTGACCGTATCCCACAGCTCAAACCCTCCGCAGCTCAGAGTATCCCACTGAATATTGACCCAGAAGCTATCGGAATCAAAGTACGGCACGCCCCGGGAATAGTAGAGCCGCATAGGATTCTCCGCCTCCATAGGCATTTCGGTTGAAATCAAGTGCAGAACGCCATTGGTACCCATAGCGATCTTGGGGAACATAATGGGCAAATCACTTTCTCCTTCATAGCACCAGTCGGGTTCTGTCGTGGTGAAGGCATCAGTATAGGGGGCATAGTTGAAGGCCACGGCAGCATGAGCATTGTTGCCCGGAAAAATCTGATGGAATGCCGCCGCGCAGAAACCCTGTGCATTTGTCGCTTGGCAAATGTATCCGGCTCTCTGTGAAAGGTCTATTCGGATGCCCGTCGAATCGAAAACGAAATCCTGCACATCGGGATTCCAGACATTATAATAGACTAATCGGGTTAATGCAGGGTCGGCGTAGAAACCTTTCATCCAAACGACCGAGACATAACCGGAATTATCCACACCGATCATTCTCCCGCAAGTTCCGCTGTGCTGATAGTCACACCAGGTCGTTCCAGCGGTATCTGTGGTGCCGACATACTCATCCAAGGATGGTCGAGACGCTGACCATGGTGCGGTCGGGACATGAATCTGGGGCGCGTTCGAGCCACCGAGTTCGAGGATTTTGTTGTAGTCCATCCTGTGTTTGCAGAAGGCTGTATTAGGCCCTATTGTGAGCAGGCTCACTCCAACAACTCCTATTAGTGGCAGTGCCAGAAATTTCCTTAACATGGTGTTTTCCTCCCGCTTGGATCGTTTTTCGGAAAAAACTGTTGACCCTTCAATGCCAGAATGGGCATTGCAGGGCGGAACCACACAAGTCTGATGTGGCGCCCCTGTGTAAGAATCACTCACAGGTTCATGGATTCCACGAGGTAATCTATTACTTCAACAGCACCATTTTCTTGGACGCTGCATAGCCTTCCGAAAGCAATGAGTAGATGTAAACACCCGATGCCAGATTCGATCCATCGAATTCCACCTGATGCGCTCCCGCTGAAAGCGGTGCAGTATTCAGCAGCGTCATCACTTCCTGCCCCAGCACATTGTAGATTTTCAATGTCACTTTGGCGTTTCGAGCCAAGTCAAATTGCAATGTTGTCACGGGGTTGAATGGATTGGGATAGTTCTGGTACAGCGCAAAATGCCCAGGCAAATTATGGGATAGTATAGGCGTAGAGAGTGGGAATCCGGCGGAGTCCCAATGCATGGGATACTCTTCAACCAGTGGCGAAGTAGGAATCTGATCCACAGGAATGCGCTGATAAATCACGGGATTCAAGGTTGCAGTTCCCTCGCTCTGAGAAATACTGCCCGCGTCTTTGTCAAAGACATACTCCATATGCAGATAGCCGTCCGTTACCGTGGAAGCCACTGTAATGTCGCGTTCATGCTCGCTCTGGCCCGTGGGAACGGGAATATCAACGGGTGTTGTGTTGGTCACATTCGTGCCAACGGCCCAACGGGTGCCGCCGTTGGTCGACACGCTAACGATCGCGTCCGCCATCGGATAGCCACCGTCGCTGTAGGTCGTCGTGTCGTACTGCATGTACGAACAGTAGAGGTATCCGTTCGTAGGGTCAATCGCCAGATTGGGGCGCTGAGCCGTGAGCTGCCATGCCCCCGGATCATAAGCAGGGTAAAATCCATTCTTTACCAAGCTGTAGTAATGCGTCTGCTCGCTCCAATGGTAGATCAAAGAAGGAGTCCAAAAGCCGTAGTAACGGCCGCTGTCCGGGACTGAGTCATTGAACACATAGTAATAGATTGGCTGGACGGTGAAGGCAATGTGCACATAGTCTGATTCATCCAGCAAGACCGAACAGTCCGTGTAAGCCCGCAGAGTGTCACGGTTGCAGGTGATATCATAGTTGGGCGCGCTATCATACCAACAGGGAGGATCCCACGGTGTCCATTGAGTCACATTAACGGGTTCCCCCCAGTTGATTCCGCCATCCTCGGAAATGCTCAAATAGATGTCGTTGGCAACCTGATTCCGTAGCGAGTCATTGTTTAGGTCATCCATGCTGTGGCACCAGGCAATCGCGACGCGGTCGGTGTGCCGCGAACAAGCGATATCCGGGGCAATGACCATCACGGTATCAATCAAGTCATATCCCCCGCACTCCATCT
>Ga0315289_10000437_pt1 | contig 64926 bp, 64 predicted proteins | sample YL17G11_40_MG_FD_203452 | JGI IMG/M metagenome (GOLD analysis project Ga0315289, IMG submission 203452) | Sediment microbial communities from Yellowstone Lake, YNP, Wyoming, USA - YL17G11_40 | ecosystem: Environmental > Aquatic > Freshwater > Lake > Sediment | place: USA: Wyoming | collected... | reverse complement strand
GCGGCGATCTACCAGTACCTTGACCAGCGCAACGAGCATCCCACGCCCTTCGTCTGGACCGCATCGGTGCAGACGATCCTCGACAAAGTCCGACGAGCTAACGAAGCGTTAGAAGCACTACACTAGCTCCTCCCATCGTTGCCACTGAGCCCAGAGCGCCGGCCGGCCGGCTCCCGGCCGCCTGCTATAATGGGTCGCCGACCGCCCGCCATGTATATCGAGCGACTGAGCCTCCGCGACTTCCGCAACTACCGCAACCTGGACATTGCTCTCCCCCGCGGCCTGCTTCTCTTTGTGGGGGGCAATGCCCAGGGCAAGAGCAACCTGCTGGAGGCTGTCTACCTTCTGGCGACTACCCGCTCCGTGCGCGTGACCACCGAGGGCGAGTTGGTGAGCCGAGAGGCCACCCGCCAGGCCCCGGCGGTCGCCCGACTGGTAGGCACGGCCTGCCGGCGCACGGGGAGTGTGCAGGTGGAGCTAGCCATCATGACCCGCCCGACGGGCGGGCAGGCGCCGCCAGGCCGCCAGGCTGCCTCCAAGCGACTGCGTGTCAACGGCGTCGTGCGCCGCGCCTCGGAGACGGTGGGCCAGGTGACGGCCGTCCTCTTCACCACCCAGGACATCGACCTGATCGGTGGCGCCCCCTCCCTGCGTCGGCGCTACTTGGACATCACTCTCTCTCAGGTGGACCCCGCCTACCTGCGTGCCCTCCAGCGCTATGGCAAGATAGTCCTCCAGCGCAACGCCCTGCTGCGCCGCATCCAGGAGGGCGCCGCTGGCCTCGACCAGCTCTCCTTCTGGGATGAGGAGATGGCGCGGGAGGGTGCCTACATCGCTGGCAGCCGGGGCCAGGCCGTCTCCAGCCTGTCTGTGCTGGCGCGGGATACGCACCGGGCGCTCAGCGGCGGCGAAGAGGAGCTCTCCCTGGTCTACCAGCCACAGCTCTCCCGGGCGTGGGACGGCGAGCGGGTCGCGGCTGCCTCCACGGATGAGCTGGCAGCCGCTCTCCTTCAGGCCCTGGCCTCCGGTCGCCAGCGCGACGTGGCGGCGGGCGTCTCCCTCAGCGGCCCCCATCGTGACGACCTCCTGTTCCTCCTGGACGGCGTGTCGGCGGCCGCCTTCGCCTCGCGGGGACAGCAGCGCACCGCCGCCCTCGCCCTGCGCCTAGCCGAGGCGCGGTTCCTGCGGGACCGCAGCGGCGAGCATCCTATTCTGCTGCTGGACGATGTCCTCTCGGAGCTGGACAAGTCGCGGCGAGCCGGGGTCCTGGCCGCCATCTCTGAGTTTGAGCAGGTGCTGATCACCTCGGCGGACGTCGACCGTTTCGAGAGGGCCGACCTGGCACGCGCCGCAGGCGGCCAAACGGACGCCCCTCCGGGCGGGTCCGCCCCGGACGGAGGTGGGAAGTCGCTCCCGGCAGGCGCCAGTCTCTACCGCGTCATCGCGGGCCGGGTGGAGCGCCTGGCCGGGACTGCCGGCGGTGGCGAGCTGTGAGTGGCACGCGTGTAGCTGCCGCTGTCGTGGGTGTCCTTCTCCTGGCGACGGGCCTGTCACTAACCGGGCTGGCCGTTGCGACCGCTACATCCAGCGAGGAGGACGCCCTCGTCACCGCTGGCGGCCTCTCCCTGGCGGGGGAGTTGGCGAGCCTCCTGGGCCTCCTCCTGCTCTGGCTGGGGCAGCGGATGGTGGCCCTTATTGCCCTCTTCGTCCTGGGGCTGGCCTTCGTCCCGGTGGGCGTCGGGCTGCTCGCGGCAGCGCCCCTCCTGCGCCAGCTCGACAACCCTGACCTGGAGCCTGGCCAGGCGGCGGCCGCTGCGCTCATTGCCGGGCTCGCCTTCCTGGTACTGGGCCTCGCCCTGCTGACCCTGGCATGGTTGTGGAGCCAGCGAGAGCAGCCGCGGCGGGTTCTGTCCAGGGTGGTTCTCTGGGCCGGCACGGTCTACGGCGCCATGCTTCTCCTCGGCGGCCAGTTGACGGCCTTCCTCATCCTCTTCTCACAACCCCTGGCCAGGGACAGCGAGACAACCACCCTCGAGATCGCGGTGGGTCTGGCGACCTCGGCCTTCCTCATGGCCGCGCCCGGTGCCGCCCTGACCTATCATGGCGTCTCTGAGCTCATGGGTGAGACCTCGAGTGCTTCCTGGCTGCCGCCGGCGCTGCTGGCGACGCCGCCCTTTGCCCTGGTGCTAGCGGCTGGGGCAGTGGTGATGGCCATGGAGGAGCCGCTGGCGGCGGCCATGCCGCCCCTGCACCTCCTGGCGGCCGTCTTGCCCGGCGTGGCTCTGGTGGGGCTGGCCGCCCGCGGCGGGCTCGGCTGGCGGGAGCCGGGCTGCCGACCCACCTGGCGACAGCTATCTCTCGCTATCGGTCTCACGATCACTCTGGCGACCTTGCTCTCCTCCATTGCCGAAGCCCTCTTGGATGGCGGCATCCTGGTGGCTTTTCTGGCCAGCAAGGAAGCCTTCCAGGGAGCTGTTACCTTCGATGACGTGCGCGACGTGCTCGAAGGCTTCGAAGACTTCCTCGGCAACCGGGAGGAGCTGGCCCTGGCCCTGCTCACGGTGGCGGTGGTGCCGCCGCTGGTGGAGGAGGCCGCCAAAGGCCTGGGCGTGCGTCTGCTCATCTCGCCCTACTCCTCGAAGACCACGGCCTTCGTGTTGGGGGTGGTGGCCGGGGTCTCTTTCGGCACCGTCGAGGCCCTCCTCTACGGGCTCGGGGGCCTGAACGACCCGGATACCGACTGGTGGTCACTCATGCTAATGAGAGCGGGCTCCACAGTCAGCCATGCCCTCGCCAGCGGGCTGGTCGGCCTCGGCTGGTACAATGTCCTGGCCGTCGGCAGGCCGCTCACCGGCTTTCTCTATTACGCAGCGGCAGTGGTCCTCCACGGCCTGTGGAACGCCCTGATCGTGCTGGTGGGCTCCCGGCTGGTCATCCCCTGGGAGGGGCTGAGCGACTCCGACCTGGTGCTGGTGGTCTATGCCATCATGGCGCCGGTCGCCCTCCTTTTTCTGGCGGTGCTGTTCGTTGCCAGCCGGCGTCTGCGAGAGCCGACACCGGTCTCGGTGGAGGTCTAGGTCGCGCTGAAGAGCGGGTTCGGTTCGTTGGGGACCAGCACCTGGAGGGCGCCGGGCACTACCCGCAGCCTGAGAGGGGTGTAACCCAGGAACTCGCCGTCTGCCTGAGTCGGTAGCGAGGAGGGGCCAGCGACCTCTATTTCGGCCGCCCGACGGTAGATGACGGCCGGCGTGCGGTGGTGCTGGCCTATCAGGATGGACAGACCATAGCCGGCCGCCCGTAGCAGGTCGTAGCCGGGGAAGAGGAGGATGTCAAGCAGGCCATCGTCCGCCAGCGCCCGGCTGGTGATCCGCGTGACGCCGCCGTAGCAGCGGGTGTTGCCCGCAAGCATCCACCCCAGGCGGAGGCTCAGCCGCTCCCGGCCGTCCAGCAGCAGCTCCACAGGCCGGCTACGGTACAGGAAGGCCTCGTGAGCCCCCGTCAGCACGTAAGCGGCAGCCCCCAGGCGACGTTTCCAGCCCTGGTTCACCCGGGAGACAACGTGCGCGTCCAACCCGACGCCCGCCATGAGCAGGAAGTAGCGCCTCTCGGCCTTCCGGCCTCTGCGCCCCTCCCACTCGATGAGCCCGAGGTCGAGCCAGCGGCAGCGCCCGCCCTCGATGATGCGGGCCGCCTCCAGGGGGTCACGAGGGATGTGGGCGTCCTTGGCCCAGACGTTGGCGGTGCCACCGGGGATGGCCGCCAGCACCGCCTCGCTGCCGGCGAGGCCATTGGCGACTTCGTGGATGGTGCCATCACCGCCGCAGGCCACCACCACCGAGGGGCCGTGGGCAGCGGCACGGCGGGCGAGGCGGGTCGCATCGCCGGGGGCCGCCGTCATCTCTAGGGCCACGTCCCAGCCGCGCGTGCGTAACCACTCGGCCGCCTCCCGGATCTGGCGCAGGGGCGGGAGGCCCCGCGCCGCCGGGTTGACGACTAGCAGAGCGCTTCGGGTCACTGAGGTCTCCGTCTCGCTCATCGGGCCCTACTCTAGCGAGCGGTCCGGCGGTGGGCAAGGGCGGGGCCTCCCGCCACGGGTGGGCCCTGCCCCCGTAGTTCTGGGGTTGCCCGTCAGCACGGCTTCGGGGCGAGTTGGGAACGGTGGAGGAGAAGGAATCAGAGGGGACCCGGCCTCCACCACGTCACCACTACCTCGTTTACTCGAGGAGTTCCTCCAGGAAGGCGCGTAGCTGCTCCGAGTTGACGGGTCCCATGAACTGGCGGACGATCTGGCCTTCCCGGTCGATGAAGAAAGTCTCCGGGACGCCCAGCCTGCCGAAGTCCAGGCCGATGTCGCTTTCGTCTGGGCCGTTGGGGTAGGTGATGCCGTGCTTCCTGATGAAGGCCTGAGCATCATCGTCATCATCATCGACGGCGATCCCGAGAAAGACGACGCCGCGGTCCTTGTACTCCTGCCACACCTGCTCCAGGTGCGGCGCCTCGTCCTCGCAGGGGGCGCACCAGGAGGCCCAGAAGTTCACGACCGCTGGCCGGCCCGTCAGGTCTGCCTTCGTGAAAGTGCCGCCGCCGCTCGCGTCGAACAGTTCAACCGAGAACTCGGGGGCAGGCCGCCTGGGTGTGGCTCCGCCCCTGTCGGTGAGACCGTAGAACAGGAGGAAGACAAGCGCCGCCACGGCGGCCAGGACTACCGCGAAGGAGAGGTTGCGCTTGGTCAGGATAGCGCCCATACGCCACGCTCCTCCGCTGTTAGCCTTCGGGACGCGCTTCGCCCGCCGGAGGCGCGCCTTCGCCCTGGACCAGGCTCACGAAGGGCTCGGCCTCGTCCGCGTCCTCCTCGGACTTCGGTTCTCCCTCAAGAGCCTCCTGGACAGCCTTGATCTCCTGCTCCAGACCCTCCTGGCGCCGGGCGATGCTGTACAGGTAGACGAGGAGGACTACCCAGATGACCCCATAGGCCAGGGCCAGATACCACAGGTCACCCATTCCTCCTCCTTGCTCCTAGTAGAAGTCGAGCGCCCGTTTGGCTGCCTCCAGCTCGAGGCGCCGCCTCTCCAGAGACGTGCGGACCAGAAGGAGGTACGCATAGAGAAGGGTGTAGGCCAGGAGGGCGGCCAGGAGCGCATGCACCATCTCCGGCGCCATGTCGAAGCCCTCCGACTTCACCAGCACGGGATGGATCGTCCGCCAGAGGCGGATGGACAGGAACACGATGGGCACGTCCACGAAGCCGACGATGCCTACGACGGCGGCGAAGCGAGCCCGACGGTCCGGCTCGTCGATGCTGCCGCGTAGGATCAGGTAAGACACGTAGATGAGCCAGAGGACGGTGGTCGTCGTCAGGCGGGGGTCCCAGGTCCACCAGGCGCCCCAGGCCGGCTTGGCCCAGATGGAGCCCGTAGCCAGCGTGATGGTCGTGAAGACCACCCCGATCTCGGCCGAGGAGAGGGCCAGTGCGTCCCAGCGCCGGTCCTGCGTGCGCAGGAAGGCCAGTGAGCCCAGGAACACCACGAAGAAGGCCAGGGAAGCCGTCCAGGCTGCCCCCACGTGGAAGTAGAAGATGCGCTGGACGTGGCCCATCGTGGCCTCCTTCGGCGCGTAGACGAAGGCCATGTAGAGAGCCAGCAGCCCCACAGACAGTGTGACCCCTAGGAGCGCCCGGTGGAGACGACTCCCGGCGCCCGTCAGGCTCACGCTCCAGAGGCCGGCTATCGCTCGCATCTCCTCTTCCCTACCTAGGGCTCCAGCTCCTGCACCACCTGCTCAAAGAGCCAGGGGCTGAGAGCCAGATAGATGGCATCGAAGGCAGCCAGGATGCCCAGCCAGGGGGCCAGCTCCGACCACGGCTCGCCGTCGAAGCTGAGGCCGGTGGCGTTCACCGCCGACACCAGGATGGGCGTGGCCACCGGCAGGAGCAGGACGGGCAGCAGCACCTCGCGCGTCTTGGTGTTGGCGGCGATGGCCGCGAAGAGCGTCCCCACAGTCACGAAGCCCACGGTGCCCAGCAGGAGCACCAGCAGGGGCCCCGGCGTGAAGATGGGCAGGTCCGTGAAGACGGCGAAGACGGGGAGGACAGCCACCTCCAGGGCCAGGGTGAAGATGAGGGCTCCCGCCAGCTTGCCGAAGTAGATGACGCTCCGGTCCACGGGGCAGAGGAGCAGCCCGTCCAGGCAGGACTGTTCCCTCTCCTTGGCGAAGACGTGGTTCAGGCCCAGCATGCCGGCCAGGACGATGGCCACCCAGAGCATCCCCGGCCCGGCGGGGCCCATCTCCTCCCGCTCTAGGTCGAAGGCGAAGTTGAAAACGACCAGCACCAGCAGCGCGAAGACCCAGGTGGCGCTGACCACCTCCTTGCTGCGCAGCTCGGACCGAATGTCCTTGTCGACGACGGCCCAGACCTGGCCAAGGAAGACTCGCAGGCCCGCTACGCGCGTCTGCGTCTCAGGACGCGGCGCCGATATAGCGACGGTAGGTTTCTTCAAAGTCTCCAGCATCCAGTCTATCCCTCGCCGCCTGGAAGACGATGCGCCCCTTCGACAGAACGGCGACGCGTGTGGCCATGTCCAGGCCCCGCTGCAGGTTGTGACTGGTGAAAAGGATAGCGCAGCCCGACTCGGCAGAGTCCCTTAGCATCCTGTCCAGCACGGCCACGCCCTGCTGGTCAAGGCCGGCGTCCGGCTCGTCCAGGAGGAGGACCGGCGGCTGGTGGAGCGCCACTCTGGCCAGGGCCAGGCGCTGCTGCATGCCGCGGGAGAGAGTCCGCGTCTGCTTGCCGGCCCGCTCCGAGAGGCCCACCAGCGATAGCACCTCCTGGCGACGGTCGCCATCCTCCACGCCGTACATCCGTGCGTAGAAGGCCAGGTTCTCGCCGACCGTGAGCTCGCCGTACAGGAACGTCTGGTGGCCGACCAGCCCGACGCAGCGTCGCACCATGTCCGCCTCGCGCACCGGGTCGAAGCCGGCCACGCGGGCGTAGCCAGTCGTAGGCCGCAGCAGAGTGGCCAGGATCTTCAGGAGGGTGGTCTTGCCGGCGCCGTTGGGCCCCACCAGCAGGGCCCGCTCTCCAGGGACAACTTTCAGATCGACCCCCCGCAGCACGGAGAGCGACCCGAAGGACTTGCGCAGCCCAACGACCTCGATGCCGCTGTGAGGGCTGTCGACGGGTGGCGGCGGCTCACCCGGGCCAGTCATCTGCGAACTCCCGATCCTCATCCTCCATCCTCCCCGCGGGCCCGTCCCTCCGTAAGGCGCGTACCACAGCGGCCGCAGAAGCGGTCTCCCGCCTCTGCTGGGGCCTGACAACTGGGGCAGCGGGACCGGCCTTCGCTGCCGGCGGCCGCAGCCTCCCGCTCGGCGGCATCGAGCCGGCGGAGGATATCCGCTGCCCGCCGGCGGTAACGGGCCCTCAGGTCCTGGTAGTCCCGCTGTGACAGGTTGCCCAGGTGGAGCTCGAACTCCAGCTCCTTGATGGCGGCATAGGCCGTGTCGCGCTGGGCGAGAAGGTCCTCCCTCCCCCGGTGGTCCGTGGGCACGAGGGCTGCCTGGCCCCGGCCCGGCCGCAGCAGAGGATAGCTTACCAGGACAAAGACCGCGACCGTCATCAACAGGGCGGCGAAGAAAACCACTTATGTCTCCCTACTCGAACCTCTTCAGTTCCTCTTCTACCCGCCGCTCGTACTCGTCCAGGTCTTGATGAGAGGTGGGCGGCGGCTCCCGCCGCCGGCCGCGTCGCGAGGCCCACGCCCACATGGAGCCGCCCAGCACGGCGCCCCCCGCTATGATGGCGACGAGGGGGCCCAGCCACGCCGCCAGGCCGATGCCGCTCTTGCGCGGCTCGGCCAGGATGCACTCACCGTAGAGGGTGGCGAAGTGGTCCAGGATCTCACCGCTGCTCTTCCCCAATGCCACCTGCTGGCGGATGATGTCCCGCATTCCGTTGGCGATGGTATTGTTGCCGCAGTCGGCCACGGTGACGGCGGCTCCGCACTCGCACATCAGCTCGCCGGCGATGGCGTCGACCTCCGCCTCCGTGTAGGAGGGCTGGGCCTGCGCCGCCATCATGGAACCCTCTAGGGCCAGGAAGGCCATCAGCAGCATGGTCGCCAGCGCCAACCTAGACACGGCTCGACTCCAGGGTGCGCAGCTCCATCTCCGGCAGATGGAGGGCGCGCCTCCGCTCCCGGGAATCGGGCCAGAAGGCGATCAGCGTGCCCGCCAGCATCACGCCGCCGCCTATCCAGATCCAGGTCACCATGGGGTTAACGAAGGCCTCGATACTCACCCGGCCGTCGTCGCCGATGCTGCCGAGAATGACGTACAGGTCCTCCCGCAGGCCGGCGCGCAGCCCGATGTTGGTCATCACGCTCTGCTGCCTGCGAAAGAGCACCTTCTCCGGCATAATGGTGCCGTCTGGCTCACCGTCCCGCGTGACGGCCAGGTTCGCCGCCACGAGGTCACGTGTTTCGGTCGAACGCTGCTCTACTCCATCGAACGTCAGCTCGTACCGGCCGACCGACAGCGATTCGCCCGGCGCCAGGATGGCGCTGGCGCTGGTGGAGTACATGAAGTACGACGCCACCCCCATGGCGATGAGAATGGTGCCCAGGTGGACGATCTGGCCGCCGTAGCGAGGCTTGTTGGACCAGACCAGCCGGGGCAGAGCCCATAGCAGGTTATCGCGGTCGGCGCGGACGCGCGCCCGCACGCCGCGATAGAACTCTTGGAGGCTCACCGCTGCTACGAAGGCCATGGCGGGGAAGGCCAGCAGAGCCGCGAGCGACCTTATGCCCTGCCCGTAGAGGAGGACCCCCGCCGCCAGCGCCACGCTTACCGGGATCAGGAAGTTGCGCATCAGGTTCTCCGGGGAGGCCTTCCGCCAGCCGATGAGGGGGCAGAGCCCCATGAGCACGATCATAGCCAGGAAGATAGGGCCCGTCACCTGGTTGTAGAAGGAGGGGCCCACCGTGATGCTGCTCCCCTGCACCGCCTCCGAGAGCAGGGGGAAGATGGAGCCCCAGAAGATGGCGAAGGCAGCGCCCACCAGGATCAAGTTGTTGAAGAGGAAGTTGCTCTCCCGGGAGATGAGGGAGTCCAGTTCGTGCTCGCTGCGCAGATCGGGCATCCGCTCCCAGAGGAGGCGCAGCGACACCAGCAGCACGACTGCTATCAGACCAACCAGCAGCCAGCCCAGGGGTCCGGCGGAAAAGGAGTGCACCGAGGAGAGGATCCCTCCCCTGGTCACCGCCGTCCCGAAGAGGCAGAGGCTGAAGGTGGTGATGATCAGGGCCAGGTTCCAGACCTTCAGCATCCCCCGCCTCTGCTGGATCATCACCGAATGCAGGAAGGCAGTGCCTGTCAGCCAGGGCATCAGGCTGGCGTTCTCCACCGGGTCCCAGCCCCAGAAGCCGCCCCAGCCCAGCACCGTGTAGGCCCACTGGGCGCCCAGGAGGTTGCCCGCTCCCAGAAACAGCCAGGCAAAGAGGATCCAGCGCCGGCTGGCGTGGATCCACTGGTTGCCCAGGCGGCCGCTCATGAGGGCGGCCATGGCGTAGGCATAGGGGACTGTGAACCCCACGTAGCCCAGGTAGAGCATCGGCGGGTGATACAGCATGCCCTTGTTCCGGAGCAGCGGGTTCAGGCCCAAGCCGTCGGCTGGCGTGGCGGGGAGCTTCTCGAAGGGGTTCTCTGCAAAGAGGACAACGCCCAGGAAGAAGGCCAGGATGGCCATGATGACGGAGAGCGTGTACGGAGTCAGCTCGTGGTTCTGACGCCGGTTCTGAATGAGCACAGCGCCGGCGAAGACGGCCAGGAGCCACGACCAGAAGAGCAGCGAGCCAGCCTGGCCGGCCCACCAGGCGGAAAGGGTGAGGGGTATCGAGAGGTCGCGGCTGGTGTACTCGGCGACGTAGCGAAGGCCGAAGTCGCGGCTGAGCAGGGAGTAGAGCAGGGCTGCCGAGGCCAGGCTGGTGAGGGCGACCGTCACCCAGACAGCGTTGCGGGCGCTTAGCCAGAGGTCACCCTGCCCAGTGCGGACGGCGATGAGGGAAGCGCCCGTCGCGTAGGCCGCAAGGACGAACGCGATGACTAGGGCCACATACCCGATGTCACCCATGTCGTGTCGTCTCCAAGACCGCGGTCATTCGCCTCCACTGGAGGTGGCCGGACTGCCGCCCGTCTGGGCGGATCCGCCCTTGCCGGAGGGCTTGTACTTGCTGGGGCACTTGGTAAGCAAAGACGAGGCCTCAAAGATTCCGGAGGGTGTCATCTTACCCTGAAGCACGACATCGGCGCCGTCATCGAAGTTGTCAGGCAGGCCGCCCTCGTAGGATACCGGCAGGGTGTTGGTGCCATCCGTAACCACGAAGCGCGTCACCCCGTCCGGCTTTGATTGGATGGAGCCGTCCACCACCGTTGCCCCCAGCCGTATCTTGTCTCCGTAGGCGGCGTCCCCCTGGGCATTCAGCTCCGCCACCGTCATGTAGTACATGGAGCTGCCGCGAATGCCTATGTAGATGAGCGCGCCCACGGCCGCCACGACGACGAGAGCAACGATGAGGAAGCGCCTGCGACGGAAGAACCGGGCCTCAGGGGGTGCAGCCGAGATACCGGGCGGGGGCGTGCGAAGCGGTCGCCGGCGACTCGTTGCGCCGCGACCAGTCATCCCCTCCGCCATGGTGGTTCCCTCCCAGCACGGTTGCACGTCAAGAGTGCCAGAGGAGTGCCTGGACCGGAGATGACCGCGACCTTCCTCCCCTGAGGCATCGTTCGGTCAGCATCCCCGCGGACCGCGGTGCACCAGCCGCTGCCCTGCAATCCCTACCCTACACTCCCGGACCACACCCTGACACCGGCAGAATACGCCGTTGGCGCGCCAATCGGCTATCGCTGAAAGTAACAAACTGACAGGCCGAAAGTCGTTATTCTGCCCTATAGCCTTGTCGCTGACTAGCCCTCTGGCTGGCCTCTCGAACCTACGGCATCGGCATGCGACAGGGCAAATGACCCACGCCGGGAAGTCCCACATCCACCTCAAGGGCCATCCTCCGCCCGCGCCACACCATTCGCCCTGTCCTTGTCAATGAGCTCTGTAGGTCAAGCGAAGCCCGGGCATGGTGCAAAGCCTCGCCTCTACCCGTCGATAATGACAGGGGGACTGGGGGGACTATGTTCTTCCGCGGCCGGTCCAAGGGGGCCGGGAAGGCCGATCATGAGGCCAACGAGAGCCCCGAGGCCGTTCTGCTGGATGATGCCACCGGGCTCTACCAGAGCTGGTACTTCGAGCGCCGGGTGCGCGAGGAGGTGCAGAGGTGTGCCCGATATGGGCGCATCTTCACGCTCATCTTGTGGGAGCCGCGGCTCCTGCCAGGCGAGATCCTGGAGGATGAGGTCGTCGCCAAGGTGGGAGCCGTCATCAAGGCTGGCCTGCGCCAGACGGACCTGGGGACCCAGCTCGAGCGCACCCGCTTCGCCGCTCTGCTGGTAGAAGCGGAGCACAACACGGGGCGTACGGTGGCCTTCCGAGTGAAGGGCGATCTAGCCTCGCGCGTGCGCGGCGGCCCGGCGAGCTGGAGGACCGGCATGGCCGTCTTCCCCGACGACGGTGTAGAGGCGAGTGTACTCTTTCAGGTGGCCACCCGCAGACTCTCCGAAGACGTCAGCGTGGCGGCGTAGCGGGCGAAGACGCGGGCCCGGCAGATGGCCGGGCTCGCGTTCGTGAGTACTTGGGGCGAGGTCCTTCTTCGGCTACCCTCTTGCGCCGTCCACCTTGGCCACGTCCACCCGGATGGAACGGTCTATAGGCACAGGCTGCCACTGGATAGGCCAGTAGCGGAAATGACCGTAGCCGCCGGCCAGGTGCAACCACTTCACCATCCCCGGCGCTAGGTCGGACGGGCTCTTCCAGGTGCGGAACATGTACGGCTCGAACCCGTCGTAGATGATCACCTGGCCTGGCCGGACGGCCGGGGAGATCTTCACGGGCACAAAGATCTCGCCCATGTCGTTGAAGAGGCGCACCTCCTCATCGTTCTCGATGCTCCGGGCCCTGGCATCCTCGCTGTTCATGAGCATGAAGGGATGCCCGCGGTGGGTGTTGAGCATCACCCAGTTGGTCATGTTCATGGAGTGGATGCTCCAGCGGTTGTGGCCGGAGGTGAGGACGAAGGGATAGTCCCCACCCATCTTGGGGTTCTCCTTGTGGACGGGGAGCTCCTCCCCCGCCTCTAGGAACCAGTCGTGGTCGATGTAGAACTGAGCACGCCGGGTGAGCGTCGGGTAGGGTTGCTTGTCCTCCACGTGATAGCGCATGGCGACGAAAGGCTCCCCCGGTTTGATGTCGGAGGCCTGGGTGAGGGTGAGGACGCTCTTCCCCAACTTGATGAAGGGAGCAAACCCCTTCTTCTTGATGCTCTCAAGCGTGGTCCCCTCTTCGAGGCAGCCGGCTGCCACCGTGTCGTCGATCCACTCGCTCACCAAGTCGTTCAGGTCCTCGATCCCCAGGGACATGCGGTAGTGGAGGTTCTCCAGGCTGCGGACCCTGCCCGCGGAGTCCGTATACTCGACGACCCCTCGCGCCTGGGCCCGCTCTTCGATCTTCTTGGCGAGCAGGCGGAATATCTCCCACTCTGACTTGCTCTCGCCCGCGGGCGGCGTGGCCTCATCGGAGACCGTGAGCTGCATGGTGGAGGGATTGGGGATGCCGAAGGTGATCTTCTCGTAGTGCTGGGCGGCGGGCAACACGTAGTCGGAGTACAGGCCGGTGGTGTTCATCCGCCAGTCCACGGTCACCATCATCTTGAGCTTAGGCCAGAGGTGCTTGAGGAGCATGTTCTGGCCGCCGCGCTGGCGGCGGAGGAAGTTGCCGCCGACCTCGAACAGGACGCGGGGCGGGATCTCCGGGCCGGGGCGGTCGGCGCCCTGCCACCAGCCCTTGCCCCGCGCTTCCTCCATGTACTCGTCGAAGGAGCGCTTCATGCTCGGGTCGCCCCACTCCCGCCGGTTCCAGTTGTCGCGGTAGCCGCAGTGGTCATACCAGAAGAAGGCAGGGGCGATGTAGTTGCCCAGCCCTTGACGGACGATGTCGCACACGCTCTCAATGGCGGCGATCTCCTCGGTAGTGGTGGGGTCTTCTACCTTGAAGAGCTCAGCGATCCGTTCGTTTTCCGCGAGGACACGGGCCGTCTCCTCCGGCCCTGGACGCTGCTTTGACGCGAAGATGCCCGGACCCTCGAAGGAGCCTGCCGACCAGCTAAAGATGCCGCTGCCGGCCCTCCCCCAGTTCGCGGTCAGCGCCAGCAGGAGCAGCATTGACCGCTGCATAAGGTCGCCATGGTAATACTTGCAGAGGTTCATCCCCATGCCGATGACGGTGCGCTTGGACGCGGCCTTCCGCGCCAGCATGCGGGTCGCATCAGGGTGCACCTCGCAGATGGCGTGGGCTTTCTCCGGCGTGTACTCATCCTGGAGCCTGCGGCGCAGCACCTCGAAGACCGGCATCACCTCCACGAAGGTGCCGTCGGCGAGGGAGGTCTCGAAGGTGCCCTCCAGCGCCGGGTCCACCTTCCCCAGAGCGAGGGTGCCTCTGGGCGCCTCCACGATCTCGCCGCTCTTGGTGTCGAAGAAGTAGAACTGGTCCTCGCGTCCTCCTTCCTCCATGTCTGAGGCCCGCAGGAAGCGCCGGGTGTCCGTGCGCACCAGCAGGGGGAGGTCGGTCTGGTCCTTGACGAAGCCCTCGTTGTACAGCTTCTCCTCGATGATCACCTGGCACATGGCGAGGGCAAGGGCGGCGTCCGTCCCGGGCCGGACGGGGATGTACTTGTCGGCATGGATGGCAGACGGGCTGTAGTCTGGGGCGATGGTGATAGCGTCGGTGCCCTTGTAGCGGTTCTCAGCGGTGAAGTGAAAGCTAGGGATCTGGGTGTGAACCGGGTTCCAGTGCCAGATGAGTTGGAGCTCGGTGCGGAACATCCCTCCGCTGCCCACGGGGTTGAACTTGCCCCAGGTAATGTAGTGGCCGGGCTGGAAGTCATTGATGACCGCGTTGACATCCGTGTGCAGGCCGCCCAGGAGCGACACCAGGAGCCTGTCCGTGGGCCACATGGCCAGCGTCCCGCCCTCGGCGGGGGTGCTCTCGTGGATGATGGACTCCGGGCCGGCCTCCTGGATGGCGTCGAGCAGGGCGTCAGCGATGTCGGTGAGGGCCTGGTCCCAAGAGACCCGCTGCCACTTCCCCTCGCCCCGCTCGCCTACCCTCTTGAGGGGGTGCAAGACGCGTTCTTTGCCGTGCAGCATCTGGCTCCAGGAGCACCCCTTCTGGCAGCCCATGGGGTTCCTGTCGGGCTCGTTCGGAGCATGGGCGCTGAAGCTGCCGGCCACCTCCTCATGCGATACCTTCCCGTCCCTAACGTACGCGTAGTACGGGCAGTTACCGGGGTAGCAGTCCACGCTATGGCTGACCCTGAAGACCTTGTCCCACTTCCACTTGTCACGGTAGGCATCGTCCCAGCTCTTTTGGCCTTTCGCCTGCGCGCTTTGAAGCTGTCGCAGGGCCATAGTCGCAGAGGCATCAAACATGGCGCCTACTCTCCTTTCGGGACTGGCGCGAGCATCCAGTGCGCCGCGGCAACTCAGTCACTTCCTGCGTTCACGCTACTTCCAGACGATCTCGGCGGGGTCCTGAGTGAACGGACCGAACAGCTCCTGCCAACGGTACACGATGAGCATGTCGATCAGCTCAGACGGCTCGCCCCTCCTCTTCTTCTCCATCTCGCTCGTCAAGGTGTCCAGAGCCTGCCCCACCTTCGGACCGAACAGGTACTCCAGGTACTCGGTGGGGATGCGCGGCGTGGACTCGTCGAAGCTGCCGTCGGGGTTGAGGCGGGGCGGGGCGAGCGGAGGGACGTAGAAGACGTTGGGCCCCGTCCCGAACTCCGCGTGGAGAGGCAGGGCCACTTCCCACTCCTTGACCAGCTTGTGGATGGAGCCGTTGGGGTCGTCCAGGTAGCCGACGAACAGCATCCGGCCGGGACACTGCCGTGCGCAGGCGGGGGCCACGCCCTTCTCCAGCCGTGGGAAGCAGAACATGCAGTGCTGGGAGACCTTGCGCAGGTGGTTGAAGTAGATCTTCTTGTAGGGGCAGGCCTCCATGCAGAAGCGATAGCCCCGGCAGCGGTCCTCGTTGCGGAGAACGATGCCGTCCTCGTCACGCTTGAACATGGCGCCGCGAGGGCAGGCCTCCACGCAGGCCGGGTGGGTGCAGTGGTTGCAGAGGCGTGGGAGGTAGAAGAAGTAGCTATTGGGATACTCGCCGGCGCCTTCATCCTCGTCCCAGTTGGGGCCCCACTTGGGGGCGTCGCCCTTGGGCTGTAGGTGGACGGTCCTGCCTTTGCCCCGGAAGTACACCTCTTCGTAGTTGTATTCCCAGCCGCCGCCGAACTCGTCGCGGGTCGGCAGGTGGCCCAGAGCGGGGTCGCCGTTTCGGTAGCCGCCACCCATCTGCTCCCAGTCCTTGGGCGTCCCCTTGCCCGGTAGCGTGTTCGCCATGCACCACCACTGGTACTCCGCTCCCTCGTCCCGTGTCCACAGGACCTTGCAGGCGACCGAGCAGGTCTGGCAGCCGGTGCACTTGTTCAGATCGAACACCATGGCCAGTTGGTGGCGAGGTGTGGTTTCCGATTGGGTTGTCATGCCTACCTCCTGCCTCTGAAGCTCAGTACCGAGGGCACGGGACTTGACCTACGCTTCCAGCTCCAGATCCAGCCATCGCTGAGAGACGGACTTGAGCCCGGCGCGCTCTGCCAGGTCGCCGTCCCAGACTGCGAATGCTACCTTGGTGGTCTTACCCGCCTCGAGCTGGACGGTGTGCTCGGCCTGCCCGCCGGCGGCCAGGGGTCTGGTGAGAACCACCCGCCAGGTGCCGCCGTCCCACTTAGACCCCGCCGCGATCTGGCCGTTGCCAGCCCGCTCCAGGGTTCCCAGGCCGCTGGCGGTGAGGTTTTCGGCAGCTTCGGCGAGATCGGCTCGCCAGAACCAGGCGTTCACGGGCCGGCTCTCGCTGCCCATGGTGGCGAGGGGAGCATCTCCCTTTAGGGTGAAGAGGATGCCCGCACCGTCCGGGCTCTTGCCGTCTAGGAAGTCGAGGTTCTGTGTGGGATCGGCCCACTCGAGCAGGAAGGCGATGTCCTTGCCGTTGTGCGCGGAGCGCACGCTGAGGCTCCCCAACTTGCCGTAGGGGCGCTCCTGAGCCCACAGTTGGGCGTAGCGGCTGTTCTGGCTCTTGGCGGGAGTGGGACCCATCGCGGCGGCCTCGCTGGGCACGTCCTGCCATTGGGATGCTGTGGGGTCCAGCAGGACCTTGCTCTCGACATCGACGCGCTTCGCTCGCATACCGCCTTCCTCCTTCGCTGCTCCCAGTCACCCGGACTCCAAGGCCTCGCGGCGAGCCTTCCCGTCCCGAATCTCCCATTGCCATCCTGCAACGCTCAGACCGGGACCGCTTGTGGCGAGTGACACACTACCTTCGCCTTCGCCTTGGGTCGACCTGTGAATCGGCGGAGTCCCATCCTGACAGCCGGCTCTGGCTGCTCATTCGTCCCCCTGGTGCGGCCTAGGCTGGATGCAGGCCCGAGAGCCGCACCTTCGTGAGCGTGTCGATCACCACCTCGCGCGGCGCGACACTTGGGTCCCGTGTCCACCAGCTCAGCACATGCATCTGCATGCCGACGAGTGTCTGGGCCGCCACCGCGGGGTCGACATCGCTGCGAAAGTAGCCCTCGGCCATCCCTGCGCGCAACCCCTCCTCCTGCATGCCAGCGAGGAGGTTCAAGACCTCGGTGCCGATGGCTGTGCTCGCGACCTCCGTGCTGAAGAGGATCCGGCAGAGCGCCGGATGCTCCTCGGCGAGGCACACCATCGTCTCCACTTGGTGGCGCACGGCCTCTGCGACACTGGCGTGTGGCGTTTCCAGGATCCGGTGCAGCCTGGCCCTTAGCTCGGCCAAGGCGCGAAAGAGGATCTCGCGCAGCAGCACCTCCTTGTCATGGAAATGGAGATAGAGCGTGCCCACGGCGACGCCCGCGGCGCGGGAGATGTCGGCGGGACGGGTACGCGCCATACCCTTCTCGGCGAACACCCGCGCGCCCGCTTCCAGAAGGAGCCGGCGGGTCTCCATCCGGCTGCGCTCTCGTGCGTTTGGCCGATGTTCCGTGGTCCGCATCTCAGCTCCTCAAGGGGAGAATGAATGTCCAGTCATTCAGTGAGTATGGGCTCATTCAGCCAATCCGTCAACGGGTGGGTCGTCAGCAGCTCGTGGGATCTGTCTAGGCAGTTGCTGGTAGATAGATGGAGGCTTGCCATAGTTCCCCAGGAGGCGGTGGCGTGCCGCCCGGAGCAAAGGAGTGAGCAGTGCGTGCGCCGGGTCGTCGAAGCAGCGCCGGTCTGGCGCGCCCCCTACGATTCGACGATGGTGTGCTCCTGGCCGATCCAGAGGGCCGACCGCTGGAAATCGATAAAGCGCCGCTCGTCGTCAAGAAGCTCCTGGGCTGCCTTCTGGCCCTCCGGCGAGGCGGTGGCCGCTACCAGGTCCTCAGCGCTGTCCCACCAGAGCTCTGCGACGCCGTCGTAGGGCTCAAGGGTGCCGCGGCTCTCACGCAGGGCATCGTTGATCGGGCTCTCCAGCGTGTGTACCTGGACATAGCGCCGAATACCGAGGGTCCTCGCATGACCACGGACGAGGGGGCCGTGGGTCTCCTGCCAGTAGCGCTGGAACTCCTCCCGAGAGAGGTGTGAAAGCCGACGAACACAATAAACGAACTTGATCATCAGACTCCTCGCTGGACCGGTGTGATCGCCCAATGGTTGCAGCTCTGCTTTCGGGTCCGGAGCCCAGCCTGGGACGCGGAGAGGCGAACCGGTCCTTGCCTCATCTTATACGGCCGCACAGCGTCGTCAAAGCCGGGTAGGGGCGTCCTCTCCACAAGAGCCTATCGCCACGTCCAGCTTCCCGTGTCTTCTCAGTCGTTCGTTTCACTTGACCGCTCGTATTGGGTGAGTTGGTGGTGCTCCTCGAATCCAAGGTGGCGATGCACCTCAAACCCCGTCCGCGCCATCCAGGTGGACGGCGGTTCCGAGTTTCAGGCCTCCTTCGAGGAGGAGTGCCGGCGGCGAGGAATCCTCCTCTTCGTCCTTCCTCCTCGCTCCCGTGTACCGAACGAGTACAATCCGTTGGCTCGTTCTGGAGGCTGTGTTACAATGGGCCGTCGGCGAAATGTTGAGATTGACTAGCGTTCTTGGATCGGCCAGAAACCGTGGTAGGTGTGGGGCGGGTGTCTGGGCGGACAGTACTGATTTTCGTCGTTTTGGCCCTGCTGGCGGGCGCTGTCGGCGGGACGGTCGGGGGTACGCTGGTAAGGCTGACCTCTGAGGAGGAGGACACGGCGACCACCACGACAGGCTCAGTCGAAGAAGGTCAAGTCGTTGTCAGCGAGGAATCGGCCGTCGTCGAGGTGGTGCGGGAGGCTGAGCCCGCTGTGGTAGCGGTCATCAGTGAGGGGCGTCCCGTGCGTGACAGCCTGGGTCGGGTGATGGCGGAGACCGCCGTGGGCTCCGGCGTGATCATTGATGAGAGCGGTTTCCTCATCACGAATGAGCACGTGGTGCGGGGCGCCGTCACGCTGCGGGTGATCCTCCATGACGGTGAAGAGAAGCCCGCCTCTCTGGTGGGGGACGACCAGCCGTTTACGGACCTCGCCGTTCTCCGCATCGAGCGTGAGGGTCTGACGGCGGTGCCTTTTGGCGACTCGGATGCCCTGGTGCCAGGCCAGAGCGTTGTTGCCATCGGCAACACCTTGTCGGAGTTCCGCAACACGGTTACCCTGGGCGTGGTGAGCGGCCTCCACCGGCGCTGGCCCCGGAACGGGGTGGTGATGGAGGACCTGGTGCAGACCGATGCCGCCATCAATCACGGCAGCAGCGGCGGTGCTCTCCTCAACACACGGGGGGAGCTGGTGGGCCTTAGCACGACCGTTGTGCGGAGTACGGAGGCTGGCGAGACGGTGGAAGGGGTGGCCTTCGCCTTGTCCAGCAACACCATCGCTCCCGTCGCCCGCGCCATTATCGAGCGGGGCCGTTACCCGCGGCCCTTCCTGGGCATCGCCCATCTCGATGTGGACCCGCAGGTGGCGCAGCTCAACGGCCTGCCGGTGCCCTACGGGGCCTACGTGACCGACGTGACGCCTGGTAGTCCGGCCGCCGAGGCTGGCCTGCAGCAGGGCGATATCATCGTGCGCATGGGCGACGTGCCCCTAGACGAGGACACGCCCTTCATCAACGCGCTCGGCCGTCTCGAACCCAACCAGAAGACCGAGATCGTGGTTGATCGGGAGGGGCGTGAGATAGCGTTGCAGGCAACCCTCGCCCTGCGCTAGGAGGAGTCGGTGGCAGGCACGGGCCGATGAGAGAACAGGGACCCTTCGACAGGCTGCTGCAACCTGAGGAGCGGCAAGACCGTACCCCCATCTTCGTCATTGGCGCCATCGTTCTCCTGGCCATCGTCCTCCTCATTCTAGTCCTTCCCCCTGTCTCCATCCTCAGTGACGGCGGTGACGGGCCGAAGGGCCCGGGCGGGATCGCTTCTCGCCCGCGGGTCGAGGCTCCGGAACCTCCGGCCGGCTGGGAGGTCCTGAGCCCGCTCTACGAGCTTGAGTCCACCGGCGAATCGGAAGGTGGGGCCGTTCTGACAGTCAACCTGGAGGTCCGCCCCGCCGACGAGCGTAACCTGGCCCTATTCACGTATGACGACGGCCAGTGGAAGCGCCTGGCCCCCGCCACCCTCATGAACGATGGCACCGCTGCCCAGGGAGAGGTTCCCTTCTTGCCCCGGAACGTGGCTGCGCTCCGGCGCACCACCCCCGCCATACAGGTGGCAGGCTGGCTGCCTGCGGAGGCCCAGATAGACCCAGAGACCGCCAACGCGCTGTCCGTGCTCCATCCGCTGGACTTCTTCCCCGCCGCCGACGGCATCCTCCTGGGCACGGGACGGCCGCGGCCTGAGGGCAGCGCCTTGCGAGTGCTACCCACGGTGCGCGCTCTGGGGCCGCCTGAGTCTGAGGCCGTGGACACAGTGCTGGCCTCACCTGAGCTGCGCCAGACGCACATCAACGACATAGTGCGCGTCGTCCAGGAGGGCGCCTACGACGGTATCGACCTCGACTACCGGGCGGTGAGCCCGGCCCGTGGCGCCGACTTCACTCAGCTTGTGATCGACCTGGCCGATGCCCTCCACCGCGAGGGGCGTTCCCTCACTCTGACCCTCCCTCTTCCGGTGAAGGAGATGGCTGGTTGGGACACCGGCCCCTACGACTGGAAGGCCCTAGGAGAGGCGGCGGATGCCATCGAGCTGGCCGCGGAACCTGACCAGTCTCTCTACCACGCACGCATGGAAGAGGTCCTGGGGTTCCTCACCCAACAGGTCGACAGCTCCCGGCTCATGCTGGTTGTGAGCCCCTTCAGCCACGAGAAGGGTGGCGAAGGCATCCGGGCCCTGCTGCTCTCCCAGGCCCTGGGAGTGGCCAGCACGCTGGTGGCCCGAACTGAGGGCGACATCCGGCCCCAGGAGGCGATTACCATTGTCGGGCCCAACATCTACCAGGATGAGGGCGCATCCGGCCTCTACTGGGATGACGAGGCCCTGGCCGTGACCTTCAGCTATCCGGGCGAGGGGGGCGCCCGCAGTGTATGGATCGAGAACAGCTTTAGCGTTGCCTTCAAGCTGGACCTGGCGCGGCGGTTTCAGTTGGGCGGTATCGCGGTGGATGATGTGTCATTGGCGGCCGCCGGGCCCGACATCTGGGCCCCCATCCAGGAGCTGGCGGAATCGGGTGAAGTGACGCTGGTGCGTCCCAACGGGCCTCTTCTGAAGCCTCACTGGGAGACCAGCGACGGCGCCCTGGATGGCGGCGCCAAGGGGGCAGTGAACTGGACGGCGCCCGCTCCCGGTACCTATGAGGTGACCCTGGTGGTCAGCGACGGCGTCGTGCGGGTGGGGCAGCGCTTAAGCCTGGAGGTGAAGGCTGAGGAGTAGTCGCGCCGCGACGGGGAAGCTGGCTTCTCGGCCAGCCGGGCGGCCGGTATCTCCCGGTCTGCCAGATGAGGGTTATCGGCGGCTCCGCCAAGGGGCGCCACCTGAAGGCGCCTCGCGGCCGCGGCACCCGGCCCACCTCGGACCTGGTGCGGGGCGCCATCTTCGATATCCTGCGGTCCATGGGCGCCGACTTCTCGCGCGTGCTGGACCTCTATGCGGGGAGCGGAGCCCTGGGCATCGAGGCCCTGAGTCGTGGCGCGGACTGGTGTGACTTCGTGGAGCAGGGCCAGCGGTCCTGCCAGGCGATCCGGGAGAATCTGGTCCATGCCGGCCTGACGGCGAGTGCGGCGGTCCACGCGCTTTCCGCCAGGCAGGTGCCGGACCGGTTGCGAGGGCCGTATACTCTGGTATTGGCTGACCCGCCCTACAACGACGAGCGGGCGCTGGAGCACCTGGAGCGGGTCTCGACCTCTCCTCTGGTGGCCCCTGGGGCTGTTCTGGTGCTTGAACACTCTCGGAGGAGGGAAGCGCCGGCAGCTCTGGGTGGACGCCCGCTCCAACAGACCCGTCGGCATGGCGACACCTGCGTTTCGTTCTACCGCTAGGAGGTCCATCAGTGCCCATCGCTGTCTACCCCGGCCGCTTCGACCCTGTGACCAACGGACACCTGGACATTGCCTGCAGGGCCGCTGCCCTCTGGGACGAGGTTGTTGTTGCCGTCTATGACCAGGAACAGGGCAACCTGTTCCCCACAGAGGAGCGGGTGTGGCTCTTTCAGGAGGCGGTCAGAGGCACCCCCAACGTCCGCGTCAAACCCTTTGAGGGTCTGGTGGTGGACTTCGCCCGGCGTGAGCGGGCCACCGTGCTGGTGCGGGGCATCCGTGCTGTTACCGACTTCGAGGCTGAGTTCGACATGGCGCTGATGAACAAGAAGATGGCGCCGGAGGTAGAGTCCGTCTACCTCATGGCCAGCCTGGAGCACCTCTTCGTCAGCGGGCGCCGCATCCGAGAGGTGGCCAGCCTGGGCTACGACGTCAGCGAGCTGGTGCCACCTCACGTGGCGGAGGCCCTCCGACAGAGGTTCCCGGCGGCCGGGGAGGCCCGTACCTAGGGAGGACGGCCATCGACATTCAGCACCTTATCGACCGGCTGGAGGAGATGGTGGGGGAGGCGCGCCGCCTACCGCTGGGCGGCAACGTGGTCATGGACCGTCGGCGCCTGCTGGATCTCATCGACCAGATCCGGGTGGCCGTGCCTGCCGAAGTACGTGAGGCACGCAACATCGCAGAGGAGCGGGAGGAGGTCCTGGCGCAGGCCCGCCAGGAGGCCGAGCGGGTGCTGGCCGAGGCCCACGCCCAGATCGAGGAGCGCCTCGAGGATGACCAGATCGTGAAGGCGGCTGAGGAGCGGGGTCGGGAGGTCATCCGCCAGGCCGAGGAGAAGGTCGCGCACATGGTGCGGGAGGCCGAGGAGCAGGTGCGGGCCCGCCTGTCCCAGGCGGAGGCGGCCGCCAACCAGCAGATGGACGAGGCGGATCGCTACGCCCTGGAGATGCTGAGGAAGCTGGAAGCGCAGCTTGCCAGCTTCACGGCTACCGTGCAGACGGGCATCGAGACCCTGGAGGCGAAACCAGAGGAGACAGAGGAGCGCTAGGCCCCTCGGCGGCCCACGAGCAGGAGCGCCAGGCCGGCCGGTCTCACCTCACCACCACGTTCACCAATCGACCCGGCACGTAGATCACCCGCAGCACCTGTTTGCCTTCGGTGTGGGCGCGGACGCGCGCGCTCGCCAGGGCGAGCTCCTTGGACCGCTCCTCCGTGATGTCGACTGGCACCCGGAGGCGGTCGCGCAGCTTGCCGTTTACCTGCACCACCAGCGTGATCTCCTCCTCGCGGGCCAGCTCCTCGTCCCACTCCGGCCAGCTCTGGTTGTGGATGCTGTAGGCGTGGCCGCCGCCTTCGGCGGAGGTGCGCCCCCATAGCTCCTCGGCGAGGTGGGGCGCCGAGGGCGCCATCAGCAGCAGCAGCTTGTCGATGGCCTCGCCCCAGGCGGCGGCGTCTACGGGGCCCGCTTCCTTGGCCCGGGTGAGGCCGTTGGTGTACTCCATGAGGGCGGCCACCATGGTATTGAACCGGAACCGCTCGACGTCCTCCGAGACGCGGCGGATCGTCTGATGCATGAGGCGTCGCAGCTCGCGGGTTTCCGGCGCCCGCCCGAGCCGTGCCGTCTCCACTGGGGAGAGGACCAAGTTCCAGACGCGGTTCAGCCAGCGGGAGACGCCAGCCAGGCCTTCATCGCTCCAGTTGACGTTCATCTCGAACGGGGCCATGAACAGCTCGTAAGCTCGCAAAGCATCGGCCCCGTGCCGCTCGACGACCGCGTCGGGGGCAATGACGTTCCCCTTGCTTTTCGACATGCGCTGTCCGTCGGCGGCGTGTACGATGCCCTGGTTCATGAGTCTGGCGAAGGGCTCCCCAAAGGGCACCAGGCCGGCGTCGTACATTACCTTGGTCCAGAAGCGGGCATAGAGGAGGTGCATGACGGCATGCTCAGCGCCGCCGACGTAGAGGTCCACGGGCATCCAGTAGCGCATGGCGTCGGGCTCGAAGGGCCCGTGGTCATAGGCAGGGCTGGTGAAGCGCAGGAAGTACCACGAGGAGCAGGCGAAACCGCCCATTGTGTCGGTCTCCCGCTCCGCTGGTCCCTGACAATGCGGGCAAGTCGTGTGGAGGAACTCCGGCACGTTGGCCAGGGGGCTCTTGCCCGTGCCGGAGGGCGCGTACTGCTCGACCTGCGGCAGCAGGACAGGTAGGTCCTCTTCTGGTACCGGCAGCTCCCCACACTTGGGGCAGTAGATGATGGGTATGGGAGCGCCCCAGTATCGCTGGCGGGAGATGAGCCAGTCGCGTAGGCGGTAGGTGACCGTGCGCCGCCCCCAACCCCGCTTCTCCAGGTACTCGGCCAAGGCGGTCTTCCCCTCCTCGCTGGGGATGCCGTCGAAGGGGCCGGAGTTGACCATTGTGCCGGGCTCGACGTAGGCGGCGTCCAGGGGCTCGCCCTGGTAGCCGGGCGGCGCGATGACAGTCTTGATAGGCAGGCCGTACTTCCTGGCGAAGTCAAAGTCACGGTGGTCGTGGGCGGGCACGCCCATGACGATGCCGGTGCCGTAGGTGAGGAGCGCGTAGTCGGCGACGAAGATGGGCACATTCTCTCCGCTGAGGAGGTTGTTGCAGTAGGCGCCGATGAAGACGCCTGTCTTCTCCTTCTCGGTGGAGAGGCGCTCGATCTCGGTCTGACGGCGGGCGGCCTCCACGTAGGCCTCCACTTCGGCCCGCTTGTCGGGCGTCGTGAGCTTCTCGACCAAGGGGTGCTCCGGCGCCAGAACCATGAAGGTGATCCCGTAGACAGTGTCCGGGCGGGTGGTGAAGACGCGCAGCTCCTTCTCTTCGACGCCTGGCACGTCGAGGCCGAAGGCGATCTCTACGCCTTCGCTGCGGCCGATCCAGTTCCTTTGCATCAGGATGATCTTCTCGGGCCAGTCGATGGTCTCCAAGTCCTCCAGGAGGCGGTCGGCGTAAGCTGTGATACGGAAGAACCACTGGGGCAGGTCTGTCTTGGCGACGGGGGAGCCGCAACGCCAGCAGGTGCCGGCCTCTACTTCCTCGTTGGCCAGTACGGTGGCGCAGGAAGGGCACCAATTGGCGGGAGCAGTGGCGCGGTAGGCCAGGCCCCGCCTATGGAGGAGCAGGAAGAACCACTGGGTCCAGCGGTAGTAGTCGGGGCTGCTGGAGTTGATCTCCCGCGACCAGTCGTAGCTGGTGCCGATGAGGTGGAGCTGGCGTTTGAAGTTCGCTGTGTACTGGGGCACCATCGCGCTGGGGTGGCGTCCCCTCAAGATGGCCTCATTCTCGGCCGGTAGCCCGAAGGCATCCCAGCCCATGGGGTGTAGGACGCTGTAACCCTTCATGCGCTTATGGCGGCTAACGAGGTCGGTGGGGATATAGTTACGACAGTGGCCCACCGATAGGCCGTCGCCAGAGGGATAGGGGAAGAAGTCCAGGCAGTAGAACTTGGGCCGCGTGTCGTCGTCCGGCGTGCGGTAGAGGCCGTCGGCGGCCCAGCGCTCCTGCCACTTCTTCTCGATCTCGGACGGCGCATACCTATCCATGGCCATGCTCGTGGTCATGCTCGTGGTCATGTTCTTCCTCGCGCAACACCAGCTCCCTGCCCAGGCTAAGGATGAAGGCCTCCAGGCGGCGCACCACCGGCCTCGCCTCCAGGAGGATAAACACCAGGAGCGAGCCGAGGCCGGCCACCAGGTAGAGCTCCCGCGCCACGGCCATGCCGATGGCAGCCGCCGACCAGACAGTGGCGGCGGTGGTGATACCGCGCACGGTGTAGCCCTCACGGAAGATGAGGCCGGCGCCCAGGAAGCCGATGCCGGTGACGATGCCGGCGGCGATGCGGTCCTCGGTGCCGGTGATGCGGGATATCTCAGTGAAGAGGGCAGCGCCGGTGGCCACCAGGGCCACGGTGCGGATGCCGGCGGGGTAGCCGCGTAGTTCCCTCTCCAGGCCGATGAAGGCGCCCAGGAGGGCGGCGAGGGCCAGTCGCGCCAGGATCAGTAGCTGGTCACCGGTGTCCAGGACAACCCTCAAGACTCTAAACTAGAGGCCCCCCGTCCACAGGGACGGAGGGCCAGTCCGCGGTACCACCCTGCTTGAGACGCCCTGGGTCGCTGCCCTTCGACGGGGCTCAGGGCAATGCTCGGAGGGCGCCTCCAGCTCTGGCGCTGTAACGGGCGCGCCCGGCGCCGGCTGGCGAAGGGTGCGGGGCCCTGTCTATGGGGCTCGCAGCCCCTCTCCACACCCTCCTTCACCGGCGCTGCTCCCGTCCGCCCGTCGGCGGACCCGCCCGGACCGGCGGAGGCGAGTTCGGCCCTGGCGCTGGCTCGCACCTACCGCCAGCTCTCTTTCGAGGAACTGGGAACTGGGAACCGGGGGTTGAGTGGAGTAGCCCATCGCCGGAGGCGAATCCGCCTCTGGCGGAAGTCCCCAGTTCCTTCTTCCTAGTTCCTCCCTGTGGGCCTACTACTCCTGTTCGCAGCAGTTGCCGAAAACAAGAAAGGCTTGGTGGAGCTGGGGGGATTCGAACCCCCTACCTTTTGTCTGCCAGACAAACGCTCTCCCAATTGAGCTACAGCCCCACCTGGCGAGCCTATGGTAGCAAAGGGGGCCTGGGCGGCGCAAGGGTGGTGGTGAGACAGCCCACCGCAGCCAAAGCGGTTCGCGAGGGGGACGAAGCTGTGCTCTTCCGCGAACATGCCGTACACCGTGATGCCTCGCGAGGCGGTGTAGATGTGGAGTACCCCTGCAGGTGTACCGAGCTGCTGACCGAGCGCCGCGATGGTGGCCAGGTGTACGGGATGCAACGAACGATTTTACAGGCTTGACAATGCCTTGGGCCGGTGGTACCCTTGTTCGACAGAACACACGTTCCGAGCAAAAGAACGAGGTGAGCCATGAAGCCTCTATCCTCCAGGCAGCAGAAGATACTGGCCTTCATCCGCCGTTTTATCGACGAGAAGGAGTATCCGCCCAGCATCCGCGACATCCAGCTAGCCTGCGGCATCAGCTCCACCTCCGTGGTGGACTACAACCTCAAGGCCCTGGAGAGAATGGGCCACATCCGGCGCGATCGGGAGGTCTCCCGGGCCATCGAGCTGCTGGACGGCAGCGGCCGCCGGGTGCGCAGTGTGGCCGTACCTCTTGTCGGGCGCATTGCCGCCGGCCAGCCCATCCCCGTGCCGGAGGGCAGCGTTGCCTACGATGACACGGTGTCCGTGACACCGGACATGACCGGCGGGCGGGAGAACGTATTCGCCCTGCGCGTCAGGGGGACATCCATGATCGACGCCCTCATCAACGATGGCGACGTAGTGGTCATGGAGCAGGCCAATACCGCCCAGGACGGGGACATGGTGGCGGCGTGGCTAAAGAAGGAGGAGGAGGTTACCCTCAAGAAGTACTACCGCGAGGGAGACAAGGTGCGTCTCCAGCCCGCCAACGAGACTCTCCCTCCCATCTACACCGACGCCTCCAACGTGGAGATCCAGGGGCGGGTGCTCTCCGTCCTGCGACCCGTCTCCTAGCGATCCTCCAGCTTACGAGCGGCGAGATTCTTCGCTTTGCTCAGAATCGTCCATGTCGGTTGTCAACCGACACCACAAGGGACGAGAGTGCAGATGCACTGGCCCGCGGCAAGGATCGTAGGCGACGGTCTTCTGATCTTCAACAAGACAACCTCACATTCCACCCGTAGGGGCGGAGCTTGTGGCCATTGAGATAATAAACCGACACATCGAGGGGGTTAGTCTCCGAAGGCCAGGCTTGAGCCTGGCTGCCATGCCAGCCTGAAGGCTGGCCTTCGGGAACCTTGAGGGCGGCGTTCCTCGTGTCGAGTTATCTTGTCGATGACCATAAGACCCCGACCCACGAGGCGGCATTATCCGGGCAATGGTGGAGACCCGTCTGGGACCGTCATGTCACCCTCAGCGCAGCGAAGGGTCTCGCTCAAATCGGACCTGGACTAGCTGGCCTGCCGACGAGGCCATGGGGGTATAATGGAAGCCCCAGGCGGCAAGCCCCCGCGCTCGGGAACGTCTGCGCGTCGACGGGGGGGGCAATATCACCCATTCTGTCTCCGGTACTGTCATGGAAGATGTGATCCTGCGCGTTGAGGGCCTGCGCACCCACTACTTCGAGAAGGATGCCGTCGTCAAGGCTGTGGACGGCATCAGCTTCGAGCTACGTCGCGGTACGACCCTGGGCATCGTGGGCGAGAGCGGCTGCGGCAAGACCACGGTGGGCCTCTCAGTCCTGGATCTCGTCCCCTACCCGGGCCGCATCGTTGGCGGGCGCATCTTCTACGGTGAGGCCGAGGTAACGGCCATGAGCGGCGAAGAACTTCGCCGCCTGCGCGGCCGCGAGATATCGATGATCTTCCAGGACCCCGTGGCCGGCCTGAACCCCGTCCTGCCCGTCGGCGTGCAGGTGGAGGAGACCATCACCAACCATCTCTCTCTTCCCAAGAGAGAGGCACGGCGCATGACCGTGGACATTCTGCGCCAGATGGGTCTCCCCCACCCGGAGCGGCTTGTTCAGCAGTACCCCTTCCACCTCTCGAGCGGTATGTGCCAGCGGGTGATGATCGCGATCGCCACCGTCCTTGACCCGCGGATCATCGTCGCCGATGAGCCCACCGCGTCCCTAGACGTCACCATCCAGGCGGCGATCCTGGAGGAGCTCGGCCGCCTGAAGGCGGAGCGCGAGGTATCCATTATCCTCATCACCCACGACTTGGGGGTAGTGGCCCAAATGGCGGACGAGGTAGCGGTGATGTACGCAGGGAGAATCGTTGAGAGCGGCCGGGTGGGAGAGGTCTTTCAGCGACCCCGTCATCCCTATACGTGGGCTCTCCTCTCGGCCCTGCCCAGGCTGGACGGCAGCCAGGGGCCTCTGCATGCCATCAAGGGCTCGCCGCCTGACCTGGGAAAACTGCCGCCGGAGTGCGCCTTCCTGCCCCGCTGCCACAAGGCGGTGAGCGCCTGCCGGCAGGAGCCTTGGCCGCCGCTGAAAGAGCTATCGCCGGGGCACTGGGTCGCCTGCTTCAACCTGGTCTACCAGGAGCCTGGGGAGGACTGACGCCCCGCGAGGGGGGCGGCGGCCACCCGGGCCAGGTCCTGAACCAGCAATTCCAGGGCAAGCTCACCTTCGTCGCGGTAGATTCCGGTCTTGATGGAGGCGTCGGCTTCGAGGAGGCGGCGATAACTGGCCTCCAATCTGGTGCGCGTGTAGCGCCCCGCCTGCTCCAGCACCTTGCCGAGGGCGAAGCTGGACGTGATGCCCAGTCGCTGGCCAATCTCTGCTCTCGGACGGCGCTGGCCCAGCATCTCCTTGGCCAGAATGAGGTTCCGGTACTGGCGGGTGATGATCGCCAGAAGGTACGGGGCCGCTGCTCCCTGTTCGAGGAGTTGCTCAAGGAGGCGGAGCGCCTGATCGGGACGGCCCTCGACCACGGCGTCCACCAGGGTGAAGACGCTCACCTCGCGAGCCGCCACCGTCAGGGCTCGCACGTCTTCTTCCTTGACCTGCCGCCCTGCGGCGTAGAGGGCCAGCTTTTCCAGCTCCTGCCAGAGGGCCCACAGGTCGTTGCCGACCAGGTCGGCGAGGAGGCGCACGGCCGCCGGCGAGATGTCCATGCCTTCTCGCCGGGCGCGGGCCTGGATCCATCCCGGAAGCTCGCGCTGGGTGAGGCGCGGGAAAGGCTGTACGTGAGCCAGCGGCGATAGCAGTCGCAGCAGGGGGTTGCCGCCGGAGATCTCCTCGTCCACGAAGACGAGGGTAGTGGAGGGAGGCAAGCCCTCCAGAGCAGCGGGCACGTCACGCCAGGGACCCAGGTCCGCCCGCCGTCCGGCCGTTCCTGCCTGGCCACCGGGCCGGCGGCGACCGCGGGGCGCCTCGAAACGGGCCAGAAGGCCTTCCACCAGCACTAGGCGGTGAGCGCCCATGAACGGCAATGTACCGCAAACGGTCAGCAGCTCGTCTGCGCTTACCTGGCTACCCTCGAAGGTAGCGGTGTTGGTGGCGAGCATGCCGTCGCTGTCAAGCTCCGCCTTCAGCTCACTGAGGGCCTCGTGGAGAGCAAAGGTGTTAGGGCCGTGGAAGACGTAGATCACAGGGGCCTGACCCAGTCAAGGCTGATCTTACAGCTCGTACACAACCGGTCTGTTCTGTCACCCTGAGCGAAGCGAAGGGTCTCTTTGAGGCAGATTCTTCGCTGCGCTCAGAATGACGGAGACCCGTCTGGGACAAGGCGGGCGCAAGGGCGTTTCGCACCACGCTCTTCCAGCTCGTACACAACGTGGCGGCGACCCCGAAGAAGATGAGGGTGCCGGGTCGGAAGGGGCTGGCGACGAAAGCGCCCAAGCGTTCCCACAAGACCCTCTCCGTCCTCAGCCGCGGCACCCCAGGCGGCAAACTCGGTGGCCGAGGCCGGGGCCAGCGCAGCAGACGAGAGGCCCAAGGCACTATAGCTGGTGACCGAAGTCTTGTCTCGACGGCGGGCATCTCCTTCTGCGGGCAGCCGTCTCCCAGGAGGTGCCTTTGGCAGACAGCCTCGGCGGCGCAGGGCCACGGTGTCAAAAGGTCCAAGCGACGGACAGACGCCGGTACTCCTCGCTGGAGAACACCTCCCCCACTGGGCGTACGTGGCCCTCCCGGTCGATGGCCAGGTGACCGGCCGCGCGAATCACTAGCCAACGACCGTCGCCGCCGTCGATGAGGGTGTGGCCACCAGCCTTCGGTTTCTGGCCCGCATACTTGCGGATGGCCTCTTCTGCCTCCTGCCTGCCGACCATGGCTACCCCTCCTGCCAATCCGTTGCCTTCAGCGCGACCCTATTCTGCCGCCCGTGCGCCAAGGATTCAACAGTGGCCTTCGGGGAGTTTTGGAGCTGCCCTGGCGGAACACGCATGAATGGCCCGCGGCGGAGACGGGGTCCGAGCTAGGGGTGCCGCTTGCCGCGTGGTCCCTGTGGCCGGTCTCCTTCCGGGCAAGTGCTAGAGCCGAATGCCCAGGCGGGACAGGGCGGTCTCGCGCAGCTTGTCCGCGGCCACGCGCAGCCCTGCCAGTTCCTCGTCAGTGAGGACAGAGAACAGCTCGACGCCGACCTGGTTGGCGAGGGGGAACGCCCCTTTAAACTTCTTGATGCCGGCGTTGGTCAGGGAGACCAGGGTCTTGCGCCGGTCATTGGGGTCGTTCTGGCGCATCACCCACCCCGCTGCCTCCATCCTGTCCACCAGCCCGGTTATGGTCTGGGCCTCCTTCACCATGTGGTGGGCGATGCGAGTCGAAGGCAGGGTACCGCCGAGAGACACCAGGACAGCCAGCAGATGAAGCTGGGGTATGGTGATCTTCTGGGGCAAGAGGGCCAGTTCATTGATCTTGAAGATAGCGTTGTAGGCTTGGTAGAGGGAGACCCATTCCGTCAGACCGCGAACGGCTGCCATGTTGAGGGCTGGGACACGAATCTTGCGCTGTGTCATCGCTCACCTCCCGATTGAGTATCTGCTGATTCCGGGTATGAAACAACACTGTGGCATCAGGCCGCTCGACTTAGCGCCGCCGGGTGCCGAAAGCAGTGGCGGCTGCCTTCGGCGGCCGGTTCGTGTTAACATAAGGTGGGCCCAGGGGATTGGATCGGCCGTTCCACGGCAGGGAAGCGTCCAGTCCCCTGGGCCTGGCATGTCTGCGTGTCACAGGCGGCTGGTGTAGGCCTCGGTGGGCGGGGACGAGGACAATCTTAGGGCAAACGGGCGGCGCATGCCAACCGGGGAGCTGCGGCGCTGGAGGTGGTGGTACTGACGGGCCGTCCGAGTAGGGGACACAGGATGCCCTGCTTCGGTGGAAAGGGTACTTGACTGGCGCCCGCCCGCGGCCTAGAGTCTGCGGGAGGGTGGGCGAATGAGAGGCGGCGCGGTCGACTCACTAGCGCCGCCCCCAGGAATCGTTCGTTCCTCCAAGGAGATTCGGGCGGTTTTCACCAGGAGGGGTGATATGCGAGGTTCCAGGTGGTTTCTCATAGCGGTGCTCGTGGTTCTCTCTTCAGCACTGGTCTGGGCATGCGGAGGTGACGAGAAGGAGGCTGAGGGGCCGGCGGGCCCGGCGGCTACCAGTCCGGCCGGGGAGACGCCGGAAGCTGCCGAGACGCCGGAGGCTGCCGAGACGCCGGAAGCCGCGGAGGACGGCGGCGAGGCCGCAGATCTGGCCGAGAAGTTCGGTAAGGTTACCTTCAAAGCCACGTACGAGTTCAGCGGCGGCGGGACCGCTGGGCTCGGCGAAGGGACTCTGACGTGGTACAAGAAGGGCGACAACCTGAGAATGGACATCGAGAGCGAGGTCGAGGGCCAGCAGGTAAGCGCCAGCTTCATCACGCGTCCCGACCAGTCCTTCTTCTGTAGCAAGATTCCGGGGCTGGACGAGGAGGGCTCGTGCATGGCGACACCCGGCGGCGGTGACGAGGGAGTCGGCGAGATCGTCGGTGACGTCGAGGGTCTGCTGACCGACCCCAATGTCGACATCGTGTCTACCAGCAGCCGCGAGGTGGCGGGCGAGGATGCCGACTGCTACACGGTCCGTTCGCCCGGGGTGGAGGGCGAGTCCGAGGTGTGCGTGAGCGGGGACGGCATACCCTTGTCCCTGAAGACGACGGTGGAGGGCGCGGAGACGTCGATGGAAGCCACCGACTTCAGCCGCGATGTCTCGGATGACGACTTTGAGCCGCCCTACCCCGTTACCGAAGGCATCCCCGGCGTGCCGACCCCAGAGCAATAGCTGACCCGTCCAGGCCGCAAGACTGCGCCGGTGCGCGAGCCAAACGGCTCGCGCACCGCTTCTTTTGTCCTACGCTGGCGGTTTCGGCTCCCTGGCTACGGGATCGTCGAGTTCAGCACGTTGTTGGCGGGGTTGCCGTCCATGATGCCCATCACCTCCAGAACCGCTCGAAGAGAGAGGCCACGGAGGCCTGAGGGCGCTAGGGTCAGCGAGATGGTGCCCTGAGGCTCCAGGTTCAGCTGGTGGATGGTGGAGGAGAGAAGGCTGTTTGAGTCGGACCGGTACACCGAGAGACGGGCCATGACCTGGCGGGCCGGCACCGGCGAGTTGTTGCGCACGCTCACCGACAGGTGTTCGTCGGCCCCCGCCGCGTTCAACCCCGTCAGCGCCAGGTCTAGCAGGATATCGGGCTCCAGTTGCCGGGTCAGGGTGTTGTTGGCTTCGTTAGCCTCCGGGATGAGGTTGTTTGGGTCCACCACGGCAGTCACTGACTCCGGTCGGTAGATGAACTCCTGGCCAAGCAAGATGCTGAAGTTGCCAGGGGCGCTCAGCCCCTGCGGCAGCGTGCTGGAGCCTGCCAGGGCGCCGCGCAGCGCCAACTCGACGGTCGCGCCGGCTGGAACCGCCTGTTCACCCACGTTCCCGACGACCGCCGATACTCGATCTCCGGAGACGGCAAGGTCCAAGAGCGCGAGGTCCGGCAGCTCTGGGCGAGAGGCCGGCGGTGCAGGCGGAGGAACATCCGGCGGCGTGGGAGGCGCGGTCGGTGGCCGTGGAGGGGGCGTGGGCGTCGTCGGAGGGGCCGGCACCGTTGGAGTGAAGGTCGGCTTGATGGCGGCGCCGATGGTGGTGGGGGTCGGCGGCCTAGTCGCCCGAGGTTCAGGTGTGGGCGTGACGGTGGCCGGAGCGAGGGTAGGCGTCGGGCTCGCCGCCACCGTCGTCCTGTCGGACGTACTCTCGTCGCCTCCCACGAGGGCCAGCGCGATGATGACGATGCCTGCGCCGGCCAGCAGGGCCAGCGCCGAGACAGCGATGATGAGGTTGCGTGGTATCACCTTGCTCTCACTTCCGGCTCCAACCCCCGACCGGCCCTCGCCGTAGCCCTCTTCAGGCCAGACGTCTTTCCTCGTGAAGCCATCCTGAGATCGTCGGAGGGCTGACCATCCCTCCCATACAGTATCGGCGCCGCGAGGCCATGCTTTGGGGGCTGGGGCGCGAGCAGGCCCCTTTTGAGCACGGCCAGCGGCTGGGGTGGACTACGACGCCCGGGAGGTTTGCCAGGTAGCCGCAGCTTGCAACAGACCCAGTAGTCGGCTCTGCCGTAGGAGGTCAGCGGAACGGGAATCTGCGGCGGCGCCTGTCCGGCGGCCGGGGCCGGAGGGGCAAGTGCCAGCGGCCAGGATCCGCGCTACGGCTGCTCCGGCGGTGGCGGTGGGGACCTGTCGAACCCTGGGAACTCACCGCCGGCGACGAACGCCAGCTCTCGGCCGCCGGGGTCCACAAGGTGGATCGCCGGGACGACGCCGGGCTCCGGATTGTCGAACTGAACGATCCGGAAGCCAAGGGGGATGGCGCGCACGGCGACATACACCTCATCACCCGTGAGTTCAAGGCTGACAACGTCGTACCCCAGTACCCACAGCTCACACCGCTCTCCTTCGGAGACCGGCGGTCCCTCCTGACAGCCGGGACCGGGTGTGGAGTCGCCGCCGCCGAGTATGGGAGTGCCTTGGTCAGCGATGGTCCACAGGCCGGACATCTGCACCGTGTCGAAGGTGCCGCTTCCGCTGCCTGTCCCTCGCCAGACGATGCGCTCAAGGTTCTCCCGATAGCGCCCGCTGAGCGGCGCCTCCGGGTCCAGGTCGTCGTAGCGCCCGAGGCTCAGGAGGTGTTGCCTTTGCTCCTCGTCGGAGGGGCGCTCCCAGTTGTCGTTGCGGCTGCACACGTCGAAGGGAACAGGGACGCCCGTCTCCACGCCGGAGCCTGCGGTTGGCTCTGCCTCGTCCCCGCCGGCGCACGCGGTCGCGAACGCTAGCACCAAGCTGAGCCCAAGGGCCACAACGAGGCATCGCACGAGGCAAGACCGGGCCGCCAAACCGACGGTCACGGTGTGACCATGGCAGCGGAGGCGCCCGGCTTCCCCGCGCCTGCCTCTCCTGCTGCTGTTCGCAGTGGGGTTCCGGACCTCTTCCGAACGCTGGAGCACAAGCATCGCTGAGTCTCCTTCACAGCCCAGAACAAGGGGTTTTCACCCGTCCACCAGCAGTCGTGCGACAAGTCTACTCGACTGGCGCCTGATCCGGGCACCCGTCCTCGTCCTGCCATCCGTTGTACGTCTCCGGTTCATTCGGGCACTGGTCCGTCATGTCCGGTATGCCGTCGCCGTCGTTGTCGGGGTCCGGGCAGCCGTCGCCGTCCTGGTAGCCGTCGTGGTCCTCAGGCTGATTGGGGCACTGGTCCGTGACGTCCGGTATGCGGTCGCCGTCGTTGTCGGGGTCCGGGCAGCCGTCGCCGTCCTGGTAGCCATCGTGGTCCTCAGGCTCATTGGGGCACTGGTCCGTCATGTCCGGTATGCCGTCGCCGTCGTTGTCGGGGTCTGGGCAGCCGTCGCCGTCCAGGTAGCCGTCGCGGTCCTCAGGCTCGTTGGGGCACTGGTCCGTGATGTCCGGTATGCCGTCGCCGTCGCTGTCGGGCACCCCGGGGGTGGGGGACACGGGCGCTGTGGTGGGTGCGGGTGGTGGCGTGGTGGGGGCCGGCGTGTTCGCAGCGGGCCCTGTGGGAGCGCGCGTCGGCGTCTTGGCGGTGGCGGGCGCCGAGGTGGGCGCGACCGGCGTGTTCGTAGCGGGAGTCGTGGGAGCGCGCGTCGGCGTCTTGGTGGTGGCGGGTGTCGGCGTGGGCGGGACCGGCGTGTTCATGGCGGGCGCCGTGGGAACGGGCGAGGGCATCTTGGTGGCGGCGGGCGCCGGGGGGGTGGCGAGCGGCGTCGTGTTGGCCGCCGCCGTACCGGTGGGGGTAGGTCTTGCGGTGGGCGTGGCCGTCCGGAAGAAGGCCTGGGCCGTCATCGCTGTACCGAGATGATGGATCGGCGAGAAGGGCGATGGGGGTTGCGTGCCATCAGAGCCTCCCCCCAGCGCGAAGACGACCACGGTCACCGGCACTAGGGCCAGCACGCCGGCACCCGCAAGCGCGACGGCCAGCGTCCGGGGACTCCGGTGCAGGCCGGCTCGCGGGAACCACCTGCTCCAGCCCATCCGGCCGCTCCACCCGGCCCAGCGGCTGGGGCCTGCCGGTGGGGCCACGCCGCCCGCCTCGCCGGAAGCGGCGGCGGCAGGCTCCACCCATCTCCTCCCCAGCTCGCCCCAGATCGCGTCTTGCAGGCCGAAGGGAGCCGGCACAGCGGCGAAGGCGCCAAAGATCTCGATTGGGGTGAGCAGCGTCTTCCTTCGGCGGGAGCACACGTCGCAGGTGCGCACATGCCGGTCGATGGCACGACGCAGCTCCGGGGTTACGGGTGGGATCGAGACGGGCGCCAGGATGGCCTGCAACTGCTCGCAGTCCCTGCTGCCACGCCGGGCCAGCAGGAAGGTGCCGATAGCCTCCTCCACCGACTTGCGCATGCGGGTCAAGATTGTGTAGGCGTTCCCCTTAGTCACGCCCAACACCTCGGCGATCTCCGCGCTCTCCAGCCCCTGTCGGATATGGAGGTCCAGGACTGCGTAGGTACGAGCGTCGAGGCTCGCGGCGGCCTCCCAGACCAGGCCTGCCAGCTCCCTGGCCTCGGCGGCCTGCTCCGGGTTGGCCAGGCGGTCGGGGTCTACCTGCTGGAGCAACGGGTCGGAGACGCCCTCCTCGCCCGGCTCGGGGGCCGGCGACGGTGCGATCTCTCGGTTCTGCTGCTCGAGCCGGTTCAGTGCGCCGTGGTGAGCGATGGAGAAGAGCCAGCTCTTGAACCTGGAGGTGTCCCGGAGCCCCCGCAGGTTCTCCATCGCCCTCAGGAACGTCTCCTGGGCCAGATCGCCAGCCTCCTCGGCGTTGCGCGTCATGCGGTGGAGGAAGTCGTAGACCGAGGGGAAGTGGCGGTTGTAGAGCTCCCCGAAGGCCTGGCTCTGCCCCTGGAGGGCCAGGGCTACCAGCTCGCCGTCGCTGCCCGTTAAGGAGGAGGGGTCCATTCTGTCTCTCACCAACGTTCCAGCATAGCTCGAAGTATACTCCACCCATGGTTTGCCCTGCCAACAGCGCTTCTAGGACTGCGGATTCCGACTGCCACGGCCGTGCCGACGCTGTTCAACCGGTGAGCCGTGGGCTCGCCTGGCGTCGTCTCCGTCATTCTTGTTTCTTCTGGGGCAGGCCTTTGCCCGCTCCTATCTGTTAGACAGGTGAGGGCCAAGATCCTTACAGATCGCCCTCCGCGGCCTGCCTGGCCCGGAGCACGATCTCCCTGTTGACAGGGGTCGCGAACGTGTGGTACCTCGCACAGTGCGGGCCTGTGCGCTCCGCCGGATGTCTCGCGCGACGATGGCCCAAGTGGAGGTGGCTCGATGAAGTCGTTCGCTGTTCTCTTGATTGCATTGTCCCTCATGGTGGTGGCCGCTGCCTGTGGAGGAGATGGGGAGGAAGGGGCTGTACCCTCTACCGAAGCGACCGTGGAGACTGAAGCCGGCACTGAAGCCACACCGACCACTGGAGCAACCGTGGAGACCGGAGCTGGCAGCGAAGCCACGCCGGCCACTGAAGCAACCGCGGAGACCGAATCTCCCACCGGCCCCGCGGAGCCAACGTGCACCCACCACGTTGCCCCTGATGGCAACGACGACAACGCGGGCAGCGGGGAAGCTCCCTGGCGCACCATCCAACACGCCGCCGATACGGCCCAGCCCGGCGACACTGTCTGCGTCGGTGGCGGCGACTACTCGGCGGAGGGCGAGCTGTTCTTCTCCAGCTCGGGCGCCGCCGACAATCCTATCACCTTCGCCGCTGCGCCTGGCGAGACGGTCACCGTCAGCGCGCTGACCCTGAGACCGGGCACTTCCTACTTGAGGCTGGCCGGCTTTGCCGTGCAGGGCTTCCGCGTCTGGGGCGTCACCCTGTTGGGCGATAACCACCACGTTCTCCTTTCGCACCTGGATGTGTCCGGTGGCGAGGCCGGCTTCCGCCTAACTGAGGGCAATTCCGGGGAGGAGCCTGCTGGCGGCCCGGTCAGCGACGTCATGCTCGAGGACAGCGTGATCCGCGACGCCGTTGGCACGGCGGTGGACTGCACGCCTGGCCCCTGCGACCAGACGACCTTCCGGCGGCTGGAGATCTCCGGCTCAGGTCTGGAAGCCGGCTTTGGGGGCGACGGGCTGGGGCTGGAGCGAGGGCAAGACGTCCTGGTGGAGGACTGCTTCATCCACGACAACGGCGGCGATGGCATTGACCTGAACTCCCGCGATTTCGACGGGAACGTCCAGGGCATTGTCGTCAGGCGCAACAGGGTCGTTCGCAACCACCTGCAAGGCATCAAGCTGTGGGCCGGGGGACGGATGGAGAACAACATCGTCCGGGGCCAGGGGATCGACCCGGTGGCCCTGGGCATGCACCCCGGCACCTACGAGGTGGTCAACAACACCATCGCCTACAACATGTACAGCCCTGACTTTAGCGAGCGCGACTACGCCTTCGTCGCTGCCTACCCCAACCCCGATACCGGCACCTCCGCGGCCATTCAGCTCACATTGGTGAACAACATCTTCGCCTTCAACACCAGCCCCCAGGTCGGCGATGGCCCCACAGGGATCTACCTCGGAGAAGGCGTGGAGCTAACCGAGCACCACAACCTGTACTGGAGCAGAGAGGACGGTGAGATAGAGGCCGAGTTCGTGACCGAGCGTGACCCCTGGTTCACCCGCGCCGAGATCACCGATGGCACCTGGACCAGCGTCACCGGCCAGGGCGAGGGGGACGTGACGGCCGACCCGCTCTTCGTGTCTGGCTGGTCGGACGTGGACCTGCACCTCCAGGAGGGCAGTCCCGCTGTGGACGCTGGCAGTGCCGATGTTGCGCCGTCGCAGGACGCCGAAGGCCGCCCCCGCGACGGTACGCCTGACATCGGGGCCTACGAGCGGTGAGCAACGGCCCTCACGACTGCCGCGGTGCTGGCAGTAGAGGCTGTGAGACACACCTGGCTTCGCGCAGCACTCGTGCCTCACCTGCGCCAGCGCCTCCTGGCGTACCAGGCGCCGGCGATGAGAGCGACCAGGGCCGTCGTCGCTGCGGCCGCGAGTCCAGCGAGGAGACCCACGCTGGGGCCGGATGAGCCGGCCGGCTCCGGTGGCGTTTCGTCGGTGTCTGGGGATCCGCCCACTCTGCCCATTGGCCCAGCCGGGCCGCCGTGGATGACGTAGGTCTCCCCGGCGCTGCCGCGCCCGGAGGGGGCGGCTCCGGGAGCGCCGGTGAGGAGGTCGTCTGTGGTATCACCGTCGATATCCCCTGATGCGACGGAGAAGCCGGACCCGTCGCCGGCCTCGCCGCCGTAGATGGTGAGGCCAGCACCGGCGCTACTGAGGTCGATGGTGGCGGGGAGGCCACGGCTGCCGTAGACAACGTAGGTCTCGCCAGCGTCCGTGTCGCCGGGCGGGTCGGCGTGGTAGGCGCCGATGATGAGGTCGCCGGCCGCGTCGCCGTCGATGTCGCCCACCGCAACGGAGTAGCCGGAGTAGTCAGCGGCGTCGGCGCCGTAGACGGTCAGGTCGGCGCTGCTGCTGGACAGGTCAATGGTGCCGGGCAGGCTGCTTGCGCCGTGGAGGACGTAGGTCTCGCCGGCGTCGCACCGGTCTCCCACCTGGCCTGCCCCGCACGTGCTGCCGCGGCCGGGGCCGTCGGCCTTATGGGCGCCGATGATCAGGTCATCCGTGGTGTCGCCGTCGACATCCCGCGCTGCCACGGAGGAGCCGGAGTAGTCACCGGCGTCGGGGCCGTGGACGGTGAGGTCGGCGCGGGCGCTGTCCAGGTCGATGGCAGCGGGCAGGCCACCGCCGCCGTAGACGACGTAGGTCTGGCCGGCGTCTGTGCCCCCGGCTGGGTCGGCACCGGGCGCGCCGACGATGAGGTCATCAGTGGTGTCCCCGTTGAGGTCGCCCACCGCCACGGCCTGGCCGGACGCGTCACCCTCGCCGTCGCCGTAGACGGTGAGGCCGGCGCGGGCGCTACTGAGGTCGATGGTGGCGGGTAGACTGTCGCCCCCGTAGATGACGTAGGTCTCACCGGCGTCCGTGCCCCCGGCCGGGTCGGCCCCGTGGGCGCCGATGATCAGGTCATCGGTGGTGTCGCCGTCGATGTCACCCGCCGCCACGGACCAGCCCGAGTAGTCATAGGCATCATCGCCGTAGACGGTGAGGTCGGCGCGGGCGCTGTCCAGGTCGATGGCAGGGGGTAGGCTATCGCCCCCGTAGATGACGTAGGTCTCGCCGGCGTCCGTGCCCCCGGCCGGGTCGCCTCGGCAGGCGCTGATGATCAGGTCATCCGTGGTGTCGCCATTGATGTCGCCTGCCGCCACGGACCAGCCCGAGTAGTCATAGGCGTCGTCGCCGTAGACGGTGAGGTCAGCGCGGGCGGTACTGAAGTCGATGGTGGCGGGCAGACTTTCGGCCCCGTAGATGACGTAGGTCTCGCCGGCGTCCGTGCCCCCGGCCGGGTCGCCCCGGTAGGCACCGATGATCAAGTCGTCCGTGCCGTCACCGTTGATATCGCCTGCTGCCAGGGACCACGCGGACACGTCCCCGGCGTCGTCGCCGTAGACGGTGAGGTCGGCGCGGGCGCTGTCAAGGTCGATAGTGGGCGGCTGAGCCTCGGCTCGAAAGAGGGTGAGGCCACCTGCCACAGTCGCCACGGCCAGCGCGAGAAGGGGGCCCCAGCCCTTGACAGCGGCCAGCACTCGGGGCGTGTGGCTCATGGTATCCCTCACACGGATGCGGCAGGGCCGAGACGGGGGAGGTCGCTCCAGGAGGAGGCCTACGGCTGCATTCTACACCCGTTGTCGAGACGCAAGGGGCCCGGCAAGGAAGCGGACTCTGGAAGTGCGAAGATGGCCCTGAACCTCAGCAACAGGCAAGGGCGAAGCTCTCACAACATGCGTCCACGAGGCCCCGATCTCGTGCTGGCGGGAGTGGGAGGGAGTCGAACCCACCCAGGACGGCGCTAACCGCCCCGCAACGGTTTTGAAGTTCGTAATGGGCCGTCCGGGGGTGTCCGCCGGCGTCCACGGGGCAGGAGAGTTGAACCTGCGGGGTGGCGATTATGTTCACTACAGTCCGTGGACGTGTGCCAGGGTTGCTGTCAGCGTTGCTGTCAGGACGCAGGCCGCGTCGAGTATAGGTGGCGCGTCAAGCAGCCATCCAGTATGCGTACCGGGTGTTCGCCGCGGGCGCCATGCTGCTCCTCGGCGTGTGGCAATATTACATCGACCGGCGGCCGGAGGGGTAGGGCGATGGGCTGTCGGTCTGCGCGGTTGTGGTGTCAGAGCGTGTGTGCTATCCTGAGTTGCGGCCTGTCAAGAGCGGGCCGGGCAGGGGTTGTCATTTTAGCGCCGATAGGGAGTCATGAAGCGTAGGTGGCGTGTCGATGATCGGTAGATGGGAGGTATAGGTATGCACCCCCGTGACTGGCTACTTATCTTCCTGCGACCGACAGACGTTGGGGCATCGCAGGCCCTCGACCCGATCAGGATTCAGAAGGGCATGTTCTACCTAAGCCGCGAGCCTTCTACGCCCCCCGCACAGAGGTACGACTTCGTGCCCTACTACTACGGGCCGTGCAGCTTCAGCATCTACAGTGACATCGATCAGTTGATAGGCAGCGGTCTGATTGAACCCGTGCCCGTGCCTGGGCAAAGCTGGAGGAAGTACAGGCTTACAGAGGCAGGACTCGAACAGGCCGCAAAGCTGGCCGCCACCGCCGGGCCGAGGGCGGTTGAGACGTGCGCTGCTGCCCGCTCCAGGGTGACAAATCACACGTTCCGCAGCCTCCTCAAAGAGGTGTACGAGCAATATCCTGAGTACGCCGTGAAGAGCGTGGCAAACCTCCCCTAGTGCATGACCGTCATCATCGGCCTCCTCTGTTCCGATGGCGGAATCCTTGCCTGCGATAGCCAAGGCACAGACCTTGAAGCGGGCATCCGCGTAGAGGTCGAATCCAAGGTATTCCCTCTTTGCACCCACATAGTGTGGGGTCTATCCGGGCCGCAGGGCCTTCAGCAAGTGCTGAAGGAATCGTTGGATGCTACTGTTCGCAGCACGTGGCCCAAGAAGACCTTGTCTCAGATTAGGATGGCGCTCGTCAACAAGGTCACTGGGCGTCAGGCCGAAGCAGTCCGTCAGTTCGTACCTGCACGGCCGAACGCCCGCTCTCCAACTGCGGAGGCCCTCTTCTGCGGATTCACCGCTGACAAGTGGCTACTTGAGATCTCGGAGACTGGGCAGCAGCAACAGTACTCGAAGTTCTGTGCAGTGGGCTCGGCGAAGGGCACAGCATATCATGTCTGGAACACCCTCAGGCACTACCAGCCCCACGACGAGACGGTGGAGTTCGGTAAGGTTCTCGCCTACCGCGTCGTGGACGATGTCATACGGACGGAGGCACTTTTTGTTGGTTTTCCTATCCGTATGTGGGTTGTACAGGAGTCGGGCGTGACCCACTTGGCCCAGCCAGAGATCCATGCGCTGGGCCAGCTAGTAGAGGCGTGGAAGGAGGACGAGAGTCATTCGCTTCGGCGGGTGCTGGAAGGTCGCGGCGAGACCGCCACGCCATCGCAGGAATGTGACGGAGGTTGAAGAAGGGGCCGCCCCGGCGTGTAGCCCCACGGCACTGCCCACGGCCGCCCACGGTGGCGAGGGCGGCCCCTCCCCGGACGCCGATCTGGTGATGCTCAACTTGGCCCGCCGCGTCCACGATGAGGACCAGGTGGTGGTGCCAAGGGGCGGTGAGTAGCCGTCCGCGTCGGGGGGTAGCCCCACCCCGGCACGAGCGGGCCGGTGGGTTCGAGAGGCTGTTTCCCACGATCCTATTCGTGTTTTGAGGTGTAGCGAAGTGCCTCTTGTGTTATGATCGCACCGACTTAACCATCTAGGAGGAAGTAGATGATGCGATGGACCGCGGTACTTCTCCTACCAGTATTCGCTTTGCTGGCTGTGGCATGTGAAGAGGAAGAAGCAGGGCCAGCCCCATCCCCTACCGTAGTAGCGGAAGTCGCAGAGACCCCAGCGGCACAAGTTCCGACAGAGATGCCCGCGACGCCTGTGCCACCTACCAACACGCCCGTACCCGTGGAACCTACGGAGCCTCCGCCTCCTCCGCCAACAAACACGCCGGTACCACCTCCACCTCCACTGCCGCCAACTGAGCCCCCTCCACAGGCTCAAAACTGTCACCCCTCATACGAAGGTGCCTGCCTAGATCCCAATTGCAGCGACTATGACTGCGCTGGCGGCTCAGGCGATGGCCCATGTTACACGGGGCGGGTCAAGGTGGTAGGACCGGACGTGTTCCGCCTAGACCGCGACGGTGATGGATGGGGGTGTGAATAATGGCTTACGGACACCGCTGGCTGTGGCTCCTCTTGCCGATTGCAGCCGGTGCCTTCCTGGTCTTGTTCCCCTGGGGTCCTCAGCTTGGCGCCCAGCAGGTGGCAAACATCGCACTGCCCGACCCCGGCGAGACGAAGCAGCTCAACCCCGGCTGCAACAATATCTCCCTCACCTTCCCCGACGGGACAGCCAGTGACACCGTCGCTCAGGCGGTCACCCCCGCCGGGGCGCTGAAGGCGATGTGGCGCTACGACTCTAGCCTGAAGACCTGGGAAGGCTACGCTCCCGGCACCCCCGCAGAGATCAACGACCTGCTGACGGTGGACTTCCTGGACTCGGTGTGGCTGTGCGTTGCCGAACCGGCTGAAGGCCCCAGTCCGACGCCGGGGGCACCCGCTGGGTTCAGCGTTCACTTCATCGACGTGGGCCAGGGGGACGCCATACTTGTCGAGGCCGGCGACGCGGATATCCTGGTGGACGGCGCGCCCAGCGGCTCGGCAGTGCTCTCCTACCTGGCCGGGCAGCACGTCCCGGACATCGACCTCCTGGTGGCAACCCACCCACATGCCGACCACATCGGAGGCCTGGATGACGTGCTTGCGCAGTACGACGTGCGGGAGGTATGGACCACCGGGGCCACTGCCACGAGCCAGGCCTACCAGGACTTCGCAGCGGCGGCCGCAGGAGAAGGGGCGGTCCAGCGGCAGATCCGGCGCGGCTACTCGACCCAGTTCGGTGGTGTGACCTTCACGGCCCTTCATCCCGTTGATCCCTTGATGGGCGACCCCAACGGCGACTCGGTAGTGCTCCGCCTTTCCTGTGGCCCCGTAGACGTGCTGCTCACAGGGGACGCGACGGCTGATAGCGAGGCCAGTGTGCTTGCCGACTCCTCCGTGGTCCTAGATGCCGAGGTGCTCAAGGTGGGCCACCACGGCTCTCGCACCTCCACCACAGATGTGTTCTTGGGCGCGGTGACACCACAGGACGCCGTGATCAGCGTCGGCGCCGGCAACACCTACGGGCACCCAACCCAGGAGACATTGGACCGGCTGACCGCCCACGGGGCGACAGTCTACAGGACGGACCTCAATGGGACCGTCGTCCTAACGTCCGACTGCAAGACCTATTCGATCAGCGCCCGCCTGTCTCCAACGCCGTCACCCCCTCCACCACCGGCTGGCCCGTCACCACCACCACCACCGCCTCCACCTCCGCCACCTGGCTGCGACCCATGCTACCCCGATGTCTGCATTCCTGTCGGAGCGGCCGACTACGATTGTGCTGGAGGCTCGGGCAACGGGCCCAACTACATTCAAGGGCCGGTGCGTGTTGTCTGCCACCCGGACCCGCACGGTCTGGACGGCGATAACGACGGGTGGGGGTGCGAGGGTTAGACGAGTAGGGCTCGCGTGCTAGCCTAGGTGTGCCTAAGCAGCGCTGGGATGCCGTCGGGCCCGCTCGTGGACAGCGAAAGTGCCGGGGGTCCTGCGCCGATGTCCGTAGGCCCGGGGGAAGGGCATTCGGCAGCGGGCTCCTCGTCCACGGAACCACTGGAGCCAACTCTCGTTACCTAGTCATCGACCGCCGCGGCACTCCCCAGGCCATAGGCCCCGGACGGCCCAAGAGAGTCCCTGTCCTCTCCGATGTCCCCCGCTTTCGATTCTGTACCCTACCCAGCGGCCTAACAGCATTTGGCCGAAAACGAGGCGTCCGGGAGAGCATGGGAGAGTGTCTAAGGCGAGGTAGACGCCCCAGATGCCCCAGGTTTAAGTAACCAAATACCATGCATCTTGCCTATTCGTAGGGGTAGTCGGATATGCTTGTAATGTAGGGCCCAGGCAAGAAGCATGAGTCTCCGAAAAAAGAACCTCTCGGAGGAGCGCCCCGCCTGGTGTGCTCTACAACCTCCGAGAGGTTCCTTTATCTAGCCCAGGAAGGGCGGCTAATGGCTTTCCAGAAGGGCCATATCGTCACCGAAGAGACCAAGGCGAAGATTCGCGCTGGCCGAAAGTGGGCGTCTGAGGGGGGTGGCAGGGCTGTCAAACTCGCAACTCTCTGTCTGTGCTGCAACTACCCCTTCGGCCAGGGCGACCATAGCCACTGCCTCGGGCGCCTGCGGTGCCTCAAGCATGTGGGGGATCAGCGGCTAGTCCGGGCGCAGGTGTTCTACCTTGCCGGTCAACGTTATCGCAGCGTGGCCGTTAAGACATGCTGGTGTGGGGAGACGTACCGCTGGAAGGCCAGCCAGTGTAAGGCCCACACGCGGGCGTGGGTCAACAGGTACGGGGGCCGACTACGGACGAGGGGCCGAGAACAGGCCCGTCTAGCCCCGAAATAGGGGGTTTACATGGCTATGAGGCACCTTAGAGATCAGGCGAAGGCCCTGCCGTTGGCTCCCCCGCGCTTGCTTGACGTGACCGGCTTCTGCTGCATCATCGGCGGGGCGGCCCTGTTTGTCGGCGTGAGCCTGGCGCTGGTCTTGGTGGGTGTGGTCGCCGTGGTGGTGGCTCGGTCGCCGGAGGGAGGTAGAGATGACAGGCTTGACAGCCGCGGCGCAGAAGGCCCCGGCCCAGGGCGGGTGCCCGGGGTGTATCGAGATCCCCGGCATTGACCCTTTCGTGCTCCGGTTCTTCGCCTACTTGTCCGAGGAGGGGAGCCTGGTCGGGGAGGCGGAGGCGGAGGTGGCTGGTGCCCTGGGGGTGCATGTGTCCGCGATCCGGCGTGCCATCGCAGAGTTGGTGACGCTCGGCTGGCTGACGCCGGCGCCGATGCAGCCAGCGATAAGATCAAGGCCCCGGGGCGGCCTGGGCGCTAAATGCTCACTCCCCTTGACAATTACTCCAGCCGGTGTAGGACAATGGGGATGCAGGAACCGTGCGGTATTTTTGTTTGCCCGTTGTCGGCCCCTTGACTCCGAACCGTGCGCTTCCTGCCGAGGCTACCGGGAGTTGAGGGGCCGGCTGTTTTGTTCGGAAGGCGCCTGATGCCTAGACTCGGTTATCGACGGACCGCAGAGCACCGCGCCCACATAAGCGCCTCTCTCAAAGGCCGTACCCTCAGCGCAGAACATCGCGCCAAGATAGGTGCCGCTCTCACGGGCCAACAGAATGCCCTGGGCCACTGCCACACCGCAGAGACCAGGACGAGGATGAGCGACTCCCACAAGGGCCGCCCACATCCGCATAGGGGCCATCCCAACACCCCCGAAACACATGCCGCAGTGAGCGCCGCCAACAAAGGCCGCCCCTGTACCCCTGAGACCCGCCGCAAGATAGGTGCCACCCAGAAGGGCCGCGCCGTTGTGGAGCGGTTCGGCCCGGAGGCCCAGGACTTGGAGCTGGCGGAGGAAGCAAGCCGTTATGGGGGGCTGGAGGAGGCGGCCACAGCCCTGCGCGTGAACATGCGCTACATCAAAGACTGTTTGGCCGAAGCCATTCGGATGGGCTGGCTCACACTGCCGCCATGGGTCGAGGACGATGCCTGATAATCCCCCTACCCCTAGAGAGATCGAGCGTTTCTTCGCCAAAACGGAGGAATCCGGCGGCTGTACCCTGTGGACGGGAGGGACAGACGGGACCGGCTACGGCCACTTCTGGTTCCGGGGCCACGTTGTCAGCGCCCACCGCTGGGTCTGGGAAACCATAAACGGCCCCATCCCCCCCAACGCCGTGCTTCACCACCACTGCCACAACCGCAGATGTGTCAACATCGAGCACCTACAGCTCGTGACGCAGCAGGAGAACCTCCAAGATAAGGTTCCACGAGACCCACTGGCACGGCTGAAGGCCTTAGAACGGCGTGTGGAATTGCTGGACGGCAACATCGGAGGCAATGGGCATAAGCCCCTGAAAAACCTGCGGACAAAACCTGCGGACAAAACCTTGGGACAAACCTTGGGACAAACCTTGGGAGAAACCTTGGGATAAGGACTGTCCCAAGGTTTTGTCCCAAGGTTTGAATCTGATTTGGGGTGGGGAGGGGGACTATGATGATCCCTATCCCTGATCCTTCTCTTTGATCCTTAGGTATAAGACACAGGGCAATGTGGTGCCCAACCCAAAACCTCTGAGTGGGGCATCAAAACCCCTGTACAGAGGCGACTCAGAGGTTTTACTCAGAGGTTTTTGTGGCCCCAAACAAGGGGGCTAGGAAGGAAAGGACAGTGACGGAAAACAAGGCTCCCTACACGGTTCCCTCTCCGAGGGTGGAGGTCAGCGCCACCCACATGGCAGAGACCCGGAAGCGGTATCGGGACAACCTAGCGGCGGCCATCACCGGCATTGATGGCTTGTCGCAGAGGCAGGCCATGCGGATGCCGGCGGTCGAATGGCTCCAAGAGACCTACACGCCGACCGCGATCTGGACGGCGGTGGCGATCTGTGACTACTACCGCAGAGACGGCGTAGAGATCGCGGACCGCTTCGACTTCATCAAGGACGCCCTGCGCCGGGATCTGGCCGTACCGCCCTGCCTCGCCGTGGATCTGGGCCCCGCCACTGCGGCGGTCGCTTAGGTTTGGCGCCGCGTCAACGATGCCTGGCGCCGACCGCCGTTCCCCGAGGGCGCGTGGCCCTACGTCTCCTATTTGGTGGCGGAGATCGGCACCCAAGCCATCCTCGCCCTGATAGAGGGCCATCTTGATCGGCAAGGCGGGGCAGCCGAGAACCTCCATTCCCCAGAGTGGGTCTGGGAGAAACAAGCGGCCAGCAGGAGCGATGGCAGGCGCCTCCCCGCTCCCGTTACGGGATCTTCTGAATGCTCCAGGTGGGGAGCAGGACAGTGGTTTGGCTGACGCTGTCAAACACCAGCGCCCCGGCCACCAGCACGTGGTCCCCTGCACCCACCAGCCATTGACTAGGTAAAGCAGCAAAACCCAGTCGCGACAAGTCGAATGGCGTTATCACCGCTACGATGTTGGCTCCATCATCCGCCTCAAGCCCAATGTAGACGTAGGTATCTGGATCCGGCCACCCGCTCTGCTCTTGTTGCTCGGCTATGTAGAGGATGGTCCCCGTAACACTCAGGCACTCATCGACGACCGACAGAGTTGCCCGTCTGGACGGCCGAACCGTGCCCAAAGGGTCTTCGCGGCAGGTCATGGCAGGTGGCACCGGAGTAACCGGAGGCCCGACAGGGGGAGCAGTCGCAGCGGGGACCGGCGCTCCACCAACACAAATCCACACCGAGTCCAGAAAGTCCACTTTCAGCAGGTCACTGGCCCGCGGGGCAACCGGAGAGAAGCCCTCCCACTTCTTCAGGGGCGGGTCGAAACGCCACAGCGACTCGACTGCTCCGGCCGGGGTCACCGACGCTACGACCGTCTCACTCGCCGTCCCGTGGGGGAATGTGAGGGAAACCGGATTGCACCCTGAGTAGAGTTGCTCGGTGCCACCGGGGTCAGGCAGCGCAATGCTGGCCACCGGCTGCGCCTCGGCCGATGGGCCGTGCGCGGCGAGCAACGCCGCCACAGCGGCCGCCATTGCCACCAGGGGGAGTCCTAACGCTGCAATTGATAGGCCCCTCATGATGCACCTCCTTCGGGAATGCTGGCGGAACAGCCGTATTGTACACCACCGAGTCAACGGGTTAGCCACTCCTGTAGGGCCCCAGCGAAAGACCGGGGGCGGCCTCCGCTACCGCCCCTTCGTCGCTACCGTGTAGGCTGCTGCGGCCCTACGGCGGCCCGACGCAGCTCAGCCCTACTTGGGCCAGCACGCCCAGCACGTCGGCCATGGTGACGGCGCCACTCGGCGCACCGGCGTCCCAGGGCCAACCCGAGCCACGGCAACGGCGGCGCCCGATCAGGCGCCGTCGTCTAGCTTCACCGCCGAGCGCGATAGCTTCGGATCATCGTCCTCCTGCCCTACACCAAATTACGAAACCCAGATTCGCTGCTCTCATTGTCACCACAGGCCCACCAGGGTTGCGGCGGCTTCCGACAGGTAGGGCGCAGGGCGGTTCGCCCCGCCTCCGTTGCGCCATCCTCCTCCGTACTGAATGACCAACTCCCCTGAGCGACAGCACAGAGAGGGTAGTATCAGCCTAGGTGGTCGGTGGTAGGGGCGGTCATCTCCGGCAACCGAACATCCCTCTCCCACAGACACTAAGGAGCCCGGCGGTCGGCCTCTAGGATGCCGCAGCTCCCCCGAGCGACATCACAACACGCCCTAGTGTCGGCACTGGTGGGCCGCCCTCTTCTCTCTCTCTAAGGCTGATGGCTGGTGGCCCCCTTCTAGTGGCTGGTGGCGTCAAAGCCACCGCGACGGCCACTCGCCACCGCCAAGGGAACCTTCTATAGATTGAACCATCCGGCCCAGGGAGACGGCCACGGCTGGCGATGCAGCGGAGTCAGTCGGATCAAAAAAGGGGTGGTTAAGCTGAGGGCAATCTTGGTGGGCAGACGGGCCATCCTAGCGCCTGTCCGGCCTTACCCACGGTCGCAGCCAGCAGCAAGGTACCGAGCTAGGCCTCAGCATGGAGCGAAAAGGGGATTCCCAGAACGCAACGGTCCTGAGCCACTGCCCTCCTCCCCCCTATAGGGGGGAGGAGGGGGCCTCTTTCCGGCGGCTGTTGTCTTGGGCACGGGGTAGGGGGCCGGCGTTAGGGTTCGACGAAATCCTGGAGGAGATCGAGCAGTGAACCGGGCGAAACTTCCAGGGCCGCGGCCCACTCATCCAAGGTGTCTAGTGCGGCGGGAAGGATGAGGTCACGCCGGCTCATCCCGAGGGCTTTGGCCAGCCCCGCGAAGGTCTCCGGTTCGGGGCGGCGTGTCTGGCTCCGTTCGATGGCTTCGATGGTTGCCTTGTTTATACCGGCCTCCCTGGCGGCAGCGCGCAGGCTGAGCCCGTTTAAACGTCGGCCCCGTTTCACCGTACTGGCTAGACGTTTCCCCATTTTGAGTGTATCCTCCTCTTCCTAGTGTATTATAAGCGTCAGACATTAGGCAAGAGGTCCGTTGAGGCCGAGGCGTTGAGGCCGAGCCGTAGGGACAGATCCCGGCTCCGGGGAAGTGGCTGCTCTTCAGCAGGATCCGGTCGGCTCCGGGGAAGTGGCTGCTCTTCAGCAGAGTTCGGCCGGGACGGAAGCGGGAAGACGCGCCACCAGGAACGGGCCGGGGCGCAGCCGCGCCAATAGCCCCTGGCCTGGCCCTGCCCCTGCCCCTGCCCCTGCCCCTGGCCTGCCCCTGACCTGGCCCTGCCCCTGACCTGGCCCTGCCCCTGACCTGGCCCTGCCCCTGGCCTGGCCCTGCCTCTGGCCTGGCCCTGCCCCTGGGGAGTTCGTCACTCATTCGTCACTTTTGGGGGGTTGACACTGGCTTACAAACGTGAGACACTTGGCATGTCTGAAGGTTGTCAGACACCTGGGCACAGAAGGGGGAGACAGGTTTGCCGATAGGGCCGATTTTAAGGCAACCCCCGGTTGCTAGGCGGCGGCCCGGCCCTATCAGCACCAAAAGGGGGTGATGTGTGGTGCCGTCTCCGTGTCCGTTAGAAGAAACACGTATGCCCTGTCGCGTGCGTGTCGGCCCATTTGCATGGCGGGCCAGCCAATGTGTCCACTGCGAGGAGTTTGCGCTGGCGTCCGGCTTGTCCTGCTGGGTCTTTCGCCGCCTGGCGCGCTTCTGGCAATTCACCATCACCTATGACGCTGCCGACCTGGACGGCCTCCTGTGCACCCACCTGGACCTAATGGGGTGTGACGGCTGCGCCAAGCTGGTGGCTTAGAGGGGTAGGCCGAGGGGAGAGCGGCCGGCAGTCAGGGGTGGAGTATGGCGAGGCTCTGCCCCTGGCCCTGGCCCTGCCCCTGACCTGGCCCTGCCTCGCTAATCTGCTATGGCGCCTCATCAATTAGCTGGGCGTCTCTGGTTGGATACTGATTGGGCTTCTCCTTAGTATCGTTACGGCGGCGTTTGAATATGGGTATGGCTACGGATCTGCGTCTGATGCTCCGAGCCATTTTCTACCAGAAAACCGTCCAGGGGCCCCAGCTACCGTCCCTCGGCACTCCACCAGAGGGTGACGCCGGCCAGGATGAGGGATGCTAGGCCAAGGGCTTGCCAGAGGTAGGGGCTTATGGGGCCGTCGTGTTGGATCATGCTGCGGAGGATCAACTTCACTAGGACCATGAAGACGATCCAGGAGATGGACCAGGCCAGGGCCCGGGCGACGAGGCCGTGGGTCTGCATTAGCGTGGCGACTCCAGTGGGCCTTTGATGAGGAAGAAGACCGCAGAGCCGTTGAGGATGAGCCACGTGCCGGCGCCAAGGATGAGGCAGAGGGCGAAGAGGTGGTTCGGGCGGGGGCCAGGGGTGGAAGGCGTGCCGTGGGGGACCAGGGTCTCCTCTCGGGTGGGGAGGTCGTTGATGGTGTCTTCGTCGTTGATGGTCATGTTCTCCATGTGCGCCGGCTTGTCAATGGCGCACCTAGAGATTATCGGCGGGGGAATAGAGATCGTGAGCGCGTTGGGCCAGTTCTCCGGCCACGGTGGCGGTGTAGCGCCGGAGCATGATGACGGACTTCCACCCGCAGATCTCCAAGATGTCTGAATCGTTCATGCCCAGCCGTTTCATTTCCGCCGCGGCCGCCCGGCGGAAGGCGTGGACGCCTTTGTGCTGAACCCCGGCCCGGCGGCAGAGGCGCCGCACGATCTGTAACACCCCAGATGCGGTGAGCGGTCCATGCCCGCCGCGCCAGAACGTACCGCCCTCAACACACCAGTGTCGGCGATAGCGGTCGAGGGCGCGGAGGGCGGCACCCCCCAGCGGTACATTTCGGGTGCCCGTTTTCCCTGAGACCTGGATGTTTCTGTGCTTCCAGTCTACAGCCTGCATCGACAGCAGTTCGCTCTCCCGGACGCCGGTATCCCACAAGATCAGCACGAGGGCCCGGTCCCGCACGCCGAGAGGTGTTTTGGGGTCGCAACAGCGTAGGAGCCGCTTGATCTCTTCCTTTGTGTAGGTGGGCTGGGGCTCCACCCGGAAGGCGGCGAGGCGCATGTTGCGCATGGGGTCCTCCTGGATCTCGCCTTCCTCCTGAAGCCACCGGAAGAAGCGGCGCAGGGCGATCTGGGCCTCCCGCACTGTCTTGGAGCTGTGGTTCTCCTGGTAGGCGGCTAGGTGATTGCGGACGGTGGCTGGGACGGCGCCGCCCAAGGGCCTACCGTTGAGGTGGCAGCAGAACCTCTCGGCGTCCCGGAGGTAGTGGGCGATGGTCGAGGGTCGGAGGCCCCCTATGGTGAGGTGGAGGCGGAAACCACTCAGGAGAGCCGCATACCCACTTGCTGAATTGCTGGTGGTGCCGTGCGTGGTCACAGTGGTTTTGTCCTGCACCATCAGTTTAGCGAGCAGAGCGAAATTGTGAAAAGGGGTGGGCTAGGTGAGGCCGGAAATCAGCGCCGGACACCACCATAGACCCGGACGTGCCAGGAGGGACATGCACTGTTGACAGGGGTGCGGCCAGCGCCGTAGGCCGGCCCGCCCTCAACCTCAGAACTCCTGTCATCCCACCGCAGCGGGCGCAACAGTTTGGGCGGTCGGGCCTCCACCCCCGCTGGGAGGACCTGATTCTGGCCCAGGCACTCCATCAGGTGATTCCCTAGTCGTCCGCCGGCAGCTTGACATATCCTTGGCGGTCTCGGCGACACTGGAATGGGGAAGAAAAACAAACCGGGAGACACCGATGCCCAAACTCTTGTTGACCGTGGAAGATGCCGCCAAGTGCCTCTCGATTGGGAGGTCACACCTCTACTCGCTCATGCTCAGGGGCGAAGTCGAGAGCGTGCACCTGGGCAGAAGCAGACGCATTCCAAGTGCGGCGCTGGAGGCATTTGTCGCCAAGTTGAGCTGCCAGCCAACCGACAAGACGCCAGCCGGCTCGTAACGTCTATCCGTCATCCAGGCGCCGGCCGGGGCCGGGGCGCTGTGATAGGCGCCATGCCGGCCCCAGCCAGCGGCCTGGATGAGCGTAGAAGGAACAGTGATGAACGGGAATCCACCAACACTTGAAGAGATCGTAGAGGGAATCCTGGGCGGTGGTGGTGCTACGACCGTCGATAGGGCAACACTTCGCCAAATGCTGGGGGATCTTGGCATTGCGGTGCCCATCAACACTGCGGATGTGGAGGATGCAGCGCAGGCGCTACTGGATGCCCAAAATGCCCTGGCGGCAACCGCCACAGGTCCCTACAGCCTCGACTACATAGGAAAGCTGAAGGATCAGGTCCAGCAGGCGCAGGGAGAGTTGGTGCGCCGGGCGAATACCTTATGGGGAGACCAGGGCGGTTCTGTGGCCCAGGCGATCTCCGAGTACGTCACATCGACCAGCACCCGCCGAGAAGAGGCAACGGAGCAGGAAAAGCTGACCCGGCGGGAGTACCTGGACATCACGACCCCGGAGGAGTTCCTGGATGATTTCCAGGTTGCCCTGGCTACGCATGTACAGGAGTTGCACCGGGCGGGCAAGTTGTCCGTCAACGCCGCCTCCTGGTTGCTGGACAACCCAGAGGAGGTCTTCAGAGACTACACGGCTGAGTTGGGCACGCGGGCGGCCCGCGGGGAGCAGATCTTCAAGCCCGTGGGTGTGAAGGGGAAGCCGGAATTACTCGGCACCCGGCCCGGGCGGCAGGAGACCAGCGAGGCCCAGATTGCCCGGGAATCTCTGACTGAGACCGCCGAGGAGGCCCAACGTGTCGCAATGGCCACACAAGGCGGCGTGGCCACCACCGACACGGCCCAGACAGTTAGCCAGCAGAAGACCAAGCTTACGGAACAGGGACGGACGCGCTCTACACTGGGGGAGACGGAAGAGGTCTTCGGACGGCCGCGACTAACTACCGTATATACGCCTTCCCCCCTCGACTTCCTGAAGGGGGTATTTCCGGCAGAACGCCTAGACCTCCTCTATCAGGGGAAGAAGGGGGCACGCCGGGCTGAGGCCGAGTTCGCACTTGGGCCACCAGCCATTCTCCCGAGGCGAGTGCAATAGGGTGGGGAATCATCGTGGGGTACATCAGCAGCCAGGCCGATGGCTTCGTGTCGGCAGGAGGGAATAGTCATGGGACAGTCCGGTGTTGGTGGCACAGGCAGTATCCTAGGTAACCTCGTCGCCAGGCGGACGCAGCTCAACGCCGTCCGGCAGAAGCTCGGGTTGACGCCTGGTAGCGACCGTGGTGTTCCCCAGGGCGGACAGAAGCCGGTAGCGCCCGTGCCTCCGGGGGGCCCGGCTGCATCGGCTAAGGCTGTCCTTGAACCGCAGCCTACAGCCCCTACTACGCCGACGAGTCCGGCCGAGCCCCGCCAGAGAACCCGTGCGCCGCGGGGGACGCTGCCGATGCCTGCCGGCAGCCGCGAGAGGATGCTGGCACAGGCCACAGACTTCCTGAACCAGGTGCGGCAGACGCCTCCCCGGGGGACTCAGCAGCGGCCACAGTCACGGGGCGAGCGGGCTTTGGGGCGGGCACGGCAGATCCTTTCTGGAGGCATCTAGGTGGCCCCACTTATCCTACCCGGAGAGTCGCCCGATGCGGCCCGGCGGAGGGCGGTCTTTGATCGTCTGAAGGCGCAAGGGCGTCGTGTTAAGGGCATACTCGGCGGAGCTGCATTGGCCCCTGCGCCAACACCCACGCCAACACCCACGCCGACGCCTCGTCCAGAACCTACGCCAACACCCACGCCGACGCCCCGGCCAGAGCCCGTGCCGGTGGGGCAGTCGTACCGACCAACACCGCCCCCGCTCCCAACTACGGAGGAGCGCCGGCAGGAAGCCTCTCGCCTTCTCCGTTTGCCTGGGAGGGTACTCCGCACGGTTGAGACTCATCTACAACCCCGGCCGCCCTTCGAGTTCCGGCCCTGGCAACCGTCCGACATGGGGGCGACCCAGGTTGAACTGGCGCAGGCGATTCAAGTGTGGGAGGGCACCAGCGGAATTACGCGCCCGCGAGGTTCGGCAGAGGATGTATATGACGCCTACGGCAACATCTTCACTGTCGAGAAGAACATGGGCGCCCTGCTGGGGCAGGTAGAAGGGTACAGTCCAGGGGGGATAAAGGATCTCCGACGTACTGTTGAGAACATCGTGGGGCCCAGTTATGCCGCCACGGTGGGAACCCTTAATCCCCAGAGGGCCGTTGCCGATGCCGTTACTTCTATCGCTGGAGAACGGCCAGACGATTACACGGTGTACCTGTCGTCTAATGCCGGTTTCCAAGACCTCTTTCAGCGGGCGCAAATCGCCCTGCTTTCGCCACCTAATCCAGAAATCCTGGGCCTCGTGACTCCTGTAAGTGGGTTTGGGGCGCCCCTGTCTGATGCTATACGTGAGAATCTTCCAGAGGGGGCCATCACCAACATTCTCGCCAACACGGTAGATATGATGGGCGATCCCGCCCTTTTGGCCACTCTGCCTCTCTTTCCAGGTGGGTCATTGGCAGGGAAGGCGCTGATGATGGTGGAGGTTTCTGGTGGAATGGCGACTGGCGAAGAAGGGGCTGAGGCAGTCGGCCTACCGCCGATCCTCGGGGCACTCGCCGGTGGTATCGCCATACCCACCCTTGCCGGATTTACCCGTGCGGGATTCCGTGCAACCCTGGAGCGGGCCCGCGCCAACCCCGAAAGTGGAACTCCTGCCACGGAACTCCTGCGCCAACGGGGCGTCATCATCACGGGCACCGACGAGATGAAAACCGCCGTGGGTGAGGCCATTCCCGCGCCGCGTGTTCTGTACCGCGGCACATCCAGTACGGTTGAAGCGCAGCCCTTGGGTGAGGGCGCTTTCCTAACCCCTATCAAGGAGGATGCTGAAGTCTACGCCCAGGCGACGGCGCGGGCCATCGGCGGGGAGCCTCGCGTGATTGCTGTGGAGGCGGCACCGGGATCTGTCACCCCATCGGAGATTCCCGGCCTTGCGGCGGAGCGAGGGGCCGTGCGGATCACACAGCCGGAGGGCATCACGCGGATTCCTGAAGCGGTGCGGGTCGTGAACCCCAAGGGCATCAAGGCCATTTCCGAGAAAGACCTACCCATTCTGGCGGGCAGCGAGAACTTCCTCACCCCTCAACTGATGGACGACATGATCCGGGCCACTCTGGAACGTCCCGAAGCCCGGGACATGCTGCGGAAGGTGGCGGAGACCGTTGCGGATACCATCCCTGGCGCCCGTCTCGTTGTGCAAGCGGTCAACCGTATGGCCCTGGCCCGGGAGCCGTGGTTGAAGGGGGCGTTCGGCTGGCATTTGGGCAAGTCGTGGCAGGACGCTCAGCGCGAGCTTGCCCTCGCCTCTTTCCGGGCCGAGCGGGTTCCCTTTGTGGAGAACAGCGTCGGTCAGATCTGGCTCCCCAGGCAGGTAGGACAGGCGGTACGGGGCTTGTTCCAACGTGGGGAGGGTGACTGGATCGCCATCGGGGACGTGTTTGAGGATGTGATGCGGGGCGGTAAGACATACCTGCCGCGCCTCACGGAAGCACAGGTCTCGTGGATCAAGAAAGCCGAGCAGACGCTCCGACGCTTCACGGCTGAGGCTGAGGCCGCTATGGGTCAGAAGATCGCTACCCGCGAGGTCTACTGGCCGCGCTTCGTGAAGGATCCGACGGCCGGGCGCTGGAGTGTCCGGCCCGGTCTTACGGGGCGTGCCAGTCCGCCAGCGTTCTTTAGGCGTGTCTTTGAGGTCCAGGAAGAAGCCATTTCGGAACACGGCCTCCGCTACAGGCCCGGCGCCGTGAATCAGATGGATCTATACGTCCGCGGAATGCAGAGGATGGGGCGGGATGCCGTCTTGGCGCAATACCTCAAGCGCGAAGGGGTGCTACGGATCGGGCGCCCAACCCTGGCCGAGACCTCGGCGACCGAGATAGGGCCCGCCGTTCGGGGTGTGGTCAACAAGGAGCACCTCCGGGAGATCATAACCCTCATCGGCCCGGGCACCCGGAACCCCCTCATTACGGTGCCCCAGAAGGTAAACGCCGTCGCCCGCCTGCTCCTCACAGGCACATTAGATACCGGCTGGGGTGCCATCCAGCTTATGACCCTTCCCTTCAGCCCCGCAGGACCCGCGAAGTGGGCCGAAGCTATGGCGCGGGGTTTCTACGACATGATCGTTAACCCGAGGGACTTCTACGGGTTCCTCGCCCGCAGCCCGGCGGCCCGTCGCTATGGGATGTACGCGGGCAACCTGGGGCTCGACTCCGAGTTCTTTGAGGCCACCCGCCTTCTAGGGGAGAGCGGGATGCCTGTGGTGGGTCCCGCGTGGAATGTGGCGTCTTACCCGTTCCGGGCCTTTGTCCGCCGCCTCCAGGTGGGTTTTGAGTCAACCCTGGCATACGGCCGAGTCTTCGTCTTTGATGCGATGGCCGACGCCGCCGCCCGCCCCAGTGTGGCCGTGAGGGCGGCCGGGGCCCCGGCGCGTCTGGCAGGGCCAGCTCTACACGACGAACTCTTCCGGGTGGCGCGCTTTGTTGATACCCTCGTGGGCCAGCCAAAGCTCGCAGGCATCATCTCGACTACGCAGCAGCAGTTCGAGTCCGCGTGGGTGTGGTTCGCCACGCGCTATACCCGCTCGTTCCTTGGGACACTCTCTTACGTGGCGGGCTCCGGCTACACCCCAGCCCAGGCCCGCGTCATCCTGGCAAAGATGCTTATGGGCGGCGCGGCCATCATGTCGGGCCTCATCGCCGGTCGCGGTGCGTTAGAGGGCAGGAGCCGGGAAGAGATCATCAACGAGATTGCGACGGCGCTTAACCCACAGTCGGGCAAGAAGTTCATGTCGATGAAGGTTGGTTCTTCCTGGTACGGAATGGGCGGCGTCTACCGCTCTGGCTTTGCCGCCTTCGCGGGCCTAGCTGACAAAGACAACTGGGACTTCGACAACTGGGAGGCGACGACGCCTGGCGGGCTCCATCTGCCGAACGGCCTTTGGGACAACCCCATCGTCCGTAGTTGGAGAGCCCGTGCCGCACCCTCCGCCCGGCTGCTCGACTTCATCGAGGGTGAGGACTTCCTGGGCTACGAAGTGGACATTGGCCGCTTCGTAGATGACCCACGCCGCCTGGGCGACTATGCTATCGACAACTTCGCCCCCATCACCCTAGACGCCTTCCTCCAGGGGCATGGCGACTGGCGACAAAGAACGCCCCAAGCTATCGCGGAGTTCTTTGGCCTGCGTACCTCCCCTGAGACAGCCTTTGAGGCGCTGGAGCCCGTGCGGAACCGCGTCTCGCAGGAACTCTACGGCCTGGACTACGACCAGTTGGAACACAACCGCGTTGCCCGCCAGCGGGTGAATGACCACCCGTCCGTTGTGGCTGTGCTGGAGGGGCGTGTCCGGCCCATCCAGGACAAGCGTGTTCAAACTGCTTGGGACAAGTACCTCGAACAGGCTGAGGGCGTGCGCGAGACGTATGGCACCCAGAAAGAGGAGCTTGACGCTGCTACCCGTGCCGGGCGTATGGATGGCCGCACATACCGCGATGAGTACGGCAGTGTGCAGTCCCAGGAGTTTGGCGAACTCACGGGGTTGCAGAAGGCTCTCGGCATTGAGTTCGCTGAGGGGGAGATCCCCGAAGGCACCGTTGATGCGGCGCTGGAGGCTTACTTTGGGGTGGATTTGGAGGACTACATCGACCCCGAGACGAAGGAGCCCGACTGGGCGGCGTTCTTCGCGGCCCGGGAGGAGGCTTTGGTGGGCCTGTCTGACCCTGACCGGGCGGATGTGGACTGGTATCTCCGACGCCATGAGACAGAACTGCACCGCGACTTCCGTAGGGCGTTTGACGAGATCATCACCCCCTCCGGCTACATGCAGACGCGGGAGGTTGTGGCTCGGGGGCTCGGCATCAATTTGGATGCCCTGAAGGAAATCGTCATCAATAAGCTCCAGGAGCGTGGGCTGCGGGTCGCTCCCGGGGACGTGTGGTGGGTCGTCGATCAGGCATTGGAGCAACAGCTAAAGGAGCGGCTTGGTGAGGATGCCCCCAGTCTGGCGGACATACGTGTTACGCTACGGGAGGCCAACCCGCGACTGGATGTGGAGCTGTTCCGACAGGGCCTCGTGACAACGGTTCGTACCGCCCGGGCCGTCGAGATCGCCCAAGAGCTGAAACAACGCTACCCTGACAGGGCATACTTCGTGCCCCGTTTGGTGGAGACAGACTGATGAAGATATTGACTCGCGTCTTCAAGCAGATCCGCAAGCTGACCTGCCGCGGCATCGCTCCTGCCGACCTGGAGACCGAGCAGCAGGTCTTCGAGCAGGCGGCGCCGTCCTCCGACCCCCGGATGGTCCCACTGAGCGACGTACCTTCCTCACTTCCCCGCCTCCGCGCCCTGGGTGTAGGGGGAACCGCGTGGCCTCTCGCAAACGGGGATGAAGGATTATCGAAGGAGCAACTGGGGCGAATCGTACAGGTTCTCCTGGATGAGGAAGTCCGCCCTCCCCTGACCGAGGAGGAGGAAGTCATGGCCGGGGCACTCGTCATCCACAGCCTGTTGGGAGGGCCAGGCTACTACGGAGCCAGATAGTGGGTGCCTGAGCACCTTCTTCTGACGGCCCTCTAAGGACGGCGGGGCCCCAGAAGGTAGTGGAGGAGAAGGCACCGTGTCCGCCAAACGAGCGAACGGGGAAGGCTCAATCTACCGGCGGAAGGATGGGCGCTGGGCGGCCAGCCTGAGCCTGGGCAACGGCCGGCGAGCAACCCTCTATGCCAAGACCCGCCAGGAGGCAGCGGCCAGGCTCACCGCAGCCCTACACAACCAGCAGCTAGGAATCCCGCCCCCCGATAGAAGTCAGACCGTCGGCCAGTACCTAACCAATTGGATCGAGGGCTCGATTCGCCCCAGCGTCCGAGCCCGAACCCATGAGTCATACGCCCTCAACGTTCGGCGCCTAGTTCCTCACCTGGGCCACTATCGCCTTGGCGCCCTTACTCCAGTGGCCATCGAGAACACCTACGGGGCTCTCCTTCAGTCGGGCCTCTCCCGCCGCAGCGTAGAGCAGGCCCATGCGGTGCTCCACCGCGCCCTGAATCAGGCGGTAAAGTGGGGCCTCCTGGGTCGCAACCCGGCGGATGCCGTCAACGTACCGCGACCAGAACGGCGGGAGATGCGAACGCTGGACGAGAAGCAGGTGCAGCGGCTCTTCGAGGCCACGGCCGGTCATCGCCTGCGTGGTCTCTGGGTCTTGCTCGTTACTACCGGCCTGCGCCTGGGCGAGGCATTGGGCCTCTGCTGGGATGACATCGACCAGACAGCCGGGCGGCTGGTTGTGCGACGTTCCTTGCAGCGCCAGCGGGAGGCGGGGCTCGTCTTTGTAGAGCCCAAGAGCGCCAAGAGCCGCCGCACGGTGCATCTGGCCGAGAGCACCGTCGCTGTTCTGCGAGAGCAGAGGCGCCAGCAGCTAGGGGAGCGGCTATCTGCGGGCCCAGCCTGGCAGGATCAGGGCCTCGTCTTCTGTCGGGAGGACGGGCGTCCCCTGGAGCCATCCAGCGTGACGGAGCACCTCCACCGGGCCCTCAAGGCCGCCGACCTGCCGCAGGTCCGTGTCCATGACCTGCGCCACACCGCCGCAACCCTTCTCCTGGCGAGGGGCGTCCATCCGAAGGTAGTGCAGGAGCTTCTGGGCCACAGCACCATAAGCCTTACCCTGGACATCTACTCCCACGTCACGCCGGCCCTCCATGCTGAGGTGGCAGCCCACATGGACGCGCTCTTTGGGGCGCGTTAGGCCCCGGGTTGCTGTCACGGTTGCTGTCAAAACGGCAGTTCTCGCTGTCCAGATGAGCACCGTGCAGGGTTCTATTCCTCGTTGACGCCCGGAATCTGAATCTGAGACGCTGGCGGGAGTGGGAGGGAGTCGAACCCACCCAGGACGGCGCTAACCGCCCCGCAACGGTTTTGAAGACCGCGAGGCCCACCGGGACCCATCCACTCCCGAGGCCCACCGCACCGCCACCGCCCCTAACATTGGAACAGTGGAGCAGCGGAACATGGGAACCCACCTATTCCAATGTTCTAGTGTTCCATTGTTCCAGCCGCGGCAGGGCCGCCGTGGGGCTATTCTACTCCCCGAAGTGCTCTGTGATGTAGTGGTCGGCTTTGATGGCGGCGGTGGCGCCGTCGCCGGCGGCGCTAACCGCTTGCCGGGAGGAGTTCACCCGGATATCGCCGGCGGCGAAGATGCCGGCCACCTCCGTCTCCATCCAGTCGCTGACGTAGATGTGGCCGCCCTCGTCCATGCGCAGAAGTCCCCTCAGGTAGTCGCTGTTCGGGTGAAGGCCGATGAAGATGAAGACGGCGGCCACGGGCAGAGTGGACTCTTCGCCGGTGACAACGTTGCGCAGCCGGAGGCCGGTCACCGCCTCCTCACCCAGGACCTCGGTCACCACCGTGTTCCAGACAAAGTCCATCTTGGGCTCGGCGAAGGCCCTCTCCTGAAGGATCTTGCTGGCCCGCAACTGGTCGCGGCGGTGGATGACGTAGACCTTGGAGGCGTAGCGGCTCACGAAGAGCCCCTCGTCCATGGCAGCGTCGCCGCCGCCGACCACGGCCACATCCTGTTCTTTGAAGAAAGCGGCGTCGCAGGTGGCGCAGTAGGAGACGCCTCGACCCGTCAGGCGTTCCTCGCCGGGGACGTTGAGACGGTTGTAGTCGGCTCCGCCGGCGATGATGATGGCCTTCGCCAGGTATTCGTCCTCTGTGGTCATCAGCAGGTGCCGGCCGTCTTGCGGTCGGATGCCCGTGACCTCGGCGTAGCCCATCTCCATGCCGTACTTCTCGGCCTGCTGCTGCATGGCCTGGGCCAGGTCAAAGCCGTTAACGCCTTCGGGGAATCCTGGGTAGTTCTCGACGGCGGCGGTGAGGGCGATCTGGCCGCCGGTGACGTTCCTCTCGAGGACGATGGTCTTTCGGCGGGCGCGTGCGGCGTACAGCCCCGCCGTCAGGCCAGCCGGTCCCGCGCCGATGATGACGATGTCGTACTGCCGGGCCACCATCTACCCCCAGCGGCAGGCAACAAGCAACAAGGTCCCCTATCCCCCATGTTGCTTGTTCCTCGCCCCTAGGTGAGAGCGGCGTCGAGACGCCGCCGCAGGTCTGACTTGGGGCGGAAGCCGATGATCTGGCCCACCGGCTGGCCTCCCTTGAAGACCAGGAGCGTTGGAATGCTGCGGATGCTGTACCGAGCAGCCGTCACTGGGTTGTCGTCGGTGTTCAGCTTGACGAAGTTGACCTTGCCGTCGTACTCCTTGGCCAATTCCTCGACGATGGGAGCGACCATGCGGCAGGGGCCACACCAGGGGGCCCAGAAGTCCACCAGCACGGGTCGCGAGGCCTTCACCACCTCCTGCTCGAAGGTGGCGTCGGTGACTTCCGCTGGCTTTGCCACGCCTTCCTCCTTTCGGGGTTCCTTTGTGGAAGCGGGACCGCCTTGACAGTGAGGTTCCAACTGTCTAGCATGGTATCATACCCCTACGGGGTATGTCAACGCTGCGCGAGGAGGCTGCCATGGACAAAGTCACCGCCAGCGAGGCCGAAGCGATCCTCACGCGTCTGCGGCGCGTCGAGGGGCAGGTCCGGGGCATCCAGCGCATGCTGGAGGAGGGGCGTGGGTGCGAGGACATCCTCACCCAGCTTACTGCCGCCCGCAGCGCCCTCGACCGAGTGGGCCTGCTGTTGATGGAGTGGCACATCGAGCGCTGCGTCCTCAGCGGGCTGCCTTCTGACGACGCTCGCGTGCAGGCCCTGCGGGAGGCCCTGAAGACCTGGACGCGCTTCGGGCTTCTCCCCGGCGCCGCCGAGGACCTGCCCGACTGAGGGGGGACTACTGCTTTAGGTCGGCCTTCATGGCCTCCAGCATGCCGGAAGCCGATGCCTCCTTCGCCGTACGGATCGCGTTCTTGATGGCCTGGGCATGGCTGCGTCCGTGGCAGATGATGACCACGCCGTTCACCCCCAGGAGGGGCACTCCGCCGTACTCGGCGTAGTCCAGCCGACGGCGCATCGCGCGCAGGGCGTCGATCATGAGCAAGGCTCCCAAACGGTAGCGAAGGCGGCTCCCCACCGTTTCCCGTAACTGGCGGAACACGAACTCCGCCATTCCCTCGCACATCTTCATGGCCACGTTGCCCGTAAAGCCGTCGGAGACCACCACCTCCGCGGCCCCGTTCATGAGATCCTTCGCTTCCACGTTGCCCACGAAGTTGAGGGGTGAGCGCGAGAGGCGATCGTAGGCTTCCCGCGTGAGGGCATTGCCCTTGCCCTCCTCCTCGCCGATGCTGAGCAGTCCCACTCGCGGTCGCTCCACCCCATGGACGCGCTCCACGTAGATGCATCCCATGTGGGCGAACTGGACTAGGTAGGAGGGCTTGCAGTCGGCGTTGGCGCCCACGTCCAGCGCCAGGACTCCGTACTCACCCGCCGGGAAGTAGGCGCTTAGCGCCGGTCTCTCGATGCCGCGTAGGCGTCCCAGGAGCAGGAGCGCCGAGGCCACGACTGCCCCGGTGTTGCCGGCCGAGACGACAGCGCTGGCCTCGCCCTCCTTTAGTAGGCGCAAGGCTTCATTGATGGAGGAGTTGCGCTTCTGGCGCACGGCCTGCGCCGGCGGCTCGTGCATGCCCACCACCTCGCTGGCCGGGACTACACGCAGCGAGGGAGGAGGGCTCCCGGGAGCGTGCCGGGCCAGCTCTGCCCGCACGACATCGGGCGGCCCCACCAGGGCCACCTCGACGTCCGTCTCGCGGACGGCCAGTAGGGCCCCCTTCACCGTCTCGGTGGGAGCGTGGTCGCCTCCCATGGTGTCCAGGGCGATGAGCATGCGGCCTTTCCTGTTGGCAGTCAGCGGGTCCCGCCCCGGCGCCGGGACAGATGTCCCTGGGCAAGTGCGAGGCTTGCCACAACGATCATTCTAGGCGCGTCGGGGTCATAAGGGGAGAGGTCATAGGTGCCATAAAGGTTCCTCATCTGCAGGCCGGCGCGGGAGAGCAGGAGCTCCATCTCGTGCCGGTGAATGCAGCGCAGCTCGAAGGTGACCAGTCGGCGGCGCAGGGAGCCCTCCGGCCCCCACTCCTCGTAGATGTGGGTGACGCGTTGGACCTGGCGAGCCGGGTCTGCCTGGCAGCTACGGAACTTGCTCACCAGCACGTCCCGCGTGGTGTCTCTACGCGTCCAGTCGAGAGTCAGGGGCTGCACGCCGGGCTCCCACTCCTGAGGCTGGAAGGCAGGCAGGTCGATGACCAGGAGCCCGTCGGAGGCCAGGTGACGTCGGGCGCACTCCAGGGCGCGCACCTGGTCCTCCTGACTGTGCAGGTGCATGAAGCCGCCAAGGGCGCAGAAGACCAGGCCAAAGCTCTGCCCGAGGTCGAAACCCGTCATGTCCTCTGTCAGGAGGCGGAGGTTGGCCGTCAAGCGCTGGGGTCGCAGCGCCTCCACCTTGCGCCTCGCCTGGGCGAGCATGGCCTCCGAGCGGTCGATGCCAACCACGTGCAGGCCGGCTCGGAGCAAAGGAATGGCGACGCGACCCGTGCCGACGCCCAGGTCCAGAACCGGCAGGTCGTGGCGGCGGCCCAGGTTCTCGTAGATGCCCACGTCTTCCTCGTAGCCTGCCAGGTCCAGGTCGTAGTAGTCGGCGATGACGTTGAAGGGGTCCTCGGTCATAGCGATAGTCCTGTCGCCGTTGTAGCCATGGGCCAGGGCCACTCCAGCGGACTGATGCCGAGACGCCCTGGGGACAGGTGGTTCTGCCCACCCACCCACCCTGAGGAAAGGTGGAATCTGGGGGACACCCCCAGACCCCCGGCAGAGGGGGCAGACCCCCTCTGCACTCCCCCGGGGCTGTGTCGGGTTGCTCTGTCTGCGTTGAGCCTCTCCAATTGATCCGCTACGTCGATGAGCAAGTCTTCCGGT
>Ga0315289_10000436_pt1 | contig 64955 bp, 70 predicted proteins | sample YL17G11_40_MG_FD_203452 | JGI IMG/M metagenome (GOLD analysis project Ga0315289, IMG submission 203452) | Sediment microbial communities from Yellowstone Lake, YNP, Wyoming, USA - YL17G11_40 | ecosystem: Environmental > Aquatic > Freshwater > Lake > Sediment | place: USA: Wyoming | collected... | reverse complement strand
AAAAGAGACAGCTTCGCGATGAGGGTCAGAAGGACCGGCACGCATCCGTTCACGAGCGCCGATGTAGCGAGGGACGTCGGGGCGGCGGTCGTCTCTGCGAACGTGGACTTGGAAGTCACGGTGGACCTCGACTCGCCGGACCTCGAGCTTTTCGTCGAGGTCAGGAACAACAGAGCGTTCGTCTTCAGCGAGTACGTCCCCGGTCCTGGTGGGTTGCCCATGGGAAGTCAAGGGAAGATACTCGCGATTGTCGACAAGGAGAGGGACGTGGTCGCCGCTTGGCTGATGATGAAGAGGGGCTGCAAGGTCGTTATCGTATCGAGCGCGGATCGTCTGATCGACATACTGGCGAAATGGGACCCGTCGCTGAGGGTGACGTCCCCTGCTCCTCTGGAGCGGCTGACGATCAGTCACGGAGCCCTGGCCGTGGCGTTCGGCTACGGCGTTGAGGACATTGAAGAGATAAAGAAGATAAGTCTCCGAGTTCCTGCGTTCTTCCCGCTCGTCGGGATGAACGAGGAAGAGATCGAGAAGAGGTTTGAAGCGATCAGAGGCTGAGATCACTTGCCTTGCCTGTGGTGAGCGCCGATCGACGGCCTGACCTTCTCCGCGCCCTTGCCCTTGTGCCTCAGGCCGCGTCCCTTCTTGCCTGCCGAGGTCAGTCCGCGGTACGCACGTCCTTTGTGCACCGAATCGCAGATCCAGTTGATCTTCGGGTCGCTCTTTATCACCGGGTGGTGCGGGTCGACCATGATCATCTCGTACCACTCATGCCTTCCGTCCCCTCCGACCCAGTATGAGTTGAGGACCTCAAGGTTCGGGTACTTCTTCGACGCGCGCTCCTCTGCGATCCTCTGGATGCTCTTCTGGGCCGTGATCTTGTTTATTCCTTTCCTCTTGGCCCTTCTGCCCTTTCGGATCTGGGGCTTGTTCATCGAGCCCTTCCTGACCCTTCCTCTTACGATCACGTAGCCCTGCTTGGCCTTGAATCCGAGCTTCCTGGCCCGGTCCAACCTGGTCGGGTGCTCGGCCCTGATGTAGTTCTCCTCTCGGCGCCACTGAATGAGTCGCTCGAACTGGAGCCCCTTCACATAAGACTTGTCCGGCTTGTTCCAGGCCTCTGCGATATAATGATAAATTCCCTTTCCAGAAATCGTCGGTTTCTCTTCGGTATCGTCGGTAATCGTAGGCGTTTCAGCCTTGTCCTTTGCCATTTGTATCACCTGCCGCGTTCGCGGCGTTTACGGATTCACCCTTTCGGGCACATCTCCAACGAGAGATTAGCTCTCGTGACTTGACGCTGCAGATTGCCTGTCTATATTTAAAGTTTGTCGGAAAACACTGCTCGGACGGGAATCACATGAAATCCTCGAGGTTCAGCTTCTTATCTGTCTTCTTTATCACGTCCTTCTCCTTTTCCTTCTTGCTAGGTTTGTCGAAGGACTGGTCGAACAGAGTGAACTGCTGGGAGCCCATCATCAGGCTCTTCTCGTCCCACCCGAATATCTCAGTCGCTCGGGCGATCGTCTGCGCGATCCTCTCGGCGTAGTACCTCCAGTCAGGGGTCGCCGTGAACTGTCTTCCGCTCACAAAAGGCTCCACGACCTGAGGTGTCTTCCTACTGTCGATGACGATCCACGAGACCTTCATCCCTGGCACGAAATCGTATCCCATGTCCGTTAGTTTCTTTGCTGTCTGGACGGTAGCTTGAGAATCAGCATCCTTGTACAGGTTGAACGCCTTGCAGGACCTCGAGATGACCAACTTCTCGGCCGGGACGTTTCCGGCGGCGGTGTCCGCAACGGTCTGCCTCGCAAGCTTGACCGCCTCGTCCGTCCTGCCGGCCAGTATCTGTTCGAAGACCGTCATCAGCGTATCGCTCTGAAGGTCGAAGGAGTCAGTCCTTCTGATCTCGTACCCTCTGATCAGAAGCTCCTGCGTTGGCCAGACGATCCTTCCGACATACCTTTTCTTCTTCCCGTGCGTGAACAGCGGCTCCATGATCTTCTCGAACTCAAGGCTCCTGCCCTCGCTCGAGAACCTTGTGGCCAGGTCCTTCCCGAACTTGATCGTCGATTCGAGCTCAAGGTGAGGTGACTGGACGAAAATGGAATCCGTGTCCGAGTAGATGACGGTGATCGCCTCCTCCTCGAGCTTCGCGATGATCCCTTTGATCGTCTCCCTCGCGAAGGCGGTGATGGAGCTCCCGATCTTCCTGTCAGTGAACCTGTAGAACGACGATGCGAATACGCCATAGAACGCGTTCATCAGGACCTTGACGGCAGCCTGCAGTCCATCGTAGTAGCGCTGCTCCTCAGGGGTCTCCGCCTCCTTCATCCTCCTCTTTATCGAATCCCTGTCCGCTAGAAGCTTCAACAGGATCCGCGGCAGCAGTCCCTCTCTCTGGTCCTTGCTGAGGAACCTTGCCCCGATCGGGCTGACGATCTCTCCCTGGTCGCTCAGGGTAGTGAAGCAGATGTTCTTCGAGATGATCAGCGATGGATACATCGACTTGAAGTCGAGAACGCAGACCCAGTGGTATAGGCCCGGCTCTATGCTGTGGACGTAGCCCCCTTCGATCGCCTCCTCGTCGTTCCATCCTCCCGTCAGTGGCACCCCGACCTTCGGCACTTGCCTGTCCGCCGCTCTGATCAGTATCGAATCGATCAGCTGGGAGGCGCCGCTGTTCAGCACGTCGTCGACGGGCAGCCTCGAGACCGTCGCCAGGTCCATGTCCTTCCTGAGTATGTCCACGCTCTCAAGCACCCTCAGCGACAGCTCGGCATCCTTCTGGCAGTACCTCGTCACCTTGTCCCTGTCCGCGTTCCATTCCTCGTCGATCTTCCTCGGGTCGACGTCGAGCTTCTCCTCGTTGAGAAGGAGCTTGGCGACATGGTTGAGGGTCTCCTGCTTCGGTTTGAGCTGGATCTTAACCGCCCACCATGCGTCAGCGACGAGCCTGCCGGTCAACCTCCAGAATCGGTTCATTATCTGGCGGGGGGCGCTCAGGTCCCTCCCCCACTGCACCGGTTGCATCCCCAGGGACTTCGCCCTTTCCAGAATGACCGGGATGTCGTAGCCGTCGATGTTGTAGCCGGTGATGACGTCCGGGTCCTCTGCCTGTATGGCCTGGGAGAACTTCTCGATTATCTCCTTCTCATCTCCAATGATCGGCTCGGCGTAGCTCAGCTTTCCGTTCTCCCTGATGACGTAGCAGATTGTGTAAATGTGACCGTCCTTGATGCTGTTCTCGACATCGAAAGCAAGTATCTTCAGCTGGGGGTTGAAGGCCGGTATGTCCTCGAACTTCGGCCTGTCGTTCGCCTTGTCCATGCTCACGACGATGTCGGTCGTGTGATCGGTGCCTTCGATCTCCTGACCGAAGACCCGGATGCACGCCCCGATGTCGAAGTCGTAGATGAAGCGGTTGTGGAACGGGATGTCCGCGGCGAGGATCTCGAAGTTCGCCTTGAGCCTGCTCCTGAAGTCCGGGACCATCCACGGGAACTTGATCACGACCTCGGCCGCTTTCCGTGCCTTGCCTTTGTGGAAGAGCTCGATCGGCCTGACCTCGATGACGTTCGGGTCCCTCTTGAGCGCCGACACGACGTCGTCCGTCGGCTCCAGCACATGGAAGTAAGGCTTGAACCCGACGTACCGGACGGTGATGGACCGCCCTTCGACCGTCTTGCCGTACATCTCGATGGCGATCTGATCGTTCTCGACCCTGCGGTACGAGACTGTCAGAAGCCTAACGTCCCACTGTCCCAATTCGATCACTTTCTCGTGACTATGCTCATTATGTCCCCATCCTGGAGGACGTAATCGTGCCCGACGGTCCTATGGGTCCTGGCATTTATGCCCCGGATGAAGTTCTGGCCCAGGTCCGTATGTATCTTGAAGGCCATGTCCCTGGCCGTGCTCCCCCTCTTTACCAGGTACGCATCTGGCAGAACGTTGCCGTCGTGGTCCGTGAGCTTGGTCTCATCCTCCACCGGGTATACGATAATGAGATCAAGAAGCTTGAACGCGGCCTTCTCGAGGCAGGCCTGCACGCCGGTCCCTCCCCCGCAGCGCTTCATGATCTTCGAGAAGTAGCCGAGCGCTTTCTTCTGGTTCTCGTTGAGCTTGGCGGGCTCGTTGATGCTGAAGTCCGAGTCACCGGGCAGGTATCTCACAAGACCCGCTTTCGACGCTCTTTTCAGGCCTAGCTCCGACTCGGAGCAAGTTGGAATCGTGATATATCCTTTAGCGTTCATCATCTTCTTGAGCATCTCATCGCTGGCAATGTCCGCCTTGTTCAATGCGACCATCATCGGCTTGCTGAACCTCCTGACGGAGTCTGCGATCCTGAAGAGATCATCTTCGTTCCAGTTCATCGGGTTGGGGTCCGGAAGCGCAGCTTCCTTCAAGGCAGTGATGACCTGCCCCTCGGAGACGCCGAGGCCCGTAAGTCTCTCGTGGATCTTCTTCTCGATCTTGACCCCATCGAGATGTGCCTGCCTCGCTGTCTTGATGAACCCCTTGTCGAGGATCCCCTTTATCCAGTAGGCTATCTCCTTCTCGAGGAACTCGACGTCCAACATAGGGTCGCGTGTCCCGACAGGGACCTTGTTGCCATCGCTGTCGGTTCCACCGCTGGCGTCCACAACATGAATGAGCGCGTCGGCCTGTCTCAGGTCATCGAGGAACTGGTTCCCCAATCCTTTCCCCTTCCACGCGTCCGGGACAAGGCCGGCGACATCGAGCAATTCCACAGGAACGAGTCTGACCCCGTCCTCGCAAGCGGAGTTCTTCGGGTCGCACTTCGTGTCGAACTCCTTGTGGGGGCACTTCCCCCTTACGAACGCCACGCCCCTGTTGGGCTTGATAGTCGTGAACGGATAATCTGCGATCTCCGCCGTCGCCAATGTGGCAGCGCTGAAGAAGGTGGACTTGCCGACATTTGGTTTCCCGACAATCCCGATCTGCATGTTATCGAGTACATATGCATGCGGAGTTAGAAAATCATTGCCTTCGGCCAATCGGCAGAATGTCCAGAATCTCGACCGTCGATCGTTTTGACTATCCTGGTCGGTGTTCCTTCTCGTTTATGCACGAGCTATTCCATTGTCACCTGGACGTCGCCTAATATTGGCTTCATCTCCCATGTTTCAGTATGCTCTTGAGCTGTCCTACCTTCTCTTTCTAAATGCAAGATAGAGGGCTGCAGTCGTGACCAGTATCGGAGCGACGACAAGAGCAATGATGACGACAACGTTCATAAAGTCGTAATATGCTGCGAATGTTCTCGCACTGCCTGGTCCCTCCCCATAGTCGTTCACCGCCGTCACGTAGTACCAGTACTTGACCGCGGGTTCTTTGTTCACGTCGGTGTCCGTGAAGCTCAAGGAGGAACCGCTCACCGTCGCAAAGTAGACCGCCGGTTCCTCCCAAGAAGGGTCTCCGAGTCGTGTTATGCCCCTGTAGATCTTGTACTCGGTTATTGGACTCCCTCCATCCGTCTTGGGTAGTGACCAGGATATCCGATTCTTATTCCCCTCCTTTAGGACGACGTTCTCGGGGCTGGAAGGCTTGCCTTTGTCAAGTGCATAAAGGCCCCCCTTCAAATTTATGTACCCGCCTGAGAATCCGAAGTATACTGTCCCCGAGGGACCTATCACGGGCGCAGCAGAGGGCCACTGCTCGATGTTATTCGTGAATGACCATCTGCTCGTTCCGTCAGGGTTCACCGCATTCAGTCGAATGTCCGCGTAGAAGTAAATTATACCGTTCGCATCGACCGTCGGCGAGGAGGATAGGAATCCTTTGGTCGGGTATCTCCATCTCATGTGGCCATCAGGATTGATGGCATAAAGATACTGTCTACTCCCCGTCGCGTCGCCAGGATTCTGGTTCTGCGCATCGTAGAGGTCCTCGAACGAGACAGCGTAGATTGTGCCGTCGCTGCCTATCGCCGGAGAAGAGACAACGAAGCCCGCTGTAGGAAACTTCCACTTCAACGTCCCGTCGGGGTTCAGGGCATACAGATTATGATCTCTATCAGGATGATGATAACCAGGATAGACTGGAAACGAGGATGAGAACCAGTCTGCCGGACCGAAATAGATCGTGCCGTCCGGGGCAATGACCGGCGAGGATAGGATCTCAATTTTGCTCTTGAACACATATCGCGTGCTAGTTCCTTCGAATGGCGGGGGGTTCGGCACATCATAAGTGATGCTCGTTATGTCCCCCAACATGTGACGCCATTTGGTCGTGCCGTCGGGGCGTACGGCAAACACGGTGTTCTCTACATTCGTGACGTAGATGGTACCATCGGATCCGATCGCGGGAGATGAGTACACACCTGCCCCGGTGTATAGGCTCCATCTAAGCGTTCCGTCTGAGTTGAGAACAAACAGGCCCCCATTGTTGTCTACAAGATTCCCTGCTGAGCCTACATATATCGCACCATCCTCGCCGATCACGGGGGATGAGAAGATCACGCCGGACGTATTGTACCTCCAGTTCAGTGTGCCGTTGGGAAGCACAGAATATAGACACGCACCAACGAAGGAGTCCTGGGGATCGAGAGCTGAATGGAATTCGAACGTTCCGAAGTACACGACCCCGTCGTTGTCAATGGCAGGGGTAGTGGGTATCCAACCTTGTGCCTCGTACTTCCATCTCAAAGTCCCATTCGGATAGACGGCATATAGGTATTTGGCGTCTCCAAAGTAAAGGGTTCCATCTCCGCCGATCGAAACTGAGGTCGCGCTTCCGTTGGTCGGAAAATCCCATTTGAGGCCGCCCTTGTTTTCGCTCGTGTCGTACGGGCTCAGTCCTGTGTGTCGAGCGTTCCCTCCGATCATCGGCCAGATCGGAGTCGGGGACGATTCCAACCGCTCGGAGCCTGGATTCCTTTCATATGAGGCGTTTACAGAAGGACCTAATATCAATTGAGTTTCGGTCGGTCCTGGATACAAGAGAAATGCGAAGGATGTGGTGATGACTGCGAAAGCGATCAAGGTCGCCAAGATAGATCTCTTCCTCGACTTCCCCGCTTTCGCCAATTCAATCATCTCACACAATCATTGTCCCTAGTCCGAAATATGTCTTTCTGTGATGATTGCTAGAACATTGGCTGAAGCTTCAATAATACGTGTCACTTCTCTCTTTTACGACATTTCTTTCGGGACATGATGTGGATATGCAGTTTCAGGTTTCTTCTCTATGAACGAATGCTCGAGGTCCTCGCACATATGCCTTGCGATCTTTGTCGGCAGACCAATGACGAGATGGGATACCGGGAAGAAATCATTCCCCGTAGGATCGGTCGGGCCAACGAAGGCCACGTCCTCCGGCGCGTTCTCCGCTATTCCGGACGGATAGGTGACCATCGTCGCGCATGACGCTCCCCATGGAACGACGATCGAACCGAACGGCTTCGTGCTGCGGAAGTGGATCAGCCCGCATAGGTTCCTGATCTGCTCTGCGCTCCCATAACATATGATCGCCTTCACCCCTGGATCGCCGAACGGCAGATCCTCGCATCCGGAGATGACGGTGTATTTCCCTATGGAAGTCAGTCTCCCGATCGCCTCGATGCTCCTCTCTGCCACTTCCGGGCTCGCCTTGTAGTATTCCGCAGCACCTTTCCTGAACTCCGGGGAGCCGGTCGAGATGAAGTCCTTGATGTGAGGATTGAGCGGTGCGTAGCCGAGCCACGACTGGCCACCGGGGCACACGCCCTCCAGCATGTTCTCTCCTAGGTAGATCGGAGGCAGGTCCTTCTTCAGGGCCATTTCGAATATCGCATCGGAAAGGCATCTGTTCACCTTGGCGGCATGGACCGATTCACAGGGGACCGCGTCCGTGCCGTAGACGCAGAGAGGTCTCATCTCCAGTCTTCCCGCCTTCGTGAGCTTCTTGCCAATGTCAGCGATCGACAGTTCAGACATCGTTATTCACCGTCAACGCAGTATTAGACGTTTCATGACTAAATCGTTCGCTCCGGCGTCGGCTTTTGTCCTCCTTCGTCGGCGCGCTCGTCATCAGCAAGGTTCTTGCCGCGCATCTCCATTCACCATACGGATCTGCGATGAACGATGCCATTATTCTTTGCGAAGGCAAGCTCGCGACCATCACTGGTAAGACCGCTCGGGGTCTGGTGAGGTATTCCAAGAAGTACGATATGGTCGGCGTCATAGACAGCACGCAGGCGGGAAGGGATGCGGGGGAGGTCGTCGACGGGGTCAGGAGGAACATACCCATCTTCTCCTCGCTGGACGAGGCGATCAAGGCCCTGGGCAAGAAGCCATCCTACCTGATAATCGGGGTCGCGACGATCGGAGGTTTTCTGCCGAAGGAGTTCAGGCCAGTCATCAAGAGAGCGCTATCCGAAGGGATCGACGTGATCGCCGGCCTGCACGAGTTCCTTGGAGAGGACCCTGAGTTCGTCCAAGCGGCAAAGGAAGGTGGATCGGAGATACAGGACATAAGAAGGGAGCCTCCGCTTCACCTGATGCACAAGTACCAGAACCTGGCGAGCAAGATAGACTCCGTCCGGATACCGGTTCTAGGGACCGATAGCGCCATCGGCAAGAGGACGACGGCGGTGGAGCTGGTCGAGTCGTTGAACAAGCGTGGGGTGAAGACCGAGTTCGTCGCGACAGGGCAGACCGGTCTTCTTCAAGGTGCTAAGTACGGCGTGCCGCTCGACGCCATCCAGGGCGACTATATGGTCGGCGAGCTCGAGAACGCGATATACGAAGCGTTCATCAACGAGAGGCCGAAGGTCATCGTGATCGAAGGCCAGGGAAGCCTGACCCATCCAGCATACGTCTGCGGCACGAGAGCGATAATATCCGCCTCGAGGCCGAGCGCGATCGTTCTGCAGCATGCGCCCGGAAGGAAGTACCGCAATTACGACGTCTCGCTGAAGATACCGCTACCAGACCTGCGGAAGGAGATGGCGCTGATGGAAGCATATTCCGGCGCTCCGATAATCGCGCTAGGGATAAACCACGAAGGCCTGGACCCCGAAAAGATCGATGACGTCTGCGAACGGCACGAGGCGATGTATGGCATTCCCGCGGTCGACATATTCAAGGAAGGGGCGGACAGGTTGGCGAAGGCGGTCATCGACCGCTTCCCTTACCTCGTTGACTGACCGATGATATCGAGTCCGAGAGCTCCCCGATCTGTTCTGGCGATAGCGCCTCGACCCTGAGGTCGACATAAGGGAGCGACGATATCCTATCCTCGACGATCCTTCTCATCTTGAGTATGGTGGAGATCTTCTTCCTTCGGTACTGGAAGAGCACGTCGACCAGCTTGAGGAACAACCTCTCGTCCTTCACCTTGAACGGCGAAGACCGGGGGGAGAGCGCGATGATGGTGGAATCGACCTCCGGCTCCGGCCAGAACCTCGACCTCGGGACCTGCTCCAAGAGCCTGCAGTCGGCCCGGTAGTACGTGTTGACTGTCAACCTTGAATAATCGTCCGTGTCGGGCCTTGCTGCCATCCTCTCCGCGAACTCCTTCTGGATCATGATGACCGCCCTCTCGAAAGGGTATTCGAGAAGCTTGAATAGCAACGGGGAGGAGATGCTGTACGGTATGTTCGAGACCATCTTGTCGAACTTGGGGAAATCCACTTCCAGGGCGTCTCCTTCGATCAGCTCGAACGAATCGTCGTACTTCTCCCTGAGGAACCTGCACAGCCCCAGGTCGTTCTCGATCCCCACGACCCTTTTCGCCTTCGGGATCAGCCTCTCCGTGAGCATCCCGAGCCCGGGGCCGATCTCGAGCACGATGTCCGAAGGTCCGATCTCAGCAAAACCTACCTCTCGTTCCGCGACCCTCTCGTCGATGAGGAAGTTCTGCCCCTTCTGCTTCCTAGGTCTTACAGAATACTCGTCAAGGATCGCTTTTATCTCCGACGGCTTCATTCCGAGGCAATCATCTAGCTACGAATAGATGATACTTCTGGCCTGGGTCGGAGAGCTCGATCTCTATCCTCTTCGCGATCAGCTTCTCCGGGTGCTTGACCGTGGTGACCCTCTTCGCCATGTCCTCGAAGCTCGCGAACTTGCCCTTCTTCTTCTCCTCGATGATCGACCACATCGTCTTCTTGCCGAGGCCCGGCAAAAGCTCGAGCATGTGGAACCTCGTCGTGATAGCTTGAGCTTCGTTATAGAACTGCACGAAACGTACCTCTTGGATCTTGACGACGTCCACGATCACGAACGGTAGCTCCTTCTGCGCCGATGTCGTCAGCTCCTCGAAGCTGACCCTCCTCTTCACGTGGAGGATCTCAGCCCTTCTCTCCGCATCCTTCCCGATGTAGACCCGCTGCCCTATGGTCATTTGGGCATTGGGCTTCGGAACGAGCTCAAAGAGCTTGAACTCGCTCTCTCCCAGGGCGTAGGCCAGAGGCTCTCTCCTGAAGGTCCTCTCGCCAGGAAGTCCCTGCGGTAAGTAGTCAAGAAGGTGCGCAAAATCTTCCAAGGTATCACGCCCTAGTGGTACTTCTCCACGGTCTTGAGTATCTGTTCGATGTGCTTCTTTTCCAAAATGGATCGTTCCTTGGCGAAGAGAATGCGAACGTCATCGGTGTTGATAGGTAAGATGTCCACTATCTTTGTTGCGATGAAATCCGAGATGAACCCGAGGTCCTTGAGCTCCTTGCGGAGCTTCTTTGCATCTTCCGGGGAGAGCTTCTTCATCCTGTTGGCGTGGTCCTTCGCGAGCTTCTGCTCGTTCGTTGGCTCCCGCCCCTTGCTCTCCTCCTCCAGCATGCGCTCGACCTCGCTGAGAGTGACGAAACGATCATCGGGCATGTAAAACACCGCCTAATTTGCCCTTCTCAAGTGCTGGGGGATGGCTACGACAGTCTTTATCTTGTCTCCGTCCCGGACTTCCAGCACGAAGGCCCTTCCCCTGCTCTCCACGACCGTGCCGGTCTTACCATGGAACCGAATGTCCGGTGCACCGTGATGCACACTAGGGTCGATGACGATGTTGACCTTCTCACCAGCTTCGAAGTGTTGAAACTCACGAGTGATCGGTGATAGCCCCCGCTCCCTGGGGCGTTTCTTCATTATGCTCCTCGATTTGTTCCTGCTGCCATGCGACGCCTTTACCATGTTCATTCCTCGCTAGTGCCATCGTTCACTTCGATCACGTCAAGGGACCTTACCTCGCACGGTGCCCCGAGAGCTTCGGACAGGTTCGGTCTCGTCCGTCCGTTGTCACCGTGGACGAACTCCTTTACGTAGGTCCCTGCCTCGGTCCTTAGGACGAGAGTGAAGGAGCCCTCACCGATTTCTTCCAGATGAAGATCGACGATCTCCCGCTCCCTCGCCAAGTCAGCTCTTCTGTGGGACACCCTAACGGGGGTCTGCTGCGTGATACGAGTGCGTTTGAATGATTGAAGTACCTCATTAAGCTTTGCCTCATCAACTTTGCCATGGACGGTGACAACGACCCTGTACGTCTTGTTCGGACTGGCGGCCTTTGTCTTCCTCACTTCCTCCCTGGACGAGGGTCGAAGTCCGATGACCTCGATCCGGTCCTTTCCGCTCTCGTTGATGAGGTTCTCGAGCGATCCGAGGTCCAGGTTGCGCTTCTTCGGCTCTCGTATCTCGATGACGAAGGGTCTGCCGTTCCCGAGCATCCTGGCGTCGATGTCCTCCCTCCCCATCCCATGGAAGAAGTGGTCGGTGCCCTCCGCCACCGCTTGGATGGGGTCGCCGACGATCTCCTGCACGCTGGTCTGGTACATCTTGCCGGTGAAGCTGCATCGTTCGCAACCCTTCCCCATGCACATCCTGCAAGGCCATCTGGTCTGCGGTATGTCCCTTACGAGCTTCCTGTAGCGACCGTAGATGAATAGCGGTGACACATCGAGGTCCACCTGAGCGAAGCGCGTGTCGACCAATGCCACGACGTCTGGGGTGTCGAACTCGACCGGCTTCTCCGTCTTCGCCTCGACGATCTTCCCGATCTCCCGGTTCAGCTCCGCCTTGATGGGTTCGGCGGTATCCTGACCCACCTCGCTCCAGAGCCTCTCCTCCTTCTCCTGGATCTCCGGGTCCACTCTGGTCCCTATCAAGAAGTTGTTGTGCTCGATCTTAGAAAGCGACTTGATGACCGCATCGGCGAACCTTGGGACGGAGTCGAAGATGTCCCCGCAGAGCCAACATCTCTCGTGCGGAGGAAGGGCCTCGCCTCTCGATTCCCGCTCCCGCTCCACATCGGCGCGCGCGGAGCGTCCCCTCTCGTCGTTCGTGAGGCCCGTTCCGACCATGGCGAACACTCTGCCCAGGCAATGGTCACATAGGTCCCATTTCAGAGCGAGGTCCGCCCTCGATACGTTGTCGGTCATCCGGTGGACTAATTGCGTGCCCTCTTTAAAGATTGTCCGGGATTACGGGAGGGGATGCCTTCGGGTAGTTCCTCTCGCAGAACTTCCTGAACGGGGCGATGTCGTCCCTTAGAACTGAATCGTACCACATCTCTATCCCTTTTCTGTGGCTGCTCCATATCTTCGACAATGACGCTTTCTGGAGTGTCGACTCGCTCGCGACGAAGAAGGTCCATCTCTTCCTTCCGCCGACCGTCTCCGGAATAAGGAATCCGCTCCGGACGCGCTCGAAGCCGCTCTTCGAAAAGTATTCGGTCACCATCGCGGAGCCGTGAGGTCTGGTGTCGGCGAGCAGCATCTGGTCGATCTGCCCGAAGTCGCACTTCTTCCTCAGGTCCCACGCCTTGTTGCCATGATAGGTGGCGATGCTCCATTGGTTCGGGAGCATCTTCATCTCGGCACCGGTGTTGATGGTGAAGCGGACCATCGAGTTGAGATAGATGAGCACCAGACCCTTGGTGATCTCCGACCGGTCGTTCTTGCGCTTACGCTGCTTGACCTCGAGCTTCTTCAGCTCCGCGTCGAGGTCGTCGATCCACTCCATGGCTACAGGAATGCGTTCACCGATATCTAACCTACGCGAACCCCATCTCTCCCATTCTGAGCGTAGGCCTGGATCTCTCCAGGAATCGGTACACCGTTTTGTGCTCGCTTCCCCTGAGCAGCATGTCGATCGCGGTCCTGGCGATAGGTAGCTGGAGGTCGTTGGCGACTATCGACACCGTGTTGCCGTAGATCGATATCGACGCGCCGGTCAGCTCCTCGATGATCATTCTTGTCTTTCCATTGGAGCCGATGATCCTCGCCCTCATCCTCGAGATGTTGTTCATCTTCTTGCCGACGTAGTCCCTGATGTCTATGGTCTCGAGGTACTCGTCGTCGTCAAGGAGCCTGAACGCCCTGTGCGGCGAGAAGCCCCTGCCGATGGCCTTGATGATGTCCACGACCTTCAGTGGCATCACAGGGTCGTCGGACTTCGACTCGTCGAGCGTCACCTCGCCCTCGGAGTCGATGTGGAGGACGATCTTCGTCCGCTCCTCCATGAACCTCTTCGTCTCGCCCTCCCTGCCGATGAGGGCCCCCACCCTGTCCTTCGGTATCCTGATGATTCTCATTTCGCCCCTCCCGTGACCATCTGGAACAGCTTTTCGGGGTCGATGACCTCGACCCCGATCGAACTGAAGTACCTGTTGAGATTAACGATGTCCCTCCTCAAGAACTCTGAGGCGTTGGGGTGGTCGGTCATCATCGACTGCCCGCAGTCGATAATGATCGGTTTGTCGTCTTGGATGAGGACGTTGTACTCGCTCAGGTCCCCGTGCACCAGCTCGGCCTTCTTGTACGCCAGCTTGACGTACTTGACGAGCGTCTTGTAGGTCTTCTCCGGGTTCTTCAACGTGACGTTCCTCATCATCGGGGCTGGCGTCACCTCCGTGCCGATGTACTCCATGGCGAGGAGGTTCCGGTAGTATCTGATCGGTGATGGGACTCGCACGCCCGCCTTCTCGAGCCTCTGGAGGTTGCGGAACTCCTTTGTCGCCCAGGCGAAGATGATCTTCCTGTGACTTCCTACGAGACCCTCGAAGCGGGGGTCGCCCTCGATGTATCTCGTTATCCGTTTGAAAGTGGAATTCGATATCCGGTATATCTTCAAAGCCAGAAGGGTCTTTTCAGGAGAGGTGCACAGGAACACGTTCCCTTCCTTGCCGGTCGAGATCGGCAGCTCGACCGTCTCGATTATCTTGTCCTTCATGAGCTTGTAGATCGACAAGAATGTCTCCTTGTCGAAAACCTCGTCCATTACCTGGCGGTCGTCCGTGCTCTTGTCCTTGACTCGAAGGGCCTCGATCTTCCGTTCGTGGATGGAATACGACTCTCTTCGGGCCATGTGCAGCCCCTCTATCTCAGAACACGTCCAGGTTCTTCGGGATCATCTTCCTTCTGCTGAGGTAGCTGGCCTGGGTCTTCGTGTATCGGTATAGGATATCACCCTTGTCGTCCTGGAACTCCCAAGGTTTGATGATGACCAGGTCCCCCTCCCTTATCCACATGCGCTTCCGGATCTTCCCTGGGATGCGGCCCATTCTCGATTTTCCGTCGGCGCACATGATCTTGATGCGTGAGGCGCCGAGCAGCTGGTCAGCTACTCCGAACATCTCCCCTTCCTTGCGATTCGGGAAAGGGCATCTGAGTATCTCCTCGTTCTGCTCTTCCTCATTATACGGAGCCAAATGAATCCTCCATCGTGATGAAGTCGAGATAAGTCAATCGGGTATATAATTGTGTATCGGATGCTGAATCGCAATTTGAATGCGGTCGAGCATTGACGTTTCAAGAGATGTGGCATTCGATCTGAACATGTGGCGTCATCCGGCTAAGATTTAAGTACGCATTCCGGTATCAACGCTTGCTCCAAGCTCCCGTAGTGTAGACCGGTCAATCATGTTGGCCTTTCGAGTCAACGACTCGGGTTCGAATCCCGACGGGAGCACTTCATCTAACGCCAAAAGGCTCGATCCAATAATGATGTGTTCTTTGAATTCATCAGTTGAATTCCTTTGATCATATTGCAATGTGTTAGGTCTTGGTTAAGTTGCGAATCCCCACGGGCCCGCTCTATCTATAGCCAGTGAATCAAATTTCTCTTCATAGGCACCCCGGCACTCAAGAACGATGGTAGGTCGCCTCTCGGAATATTCCGTTTCAGAACTCCTCTCATTGAATTGTCTGACCTTCATTCTCAGTATCTTGAATAGACTAGCAGCGCCTCTTCAACATCGTGGTCTTTGAACCAATAGCCTTTCAATTCCACTCGAAAGACAGCTCCAGTATCTGTCAGCAGATCCCCCACGATTTCCGGGGTAACATTCCATGGATAGAATCCAGGATTCGGCTCTTTCCCTTTGTAGTGCTTCTTAAGGAACTTTGACTTCTCAGGCCTCTTGATTCTTCTAACGCCTATCACGACCTCCAGCCATGTCTCCAGCCCCGTCTTCGAATAGACTTCTTTGAGCTCATCGAAGATGAATTCCTTGTCCGCTGTGGAAAGGGCGGTTCCTGAGTTTGGATGTGAATGGAAACCTCCGACGATTGCAAATCCGACAGCGCTCACAGTGCTATCGAGTCGCTTCCGTGCGGCGAAGTTGCCATAGCCGACTGTGCTTCTTCCCCTTTGCGCGCTCTGGATAGGATATGAGGCCCGCACAGCAAGGCACTCGACCACTTTGCCTTGAATGAACTGTCTGTCAGGATGCCCTATCAGCAGACCCATGGATTCACTGCCATGGATCTCAATCGCTGACATGAGCAAGGAGGAGAATGCGTAGGGCTCGAGAACCACGGGCGTTTTGTTCATGCTTCATACTATTCTACGAACAATCAGATAACCCTTTGTCATCCGGATGGCGCATTCTGCTGCAACAGAGACTCTAATCACCGGTCGTTGGGATTGCGCCATCTATCCAAGAATGCCGATCGCTTCTCCTCTTATCGTTTTTCTGAATCTAGAACTCAACTGCGACAGCTCCGACATGTTCTCCGCGGTGACTCTGACAACTGCGGGAAGCTCCCCCGGGAAGATCCTCGCGAGCTCCTTTGTAAGATAATCATGGACGAACCCTGTCTTCTTCATATTATCCAAGTTCCAGTTCTCAATGAGCTCCATCACGCTCTCCTTCCCGCCTTTGTAGAACGTCTCTGCGATCACCGAGGTGACGATAGTATCTCCGGACATGACCGCGACCTCCGCCTCCCTCACAGCGTACGAGTTACCGTTGAACGAGACTGCCAGTCCGCCTCCATCCCTGACCAACTTGAACGCCTGGACGTCCGTTATGCTGTCCCCCACGTACATCGTGTCCTCCAGGCTCGCCCCCGTCTTTCTGCATATGTCCACTATCGAGGCCGCCTTCTCGTCCCCACCGACTGGATTCACTTCAAGGATCAGCTGATATGAAGGCAGATCGGTCATCTCCTGCCAGAAGATCTCATCCAACCTCCGTATCGTCCCCTGATCCCTCGGATCGAGATCATCGATCTCCTTCGCCTCCCCGGGGATGTCGATCATCGGCATCTGAGCGATCTCCTGCGCGTAATTCTTCAGCGTATGTCGCTCCCAATCGTCCATCTCCTTCTCGTCCAAATTGACCTTCGTGCAGTACACGCTCTCGAACGGGAAGCCGATCGCCTCGCACACCGCGCTCACGTAATGTTCGTAGCTCGTGCTCACGATGAACGACTGCATGAACTCGTGCACGAACCGCATCGTTCTCTCCGCTCCCGGAACGAGGAGTATGTTCGCCTTCGAGAGCTCGATCATCTTCCGGTTCGTCGCCCCGTAGGCCTTCAGGAAAGGAAGTATCAGCCTGAGGGTGTCCCCGGCCTTGTACCCCCTCTTATGAAGCACGTCCGCCAGGACGTCGTCGTACTTGCTGACCAAGGTGAAGAACTTGTCCCCGTTCTCGATCAGCTGGCACGACAGCTCGAACGCGTTGTCATTCTTCGTTATCGGCCCCTCGCCGTCCGTCACGAACTGCCTTGCTGACTGACCTGCCAATTCCTCAAGGTCCTCGAACTCCATATGATCAACCCTCGAACTCCCTCTTCTTTACAGCCTCATCGACAGACTTGCTAAGGTCGTATGGCTTTCCGAGCAATTTGCCTTCTTCGTACAACTGTCCGTTCTTGATCTCGACCTTCCCGTCCGCAAAGAGCTTGATGGAATTGGCGATCAGCGGCAGCTCCCTGACCTCGCCGTCCTTCCTGATCTGCTTGAACAGCGGCTCTTCCTCCCCTTCCTCCTTCTTGATCTGCTCGAGACCCTTCGTTTTCAACTTCAGCTCCATCCACCCCCAGAGCTTGTTGTATCTCCGCGTCCTGAGCGAGAATCCGCAGTATGTCAGAGGAGGCCCCTCGTCCCAGTCCGGGGTGCACAAGTGCATCATCGCACCCTGCCTCTCCGCTCTCGTCTCTATCAGCTTCCAGATGACCTCCTGCCAGGTCCCCTTCGGACCGCCTGGTAGGGCGGGATGCAGGTTGATCATGTTGAACATCTGGCACGATTCGTTGTCCATCCAAAGCATGTATCCTGCCAAGACCCCGAGATCGAACGGATATGGTCCGATCGCTTCCCTCATCGCTTTACCGTACTCAGTCCTCCACTTCTCCCTATCTTTCCTCTTGAGGTCCGGCATGAACTTCTTCCATGACAGACCGACGAGCGGGATTCCATATCCGCGCACGAGATCGTAGAACATCTCTCTCGATTGAAAATCCGGATGGCTCGGCTCCTCGCCCTCCTCCCAGTTAGAGAACACGAACGATATCGAGATGTCGAAGAACCCCTCCTCCTTCCTCTTCATCACGGTCGTGAGAAGGTTCCTCGCGGCCTCGTCCCTTCCCGTCGAGAACCATCCGATCCTCATCATCTCGATCTCAATCCTCCCCGAACTCCATCAGGGCGCTCTCGTCCGGATACCCTTCCCTTCCGTATCTGGATATGCTCCTCGCAGCGAGGCGCGAAGCGAACTCCCCGCAAGTGTCGAGAGGCCAGCTCTTCAGGATGCCAGCAATGAATCCGGCGTCGTATACGTCCCCGGCCCCGGTCTTGTCGACTACCTGCGCCATGCACGCATCTATCGGTATTTCCTCCTTCTCCGTGAAGATCGTCGACCCCTTCTCGCCCATCTTGCACACGACCGTCTCCGGTCCCATGTCGAGAAGCTTCCTGCAACCGGCGATGTGATCTTTTCCCGTCAACAACTCCACTTCCTTGTCGGACACGAACATCAGGTCGGCCCGTTCGATCAAAGCTTTGAGCGGGGCGATCCCCCTCCTCGCGTACAGCTCTCCCGGGTCGAACGAGAGGACCACGTCCTTGTCCAGTGACGCGGCCATCTTCTTCTGCGTGTCCAGCCCCTTGGCCGCGACGAACGATGTCATGTGCACGATCCTCGACTCGTTCGCGTATGCCACGTCGTCATCGTTCACATAGAACCAATCGTTCGAGTTCGAGAGTATCAGGAGAGACCGGTCCTCCTGCGCCACCATCGAGATCGCCAATCCGGTCCCGTCGAAACGCTTCACCCTGCTGGTGTCGACGCTCCCCATCGATCTGAGCATGAACTCCCTGTGCTCGTCGTCTCCAGCCATCCCGAGGTACCCGACCTTGAAGCCCATGTTCCCCAGGGCATACATGCAGTTCGCGGCCGACCCTCCCCCGCTCTTCCCCACGAGCTTCGCCTGCCTCTCGAGCTGCCTGACCACTTCTGAGAACTCGGTCGCGCCGCCGAATATCTCCCCGCCCGGAGCGAACTCCTTCCCCGCTATCTTGAGGCTCTTGACCTGGTAGATCAGGTCCAGGTTCAACGCTCCCACGCCAACCGCGTCCTTCATTGAATCCGTAAACGACCACGTTGACAATTAAGGTTAGCCTAGATCAAAAATCACGACATCGTTCAGACCACGACGTCCGCTTCCTCTTCGAGCAGCTTGAGCTTCTGCGGCTCCAGCGCGTAGGGGCTTATCGACATCACGAGAACGCCGTTCTTCAACGTGACCTCGTCCTTGAGCCCCTGAACGAACTTGAGCATCGTCGGGAAGTCGTTGCTGGTGATCAAGTACTCGATGCCGTCGATGTGTATAATCCCCTTCTCCACCGACGACATGAACTTGTCCAACATCACGGCCAGCTCCTCGAGGTCCTTCGGACTCAGGTTGCCCTCCATCCTCATGTTCGACAGCCAGATTATCTTCGTGTCCCCAAGATCGAACTTCGCTTTGATGTGCGATGGATAGGACCTCGTGATGCAGAACCCCTTGTATCCTTCCTTCAGCGCTTTGACGAGTATCTTAAAGGAACGGTCTGACCACTTTTCTTTGACCAGATAAGTGAATGAGCGCTCGAGCTTGATGTCCTGAGGCAAGATACCATCCCCTGACTTCTCTCTCGACTTCCCGCCGTGCCTGCTCCGTCCTTCCCGCCGAGACTGATAGGGATATTGCACATTTGCTCATTTGAAATCTTCGCATGTCTGCGGCGGGGATCATCACGATGCGATGTCCGTCAGAGATTAGAACAGGTGCTCCTCGACGACCCTCGCACTATCGCCGACGTGACACTCGAGAGTGCGTATCCCTAGACCCTCGATCCTCTTCTTGACCTTCGGTATGTCGTCGAGATGCGAGTTGACGTACACCGTCGCGCCGGTATCGATCGAGAAGTAGCATCTGATGCCTTCCTGCCTCATCGCCCTCACCTCGAGGATGACCTTCACCGTCTCCGGCCGCCAGAGGATCAGTTTGTCGATGCCGGTCATGGTGATCCCGTGCAGCAACAGCGTGTCCATCTCGGCCAGCTCTCCTATGCGATCGAGGTCCCTCGCCGCGATCGCCTTCTCCATGTTCTCCAACGCTCCTCCTACGTACTCCAATCTGGCTTTGAAGAACGGAGATGTCAGCACCTCCCGATGCGCCGTCTCCGTGAACTTCATCGCCGGGACGAGCGCGCAAATGATCCCCATGTCCAGTTCCGACGAGGAGGCCAATCGCCTCGAGTAGCTGTCCTCGTCCTTCGTCCCGGCGTACCACCTGGAATAGCCGCCGGTCACGGCCCTCGAAGCGGACCCGGCGCCCCTCCTCGCGAACCTCGAAATGGATTCCAGTGAGAGATCGAGTCCCAACGCCGTCGAGGCCGCGACGGCCAACGCAGCGAATCCAGACGCGCTCGCTCCCAACCCTATGTTGGACGGGAAGTTGTTGTTTGATACCATTCTCATGCCCGAGTCGTCCATGGCCGCATCTCTAAGAGGATTCACAACGTCCAGTATCCTCTCCATCTCTCTCTTCCCCGCGATCTTTCCATCTATCTCCGCCGTGTCTTTCTTTTGTCCGAACTCGACGGTCGTGTGCGTGAGGAGCGGGGCCGTGCATACGGAGATCGAGTCATGGAACGGTATGCGGAGCTTCTCGTCCATCAACCCGTGGTATTTGATCAGGCCTTGTATCGGGTATGCTATCGCGGATGCTTTCATGGTGACCCTCATATGTCGAACAGGACCGTCACCGACGGTTCCTTGGCGTCGATCTTCAGCATGTGGTACGTGACCGCCTTGATCTCGGTCTTTGGGGAGTGCTTCCTGAGGTCCAGGTGCTCCCCCTTCGCATCGCAGGTCAGTCTGTTCCCGTCCATCAGGACCTTGAATTCGGAGAGCGCCAGTTTCTTAGTGTCGAAGATGTAGAGGAGCTCTGAAAGGAAGTTCACGAAGAGCTCGTCCAAGTCCTCCCCTTTGGCTTTGACCTTCACGCCCTCCTTCGCTTCCACCTTCTTCACGTCGACGATCTGGTCGAACATCGCGTAGGCGGCGTTCTCGAAGCATTCCTCCAGGGTGGAGCCGTGAGCTTTAATGAACGCGTCGGCGGTATGTTCCAGCTGCTCGTACCTCATGCGAGAATGAGATTGATTGATTGCGCATAAAAGCATTGTGGACGCTCTGGTCGTCTTCGGTAGCTCATCACCGGAGATCGAGACCGAGGGAATAGCCAATTGATATATCTTCGACCGCCTTCTCTTTTCACGAGAGCATGGGAAAAGTGTTCGAGTATTCGCTAGGCGAAGACCCTGCAAAGGCGTTTCAGAGCTTCAAGGTGAACGCATCTGAACAGGAGATCACCGTCTGGGGAGATATGAAGGCCGGTTGGTTGTCCGGAGGAGAGTCGGGGTCGGGGTTCTCCATCGAAGGGACGTACAAGGTAGTGGAAGGGAAGATGCTCATTGCGATCAAGAACAAATCGGCCCTATACTCTTGGGACCAGGTCGCGTCGGTATTGAAGAAATTGGTCGAAGGATAATGGGTCGGAGAAGGGCAGACGTCCCCTAGATTGTGAACATGATCGTCGCGAGCGCGGTCCCGCCTGGAGCATAGACCAACTTCACCGTCCACTGGCCCGCCGGCATGACATCGTTCCAGACTATTGCAATATGATCCCCTTGACTTATCTTTCCGTCCTCTGCCAGATCTTTGATCGTCAATGTGACACTGCTGTTGTATACGTATGGCGTCGTGTAGTTCACTGCGAGGTCCCATACTATTGGAGCTCCGGCATCGGTCTCGTCGCCAGGCGGGTCGATGAAGATCCTGCAGTCTTCGAACTTCACCTGGGGCGAGAAGCTGCTGAAGGTGAGTCTTTCAATCCCTTGAGTCTCCTTGGTCGCACCGATGAAGGTACCTATCGGCTGGTGTGCGACCAAACCTCCAAAGGTCATCACGACCACATATAGCACCGCGGACAGGAGGACGGTCATGACGACCATCAGAAGCGTGGTGATGATCGGATCGCCGGCCATCTTGTCCCTTCTGATGTTGAGGCGCTTCCGCAGCCCTTTACTCTTCATTTCAGTTGAGGTTGGGCAATCTCCATTTAAGTAATGTGTGAGGTGATTATCAAAATGGAATCTCAGTGTGGCTCGGGTCGGGATCATGGGACTCGCATGTTCCGCGCATGGCTGGTCTTTCCTTGGATGGGAGCTAAGTGAGATGGCGGGTTCTGGAAATCAACTCTTTGTTGTCACTTCAGTACCAGTACTTGCGCTTCATCCTGAAGCGCTTCCGCGACGATCGACCTTCTCAAACACCTTCGTCCAAGGGGCGACCGACCATCCTCACGTTCCCTTTGTCGTCGTACGAGAAGACCAGATAGCAGAACAACCACCATCTGTTGAACTCGAGCATCTTCAACCTCATCGATCTGGCCCTGCTCTCCGGTACCACGATCACCAACCGCATCCTGTCCCCAAGCACTTTCAGATACTCCGTCCACCGTTCGGGTCTATCGCAGGACAGCTCGGTCTCGACGAATTCCTGGCTCAGGAAATATCCGTCCATCGTCACCGATATCACTCCGCGCCCCTCTGGATCGATGGTATGCCTGATCTTCGCATCTGGGAAGAGGCCGCCCACCTCTTTGCTGATGATCTCGATCCGCTTTCCAATGACGAGCTTCATCAGCTCCTTGTCGCTCACGATTCGACATCGTTGCCGACCCCTTATTAAGAATCCGACCCTTGGCGCCAATCTCCTTTATCGTCGTACTCCTGGATCTGCGGCGTACCAGGCAAGACGCGTTGGTCAAGGGAAAAGATATAACTCGATGAACCACATTTCGGTCAAAACAATTCTTGATGAACCGAAGTGTTCGTCTTGCCTGTTTGGGGAACAGCAATGAATCTGGGACTGGGGATCGATACAGGTGGAACATACACAGACTCGGTCATCATCGACCTTGATGACGGGAAGGTCCTGAGCAAGTCGAAGGCCCTAACGACCAGGAACGACCTGTCGATAGGAATATCGAACTCGATCGACACGCTTGACAAGGAGCTTTTCAAAGGCATCAGGCTGGTATCTGTCTCTTCTACGCTCGCGACCAACTCGGTCGTCGAGGGCAAGGGCTGCCGCGTAGGGCTTATCGTCGTCGGATACGAATTCGATCGGTCGATAAACGTCGAGGAAGTGCTTCAGATAAAGGGAGGGCACGACCTCGCGGGAGAGGCTAAGGAGGAGCTCGATCTAGAGGCCGCCAAGGATTTTGTCAGCATGGTGAAGGACAAGGTCGACGGTTTCGCGATATCCAGCTACCTTAGCGTGAGGAACCCCGAGCACGAGATCGCGCTGAAGCGCATGATGGCCTCGCTCACTTCTCACCCGGTCGTTTGCGGTCATGATCTATCATCCAAGCTAGGTTTCAACGAGAGGACGGTGACGGCGGTCCTGAACGCCAAGCTGATACCGATCATTGCCGACCTCGTGGCATCGGTCAAGGTCGTTCTGAAAGGATGCAATATCGATGCACCTTTGATGATCGTGAAGGGGGACGGCTCCTTGATGAGCGACGCCGTCGCGAAGGAGAGACCGGTGGAGACGATACTCTCCGGTCCTGCCGCAAGTCTTACCGGAGCGAGATACTTGACCGGAGAAGACGATGCGGTCGTCATCGACGTCGGCGGCACGACCACCGACATAGGGATTCTTAGGAAAGGGAAGCCTAGGCTCGACCCGGAAGGCGCCCTTATCGGCGGGTGGAGGACGAGGGTGAGGGCAGCGGACATAGCCACCTCCGGCATTGGGGGAGACAGCAGGGTCGTGATCCACAGCGGCAAGGTCTACCTCTCGCCGCTGAGGGTCGTGCCTCTGTGCATCGCCAACACCATGTACCCGAAGATAATCGATAAGCTGGATAAGGCGAGAGAATATTCGACGAGACCCCAGCCGTCCTATCTTGACGTTTCTAAAGTGAGCCAGGTCACCGAGTTCTTCGTGTTCAGCAGGGATGTGAACGGTTACGAGCTCAGCCCTCTGGAGATGAGGGTGATCGAGCTTGTGAAGCAGGAGCCGCGCTCGATATTTGAGATCGCCGAGATAACTCGTGATCATCCATTCTCGATCAACGTTCGAAGGCTTGAGGAGATCGGGATCATACAGAGGATCGGGCTGACCCCGACCGACATATTGCACGCAGAAGGGTCCTACGTGGAATACGATCCAACACCTTCGAATCTCGGGGTCGAGATCCAGGCGAAGATCCTTGGGGTGAGCCCCTCGAGGCTCTGCAGCATCGTCAAGGAGGCGGTGATCCACAAGATCACCCTCGAGCTCTTGAAGAAGCTCATCTACGAGGAGACCGGCCAGAGCGGATACTGCAGCGTCGCTGCCGATTTCCTCGACAAGTTCGTGAATCTAGAGACCGGGATCGACTACTCCTGCAGGCTCGCGCTTCACAAGAAGATAATCGGGATCGGGGCGCCCGTGGGGACATATCTTCCTTCCGTGGCGAACAAGCTCCAGACCGAACTCATACTCCCAGAGCACATGGAGGTCGGCAACGCGGTCGGGGCGATCACGGGCAGCATAATCGAGAACATCGAGATACTGATAAGGCCGAAGCCTGGAATGGGCGTGATGGAGGACCCTCCGTGCATCCTCCACTCCTCCGACGAGAAGAAAGAGTTCGAGACGCTCGCCGAGGCGGTGGAATATGCGAGGGCGGTCGGAGCGAAGATCGTGATGGCCAGAGCGATCGAGTCAGGAGCTGAAGGCGTCGAAGTCGTGGTGGAGAACAGCGAGCTGAGGGCGAAGTTGGGCAAGGAATGGGGCGACGACGTCCTGCTCGAAGTGAAGGTCTCGGCTACCGCGGTCGGAAAGCCGAGACAGTTCTTCGAAGGAAGAAGGTAGATGATAAACCTCGTCATATGCGGCGGATATAGTCCAGGCGCGAGGGTGTTGCGCGCGGCCGTCAGGGGCGTTGCCAAGTGCAATGAAGTGCAGGTGGTCACTCTCTGCCCCGCGCTGGCAGGACTCGAGAACCGCGTCGAGGAGATAATGTCTATGGACCCAGAGCGCACGGTCGTCGTCGACGGTTGCGAGGCCGGATGTGCCGTGCAAGGACTCCAGATTTTTGGATTCAAGGCAAGATCGTCCCTGATCCTGGACAAGTATCCCGTCGTCTCAGAGAAGTATGTCAAGGAGGCCGAGGACAAGGTCAGGCGGCTCCTCACCGAGGTGAAGGGCACGTGAGGCGGGCCGTGGTCGTCTGCGGGGCGAACGGAGAGCGGGGCGTCATATTGGAGAAGGTCGTCGAGCGCGTCGCCAAGGCGAACCAATCAAAGATCATCCAGTTCACGGCGGGCGGCATCGCGGTCAGTCCTTTGATGCTCACGATGAGCTCCGTGGACCTCGGCAGGGTCGTAACCGTGAACGGCTGTCGCAATAAGTGCGCGGACAAGATGGTTGATAGGGCAGGAGCGAAAGTCGCTTCGTCGTGCGTTCTTGACGATTCGCTTCAGAGGGAAGTGGGTGCGTGCAAGACGACATGCTCCTTCGATTATCCTGGCATAAATGATGATGAGATCAATCGCTTCGCAACAATCATCTCGAGTTCACTAGGATAGGGACCCTCAACGGTTCTTCTTCCATCCCTGTTCTTCGTAATAGTCTGTCATCACCTTGGAAATGTGGTCTTGCAGCGATCTTCCTTGCTGCTCGTTCTTGACCTCTGGTGTTCCCTCGAGGAAGAACTCATGATCGCATTTCGCACATCTGACCTTCGGGCAATTGCTTACCGACTCGGGGCAGCCGCGACATGCGAACGAACGAGCGTACACGAGCGAGAATTCGAATCCGCACTGGGGGCACTTGATCGACTTCCTTATGGACTTCATGGTGTCCTTCGAGAACCCCCGTGACTTCATCGCGTCGTAGTAGCTGTCCAATCACTCACCCTCATTTCTTGATATGATGAGATATGCCCTTCTCCGTTTCATAGTAATCCTGGACTATTTCAAACTCGGCATCGAACTCGCGGCAGACCTTTTCGATCGACGCCATCGAAACGTCCCTCACCACCGGGTCCCAGATCCCGTGGACTATCACATGTAGGATGACGTCCATGTCGTCGATCAGCTCGTCCTCGAGCCCGTCCGTGATCACAACGCCCACGCTCAGATCGACAAGGCTGCCCATGAGCGTTCCAGAGGGGGTCTTCACGAACGACTTCACGTGTCCGATCAAGTCAGCACCTTTGTTCATGCAGTCGGTCGTGACGGTCGTCAGCAGCGTTCGGAGGAAATCCTTCGCTTGCTTCTTTGAGATCATATCGTGGGTGTGCACGTGCATCCTGGTCGCGAACTTACCCAGCTCGTCCGCCGCCCTATGAAGTTCCAGATGCAGCTCCTCATCATCTTCCATTGAATCGGTCCCCTGTGACGCTCTACTCCTTGACCTGTCCGATCCCGTACTGTTGCCTGAGCAGCTCCTTCTCGACCGCCTCGTCGTAGCGCGGAGAGACTCGCTTCTCAATGATGTCCGCTATCTCCTTGACCCCCAGACCGGTTCGGTCCGACGACAGCATGACCTCTGCGCGCGGGTTGATGTTCTGGATGAGCTTCCTTGACTTCTCGATCTGCTCCTGGGTCGCCGCGTCGACCTTGTTTATCACACAGACGTCCGCCTCCCTGATCTGCGTCTCGATGAGCCTCTTGACCGCATCGATGAGCATGTCGATCCTGGTCGCATCTACTAGTGTGATCACCGGAGCGTGCTCAATGACGACGTCCGTCTCCGCCTCGGAGTATTCCGCCGCCCTCTTCAGTCCCCACGGTATCGCAACGCCGGACGGCTCGACGATGACGATGTCTGGCTTGAAAGTGTTATGAAGGATCGCAAGAGTGTTCGCGAATGATCCAGCGATCTGGCAACAGATGCATCCTCCGGATATCTCTTTTGCCTTAAGGCCGTACGATTCGACGAACTTCGCATCGACGTTGATCTCGCCGACATCGTTGACGATGATCGCGATCCTGTGACCCCTTTGGACGAGGTCCTTCGAGACGGTGATGAGCAACGTCGTCTTCCCGCTGCCAAGGAAGCCCGCTATCTGAGCGATCTTCATCCTATCACTTCTGACGGCTAATGGTTATAGGGCTCATGTTAATGTTTCGGTCATTGGCCAGAAAAATGAAATTGAAAAAAAAAGAAAGAATGATGGCGCGTTGCGCCAATCAGTTTCAGCCGCACTCGACCTGACCGTACTTCTTGGTCGTGTCGACGACTTCCTTGATGTTCTCCAGCTTGGTGATGAGAGCGGGCGGTACCTCGCAGCCGCTTGCGATGACATATCTGGAGTGAAGGCCTTTCGCGCAGAGAGCTGTCTTTACCTCCTGGAGGAGGTTCATCGTTGTCAACTGGATCTTCTCCACGCTCGCTCTGACGAACTGTTGTGGGTCGATGTTCCCGCCGACCAGGGTTCCGTCGCAGTATCCCTTGCCGATGACCTCTTTCGGAGACGGCGAGCCAGGTATCAGCGGATAGTACGCCATGCTGTAGATGACTGGCTTCATCCCCTTGATCTGGACGTCGAGATGAGGCAGATCCGCGCAGTTGTGTATGCAGAACGCCATGCCGTTGTCCGCCGTCATCTTGTTAAGCCTGCCAGCGTACTTCTGCTGTCCCTCGAACTCATCATATTCCTTGTCACCGAGGCAAGAGTAGCTGCCCCACAGGTAGTCCCAAGCAAGTCCGGCGCAGCCTGTCGTGGCGAAACCCTTCACCATCTCGGCATCTAATTCCGTGATAGTCTCCAACGCCTTGTGGACCGCACTCCTGTTGTTGTACATGTCCATGAAGACCTTCTCGGCCCCAGCCGACTGCGTCAGCACCAGCAACGGTCCCTCGAGGAAGCCGGCGCACACTATCGTGTTCTTCAGCTGCTCGACGAACAGTCTTGTGCCCTCGACGATGACGCCGCATCTTCCCTTTGTAACGTCAGGGACAACCAGCTTCTCGTAATCCTCGGGTGTCTTGATGACCGGATCGGTGACGAACGGCGTGTTCTGTTCGTCCATCCTCACCTTCGCACCGAGGTCGTGAGCGCAGACCGACAGGTCCATCAGACCGAATGTCCAGTCGTAGTCGAAGTATTTCTGTCCCGCGACGAACCCTGCGGCGAACTTCTTCGGGTCGGATGCCCATTCCGCGTATGTCGTCGGCACGCTCAGCAGCCTTCTGTTGACGCCGCATGCGATAGGGTAGGCCGTCAGGTGGTCGACCGGCTGGTCGGTTATCGAGGCCATGCATCTTTCAAGATGGTTCATTGCCTTGACCATTTAGAACGCCCCCTTCAGCTTCTCCACGGCTTCCTGGGCATTCATCCCAAAGAAGTCCGAGCCGATGTCCTCCGCGAACTCCTGCGAACACGGCGCCCCACCGATGATGGTCTTCACCTTCATTCTCAGTCCCGATTCGACCAGTCCATCGATGACCTGCTTCATCCCGTCCATCGTGGGCGTCATGAGCGTGCTCATCGCAACGACGCTTGCCTCTTTCTCCTTCGTTTTCTGGATGAAGTTGTCAATCGGCACGTCCCTTCCTAGGTCCGTGACGCTGAACCCTCCAGCCGTGAGCATCGTCTTCACAAGGTTCTTCCCGATGTCGTGCACGTCTCCTTCGATGACACCGATGGTCACACCGATCCGCTTCTTCGCTGATTCGACCGGAAGGTGAGGCAGCAGCACGTCAAGAGCGCCGTACATAGCGTCGGCCGCAAGCAACACCTGAGGCAAGTAGATCTCGTGGGCGGCGTACTTGTCACCTACGATGGTCATGCCTTTGATGAGCCCGTGGTCGATGGCGTCCAAGGCCTTGATCCCAGCATGCAACGCTGAGTTGGCGTCCTTGACGGCCAGAGCCTTATTTCCGCTCACCACAGCTTTTTCTAGTCCCCCTAAAATCTCTTCTCTTGTCACAGAATTCCCCCAACGCCATTAATTGGCGAGTTTGATATCGTTAATAGAGCGCGATTCCTCACCATAAATATTAGCCTGGACGATACAACCATCTATTGACGATTGTTAATAAGATTAGATGCTTGACGGACGAGATATCAGGGGCTCCCCATATGCGTCACGAGGATCATTTCACTTCGACGTATCTTCTAGGAATCTTAAGACCGAAATCCCTCTCCAGTCTCTCGAACTTGGCCTCCAACAAGGGAACAAGCTGCAGATCGATGTAGAGCAGGAAGTCCCTCCCCTCGCTCGCTCCGAGCACGGAGTTCTCGAAGGCATTGAATCGATAGTCCGTGCGGATCCCCTTCTCCTCGACGAATCTCTTTGCTTTCGTACCGCATGCCCCGACCGTCCTGCCCTCGTCCTCGTATCCCTGCGTGACCATTGGCACTTCTTTGTGGTCAGGATCGATGCCTATCGTAGCGATCGTCCCGCTACCGATCGTTCTAGTATCGCCGCGAAAGACCTTCTGGACCAGCTCGGCGGTGGTCCTGGGGAACGGCTTCTCTTCCTTCCCTTTCATCCTCACAAGGTATTGGTTCATTTCAAAAAGCATGGGAGGAACGAGCCCGATATCGTGGACCTTGACCCCGTCCTCGAAGAAATCCTCGGGCGCACCGGAGAACGCCAGTCTTCCTTGATGTAGGACCCGTATCTCGTCCCCCCACGAGTATGCGGTCTCGACATCGTGGGTCGACATTATGACGGTCATACCTTTCTGGTTCAGCTCATCTGCCAGCTCCATCAATTCTCTGACCATTCTCGAGTCGAGCCCAGCCGTCGGCTCGTCCATGATCAGGACCTTCGGATCCATGGAAAGCGCGCCTGCCAGCGCCACTCTCTTCCTCTCCCCGAAGGAGAGCTGTTGGGTCGGCCTTTCCCTCATCTCTTCAAGCCCGACCAGCCGCAGCGCGTCCTCGACGCGCCTCTCGACCTCTCCCCTCGGAAGGGAGAGGTTCATCGGTCCGAAAGCGACATCCTCCTCTACCGTCGTCGAGAATATCTGATCGTCCGGATTCTGGAGGACCAGGGCGATCTTCTTTCGCAGCTCCGTGAGGGCCTTTGAAGCGTACGATATCGCTTTTCCATCAAAATGCACCTCGCCGGACCGGGGTCTCAATATTCCGTTGAAATGCAGGAAGAGGGTCGATTTGCCAGACCCGTTCGATCCCAAGATCACCGTCTTCTTTCCCATAGGTATCGTCAATGAGACGTCGTCGAGGGCGACGCATCTGTTCGAGTACTCGAAGGTCAGATTGCGGGTTTCTATTATGGGGTTGGTCAAACGATCACAGTCCTATAGTTGCGTGGTTTGCGATCAGATAATTCAGAGCGTAGAGGGAGCTGAAGACGAACAAGGGAAGCGCGACCCAGGCGGCGTTCAATTTCGCCGGCTGCCTGAAGACAGGGAACTCGCCATTGAAATTTCGGCAGTAGAGAGCGGTCTGAGAACGATCTGCCACGTCCATGGAGCGGATGAACATGCCTACCGCCAGCTTGCCAGTCGTGCGAAGCTTGTTCCTTGTCCCTCGAAATCCGACACGACATTGTGCGGCGGTGTACATCGTCTCCAGCTGCTCCAGCAGAAGGAATGCGTAGCGGTAGACGAGGACCACCAGTTCAGTGAGGTATCTGGGGAAGTGGAGTTGCCGAAGAGCCTGGGCCAGATGGGGAATGGGGGTGGAGGTGGCGAAGAAGAGCATCACCAGCAGGCCCGCGGCAGCTCTTAGCAGGACCATGAGAGCGATCTCCGCTCCTTGCGGATACAAGTTGAGGATGAGACCTCCGACCTCGATATGGATCAAAGGCGCTCCGCTCCCCTGTACTACGAAGGCGATGACCACAGTACTGACCGCAAACACGATCATCGCATCGACGATGACCAGGACGAGCACGCGCGGCAAATGAAAGCGGGTCGAGTAGAACAGCAGCGCGAATCCGATCAACAACACTAACGCGGGGACATAGACCGAGGATGCGACTAAGGAGGCTAACAGCAGCGCGAGGACCAGGGCCAGCTTTCCCAATGGGGGCCAATTGCGTGCGGGGGATGAGAACGTGATGTCGGCGATGTGAGCGTTCCCCGTTCCCTCGGTCCTATTGGGCGGGACCACATCTCGGCCTCCTTCGTTCCTATTCTCTTTGGATCGTCTTGTCTTTCGAAGGAAAAGGAGAAGAAGACCGATCCCGAGGGCGGCCTGGACGAAAAGAAGGAAGTAGACCTGGACTTGGGATGGAGACCAAAGAGAGTCCATCCAGGGCGTGAACCCGCCTGTGATCTGGCTTATTGTCTCCCCCCCGAGGTCATCGGTGCCGGTGAAACCCGAACTCGGGTTGAGGATCACGGCAATCCCGATCATGGATATTATGAACCCGATTCCCAGAGCATACACCGCTCTGTAGTTGGGGGTCTTCTCTATCCTTCGTACCTTGCCGTTTATCGTCTCAGGTCTGGTCCGGGCCAGGAAATCGAAGAAGATGACGATGAGTATGCCCTCAGCGATCGCAAGAGGGATCTGCGTCACTGCGAACACCACGAAGAAGGTGTGGAAGGAGACGAAGACGCTTCCGTCAGATGGATATGCCAGGGCGAGCTGGAATGAGGTCACCACATACGTGAAGAAATCTGCGACGACCGCTGCTGTGAAGACCGACACGGCCATTGATTGATTCGCCTTCTGCATCACCTTGTAGATCGCGTAAGCCATCAGCGGCCCGGCTATGCCCATCGAGAAGACGTTGGCGCCGAGAGTTGTGAGGCCTCCATGTGCGATCAGCAATGCCTGGAATGTCAGCACGATGAACGACAGAACGGAGGTGACGAAGGGTCCATTGAGCACGGTGGAAAGGCCCGTGCCTGTGGGATGCGACGAGGATCCAGTGACCGAAGGGATCTTGAGGGCGCTGAAGATGAAGATGAACGCCCCGGACAAAGCGATCGTCAGCTTCTGGATCGGATTTTCGGCGAAGATCCTCTTTATCTTCATGGCTCCCAGGGCAAGGAACGGGAGAGAGACGAGGAACCAGAACAGGCACCAATACCAAGGCAGGAAGCCTTCCATTATGTGCACTTGCTTTCACACTCTTTGCATGTGCCCGTCATGTGCAGATCCCACCTCGTGACCTCCATGCCGATCCTCTTCGACAGTTCGGAGGTCCTGAGGTCGAGCGGGACTCGGAAGACCCGCTTGCACTTGACGCATTCGAAATGAACGTTTGGAAAGGGATGCTTCGAGTATGTCTTGACGTGTCCACGCGGAATGCTTGCGACGAACCCATCGGCAGCGAGCTTGTTCAGATTCCTGTAGACGGTTCCAAGGCTTATGTTCAGAATCTTCTTTCTCGCTTTCATGTAGATCTCATCGGCCGTGAGATTGACCTCGCTGCTGTAGATAATGTCCATGATCGTTTTCAATTGTCTCGTCCAGCGGGATGCCTTAGAACTCATAATAGTAACTATTATCGACAAGACTATTTGATGATTTCCAAGCGTCATCTGGTATCTCATTCAGCTGATTCCAGATCCTCACAGATTCAGGATCTTTGCGAGCGAGGTTTCTACTTCAGCCCAATCTCCGCATTCTACCACGCTATCGATCGGGGCGTCCATGTCAATTATATAATCATTATCAGGCACCGGAGTAACGAATCTAACGAGGAGGACCCTGTATCCGCCGCTGACGTAGCCCTCCGATTTCGGATTTGAGACGACGGAAGCGCCGTAATCGTTTGGGAAACGGTAGACCTTGTGAAATCTCTTCCCGTCCATGCAGCCGCAGACGCACCTGACGTTCATGTCGACCTTGAATTTCTCGAAATCGACCATGCTCCTATCATCCCTCGTTTCGATTCACAGCTCGTTCCTGCGGAAGGGAGTGCGCCGTTATCAAATTGTCCTTTCGCCAAAATAGAAATCAAGTCCCTAGTACTTGCCGTACTTCTCCGCAGCCTCTCTCAGTCTTCTGATGTTCTCGATCGGGGCCTTGAACGGCATCTCGCATCCAGGTCCTATCATCAGCCCGGGACGATGACCGTAGCGTTCTATGGTCTTCCGGACCTCAGCTTCCACTTCGTCGGCGCTCCCTTTGAACATCAACTTCTGGTGGTCGATGCCGGCTATCGAACAACATATCCCCTTGAGGGATGCGAACGTCTTCTCCAGATCCACCGCGGTTATGTTGAAGTGGATCGCGTTCGGCTTCAACGCGGACTCAAGCTCGATGTATGGCCTCGCCGAACAATTGTGCACGATGGTCATGAGTCCCAGCTTCTTGAAGTGCTCCAGTTCGTCTCTCAAATGTCTTATGTCGAATCGTTCGCAGAGCTCCGGGCTGGTCTGCTCCGCGCCCGCGGTCCCGTTCTCGACGAAGATCGTCCCGACTCCGATCTCGGCCAGCCTGTCCCCGTAGATCTTGGACGATTCCGTTATGACCTTGAGCATCTTGTTCGCAATATTGGGCCGCAACACAGTGTCCATCAATAGGTTCTCATATCCACGCAGCTCGCTGCCGATGACCATGGGAGAATCGATGCAACCGACGACAGGCACCTCCTTCCCGATCTTCTCTTGCAGGATCTTCGCGGCCTTCAGAGGCACCGACCAGAATTCGTCCTCCATCGGGTCCACGACCCTGAGCTTGTCGGCGTCCTCGGGGTTCTGGACCGCATACTTCGACGGTCTGGGATAGTAGTCCTTCTCTGGGAATCTCCACTCTGTTCCAAGCGCATGCGCCTCCACGAGTATGTCGCCCCAGCCGGCCATGACGTTGTCGTATCCGAACAGTCTGCGCGTCTCGAGACAAATCTCCGCGAAGATGTCCGGGTCACGGAAACCTTCGTGTATCGTCTTCCCGATCGATGAAAGCACCCAACGCGCCCCGCCCAGATGCTGGTAGAACACCGGCACTCGATCAGGCATCTCCATTCTGAGCGCGGCCTCGAACCGCTCTTTCGGCGTCATCCGAACTCGTTGCGGTTATGCTAGATAGAATCCATCTACCTTTCGGTGCGATCGATATCGTGGCTTGAATTATCTTCGACGCGTTTTTATACGGACGAGTGATTCTACAACGTAGAATTGGATGGTGCGTTTTTGTGATGGGTCTAGTTGTGTACGACAGCGTGCACGGCAACACGAAGGCCGTTGCTGAGGCGATCGCGGAGCAGATAAGATCGGATGGTCATCAGACCAGAGTCGTGAACTCGAGCAGCGATCCCAGCCGGCCTATGGATGGTGACTTCATGTTCATCGGCTCTCCGACCAGATTCGGGACGATGACCGGTCACACGAAGAAGTTCATCAAGAAACTGGATTTGGCCGTGTGGGGGAACAAGCCGATCTGCGCGTTCGAGTCTTATGGACCAGTGGATGAAGACAAGCTCGCGGAGAGCAAGACGAACGAGAAATTGATCGCATCAGGTGCGGCGAAGAAGATACACGACATGTTGAAGGAAAGGGGGTTCAACGCCCGCTCACCAGTGCTGAGGCTCGCAGTGACTGGTATGAAAGGCCCGCTCGCATCAGGTCAGATCGACGAAGCGAAGAAGTACGTTCACGAATTCGTTCTGTCTCTTGGCAAGTGACGATCTCATCTTTGTCTCCGATGGACGAGTATTAGATTCATGAAGTGCAATTCGGTGATGGGGTGGAGAACATGACTACTGAGCATGAATTGAGAGCATGGATCGAGAACGAGATCAAGAGGTTCGTTCGGGAGGATACTGGCAATCGCTTCGAACGCCTGGACAATTCCCCTATGTTCCTGGAACCTCTTGTCGGATTCGCCGCTGGGGACGATCCGATCTTCAAGGAATTGAAGAAGATCATCGGCCAGTTCCACCTTACGCCGCTTGAAGTGATGGCGGACATCGCAAGATCGAGAGGAATTCCAGTGCCCGCCGAGAATTCGATCGGCGTCGTCTGCTATGTGCTCCCGATATCGTCTCCGACCAAGAAGGAGAACGCAGGCATGAAGGACGGCCCCTCGGAGCGCTGGGCTAACGTCAGGTTATTCGGGGAGAGCTTCAACCGGAGCGTCCAAAGACACATAATCTCGTTGCTTCAGGACAAAGGATTCGTCGCCGGATCTCCCGATACACAGAAGGGGCTGTACCAGCTGGTCACAGATGAGAAGGTGGGATACACCTCGAACTGGTCCTTGCGTCATATCGCGTTCGCTGCCGGCCTTGGGAGTTTCGGTCTGTGCGACGGACTCATCACGAAAGAGGGCAAGGCCCATAGGATCGGCAGCTTCGTCGTCGATCGGAGGTTCCGATCACCGAAGAGGACCGGAGACCTCCATGAGAACTGTCTTTTCTTCCATGGAAAGGCTTGCAGGGAATGCATGAAGAGATGTCCGGTCGGCGCGATAAGCGAGAAGGGTCATGACAAAAGCAAATGCAAGGAGTTCGTTTTCGGCCAGCAGTCTAAGGTCCTCGAGAAATACGGCATCGATATCTACGCATGCGGACTGTGCCAGACCGGAGTGCCCTGCGAGAGCGGCATTCCCCGGAAAGTCAAGAAGTGAGGACCGGATCACGCATCTACTATCAAAGAACGTTCCGACGACGCGTTGTCCTTTCGAGAGAACACCAGCAGCGTCATTCCTATCGAAAGCGCTGCTAGACCTGCCCAGAGACTCGTTCCACGGAAAACGCAGACACCAATCTGCATTTCGAAGTCCTGGGACAATACTGTTATATTTGACCATTGCATTTCCTGAAGAACACATGCGCCTACTCATCATCGGATGCGGCTCGATAGGTACAACACTGGCAAAGGCTGTAGACGAGATTCCTGAGATTGAGAGGATCTACATAACTGACAAAAGCAAGGTCTGCGCCATACACCTCGTCGAGAAGCTTCATAAAGTGAAGTATGTCGACAACAGCGACGAGGAGCTTCTGGGGATAATCCCGGACATCGACCTTGTCGTGGAGGCAGCAAGCCAAGAGGCCGCCAAACACTTCATTCCATTCTTCTTGGAGCACGGAGTGGACGTGATGATGATGAGCGTCGGAGCGTTCGCAGAAGATGCCTTCAGGGAAAGGTGCTTCGCGTTGGCGAAGACCAAGGGAGCGCGTATCTATGCGCCCTCTGGCGCCGTTACCGGCACGGACGGCCTGCGGGCCGCTTCGATCGGTACCATTGACGAGGTGCAGCTGATCAGCACCAAGAGCCCCAAGAACTTCAGCAACATGGAGTATCTGAAGAGCAAGGGGATCGATATCAACAATCTGAAAGAACCGACCGTCGTATTCGAAGGAACGGCGAGAGAGGCCGCCACCCTCTTCCCGCGGAACATGAACGTCTCCGCGACGCTCAGCCTCCTGGGTGTCGGTTTCGACAAGACGAAGGTCAAGATCATCTTCGATCCCAACACGGACAAGAACACTCACAAGGTCATCGTGAGAGGGCCTTTCGGCGAATTCGTCGCGGAGACAAAGAACGTGCCGTTCCCGAAGAACACTTCGACGAGCTATCTCGCGGCGCTGTCCGCTCTCGCGACTATCAAAAGACTGATCGGTAACGTTTGGATCGGCGTCTGATATCTTTTCACTGTCCTGGACCGAGACCGCCCTGGACCGGTTGGGAAGTTATAAATCGCATGTAATGGTTCTCCAGCAGCGTGGATGTCTCGAAGAAGAGAATTCCGCGCATCTACTCTGGTCTCACTGGTCAGATCGATGCGATACTTCTGATGAACGGCGAGGAACCACACAAGGACCTCTCGTTCTTCTACGCGACTGGATATGATTCCGGCCTCTTTGAGGGATGCATTGCGATCCTCTGGCCGGACGGAGGAGTCGAGGTCCTCTCCTCGGCCTTGGAGGAGACCAGCGCGAGAGCACGCGACGTGCCGGTGAAGGTATATTCCAAGAAATCCCAGAGAGACCTGATGCTGAAAGAGTCCCTCAGAGGAATGAAATCCATTGGCATAAACGGCGCCGCGCTGACCGTCCGGAACCTTGAGGAGATCAAGAGGTCCATGCCCGGGATCAAGACCATCGACGTTTCATCGGCGATCGAGAAGGCCAGGCTGGTCAAGGACGAGGGGGAGGTCGAGCGGATGAGGGAAGCATGCAGGATCGCATCCAGGGTCGCTGACGAGATCCCCGACTTCCTGGAGGTCGGGATGAAAGAGTACGAGGCGGCCGCCGAGATAGCCTACATGATGCAAAGGAAAGGGGCGAGCTCGATCTCGTTCGAGACCATCTCGTGCTTCGGGAAGAACTCGGCCGAACCGCACCATATGCCAGATGACTCGATCCTGACGAAAGGAAACTTCGCCCTGTTCGATTTCGGCGCGAAGTTCCGTCTCTACTGCTCCGATATCACTCGAACGTTCATCGCCGGAAAGGCGACCAAGCAACAGGTGGAGATGTATCACACCGTGCTGGAGATGCAAAGGGTAGGTCTGGAGAACATACGGGCCGGCGTCAACGGAATGGAAGTGGACGCGGCCGCAAGGGCCGTGATCGCAAGGTCGGGGACCAAGGGCACGATGCCACATTCTCTAGGTCACGGTCTAGGATTGTCAGTGCACGATGGAGGAAGGATGGCACCAGAGGTGGACCTCAAGCTCGAGGAGAACATGATACTCACGGTCGAGCCAGGGTTGTACATCCCCGGATATGGTGGGATCAGGATCGAGGATGTCGTGCGCGTCAAGGCGAACGGCTGCGATGTCCTGACCACCGCATCGAAAGAACTGACGGTGATCTGAATGGAAGACTTGCTTCGGACCGCGGTAGAGCGAATGCAGTCGGCGGGCGCTGAGTTCTGCGACGCGAAGTACCAGCTACGGAAGAGCACATCGATCAGGATCGTGGACGGCTCCGTCAGGACCCTGACCGAGCAGAGCCTCGGAGGAGCATGCTTCCGAGCAAGGGTCGGAGGGTCCTGGGGATACGCGACGACGGTCCAGTTGGACAAGAAGACGCTTCTCGAGTCCTGCCTGCAGGCGGCCAAGAACGCCAGGCTAGGAGGGGCGTTAGGGGCCAGGATCCCCGACTCACCTTCGAGGAACAGACAGGTCAGGGCGGACGTCCGCGTTCATCCTGACGATGTCCCGATCGAGGAGAAGCTGGGATACGTTGTCGATCTCGACAAGGCCCAGAAGATCGATCCTCGGGTCGCGAATTCGAACTCGGACTACCGGGACGAGGTCAAAACGAACCTCTTGGTCAATTCCTTCGGTTCCTCTTTGAAGTGGGAGGAGGTAAGGACACGATTGATCGCGTTCACAATAGCCTCCGACGGCGGACGTCAGGAGATGTACTTCGAGATCGCCGATGGCACCAAGGGATTCGAACTGATGAAAAAGAACGACGTCACGGCGATGGGGAAGTTGTCCGGGGAAGAGGCGGTGAAGATGTTGGCGGCCAAGAAGCCACCTTCCGGATACATGACCTGCATTAGCGATCCGAAGAACACAGGGACTCTCGCGCACGAGGTCATAGGACATGCGAGCGAGGCCGACGAGATCGTGCAAGAACGGTCTTTCCTCACCGGTGCTGTCGGCAAGAGAGTGGCTAGCGATCTGATCACGATGGTCGATGACGGGACGATCAAAGGCGCGTACGGGACGATACCTTTCGATGATGAGGGGACGCCGAGCTCGAGGACCGTCATAATCGAGAACGGGATCTACAAGGGATATCTTCAGAGCCTGGAGACAGCGGCGGACATGGGAGCGACGCCGACCGGCAACGGCAGGGCACAGGACTTCGGGAGGAGGATCTGGGTTCGCATGACGAACACTTTCTTCGATGCGGGCGACTGGACCCTCGAGGAGATGATCGAAGGCGTGAAATTCGGAGTCCTGGCGGACAAGTCGATAAGCGGAATGGAGGACCCAGTCGGAGGAGGGTTCGAAGCGAAGACGCTCAGAGGGTTCGTCATCGAGAACGGCGAGATCAAGGACATGATAAGGTCGTTCACGACGACGGGAAGCGCCCTTGAGATCCTGAAGACGACCGATGCCGTCGGGGACCATGTCCAGTTGGACGGGGGGATGTGCGGGAAAGGGATCGAGGATTTCGTGTGGGTGTCTGGAGGCGGTCCATACTGCCGGTCCAAGCTCGTCGTGGGAGGCGGTTGAATGGACCTCGATTCAATAATGAGCAGCGCCTACAGGGCCGCGACCAAGGAAGGACCAGATCAAGTGGAGATATATGGCGTCGCGACAAGAACGCTCAGCCTTTACGTCGACGATTCCGCGGTGAAGAACATCGAGGAGAAGATCGATCAGGGGCTGATCGTCAGGATCGCGGATGGGAAGAGGCTCGGCCAATCATCGGCCGCCTGCAGCACGTTGAAGGAGGCGGAGCTGACCGCTCGGGCCGCGGTGAGGACGGCAAGGCTGTCCCCCGTTGACGAAATGTTCAGGCAGTTCCCGGCCGCAGGCGGGAAGGTTCGCGTCAGACCAAGGGTGTGGGACGAGAACGTCGCCCATCTCAGCGGGCAAGAGCTCGTGGACATCGCGAAGCTTATAGTCGACAGCTCGCTGGAAGGCGACAAGATCAAGGTGCCGAGGGGCATGGTCCGGACAGCCAGTCTTGAATCCAAGGTCCGAAACTCCAATGGGGTCGATGTGCGCCATGCTGGCACGATGATATATCTGAATTTCACGACGATGACCAATGGGGCAAAGCCGGGGGAAGGCGTCGAAAGCTTCTACTCTCCACACCTTTCCGGGCTCGATCCGACCGCGATCGGAAAATCATTGAGAGAGAAGGCAATGGCATCATCGAAGACCGTGGCCTTCAAAGGCAAGAGGAAAGGCACGACCATCATAGGGCCAGACAATCTAGCGGACATGTTGATGTCTTCTGCAGGCGAGGCCTTGAGCGCCGAGAACGTTCATAGAAAAAGGAGCAGGTGGATAGGCAAGGTCGGAGAGGAGGTCACGTCTCGGTCGATCACTGTGAAGGACGACCCAAGCGACGGACGGGGGATGCTCTCCGCTAGCTACGATGACGAGGGCGTCGCGGCATCAAAGAAGACGCTGGTGGAGAAAGGCGTTCTGAAGTCCTACATATACGACAGCTACAACGCCAGCCTAGATTCGATAGAACCTTCAGGGAACGGTCTGAGGAGACGTCCGGACGACGTGCAGGGCATCTACCTCGATCCGGTGGGAGTTTCGCCGATGAACATGGTAGTGACGCCTGGCAGAAAGAGCAAGGAGGAATTGATCGCTTCCGTGGATGACGGGGTATTGATCGACCGCGTCGCTCATCCAGAGGTGAACCCTATCACTGGTGCGTTCGGTCTCGAGGTCCGCTGCGGGTTCATCATCAAAGGGGGAGAGATGGTCAAGACGATCGACCGCGCTTTGCTGATAGGGAACATGTTCGATGCGCTGAGGAACGTGCATGACATCGCGAGCGACTCCACTGTTTTCAGGTCGTGCATCGTCCCGACCGTTAGCTTCGATGGGATCGAATTGGTCGGGAGCGGCTGAAGGGTCAGACCCGCTCGACGGTGAGCCTGCTCCTATCTCCTACTTTCTTCAGCCCGATCGCGTCCTCGACGATCCTTCCTACAGGCGTCACATCGCTGTATGCGACAGGTTTGTCGCCGTCGCTGACCGGCGTCGGTCCGAAGAAAAAGCAGAGCGCGCTGCCATCAGGCCAGAACGCGACTTCTCCGACTTCCATCACTTTCTTTCCGCGCTCCAGCGGCATCTTGACCGGTATCTCGAAGTATATCTCATCGCCCCAGCAGTTCGCATATGCCTCGATGGGCAGTGCATGCCAAATAGAGTCAGCGGTCTCGGTATCGTTCAACTCTATGATGAAATCCTGTTTGGGAGTCTTCAAACGCATTCTCGTCAAGATTGTCATCCCCCGATCGATGCCGAGACAATCGCCATACGGATATTTGAGGACTGCAGGGAATATGAGAAGTTGAAAGATGGAAATTGGCCGCCGGCGGCGGCATCAGATGAATTCACTTCGCCGGCTTCTTCATCTCGAACAACGAGCGGATCTCTTTGCCGACGACTTCGATCTGGCTCTCCGACTCCTGCTTCTCGAGCTCCTTCATCTTCTTGAGGCCTTTCTTCCAGTCGGCCATCCATTCCTTGGAGAACTCGCCAGAGAGGATCTTGTCCAGCATCTTGTCCATCGCTTTCCTCGTGTCGTCCGTGATGATGTAGTCCCTCTGGGTCAGTCCACCGAACTCGGCTGTGTTGCTCACGTTCTTCCACATGTGGGCCATGCCACCAGACTGGATCAGATCGACGATAAGCTTCAGTTCGTGAAGACACTCGAAATACGCCAGCTCGGGCTGGTATCCTCTCTTGACGAGCGTCTCGAATCCTGCAAGTATCAGAGCAGTTACGCCCCCACAGAGCACCGCCTGCTCACCGAACAGATCGGACGTCACCTCGTCGTGGAAGTTCGTCTCGATCACTCCGGCGCGAGTGGAACCTATGCCCTTCGCGATCGCGAGCACGATATCCCTGGCGTGTCCAGTGTAGTCCTGTTCGACGGCGAACAGCGCCGGGACCCCGAACCCTTCGAGGTACATCTCCCTCTCCCTCTTGCCCGGGGATTTCGGTGCGACCATTATCACATCGACGTTCTTCGGCGGCTTCACGGTCCCGTAGGTTATCGCGAACCCGTGTGAGAAGTAGAGCGCGGCACCTTCCTTCAGGTTCGGTGCGACCTGCTCCTTGTAAATGCCTTCCTGGACCTCATCCGGCAGAAGGATCATGACGACGTCGGCGCCCTTCACGGCCTTCGGGATCTCTGCGACCGCGACGCCTTCGCCCTTCGCAGCGTCCCAGGACTTCCCTTCTTTTCTCAGCCCGACGACGACGTCCATGCCACTGTCCTTCAGGCATAGGGCCTGGGCCCTTCCTTGGCTACCGTAGCCGAGCACCGCTATCTTCTTTCCCTTCAGAACTCTGAGGTCCGCATCTGCATCGTGATAGATCTTGACCATGTTCTCACCTGCTACTCCGTGTCACTCTGCGACCGTAAGGTCGGTCCCATATAAACAATGTTCGTCGTTCCTCTTGGCCCTGTCCAAGTCCTTGCCATTCGGGCCCATGACGACGCGCTCGGAATCGGTCGAAGGGGACATGTCCCAATAGCAGTGATAGTCCTCCTTGAGATATTCCACCGACTCGACATCCTGAAGATTCTTCAGAGCATGGAGCAATTTGCCGTTAAGCACGGACTTCTTGATCCCGATGATGATCGTGACCTTGTCGTCTTCCTTGCCAAAGAACGCCTTGTCCACATTTACCTTCCTTCGCACGAGCTCCGCGAGAACCCTCGTGAGCACTCCCTGTGCGTCGTTGACGACGACTCGTATCACTTCCATTTGCATCGACCTCTCACCATGTCCGCTCCCTTCATCGGCGGGATCATCGGGAGCACGTCCTCTTCCGGGTCCACTATCACATCGACTATGAATGGTACGTCCGACTTCAGACCGGCCAGCAACGCGGGTCTGAGTTCCGAGGGATTCTCCACCCTCACCCCGTCCGCACCGAACGCCTGTGCGAGCTTGACGAAATCAGGGTTCTTGTTCAGCTCCGTCCCGCTGAATCTCCTGTTCCAGAAGAGCTTCTGCCATTGCCTGACCATTCCCAGCCAGCCGTTGTTCATCAGGCAGACCATGACAGGCAGATCCTCCGAGACCGCTGTCGCGAACTCCTGGAACACCATCTGGATGCTTCCATCTCCGGCTACGTCCACGACCTGTCTGTCAGGGAACGCGACCTTGACTCCAAGCGCAGCAGGGAAACCGAACCCCATCGTTCCGAATCCTCCCGAGGTTATGAACTGCCTCGGGTGCCTGACCTTCAAGAAGTGGGCGGCCCACATCTGGTTCTGCCCGACCTCGGTGGTTATGAACGCGTTGTCGGCCAGCACGGTCATGAGATCGTGTATGACCTTCTGCGGTTTGATCGGGTTGCCCGGGAGATCTATATCGCAATCGCAATTCTTGATATACGATCTGACTCTCTTGGACCACTCGCTCTCGCCCTTTGGCGAAGTGAGCCCCCCGATAATCATCCGGAGGGCCTTTTTCGCATCGCCGACGATCTTAACGAGGGAGTTCGAGGCCTTGCTGACCTCTCCGGAATCGATGTCGACGTGTATGATCCTCGTGTCGTCACCCAGCACATTCTGGTTACCAGCGCTTCGGTCTGAGAATCTAGTGCCGACAGCAAGGACCAGATCGCACTCGGCGAAGGCCGTTCTCGCGCACTCCCGTCCGTGCATGCCTATCACTCCCAGGCAAAGGGGATGGTCCTCGGGCACAGCGCCCTTCCCCATTATGGTGGTCACGATCGGCGCCATGAGCATCTGCGAGATCTTCAGGACCTCCTGCGTGGCGTTTGACCATATCACGCCACCTCCAACGAGTATCAGCGGCCTCTCTGCCTTCCGAAGCATCATCACCGCTTCCTTCAGACCCGAATAGTCTTCGGCCGGCGGGGCGACGTTGAACTCTCTGCGCATCATGTCCTCGGGGACCTCCTGCCTCATTACGTCCACGGGAAGGTCGACGTGCACTGGACCTTTTCTTCCGGTCGTGGCGATCGCAACGCCTCTCGTGATCGCCTCTGGAATATCTTTCGGGTCCAGAACCCTATAGTTGTGTTTGGTTATCGGCATCATGAGGCTGAAGGAGTCGGCCTCCTGGAACGCGTCGTTCCCGATCAAGGGCGTCGCAACCTGACCGGTGAGGACGAGCATCGGGGATGAATCGACGTAAGCTGTCGCGACGCCCGTCATGAGGTTGGTGACGCCCGGCCCGGAGGTGGAAGTGCAGACCCCTATCTTTCCAGTCGACCTAGCGTACCCGTCCGCCATATGGGCGGCGCACTGCTCGTGCCGGACCAGTACATGGCGTATGTTCGAGTCTAAGAGGTCGTCGTACAGGGGTATGGTCGTACCTCCTGGCAACCCGAACATGACATTGACGCCTTGTCTCTCCAGCAATGCAAGTGCAGCTTTGGAGCCTTTCAAAAAATTGCCCTCCTTACCACGACAATGATCGAGGACACCCAGAATCTGGATGCCTCTAACTAATTATGATTACCACTGCGCCTATGATCGAGAAGTCCGAGATATTTTTGCGCGTGGCTGTCATTGGCACGCTTCCCATAAAGAGAACTGTAGTATATAACCCTTGTTAACTTCCAATCATACAGCGCGACATGGACCCTGAAGAGTCGATCTGACTGGAGCGTTCCTCTGACCCGAACATAGATCGGGCACAAGCATTTTAATGCCTCGTCCCACAATCTAGCCTCGCATGGCGATTGTGTTCCACGAGCGGTATCTTGATCACGTGCAGTACGAGGGACATCCAGAATCGCCCGAGCGCCTCGCAGTACCTATCAAAAGGATGCTAGAGTTCGATGTGTGGAGGGACGTGACAAGACCGGAGGCCGCTACCGAGGAGGACCTTCAATTGGCCCATACTCCCCGGCACATAGCTTGGATCAAGAACTCTCCCGAGGGTTTCCTCGATCCGGACACTTATATTCACAAGGAGACGTTCGAGATCGCCTTGCTCGCCGCCGGCGGCACGATCGAAGCGGCAAGGATCGCTTATGATCATCACGAGCCGGCTCTGGCCCTTGTCAGACCCCCCGGTCACCATGCTGGCAGGGACTTCTGCGGCGGCTTCTGTTACTTCAACAACATCGCGATCGCGGCGAGGAAGATGGGGCTGGAACGGACGGTCATAGTGGACATCGACGTCCATCACGGGAACGGCACCGAGGACATCTTCATCGAGGACGACAAGGTCCTTTTCATATCCACGCACCAACGTGGGATTTACCCCGGAACTGGTGCGGCAGAGAACGTGGGAAAGGGCAAGGGGGAAGGCTTCAACATCAACATACCTTTGCGCGGGGGCATCGGGGATGCGACATACATGGTGGTCTTCGACCGGATAGTCGAGCCGGTCCTCCGTCAGTTCGATCCGCAGATGATACTCGTCAGCATCGGGGTCGACGCACATTATGCCGATCCATTGGCCAGCCTGGCTTTGTCGTCAAGGGCATATCTTGAGCTGTGCAGTCGTCTCATCAACGTCGCGCCAGAGAAGAGAATAGCGTTCGTGCTCGAGGGCGGTTACGCATTGGAAGCGACGGCGGAAGTGCTCTCGGCCCTTGCCGGTCATTTCTCCGGCGTAGAGATACCTATGCAGCAGATCTACTCGAAGGACGTTGAAGGATCAGGAAAGGAGGAGCTGGAGACCATCATCGAGATCCAGAAGAAGTACTGGGACCTCTGATCCACGTCTCCTCTTCTCACAGCGACTTTGACATTGAATGTGGCTGACCGTAAGGGAGATATCGTTCGATTCGCATTTCGTAGCGGCGCTAGGAGACTGTATAATGAAGGTCAGGGTCGGCATAAATGGATACGGGACCATCGGAAAGCGGGTTGCGTTCGCCATAGCCAAACAAGATGACATGGAGATCGTCGGGGTCACGAAGACGAAGCCGAGCTACGAAGCGAGGTTGGCGAACAAGGAGGGCATCCCGCTCTACGCTGCGAAGCAGGAGTTCGTCGAGGCGTTCGAGAAGGAAGGCATCAAGATCGCCGGAATACTGGACGATCTTCTCGGGAAGGTCGACATAGTCGTGGACGCGACCCCGGGCAACCTTGGAAAGGAGTATAAGCCGAAGTACGAGAAGGCGGGAGTAAAGGCGATCTTTCAAGGCGGCGAGGACCACGGGATCGCTGGCATATCGTTCAACTCATTCGCGAACTACCACGAGGCGTGGGGGGCGCAGTTCGTTCGGGTGGTGTCATGTAACACCACTGGCTTGATCAGGACTCTTTTCCCGATCGACAACGTGTTCGGAATGGAGAAGGTGTTCGCGGCACTGGTGAGGAGAGGGGCTGACCCAGGTGATAAGAAAGGGGCGCCTCTGAACGCCGTCGAACCCACGCTGAAGCTGCCGACCCACCACGGTCCAGACGTCCAGACGGTCATGCCGTGGCTCAACATCCAGACCATGTCCGTCACGGCTCCGACCACGATGATGCACATCCACTGCATCGTCGCGGACCTGAAGAAGAAGGTGAAGGAGGATGAGATCCTTGCCGTCTGGGACAACACGCCGAGGATCAAGTTCGTCAGCGGCAAGCACGGAATCAAATCCTCCGCTCAGATCATGGAACTAGCGAGGGATCTCAATCGCCCGAGGGGCGATTTCATGGAGATCATCATCTGGCAGGATGGGATCAAGGTCGTCGACAGGACCCTCTACTATTATCAGGCCGTCCATCAAGAGAGCGACGTCATACCGGAGAACATCGACTGCATCAGGTCCATGATGAGGCTGGAGAAGGACCCGTTGAGGTCGATAAGGAAGACCGACAAGACGCTGGGCATCGGAAAGTGACGGGAAGTCGACCTTTGGGATCGACATTCTTCGCGCGGACAAAGGATTATTAGCGGCTAGCGCACCTGATATACGGAATCGATGACAATGAGAGTCGCGATAAACGGCTTCGGTCGCATTGGAAGGTCGTTCCTGCGCGCTGCGATGGAGAGGCCCGCGTTTGGCAAGAATTTCGAGGTCGGGGTAGTGAACGATCTCGCAAACGCTAAAACGTTGGCCTATCTGATGAAATATGACTCCGTTCATGGCGTACTTAGGGACGAAGTGAAGGCCGTGGATGGCGGGATGCAGGTCGGCGAGCACCTCATCAAATTGACGTCCGAGAAGGAGCCCGGAAAGCTGCCGTGGGCGAGAGAGGACATCGACGTCGTCGTCGAGTCGACCGGTTTCTTCACCGATCGCCGCACGAGCAAGCTGCACCTGGATGCTGGTGCTAGAAAGGTTCTCATCTCAGCCCCCGCGACCAATCCAGACATCACCGTCGTCCTGGGCGCGAACCTCGACGCGTACGATAGGAAGAGGCATAACATCATATCGATGGCGTCCTGCACGACGAACAGCGTCGCTCTTCCTGCGAAGGTCCTGAACGACAATTTCAAGATCTCAAGCGGATTGATGACGACCGTCCACGCCTATACTGGAGACCAAAGGCTCGTCGACTTCCCTCACGTCGATCTGAGGAGGGCGAGGGCGGCGGCGCTGTCCATAGTACCGACCACCACGGGAGCGGCGAAAGCCGTGTCGCTAGTGCTTCCGGAGCTGGATGGCAAACTGAACGGTCTGTCGCTCAGGGTGCCTGTCGCCGACGGGTCGATCACGGACCTCACCGCTTGGCTGATGGAGGATGTGGACAGGGACGAGGTGAACTCAGCTCTTAGGGGCGCCTCGCTCGGTCAGATGAAAGGCTATCTCGGCTACTCCGAGGAGCCGATAGTCTCCGTCGACATCATCGGAGACCCCCGTTCTTCGATCGTCGACGCGCCAAGCACAATGGTCTCAAAGGAAAAAGGCAATCTAGTTAAGGTTCTATGTTGGTACGACAACGAATGGGGATACTCGAACAGACTGGTTGACTTTCTCGCTCACATCTGAATCGGTGATAGCATGAAGGAGTTCAACACCCTAGACGATTTCAGTTTCCAGGATAAGACCGTCCTGCTGAGAGTAGACATGAATTGTCCGCTCGCAAAGGATACGCTCGAGATCGAGGACGACAACCGCATACGGCAGATCATGCCGACTCTGAAAGAGCTCATGGACAAAGGAGCGAAGGTCGTTGTTCTTGCCCACCAGGGAAGGCCAGGGGACTGGGACTTCATTCCGTTGGAGGCGCACGCGAAGGTCCTCAGCACTGTCATGGGACAGGAGATCAGATACGTGGATGACATACTCGGGCAGACCGCGATATCCGCGATCAAGTCGCTCCAACCTGGTAAGGCCATAGTCTTGAAGAACGTCAGGGAGCTTCCCTACGAGCAACAGAGCAAGCCGATGGAGGAGCACGCCCAGTCCGAGCTCGTCAAGGTGCTGGCCCCTCTGGCCGATTACTACGTTTGCGATGCGTTCGCTGCCTCGCATAGGGCGCATTGCTCCCTCGTCGGATTCGAGGCCGTATTGCCGTCCGCAGCAGGCAGACTGATGGAAAAGGAGCTGAACGCTCTAAAGAACGTCTTCGAGAGCCCTCCCAAGCCGTCGATCTTCGTTCTGGGCGGTGCAAAGTTCGGGGACTCCGTCAAGGTCGTGGATCGCATCATCAGCAAGAAGATCGCGAGCATGGTGATCCTGGTAGGTCTGACCGGAAATGCCTTCCTGAAGGCCAGAGGCGTCAAGCTTGGGAAACCGAACGAGGACGCGCTGGCGAAGGAGGTGACGCCGGAAGCCCTCGCTGAAGCGAAGAGACTTCTGGAGGAGAAAGGCGACAAGATACTCTTGCCTTACGATGTGGCGATCGAGATGGAAGGGAAGCGGAAGGACATATTGATCGGAGAATTCCCGATGGATCACGCCATACTCGATATAGGGAAGGGCTCGATGTATAGGTTCGCGAAGGTCCTCGCGGGAGCGAAGACGATCTTCATGTCCGGGCCCGCGGGGATGATAGAGAAGAAGCATTTCGCCCTCGGCACAAAGGAGCTCATGGTCGCGATGACGAAGTCAAAGGCTTACACGGTCATCGGCGGAGGACACACGGTCGGTGCGGCTGAAGGCTTCGCACTCGTTGACTCTTTCTCCTACGTGAGCACCGCGGGAGGTGCTCTGGAGACATATCTGTTGGGCAAGCCGCTCCCTGCGCTCGAGGCGCTCAAGGCAGCGTTCAAGCGGGGGAGCTGAGAACCTTCTCGATCCTCTCTAACGCTTCCTCTATCCTTTTGACCGGCTGGGTCAGGGACATCCTCACGAAACCTTCACCATGCTCCCCGAATCCGATGCCGGGTGTCACGACCACCCCTGCGTCCAGGAGCTTCCTCGCGAAGTTCATTGATCCCTCGTTGCAGTTGAACCAGAGATAGAAAGTCCCGAGTGGAGGACTGATACTGAATCCCATTCTCCTTAGTCCCGCGACCATTATGTCCCTCCTTTCTCTGTATATCGCCACGTTCTTCTCCACGGCCGGAGGTCTTCCTCCATCCTTGTACATCCCGAAGGCGAACACCGCGGCCTTCTGTATGAACTTCGGCACGCCTGAATCGACCTGAGACTTCACTTTCTTGAGACCAGAGATCAGATCGGGATCGCCGACCGCATACCCTATCCTGTAGCCAGTCATGTTGAAGGTCTTTGACAGCGAACCGAATTCGATGCAATCCCTGCCATACTCGAGGATGCTCGGCGCCACGTATCCATCGAAGGTCATCTCCGAATATGCGTTGTCATAGCAGACGATCGTCTCGGTGCCCCTGCCCCACTTTACCAACTCCTTGAGATAATCCCTCGTGGCGACAGCCGCCGTTGGGTTGTTGGGGTAGTTGACGAAGACGATCTTGCATCCCGCAGGAATGGATTTGAGGTCCATGAGGAACGACTTCTCTGGGAGGAGTGGTACTCTGACCGGAACGCCTTCTGAGAGCAGCGTGCCTCCCTGCGCGTAGACTGGGTACGCTGGATCTGGAACCAGTACCCTATCTCCGGGATTGACGTACGCTCGACAGAAATCGATGAGGCCCTCCTTGCTCCCCATTGTTATCACGACCTCCTTCTCCGGGTCGAGGCGGACGTTGAATCGTCTCTCGTACCATTCGGCGACCGCCTCTCTCGTTTCCTCCTCACCCGAGCTGGTCGAGTACTGGTTGTTGCCGGGGCTCTTGGCCTGCTTCGTGAGTTCCTCAACTATCTCGCTCGGTGTCGGCAGGTCCGGGTCCCCGATTCCAATGTCGATTATGTCCACGCCCTGAGCCATCTTCGCCCTTACCCTCGCCTCGATGTCGGCGAAGAGGTATGGGGGAATCTTCCTCAACCTGGCAGCAGTCTCCCTCGCCATAGCAATCACCAATTCTCTACCTCCCCTTCGAACACTCTCACAGCTGGCCCCCTCATCTTCACGGACGAGAGGTCTCTCGCGACATTCACCCAGAGGCTTCCGCCCGGGAGACGGACCTCCACATCCTCATCGTAGGATATCGACCCTCTGACCGCCGCAGCGACGGCGGAAGCGCAGGCTCCGGTCCCGCACGCTAATGTCCAGCCCGCGCCCCTTTCGTAGACCGACACGTCCAGTCTACTGTCGACGAGCCTGGCAAACTCCACGTTCGCTCTTTTTGGGAATATTGGATGGGATCCGATCTTCGGACCCAGCTCTTTCATCCTCGCATCGGACATCCTCTGAAAGGTAACGAAGTGCGGATTGCCCATAGAGACAGCCGTGCCTTTCACGCCCGTCTCTCCAACTCTGATGATCTTGTCGACGGATTTCCCGGAGCATCTCATCGGGATGTCCTTGCAGTCCAAGGACGGAGCACCCATATCAACGCTCACCCATCTGACCTGCCCGTCCTCGACAGCGCACTCGATCTTCTTCGGGCCGGCAAGGGTGCTTATCATCATTCTCCTTTTCTTGACGATGGAGAAATCGTGGAGGTGTTTAGCCACACATCTTATGCCGTTGCCGCACATCTCGGCCTCGCTGCCGTCCGCGTTGATTATCTTCATTCCCGCATCGGCGTCCGGTGCGGAATTGATGTACAGAACGCCATCGGCTCCAATCCCGAACCTCCTATCGCAGAGTCTGCGGACGACGTCTGGATCTTTCGACACGTTCGATTCAAAGTCCTCGAAGAGGATGAAGTCGTTCCCAGTGCCATGGTACTTCCAGAACATCAGACCATCAACCTCGAGGGCATCCTCTGATGCCTCAATATGTCATCAAGGGACTCTCTGTCCCTGATTATGCTCGCGTTGCCATCCTTCACGAGGACCTCGGCACATCTCGGCCTTGAGTTGTATTGCGAGCTCATGGTGAAACCGTACGCTCCGGCATCGTAGACCGCCACGATGTCGCCTTCCGTCACTCTCGGCAGCATGCGGTCCCTCGCCAGGAAGTCTCCGGACTCGCATATCGGGCCGACAACGTCGTATGTGATCTCTCCAGGCATTCCGAACTTGTTCGCGATCGCGACATGATGGTAAGAACCGTAGAACGAAGGTCTGATAAGGGTGTTGAATCCAGCGTCCACGCCGACGAATCTTCTATCTGGAGTCTCCTTCACGTCGACCACCTTCGTCAGTAGCACTGTCGTGTCGGCGACGATGTATCGTCCAGGTTCGACCGCCACCGATCTCGCGGAGCATCCGGATCTGATCAGGGACGTGACCTCTCTCGCCATCAGTTCTACGTCCATCTCCTTCTCCTCGGGCCTGTAGGGTATGCCGATGCCTCCTCCGATGTCGAGGAACTCGAGGACAAGTCCGAGCGACGTCTCGAGCTCCCTGGCAATCGATACGAGAACCTCCGTCACTTGCACGAACGGAGCCACATCCTGGACGCCTGCCCCTATGTGAGCATGAAGTCCCACCGGTCTGAGACCGAGCCTGAGGGCCTCGGAATACATCCTCAGCACATCGCCTCTCGGTATCCCGAATTTGGTCCTCTTGCTGCCTGTCACGACATGCTCATGATGTCCAGCGCCCACATCTGGGTTGACCCTTACTGATATCGGGATGTCGGTCCCTATCTTCGACAACCTGATGAGCTGCGAAGGTGAATCGATGTTGATCGTGACGCCCCTGCCCACGAGCGCCTTCATCTCCTCGTCGGAGACGCTGACCCCGGTGAAAAGGATCTTGTTCGGTTCGAATCCCGCCATCAGGCACGATTCGACCTCCCAGATCGACACTGCATCGATGCAGCTCCCCTCGCGCTCCAATATCCTGAGGATCGCGAGGTTCGAATTCGCCTTGCAGGCGTAGTGTATGTTCGCTGGCATGTGACACGAAAATGCCTGTTGGATCCTCTTGAAGTTCTCACGGACCGCGATCTCGTCGGTCACGTACAACGGCGTCCCGAAGCGTTCGGCAAGTTCTTTGGCGGTAACGCCCCCGATTACCATCTGATCGTGCAAAGACTCGAATTGGCGCATTTCAACCACCGATGTATCTATCGTGCAGTCTCTTGATCACTTCCACCGCCTTGTCCGCGGGGACGACGAAGTTCAGTGCGACGTCCGAAGCTCCCTCGGATATCAGCTCGACATTCGCTCCCGCCTGGTCCACGACCTCGAATATCTTCGCTGCAACGCCCCTGACGTCGATCATGTTATCGCCGACGGCGCATATCAAGGAGATCTTGTCCTTTACGATGAGCTTCTCTATCCTGTTCTCCCCAGCCTTCTCTATCCTATGAAGGACCTGCTTTACGTCCGAGCTTGGAACAACGACCGCGAGGGTAGAGAGCGATGTGGAGATGGCGTATGTGTTGACCCCGTTGTCACTGATCGAGCTCAGCAGATTGGAGACGAATTTCGGATAGTAGACGATCTCGGAAGAATAGACCTTCACGATGGAGAGATCGGACTTCATCGCCACGCTCCTCAGGAGGTCCCTTCCCCGCGACCGGAGGTTGTGGATCGTCGTGCCCTTCCCTTCCGGGTTGAACGTGTTCTTGACCAACACCCTGATGCTCTTCTTCCTGGCCGGTTCCATCGATCTTGGGTGCAGGACCTTCGCCCCAAAATACGCAAGCTCCCCCGCCTCGCCGTAGTCCATCTCCCTTATCGTTCTGGCTTCCTTCACGATTCTCGGATCTGCGGTCATGAACCCGTCCACGTCAGTCCATATCTCCAGACAGTCGACGTCCAGCCCGTAGGCCACTACCGATGCGGAATAATCTGACCCACCTCGCCCGAAAGTGAGCGGCTTGCCTTTCGCATCACAACCGTAATATCCAGTGACGACAGGCACCTTCCCGTTCTCTAGCAATGGGACCAGTCTGCTCTTCAGGTTCTTGCTTGTCGCCTCAAGGTCGGCCGTACCGTTACCTGGTGGTCCTGTGGCCACGATCCCAGCCTCCTCAGAGCTCAACGCCACTGCGTCGACACCCTTTCCCCGCAGAAGGAACGCGATAGTCAAAGATGAGAGCCGCTCTCCCCAACTTGCTATGGTGTCATGAAGAACCGGGTCTGGATTCTTGCGATATTCCTCCAGACGCTCCTTCAATGCCTGCATCTTTCCGTCAAGTTGAGATGAATATGAAATGATGTAGTTGTCTGGCAGTCGCCCTCTGACCGCATTCATGTGCCTGTCGCGCAGTGCCATTACGAGATCTGCTGACGTCGCGCCCGCGTCGTTCATCCATTCAATCATCTGATTCGTGACGCCCGACATCGCAGAGACTACCAGCACTCTCTTCGAAGGGTCCATGGATGCGATGTTCGCGGCCCGCTCCATCGCATCTCCTGAGCCAACGCTCGTGCCTCCGAACTTGATGACCTTCAGCACAGACCCAGCACCTCCTCCATTGTGTGTACGCCACCATCCCTCTTCGTGGCGACCCACCTGATCGCGACGACGCATCCCTCAGCGAACGCCTCCCTGGAATGGGCCCGATGGGTCAGCTCTAATCTTTCCTTGTTGCCAGCGAAAATGACGGTATGCTCCCCGATCACATCTCCGGCCCTGATCGAATGTATGCCGATCTCCCTGCCTCTTGCTCCCACTATTCCATGCCGACCGTACACCATCTTGTCTGTGCCAGTTGAGTCAGCTATTATCTCCGCGGCCCTCTTCGCCGTCCCGGACGGCGCGTCCTTCTTCATGCTATGATGCACCTCGATGATCTCGACCTCGTAGGAAGGTAGCGCAGATGCGAGATCGCCGCAGGTCTTCCAGAAGACGTTCACGCCAATCGAGAAGTTGGGCGTCACCACCGCTGAGACATCGTGTTGCCTGACCGTTCTCGAGAACTCTTCCAACGCATCCTTGGATATGCCGGTCGTGCCGACGACCGAATTGATCCTCGATCTGGCGACCTTGGCGAGATTCTTCTCCGCTGCACCTGGAGATGTGACATCGACGTAGACGTCAGCGTTCTCAAGCGCCTTTTCGAGCTGATCGTCTCCCAAGGAGACTATGCCTGGAGCGATGACTCTCCCGACGTTCCCTCCCTTGGAGGAGACGATCCCCCCGGTCAGCTGCATGTCCTTCTGTCTCTGGACCAACTGGCAGACCATGCTGCCCATCTTTCCAGTGGCCCCGCCCACCACGACACGTATCATCGGAGCACCCGTCTGTCGGTTCAAATCACCCCGAGATCGGCCAGAGTGCGTTTGAGTATCTCCAGATTGGCCGGGTCCATTTCACACAATGGCAGTCGGAATGGACCTGCTGGCTTGCCCATGAGCCTCACGGAAGTCTTCACCGGGATCGGGTTCGTCTCGATGAACAGGTTCTTGAATAGCGGAAGAAGACGGAAATGAAGCCTCCGCGCCTGCTCCAGTTCATCGGACAATAGCCGGTCCACCATCGTCTTGACCATCTTTGGGGCAACGTTCGACGCGACGGATATGACGCCCCTCGCTCCCATCGTCATCATCGGGAAGGTCAAAGCATCGTCTCCGGAGAAGACGTTGAACTCCTTCGGCGCTTGTGCGAGGAGGCTCATGATCTGAACGATGTTCCCACTTGCCTCCTTGATCCCGACGATGTTCGGCACCTTGGCCAATTTCAGGACCGTGGAGACCTCGATGTTCGAGCTGGTCCTTCCTGGAACATTGTAGATGATGAGCGGGACATCGATCGATCCGGCCACTTTCTCATAGTGCTCAAATATTCCCCTCTGGGTCGGTTTGTTGTAGTAAGGTGAGATCGAGAGTATGCCGACCGCACCTCGGTCCTGCGCTCCCCTGCTGAGTTTGACCGCCTCGTGCGTTGCATTGCTGCCCGCTCCCGCGATGACCTTTGCCTTCTTCACCTGATCGACCGCTATCTCGATCACCATGAGATGCTCCTCGTGAGTCAGTGTGGCCGACTCGCCTGTCGTTCCGCACGGAACTATCACTTTCACTCCCTGGCCCTCTTGGAAGTCGATGAGCTCCCTAAGTCCCCGCTCATCGATCTTCCCGTCCTTTGTGAACGGGGTTATCAGGGCGGTCGCACATCCCTTGAACATCTATTCTCCTCCAACATGTTCCTTCAATATGAGTCTGGTCTTCGTGGACTGGACGTTGTCGAATCTTCGTATCTTCTCGATGATGTCGTTCAATTGAGGGGAGGAGTTCACATCGATGATGGCAATAATGTCCTCGTCGCCAGTGACCTCGAACACGTCCGATACGCCTTCGTATTTTGAAATTTCACCAGCTACTTCGGCGGTGTTCACGTTCACGTCGATCTTTATCTCGATTATTGCCTTGACATTCTTTCCAGTCGTTTTGATAGTGAACGACTGGATCACGTTGTCGTCGATGAGCTTCCTCACCCTGCTTCTTATTGTTCCCTCCGATACTTTCAGCTGGTTGGCAATATCCACGAATGGTCTCCTGGAGTCCTTCCTCAGGATCTCTATGATCTTTTCGTCCAAATGGTCGATCATTATGTTCCTCCTTTCCTTCATTGATACTCATTTTTCGTATTCTTTCTGAGGACATCGGAAGAATATTATTTAATTCTTCCGAAAAGTAGGGGTATTCTGGGGTATAGTGTAGATTGGAACGATCCTGCGCGGATCACCTTATCCTTCTCACAAATTCGAGCCAACGTCGTTCATCCGCGACCTTGGAATCAAGCGCTCTCGCCTTGATCTCCAGTGCGTCGCCCCTGAGATGCCTTAAGGCGTCGGAGGCCTTCAGGAGCCCTCTCACATGCTCCTCAAGCTCCGTTGCCCTCGATCTGGACATGTCTTCGGTTCTTATGACGTTCTCAAGTCCCTCCGCCCTATTCTGGAGGACGTTAGCGAGGGCAAGAGCCCCTTCGATTTCCTCACTGGTGGGGGTCTCCTCTGCTTTGTATCTGTAAACGACATCGCGGAGCGGGATTCTCTTGCCCTCTATTTCCTCCTGCTCCGGGATCATCCCGCCCACCCAGGATGAGGGGCCGCGCAGGCTGGCCAGGATCTGAGCTCGGTCGTGTTCACTGATCCTGTCTTCTGCACCAGGCTTCCTGCCATCGGAAGCTGCGGATCTCTTGATGTCTCTCATCCGTAAGGGAACGAATGCAGAGGTCCGCCTCCGAGAATCGTTCCTCCCATCGATCTTGCCCTGATCACTCCTCTGAGAGGAACTCCTCCGACCTCATTCAGGCTGCTCTTGTTCACAATGACAACGACAAGCACAGGGGTGCCACCTGCCTCCCTAATATCCTTGATGGCCTCCTCGGCCGTCGATCCAGTTGACAGGACATCGTCGACGATCAGAACCTTCTTTCCCTCGACGGACGCGTAGTTGGAGCTGAACGCTCCTCCCTTCTTTCCCCTTTCGACCGGAGGCTTGTAGACGGCGACCTCGGAGTCAAGGAGCTCGGAGACGATCGTCGCGAACGGGACCCCGTTGATCGATATCCCGAGCACGACGTCGACATCGGAATTGCTCTTGTTCAGTTCCTCTAGCGTAATGTCCGCCAATATCTCGCTCATGAGGCCGATCCGATTCCCATACACTCCAATGCTCCTCCATCCGATCTTGATGTCAGTTGGAGGCAGGGTGCCTTCTATGCCCTTCTCAAGCAGATACTTGACGGTATCAATGGACAGGTGAAGATCATCTGCGATCTCCCTCTCGCTCAGTCCTCTTTCCCTGAATGCGAGGGCCTTCTCAGCAAGCTCCTTTACATCCACCATGGTACCACGAATCAAAATCGAGGTGTCGGGTTATTAACCTTTCCACAAGGTAATCCAGATAATATTCGGGAGAAATCATTCGAGGCACAACGACCTCTCCTGTCCCTCAGCTTCTGTTTGGGATCAAGATGCCTAAGGAGTTCATATTATGATCTGATAGACCCCAGGGACTTCACCAGCCTCCAAAGGGTCTCATTCGTCGGTATCGCGATTCCAAACCTACTGGCCTCATTGACCACGGCACCAGTTATCTCGTCTATCTCTGTCCTCTTGCCCGCTTCGACATCTTGCAGCATGCTTGATCTGTTCAGTCTCGTAGCTGCCACGACGCCCATCACTTTGGAGAACGGGTCACATCTTGGCAATTGAACTCCAGACGCCTTCGCGACCTGGACGGCCTCCTCACAGACTCTCCTAGCCAGTTCCTTTAGCTCGACGTTCTCCTCTATGCATGCGTTCTCACGCCTTACGAGCGCAGTAATCGGATTGATCGATGCATTCACGATCACCTTCATCCAGACCTCTGCCATGATGTCATTCGTCAACTGACATGGGACGTCGGCTCCGCTAAAGGCAAGGCAGACAGACTCCGCGAGATCCTTTCTCCCCGTCGTCGAACCGAAGATCATATCTCCCTTGCCTGCGAAACGGACGCAGCCAGGGCTCAGATATGTGGCCCCGCAGGACGTCACACCACCGACCGTCCTTTGATCGTAGAAGTCAGATAATGTCTTGATGTTATCAAGTCCGTTCTGCAGCGACACCACGATCGTGCCCTTCCCTACCAGTGGCGACATATCAGTGGCTGCCTTTCGGGTGTCGTATGCTTTCACTGTCACGAGGACTATGTCTTGTGGTTCGAGCCCTGTTGCATCTGTTCGTGCAGACGGCCAGACCACTTCATTTACAATCCCCGAGATCTCAAGCCCTTTGAGATTGATGGCGTCGACGTGAGGCCTTCTTCCAATCAGCGTCACATCGTGCTTTGTGGACAGGAGCCCTCCGACAAGGCTGCCGAGGGCGCCCGCTCCGAAGACCGCGATCCTCATTCTTTTCCTTCTCCTGGCCCCAATGCTGACTTCCTTGTGCTATTTGCGAGCCTATGGGCCTCTCGCATAGGGTCGGGCCCTTTCTCCACTAGAAATCTCCGACAGACGTCGACCGCGGAACCCAAGGACACCCTGTGTCCAACTGAAACGTAAAGTGGATGCCTCCCCGGTCCTCTCAGAAAATAACCTCGCTTGCGATCGTCGAGCCTGATCGGCGATTTGTCCAGCCTGTCGTCCTCGACCGTTCCGCTCAGTAGGCTCTTTGCGACACCTATCGTCGGTACGTCAAGGGCAACCCCGATGTGAGAAGCTATTCCGAGGCCCCTTGGATGGAGAACTCCCTGGCCATCGATAAGGAAGATCGTGTCCTTACGATCCTTGATGAGGTCCGCGATCACAGGTATCTCTCTGAAAGCCAGATATGATGGTATATATGGAAAATCCGCTTTGCCCTTCATAGTCATCCGTTCTACGATTCGATTCTTGGTCCAGTCGTAGACGACCATGGCCGCGAACGCATCATCATCGGCATAGGAAACGTCCACTCCGGCCACGTACCTCAGTTCTCCGAAACGATCATCCTCGATGACCTTTCTCCTCAAGACCTCCTGCTCCTCCCTGAGCTCCTTGAGCATCGGTTCGATCTTGAAATCGGCGAATCTGACCGCGTCAAAATCTTGGACCTTGCCATCCTCTATTCTCACTCCCTCCTTCGTGAGCAGCTCGATCTTCCTTTCGTTGCCCCTTCCCTTCCCGGAGTACCAACCGACCTCTCCGTTCGAGTATACGACCCTGTGGCACGGGACTACTATCGGCCTCGGGTTCCACGCGAGTATCTTTCCGACGGTCCTCGAGGAAGCAACGTCTCCCAGCGCGTTCGCGATGTCTCCGTAGGTCGACACCATTCCCATTGGTATCTGAGCGGTCGCGTCCAACACGAGTCTTGCGAAATCCTTCGTATCAACCACACTCCATTCTCGTAATGTGCAGATTTCCCTCTTCCTTTCTTGCGTCGAGGCAAGTGATCGATCTCGTAAGAGGCAGGGAAACGTTGTACACGGTTATCTTCCTTGTTTCCTTTCCGAAGTCTTCCAGGCTTTTCTGCTCCTTGAGTATCGTCGCGGTTCTCGTTCCCCCATGGGCATGAGCGTGCAGGACGATGTCCGGCCCCGTCTCCAGGATGATGGATTCGAACCTTCTCGACCCCATCTCCGAGTATCTATCTTCCTTCTCCCCCACCAAGGTCTTGTAGGTGAGCGCGTAGTGGGCGAGGAGGATCAGGAGGTCCGCATCGTCCCTTGTCAGGAGCTGCGAGACCTTCTCGATCCTGAGCTGGTAGCGTCTCCATATGTCTGGCAGTTTCGTGCGCTGCCACCAGGTCGGTCTGTCAAGCGAACCAGTCGTACCGACGATCTTCACCTTCATCCCCTCCCTTTCAAAGGTCATCGCTTCATCGTCGAGAAATGTGATATTCTTCCTCTTTCTGTATTCTTGATGGCTCTCATCGTACTCCTCGTTGCCGAACACCCCGACCATCGGCGCGCCTCCAATGCGTCTTAGTTCATCGATGGCCAGGTCGAACTGATCGAGATCGTTGCTATCGGTCAGGTCACCTGCGAGCAGCAACAGTTCCAATTGCTCTATCTTTCTCTGCTCCTTCAGGATCTCCAGGAACTTCCTTCCGTGGACATCCCCGACCGCCCCGATCTTCATCGAATACAATAATCTGCCTTCGCGCTTAAAATCGATGTCGCCGTATCCGTCAATCGACGCGAGGCCCCTTTCTCCTTACCATGGCAACCAAGACCGCGCTTATCGCCAGGAGAATCGCGTTGAACACGATCGCCGTTGTCCAGCTCCCGGTCATGTCCCTCAGTGTGCCAGACAGTACCGGCGAAATGACAGCCCCTATCTCCGCCACTAGGTTCCACATGCCGAAGGCCTGCGCCATCTGTCCCTCCGGCGCGAGATCGGATGTCATGGTCATGTGCACTGTTTGCATCGCCGCGAAGGGGACACCGATGCAGAAGACGAGGATGCCGAGAAAGAGTATGTCAGCGCCGCCCGCTCCGATATACGCCGCCAACGCCGCGACGAAGATCGTATCGAGAAGGCACAGGAGCAAGTAGGCTTTCTTCCTCCCGATCCCCTTGCTCGCGGCCCGGTCGCATATCTTTCCTCCTAAGGGATACCCGATTCCGTTTGCCACTCCGAAGAAGCCGACGTAGACCGCGGCACCGGAGATCCCCATCTTCGAAGCCTCTGATACAACCAGCAAGGCCCAGAATCCAAAGAACCAGAGCGTGTACAGGATCGGTATCGCCGAGACGTACATCAGCAACAGGTCCCTGTCCATCAGCACCTTGGCGCTCCTCTGGCCCAGCGATCGATATATCACCGCGATCAAGACCATCGCGATCGCCACCACCGCGATCGCTTGATATATGCTTCCCAATCCAGCATTCACGGTGACAAGATACGTTGTCATTATCACGGTCAAGAAAACGACCGAGTACGCAACGAGTCTCGCCAGCGCAGGCAGATATCTTTCCTTCTCCTTCCTCGGTTCCTTTAGGAATTTCCATACTCCTATCGAGACGAGCAATGTTGGTATCGAGAATATCAGGAAGGGAACGGACCAGGCGATGTCGTTTCCCCAGGACATCGCCGCGAAATCGATTATGTAGGGGGTCGCCACCGTCGCGAATGTGAGACCGGCGGCCAGGCCAACGAACACGATCCCCATGCCAAATCCCTTCTTGGACTCTGGCGTCACGGCGCTCACCAACGCCCTGTCATTGGAGTAGTAGGCTCCCTCGCCCAGGCCGGTCAGGACCCTGGCGGCGACGAAACCGCTGAGAGATCTAGTGAGCCCGCTTAGCAGGGTCGCCACCCCGGCCCAGGCGGTGCTTATCACGATCATCACCTTTCGTCCGTACTTGTCCCCGAGGTAGCCCGCCGGGAACTGGGTCAACATGTATCCCGCGAAGAACATTCCTCCGATTATTCCTCCGAGCGCGTGCGGCATCGGGGCGTCCCTCATGAACCCTATGTCGTGGTCGATCATCCACGACACGACCGGTCCGGTGATGCTTCGGTCTATGTAGCAGAACATCCATGCCATGAACAGCCAGAACCAGACGACATGATATGGTTTCGGCCGACGAATCCTTTTCTTATGGTCTCGATCGAGTCTCTCGGCGTCTTCCATTCCGAGCTGCCCGCCTGCACTCATCCATTCACCCTATCCATTTCCTGGATTGGCGGGCTGGAAACGGTAAAACAGTGCCCCAACCTAAATGTGCTCAAGACATAAATCAATTGCGCATGAGCCATTGTCTTCGAGATACATATCGATCCTACAGAAGTTCTATGACTTCAAGAAAATAAAAAAGGTCCTGGCGAGGCGCCAAAACGAGAAAAGGGGTCGAAGACTCCTCACCAGATGCGTTGGGGCCGCTAGACAGTCCAGATGCGATCACTCTAGTATTGGGAACCTCTTGACCAGGGACATATTCGACCACCACTTCCCAAGTCCAAGCGTCTGTCCAGCTCTCACCTTCATCAGACCGATCAACAGAATCAGGTAGATTATGTGTTCGTCCAGGATCGGGTTGTTCGCTGGGGGAACGTTGGCCATCCATAGCAGCAACATGAGCAGGCCGCCCGATATTGTGGCAATTTTCATCCCCACCCCTAGTATCAGGGCGACGCCGACAAGCAACAGAGCCAGCATGAAGAGAACGTCCACTACTGCGTTCCCGGCCAGACCTGTGAATAGTCCTTCAAAGATGCCACTTGTTGCGAACTTCAGAAAACCAGTCGTTGGCGATCCTCCGTTTATCCACGAATTGCTCGCCTTCGTAGCGAAACCCAAACCGAAGGTCTTGTCCAGGAACGCCCAAAGGATTATGAATCCTAGTCCAATCCTTGCGGACGCCCAGACGTACTCCGTTCTTACATACTCTGATAGTTTAGGTGTCATATTTTCACGATTGTTTATGGAGAATTACTAGGTATTTAAGTACTTTACCCCTGAAAAAAGCGGGCGAGTCTGCTGGTACACTGTCGCATGGCCATCCTCATCTAGTAGCCAACGACTCACTGAGAATACGTGTTCATCCGATCGCTATCTGCGCACCTTCTGTCGACCTAGCGACTACCCAATCACATCTACGGCAGGCGTACTTCAATCATCTTCAGATTCATTCCGTTGCTGTCGAAGTAATGTTCCTCGTCCCCGTCGAAGAGTATGAAATCTCCTTTATTGAATGGCATCTTTTCCTTGCCGTTCGTGACGGTTCCGGACCCTTCCAATACGTACATTGCTTGTCTGAGTCTGTGCTTGTGAGGTTTCTTCGGGACGAGGCAGTTCGGACCGGTCTCTCTGAGTCCGAAAACGAAGTTCTCGTCGGCAACAACGTCCTTGATGCGCACCTGCCCCCTATCGCCATCGACGGTCACGATTTTGAGATCAGCTTCACGAACAAGTCTCATTTCCTTCCCCCGTACTTCTCCCAGTGGAAGAGCTCTTCGACCGGTTTCCTCGTTCTCGCATCTGGTACCTCGTCTGGATAGCCTAGCGTCATGCATACGGTGACGACCTGTCCCTTCGGTACTTCGAGGTACTCCGCGACCTTCTCAGGATCGAACGCTCCTATCCAGCACGTTCCCAGCCCTTTTGAATGAGCCGCTAGGGTCAGATGGTCAAACGCTATCGCCAGGTCGACCCTGTTCCATTTCTGGTTGAGATCATCGACCGCAGCGATGAACGCAGAGCAATCCTCTATGAACTTCTGGCCCTTGCAGAGAGGCACTAGCGCTCTCTTCCTCGCATCGTCCAGCACAACGATCATCTTCCAGAACTGTCTGTTCGCTCCAGTCGGGGCTAGTCTGGCTGCTTCGAGGATCTCCATAAGATCGTTCTCCGAGATCCTTGTCTTCTTGTATTTTCGGATGCTTCGTCTGCCTTTAATAGCGTCCATGACTTCCAAAGGAACTCCTCCTTGTCCTACGGTTGCTACCGACTAATGGTGACGGTCGCTAAAATATTTAATCGAGACCCGTGCCGCAAAGATCCTTGGAAATGGATTATATGTTCGGGTGCCGTCTCGGAAACCTCTTAAGGTGATCTGACCTTAGGAAATGTGGTCATATGACCGATCCTCTCGAGCGTTACTATAGAATACTGGACGGTAAGGAGAGAGCGCGATACATGTCGCTTCAGGCGACTAGATCCGATTTCAGACCGGAGCAAAGGGAAGAGGATCTCTGGAGCACCCACGAACGAGAGATCCGGGAGATGTGGGCGAGATCTCAATCCGGAGAAGAGAAAACTGGCGTTTCTGGAATGGAGGCAAGGAGTCTGTTGGATCTCAAATCAGAGCTTGCACATCGAATGCTTGGCCATTGTGACATATGTGAGTGGAAATGCGGGGTGGACAGGACCAGTGGAATGAAGGGCAGGTGCGGTGTGCTGGATGCAAGAATATCGAGCGAATTCCTCCATTATGGGGAGGAGCCGCCGCTCATACCCTCGCATACCATCTTCTTCTCGGGGTGCAATTTCAGATGCGCCTTCTGTCAGAACTACGACATCTCGACCAATCCTTCGGGCGGCTCGCATATTTCGCCGAAGCGACTTGCCGAGATGATAACGAGGAGGTTCGATGTGACGGCTGGGTCTGCTGCTCAAGCCCTGTCAACCTACAACCGAGCGAAGGCGGCGAACGTGAACTGGGTCGGAGGGGATCCGACCCCGAACCTCGCATACATAATGGATGTTCTGCGGCACTTGCGGACGAACATACCTCAGATCTGGAACTCGAACATGTATATGGCCGAGAGGTCAATGGACCTTCTCGACGGCATCGTGGACGTGTACCTGACGGATTTCAAATATGGGAACGACATCTGTGCGGAGAGGCTGTCTGGAGTCACGGAATACATGAGAATCGTCACGAGGAACCACGAGAGGGCAACAAGGGACTCGGAATTGATCGTCCGGCATCTGGTCTTGCCGAGCCACGTCGATTGTTGCTCAATTCCAGTCATGGACTGGCTAGCGGAACATCTTCCGAACGCCCTGGTGAATGTGATGGACCAGTACAGACCTTTGCACAGGGCATTTGAGCATGATGACGTCTGTCGCGATCTGAAAAGAGAGGAGTACTTGGAAGTGAAGAATCATGCCGAGGATCTAGGGTTGCATCTTGTCGATTGAAGATTCGCTCCTTTCTTCGCATATGTTCCTCTCGAAGTTCACGATCTGACAAAGATTTTTAAGTCCAGATTGAATTGCTGGGGTAGCATGGATGCCGTTCCGGTCCTCAGGGTGGCGTTCGCGTTCATCATAATGCTGGCAGCTTCACGATCGGACTGGAAGTCCAGGACGGCTTCGGACACCTACTGGTTCGTATTGGGCATCTTCGGCATGATACTTCTTGCAGCCCAGATATACCTGGACGGCGTCTCTCCGCTCTACATCTTGTTCCTCGTACCGGTGGGGATATTATTCCTGGACACTCTGTGGGATAGGAAGGGGATGTTCGAGGAAGGATTGAATCCCGTCCCAATCGTGCTCTACATCATAGCGTTTGTCGCTTTGGCAGCGCTGGTGGCGCTCTACTGGCAATCCGCGTATCTCTGGCAACTGATGTCGATTCTGTTCATCTTCGCCCTAATCATTCTTTTCTATCAATTCAATATCATAAAAGGAGGTGCCGATGCCAAAGCCCTTCTTGCACTTTCGATAGTCTTCCCAGTCTACCCAGTGTTCGATTTTCTTCCATTGATCCCCATCCCTGTCGACGTCGCCCAGTATCTCTTTCCTTTTTCCTTTCTAATCCTCTTCGACGCAGCATTGATCACGATCGTCGTGCCGATAGGGCTGTTCATCTATAACATTTCCAAAGGTGACACGAGACTTCCCGTGATGTTCTTCGGTTACCGGATGTCTGTTAGCGAGGCCAGGAAGAAGTTCGTCTGGCCGCTCGAATACATCGTCGAAGGAGGACGGAAGCTGACGCTCTTCCCGAAGACGATGGATTCGTACGACGAGGTCTACGACGAGCTCGAGAAGTCTGGAGCAGAAGACCTTTGGGTCACTCCGAAGATCCCGTTCCTGATCCCGCTGACGATCTCGGTCCTTTTCTCCACGATCGTGGGAAACCTCATCTTCCTTTTCGTGCGTTGAAAGCGCATTCGTGCTCCAATGGGCAGCCTCTGCAGATCGGCCTCGGCCTGCAGTGAGTCTTGGCCAGCTGAACCAGGCGGGCGTAGAACTTCCCGTATATCTCGGGTTTCGGAGGCACTATCGACTCGACGTACCGTTGTATCTCCCCGTAGTCCTCAGAATCGAGTATCCCGGTCCTCTTGAATATCCTGGATACATACGACGCAGCAACGAATTTGGGCCTGTGCCCTGCAAACAACAGTATGGAATCCGCAGTCTCTTCTCCTATCCCTTTGATGCTGAGCAGTTCCCTCCTTGCCT
>Ga0315289_10000435_pt1 | contig 65117 bp, 119 predicted proteins | sample YL17G11_40_MG_FD_203452 | JGI IMG/M metagenome (GOLD analysis project Ga0315289, IMG submission 203452) | Sediment microbial communities from Yellowstone Lake, YNP, Wyoming, USA - YL17G11_40 | ecosystem: Environmental > Aquatic > Freshwater > Lake > Sediment | place: USA: Wyoming | collected... | reverse complement strand
TTGGGTTGCCATCTGGATGTGCTAAAAGATTGAAGCTCAATAAAGGTGATTATGTTGTTGTTGATATGGGGTTCTTTAAGGGTGAGGTTTGCATTATTATCAAGAAAGCGAAGGGTTGATATTATGAGGATGAAGCGTGCTGAGGTTGTGAGGTCAATGGAGAATATTATAAGGAAGGGGGAGAGGTGTAAGTTTCATAAAGGTGATGGTTTTTGTAAGATTGAGATTCCATCTAAAGTATTCAATATTGATGGTTTTGGTGATATTTTGATTAAGAAGGTTAAATGGAGAAGGCTTGGGAGTTATGAAAGGAATGGGCATCGTTATTTGCTTTTCAGGCTTGAGATATGGGCAAGCGGTAAAAGGGTTGCTGCAAAGAAGGGGTAGGCTTTTTCATCTGGTGTTGTCTATTTTGAGGGATATTGTCTTCTTGCCGTGGCTTTGGGGAATTTGTCGGGATATTTTCCTGTAAAGCTTATATAGTTTGCTGGCGATAAGGATAAGCTGGATTGTTTTGGTGGGGGTTGGGTTATGGGGATGTTGCAGGGTTCTTGGTTGTGTGTTGGGTGTTTTAGGTCATGCTCTCCACGAGTTCTTCATGGGAAGACACGGCAACGTGCGCTGGGTGCATGGGTTGTCAGTCTTGTTTGGAAGAGATGAAAGTCTAAGAGGAGACACGGCAATCTGCATGTTCGCATGGGGATTGCCTATCCGAGAGGGCTGATGTGGGGTTGAAATGGGAGGGTGAATTAATGCCAATAGAAATCAAAGGCAGAGAGTCCATTCGCATCGAAGATGGGAAGCACACTGGAAAGATAGCCAAAGTTGAGGCTCGTGAGGTAAAAGATTTCTCATGCTGTATGCATGATATGTCTACTGGAGATTTTGTCTATCTGGATACATTCGTTTCCTTGGCTGACGTAATCTGCTTCGGGAGCAGTGATAGCATGGAGTCCCCCTTCATGCGGTTCGTTGGTAGCAACGGATTATCCCCATCGTTTCCTGAGCAGACGTTAAGAGACGACCAAGGGAGAGCCTGTTACGATAAAGTATGGATGCCCGTTGGACTTAAATCGAAAAATATCGTCTGATATTTTAGATGGTCAAACTCCGAACACCAAGTTGGGCAAGTTGCTCATTAATTTTGGGCTGTCAAAAGAGAAGATTGCGAGCGGTGAGTCCATAAACATTGAGCAGGTGCTTCGGGTCGGGACTGAAGTGACCCTTATGACTCAGGAAACCGATTTCACTTGGATTGGGAATTCAGGTGAGATGGCTTGCAGAGGATACGGATAGGGGAACTTTTTCCCGAATCATAGATGGGAGTCTTAGGCCAAAGAAGTAAGCAAGGTTGAATCACGGTTAGGTCTTGTTTGATTTGTGGCTGGGTCATTTGATGTTGGGTGGCTCGGCATTCGTTGTTTTAAGGGCACGGCAATCCGCAAGTTTGCTTGGGGATTGCCTGTCCAAGAAAGGGGCTGGGATGATGGGTGTTGATGATGAGGCAAGGCAGCTAAAGGTAGGGGAAGAGAAGGCGGAGACACGGCAATCCGCAAGTTTGCATGGGGATTGCCTGTCCAAAGTAGAGGGGAAGCAGCAAGGTGTTCAAAATGAGCAGGTGGGTGCTCAGGATGGGCGGCTTGTGGTGAAGGTGAGGGTTGGGAAAGCGCCCAAGAAGCTGAGAATTGGGAAGGAAAAGTTTATTGAGATTCCTGATTTTCAAGAGTTGCCGGTTTCAACGTATGAAGTGTCCAAGGTTGTGCCGGTTTATGAGGAGCTGAGGAATTCGATATATATTACACATTCTAAGCTATTTTCTGTTGCCAGAGCTAACTTACCTTTTGATAGCAGCACGGTGTATCTGCTGCTGGACAGGTATGGGCTGATTCCTGATATGGGGAGCAGGGTGTTGTCTGTGAGGGAGTTGTCTGCGAGAAACAGGAAGACTGTCATAGAGAAGGCGGTTTCGCTTGGGTGGCTGAAGCAGAAGGAGGATATGAGCCTTGTGAGGCTGCACGAGGCTGTCTTTTCTATGGATGTCAATGCCTTCTTCAAGCGTTACGGTTCTCGCTGGAAGGAGATTCTTGATTTGTGGATATGTGAGGGGCTGGACAAGTCACCTGAGCTTGTGGATTGTTTCAAGGCAACGCAAGTCCCGTTCTTGAAGGGAGTTCCGAGCTATTGGCAGCCGTATAATTCGCACAGTTTTATATTGACTAATACTGGGACAGGCAAGAGCACGTTTGCTGAGATTGCTGGGCAGACTGTTGGCATAGACCTGTCGGTGTCGGGGATTTTCGGGTCTAATGTTCAGGATTATTCCAAGCAGGTTGTTGGACAGCTTTCTGGCTCTGGCTGGTTTCTCATTGACGAGATTGAAAATCTGGTAAAGTATGAGTATAGCAGGGACATCATGTTGTCCTTGCTGAGCTATCTTGAGACGGGTTCGGTGGAGCGCAGGCTCAAGATTCCTGTCAAGTGCAATGGCACGAAGGCTGTCTGGTTCACGTCTAACCCTACGAGCAATGATATGCTTGAATCCGTCACGAGATTTTTTCGGATTCTCCAGAGCGATGCTGATACTGCACGCTTGGGGAGAAGGATGTCTTTCTTCATTTGCGGAAATGACCTCAAGGCGGTCAATGTCCAAGGCAGTGTCTCTTCCATTCGTGGCATCATGCCAAGGTTTTTGCATCTGTGCTTCCTGAAGTATTGGGACAAGCGGATTGAGCCGTTGCTGAAGGCAGGGCGCAGGTGGGCTGATTTTGCCGAGAAGGAGGACTTGGACATAAAGCGGACTTTCGAGGCCAAGGCATTGGTATGCCCCAATCCCACGGCAGCGCATTTCATCACTGGGCTGGGCATGAACCTGAAGCGTGTCCGCATGTCGGCTTTCAGGATTGCGACTCTTGAATCGCTCAATTCTGTGGTGGAGCGGGGATACAAGGCATCCTCAAAAGATGTTTTGGAGCAGGCTGAATTGACGTATGGCAGGCTTGTGTCATACAACTTGAAGAGTCTCGATAACTTGACGTTGGCGGTGTCCAAGCTTGAGGCTACGAAGGAGTGTGCACAGCAGATTCATGAGAAATTCCCGTCAATCAGCTCTCGCAGCATTGCCAGCATGATTGGAGTCTCCCACCAGACTGTGAATCGCTGGCTGGGGAAAGAGGTCATTGAAGTGCAGTGAAAACTGGTCTTTTTGGTCAAAAAGTGCCGGTTTGTGGGTTTGGCGATTTCATCAAATGCGTGTAATTTGCTGGAAACCTCATTTTGCACGGACTTGATAATATCGATAGGATGTCAGGCATGAGTTCCAGTGGAAACGGGAAATTTTGTTGGTGGGAATGTTGAACGGTGGGAACGTGCCCACAAATCTATATGTTGGGTGTTGTGTTGAATGGGATGCTGTATGTTGTGGTATGATGAATTTTCCATATGCAATTTCTGTGAACTTAAAGGGATGTGCCAATGTGCCAGACCCCGCAGGATTTCAAAAAAAAAGCCTCTCTTCTTTTTCACCTTTAGTGGGGTGTGGCATTTTGGCACATTTGCAAAAATGGGTTCTCTTGGTGTTGGTTGGATTGGCACTTTTTGAAAAAAGCCGTGGCACATTGTCACTATCAGGTGACTAAATTGATAATTTCACTGTTTTATGGTGATTTTGAGGCTGGTGACTTTTGCGAGGTTGGTGATAGCTTTTTAAGGCATTTTACTACCTATTAGGTATGACTGATAGGAAATGGTCAAAAGAAGAGGTAGCTTGGCTCAGAAGAGTTTACCCAAAAGAAGGTGTTGCTGGTTTTTGGAATAAATTCCCTAATAGGTCAAGAGCATCAATTTGGAATAAAGCAATGTATCTGAATATTAGAATGACTACAAAAGGTATGCATAGTTTAAGATGTTTATTGAGAAGAGCATCCAGTGATATATGGACTAAACGAGAAATATTTTGGCTCAGAAAATGTTATTTAAAAGGGGGTTCTGGTGATTTTATCAAGAAATTTTCTGGTAGAAAAAGTCGTTATTCTATTTGGCGTAAAGCATATGAGTTGGGATTAAAACGAGATAGACACACTTATATTGCTTGGAATAGAAATCTTAATGCACAACTTGATGGAAGAATTTTATCGGGTAATAAGCATCCGTGTTTTGGTAAACCTATGCTTCCAGTAATTAAGAAAAGGATTTCAGTCGCAAAAATCAAGTTTATTTTTGATAAAGATGAATTAAGGAAATTATATGTATCAGGGAAATCTCTCTCTGAAATTGCAAGTGTTTATGACTGTTCTGCACAATGTGTTCATAATAATATGAAAAGGTTTGGACTTGAATGCAGGAATTATAAGCAATCGACTTTGAGAGGACAACGACACTATTTTTATGGACAACATCATACGAAGGAGACGCTAAAGAAGATGATTCTTTATGCCAGAAATCGGTCTGAGTCACATTTAAGAAAACTTAGTGATGCACGTCTTAAATTGCTTAGAGAAAATCCTGCTTTTTTGAAAAGGATACTTGTTTTTGACAGTCCTAATGGATTTGAATCTGATATTGTAAATTCTCTCAATTCAGATTGGAAATATTGTGGTGATGGTTCTGTAATTTTGAATGGTCACTGTCCTGATTTTATAAATGTCAGTGGCAAAAAACAGGTAATCCTTGCCAATGGGAATTATTGGCACACAATAACAAGAGGTATAAGAACCAAGAAGCAAGCTGAGCGAATTGAGCGCAAGCCTTACAATGAATTGGGCTATGATGTGCTATTCATCTGGGAAGATGAATGGAAAGCCTTGAAGACCGATGAAAAGAAGCATGTCTTCATTGAGCGGCTTCTCTGAAGTGCCATGTTACGTTTGACAGCAGGAAGATGAGCGAGAGGATGCCTGTTGTGTGCCACATCAGGGTTGTGTCCCAGCCATAGATGAGGCTCATGACATAGATGAGCCAGAGCATGCTGAAATAAATCTTCACTGCCCAATAGCACAGGTCTGGTATCATGCATGTGCCTTGTGCCAAGGGGCATAACAGGTTTATGCATGCTGGGTCTGGATTGTGTGTGATGTTTGGCTCATTTTCTGAGGGGTAGTGTGTGACACTTTGCTCATATTCTGAGCGTGGTGTGTGACAGGGGTCATGTATAAATACTATCGCTGCAATTTTTAGGTGTATGTCTGAATACAAGCTGTTTGCTGAGATTTTAAAGATGAGCGATGCCAAGGTCTGGGATGAAGCGGTCAAGGAGTGGTCGCTTGTCAAGATTCGGTATTCCAAAGAGCCTGAGACCTGCCTATGCGGTCATCACCCTATCAAGGAGCTGTGCTTCATCAGGAATTCTGTAAATGGCGAGGTTGCGCTCGTTGGGAACTGTTGCATCAAGAAGTTCTTGGGTGTGGACTTGTCTAATGTCTTCATTTCATTATCAAGGGGCAGGGTCAACATGGATGTTGTGGAGTATTGTCATGAGCATGGTGTGATAAATGAATGGGAGCATGATTTCATGCGTGACATTGTGCGGAAGTGCATCTTGTCAGCCAAAGAGGATGCGAAAGGGAAGCAGATTGTTTGCAAAATCATGTCAAAACTCATGGGGAAACCATGACATGGCTTGAATCGCACAGGTTGTGGCTGATACCGTTGGTCTTGTTCATTTTGTTGTGCCTGAGCACTTTGGTCTCGGATGCCGTGGCGGATTATGTCAAGCTGCTGCTGAAGGTGGTTTTGTTGTGATGCCTCAGTAGTTAGCGATAGCTTTTTAAATCCATTCCCACAAATGGGACTCATGAATGGCAAGGTCAGGCATATCAAGGTCACGCTCAAGCCAGTCGGGGATGGGTGCAATCTGGTTTGTGAGCATTGCTTCGTGGCTGGTGAGCCTCGCAAGGTCATCAGGAAGGGCATGAAGAAGGTTGGGTTGGTTTGATTTCTCTACCAGTTGTGATAGTAATCGTTTTCCATGACTTTTAGCTTGTTTTGCAAGTCCTTTATCATCTTGTCCTTCCTTTTCAGGATTCTGTTGGGCATGAGGGCGTTTTCAGGGTGAAGCTTCTTCTCGCATTTGTTGCATGCCCTGATGCGCAGCTCTCGCAGCATCTTGTTCTTGCAGTCAGCCCTGATGGGTATCATGTGGTGCGCTGTTGTCTTCCTCTTCTTCAGGCATACTGAGCAATGTTCCCTGTCCACCCCGACATCTATATACCATATTCTATGCTGCGGTATCTTGATGATATGGGCAAAGTCCCTGCCTTTTTCGATTTTTGCTATCCGCTTGTGCAGGGTTCTGTTCAGGGCTTTCAGGTTGCGGTTCTTGGTTCTCAGTTCTATGGTTTTTCTCCAAAGGCGGGATTCGTCTGATTCGAGTTTCTTGGCCATGTTTTATGCCTTTTCTTTTTCCCAAGACCGTTTGATGCATGCGCAGGTCAGCACGGCCAGCGATGCCACGGTCAGGATGATGCCGAGTGCGATTTCCAAGCTCATGGAATCATGCCCTCTTCATTCAGGTCTATTGGTTTTGACTTGGCGCATTCTTGTGAGCAGAACCACAGCAAGCGGCTTCCGTTGGAACTCTCGATGCAAACGACTACCTCTCCGAGCTTCTTGTTGTATAGTAAGTCCTTTCCGCAGATTTCGCACTTCATAATATCATGGCCTTGTCAGTGTCTTCCTGATTCCTTATCTTGCTGCCCGTGGGTATCCATGCCCCGTCTGGTATCGTGATGTTGTGGATGGTCGCCTTGTCCATGTTGAGATGCCAAATGCCATTATCCTTATAGTATTCCCTTCCGTTCATATATACGTGGCTCTGGATGACCACGTTCTTGCCTATCTTGATGTTGCCGTATAGTTCGGTGTCCTTGCCCAAGCTTGTGTTGTCTCCTATCCTGATGTTGCCTGATATTGCGGCATTGCCGAGCCGCACATCCTTGCCGAACCTGTAGTGGCATGTCACAGCCCCGCAGTTCTTGGCAAGGTGCAGCTCTTGGAAATGGACTGTGCCGTTCATCTCGACATCGGGTTCATGGAGTCGTGCATGCTGGATATATGAGATGCCGAAGATGATTGCCAGCATTAAGAATGCGATTCCCAGTATTATGAATGTGTGTGACAGTATTAATAATATCTTGTGTTTGCACTTCATGCTGATATTTGTTGGCGATACCTTTAAAAGCTTGCCTATCGATAAGTATAAATACTTGTATATTCAATTAAGTGATATGTGGACTGCAAGGAGTGTCGGCAGGCCAAAAGTTGCTAAGCGAAAAGTCGGCAGGCCGAAAGGGTCGAAGGGACAAGGTAGGCTGTTTAAGTCGCAAGCTCATTCTGTTGCATCGTTAACTAAACTTGTCCCTGAGAAGAGGAATGTGAGGCCGAGGCTTGCAAGGCAGAAAGCTGTTTCTAAGGTTAAATCAGATGTTCCCTCGAAGGATTCCATGATGAGGGAGATTGGCAGGGTCGTGTCATGGGCTTATGAGTCTGAGAAGGAGAACAGGCTCGCTCTCAACAACCGCATTCGAGACCTCATCCGGAAGAAGAACGAGAAGCTGCCTTTCGATTCGGTCGAGGAGAGGAATGAGTCCCCTGATTATGACAAGACTTATGCGGATGAGAATTTCAAGTCCTTGATTCTCAAGCTCAAGGATGAGGGCAGCCTGACGGATGAAGAGGTTGCTTGTTTGGATGAGCTGATTGCGCTGAGGGATTTGACCTACAAGTCTGAGCTTGGCTACAAGGATGCCTTGTTCAAGTATATCGAGAATGAGCCGCTCTGGATGGGCTTCTTGTCCAAGGTTCGGGGCATCAGCGTCATATTGACATCGAGCCTGCTGAAGCGTTTTGGTTATTGCGAGAAGTTCGCTAAGCCTTCAAGCCTGCAGCGCTATTGCGGCTATCATTCCGTATGCCCTGACTGCACCTACATGAAGGAGTTCGATGATGGCTCAATCAAGAAGATGCCAGTTGTGGCCAGTGTGGATGGCTGCTGCCCGAACTGCGGCAAGAGGGGCATTGCGCCCAAGCGCAGGCGTGGCATGGGCATAGACTTCAACCCTGATGCCCGAACCCTTATATACAAGGTCGTGGACTCCATGATAAAGCAGAAGTCGCCCATCTATGCAGCCCCAGCCCAGACCTCTGATGGCAAGACGTATAATTCCATATACCACACTTACAAGGATAAGCAGTTGCAGATTCTTGGCGACAAGGAAGGCCAGAGGATGCATGCGCACCTTCGCGCAGTCAGGAAGGTCGGCAAGCTGTTCTTGCAGCATTACTGGGCTGCAGGCCGCACCTATGCCGGTCTCGAAGTGCGCAAGCCCTACATCGAGGAGTTCGGCAAGGACAAGCACCACACTGAGATAATCAACTGGCAGGACATCGTGGATGCGAATGAGCTGCTCATGGACAAGGGTGTGCAGAGGCGCAAGGCGGCTGTCTGAGTTTCAGTTATAATGTGATAACTATGGTTAGATGTATCGATTGTAAGGCTTTGGATGTTGGATTCAACCCAGATACGGATGCGTGGGTTCATTGTGGTATGAAACATGCGATTGACATAAGCAAACAATTATATAAAAAGCAGCAAAAAATCACGGAAGAAATGGCAAAACAGGAAATAATATGTGAACACTTTCAAAAGTGTGATAAAAAATCTGATATTTTTCAGTTAGCTAAAAGAATGGGTGTAGAATAATGCGAGTGGCATGTAGAAACCTTATTAATCATGAAATCCACATTTTGTTTGTGAGCTTATACCTAAATGAAATCCATTGAATTCATGTGAGCTTTCGGTAGCATGGAATCCGTCAATATGTTGCGAGCTTTAATGATATTGGAATCCATTGTTCAGATGCGAGCCTAAGAGAGATTATTCATCTGAAGACTCGATGCGAGCTTTGCATGGTTTGGAATCCATTAATGTTATGCGAGCCGATGAAGATATGCAGCCCGTCACGTTTTTGCGAGCTATGGTGTGTTTGGAATCCATAACTAAGATGCGAGCCATATAAATCTTGGAATCCGTTTAGGTGATGTGAGCTTCATGGTTATTGGGAATCCATACAACCGATGCGAGCCATTTGAATAATGAAGTCCGTGTAGTCGCTGCGAGCTGAAAGTATATGCTGTAGCCATAATTGGTTTGCGAGCTTTATAAAACTTGGAATCCATGTCTGCTGTGTGAGCCTTGCAGGATATGAAATCCACTGTCGGAATGTGTGTGAGCCTTTTAGTAATTGAAATCCATAGTATGCTTGTGAGCCATAGTATGCATGGAATCCGCAAAGCCTTGCGAGCCGTTAAAAGCTTGTAATCCGTGGATACCATGTGAGCTTTCATATGCTTGGAAATCCAGCATTTTGATGCGAGCTTTAAGAAGTTTGGAATCCAGTTTTATCATGCGAGCTATATAATCGATGAAATCCATAGTCAGGATGTGAGCCTGATAAAAATTGAAGCCCAGAGAAAAGCTGTGAGCTTGAATATCCATGAAGCCCTGTTGGTTCATGTGAGCTGTATGAAGATTGAAGTCCTGATGGGGTGACATAAATAAAAATAGTGGTTGACATGACTATACAGAAAGACCTTAAGGGTGTTGGAAGGGAGACTTTTCCTCGAACTCAATATCTCGGAAGTAAAGAACGATTTGTTGATTGGATATTGAAGTTCGTACCAAAAGACGCTAAATCTGCAATAGATGCTTTTAGTGGAAGTTCTGCGGTTGGCTATGCTTTGAAGGCAGCAGGTTTGCAAGTGACAAGTAACGATTTAATGAAGTACAGTTATTACATAGCGAAAGCTCTCATAGAGAATAATGGCACAAAGTTGACAGAAGATGACATTAAAGTTCTGTTGTCTGAGAACCCCAACAAGGATGATTTCTTGGAAAGAGAGTTCACGAATCTATTTTATACAAGAGATGAATGCAAGTTCTTAGACAACTTGTGGTTCAACATTCAGAAATTAGATAACGACTACAAGAAAGCTTTGGCTTATACGGCGATATGCAGAACACTCACAAGAAAAGTTCTGTTTGGGTATTTTTGCCACAAAAAAGCTATGGAATACCGAACACATGAGCATAGAGTTTATAGAAATCCAAGCATTAACCAAAATATAAAGGAGTTGTTCTTGCTTTTGCTGAGAGAATATAATGAAGCGGTATTTAGCAACGGCAAAGCCAATGTTGCCCATAACAAAGATATTCTTGAAATCATTAAGAATGAGAAAGTCGATTTGGCATACTTTGACCCACCCTACGTTGGTGTCCATCCTGACTATCACGGTTATTATCACTTTCTGGAAACCTTTGTTGATTATAAAAAACATTCTCCATTAGAGAACGGGACAAAAATGTCACCAAGAAAACATTCAGGTTTCACCAAGCGGAAAGAAATAATAAATAGTTTGGAAAAACTTTTTGAAAACAGCAAACATATACCCTATTGGATGATTTCATACAACAGCAGAGCATTTCCAAATGCCGAAACAATGCTTGAACTTATAAAAAAGTACAAAAATGTTAAACTTGAACAACACGAATATGAGCAGAATTTCGGCGGTATGGGTGGAAGAAAAGGTTCAAAGGAATACCTTTTTGTTTGTGAACCTAAAGCGTAATTATTTCTCTATTATTAAAACAAAACATCTGGTTTTGTATTTTCCTGCAACTTTATCATCCTTTGTGTATTCGTAATCCACATCTATTGTATCGCTGTTTGCTTTCTTATTCGATTTACCTTATAAAGCTTACTGCTATAAAATATAGTAACTAAGTAGGTAACCACTAAACTAAGGATGTGAAACTATGACAGAAAATGTATATCCCCGAAACATTGATGAAAAAATGAGCTTAAAAAGATTTTGCTCCCAATTCAATTTATCTACTCCCAAAACATACTGTTTTTAGTCTTTTAGGAGCAAAGTCAGTCCCATAGAAAGATGCGAGCCTTCGAGATGATGGAATCCATGTTATCGTTGTGAGCCATAAATAAAGTGGAATCCGTTTTGCGTATGCGAGCCTTATAAATCCTGAAATCCAGCACATATATGCGAGCTGTTAAATCCTTGGAATCCGAGAATCGTATGCGAGCTTCAAAAAGATTGTAGTCCTTTAGAGCAATGCGAGCTGTGATAAGTGTGCAGTTCAAGCCAAGCTCATGATGCGAGCTTTAGATAGGGTGTTAAATCCAAAATACTGATGCGAGCTTTCAATCGGTTGAAATCCATATCAGATATGCGAGCCTTATAAACTTTGGAGTCCAACTCCAGAATGTGAGTCGAAACAGGAATGAAGCCCTTGCGGTTGTTGCGAGCCTTATGGAAGATGTAATCCATTGTTAGCCTGTGAGCCGTAAATGGTATGAAGTCTATATAGTTGGTGTGAGCTGTTAAATTATTGGGAAACCATATGTGAGATGCGAACCTTATAAATCCTGAAACCCAGCAATAGTGTGTGAGCTTTCATTGGATTGGAATCCATGTTTGTGATGCGAGCTTTCTATTGATTTGAAGTCCGTGGGATGAGTGCGAGCCGAATTATGTTTTGAAATCCATATAGGTCATGTGCTTTTCCTTTTCTTATCGCTATGATTATTTAAGTCTTTCTGATAATATTTCCCCATGCCAAGGCGTTTTTATCTGCGCATCAACAGGAGCATCGTTAAGTTGGCATGCAACATATTTAATTTCCACATCTTATGTGTCATAAGCAGGCATCCGAATGTCGAGACCGTGGGCATGTCCAACCTGTGCGGCGATGGCAGGTTCGTGCCTTTTCTTGACTATGATAATGTAGCCCTTTATATCGTGCTTGATGAAGTGAAGCGGCTGCAGAAGGAATGGGGGTTCGGCTCAGCCGCTATCCTGAGCACCAGTTCGAGGTTTGATGTCCAAGGAAAGGAATACGGGAACTGGCATGTCATAGGCTTCGGCAAGATGACATTCTATGAGCATGCCAAGATGCTGGAGAGCAGCTCGTGCGACCCGAACTTCAGGGATGTGCCGCAGATGTCAAGCGGGAGATATTGGACTCTCAGGGTAGCGCCCAAGGTGGAGGCACGGCAGTCCAAAGTGGGCACGAAAGCTGTTAAGGGCATGCCAATGCTTAAAAGGGTGCTGTATGATAAGATTGACAGGGAGATGTCGAGGCCGCATTACATGTTCCTGCGGAATGTGTATGGTATGCCTGACTTGCCGAAGCGGTATATGGGCAAGCTTGACAGGCTGAAGGTGCTGAAGACTGTAGCATACAAGACTACGGCATGATGGAAACATCATATATTAAAAGCATGGTTTCAATGGATTAAGGGGCGTTTGATACATGGCAATTACGGTAAGCATGAATGCAGAAAAGACCTACGAACCTGATTTTCATTTCAGGTAACTGGGGTGAACGGGAAAGGGTCTGGGCTGCTTTCAGGCGTGAGCACAACATGCGCATTGACGAGTTCGCCACTCCTGAAGATTTTGCCAAGGCGATAAAGGATGGCATAGCCAAGGACAGGATGCTCCAGAACATGGGCGAGACTGGCAGGGGCATGATGGTCAAGAGGGCGCTTCTCGATTTCGAGGGGATGCCCACGGAGCAGCGTGAGCGAAACCTTTACATCCTGCGTGGCCGTGGACTGATAAGCAGGGATGAGTTTGACATCTGGGCGAGTCAGATGGGCATCAGCAGGGGTGCGGCGGAATTTCGCTACAGGAAGTTCATAAGTTCAACATCCTTCATATGGGAGCTAACGTATAAAAAATTGTTGACAAGAGGTGAATACTCCCGATTGTTGAGGAGCAGGAATCTGACATATGGTGCTGCATTATATAGGCGAAAAAAGTATCTGGCATATACGTATGGGTTGCCCTTTAGAGGCTGGGAAAAGCGTATCGGCAAGTCAAAGGCATTGAACAAGTGATTCAGCAGGTGATTGCAGTGAAAGGTCTGATAAGTGCAGTGTTGAAGCGGACTCGCTATGGAACGTGGACAGTAAGGCTTGAGCTGAAGACTGAGAAGTCCAAGGTGCGGCTTGTGCGGAAGCTGCGGCTCATTGGTGTCTTTGTAAAGGAGGTGTCTAATGGTGATTGAAAGCAAATCGGAGACACGGCAATCTGCAGATTGCCAGTCCAAAGTGGGTGCGGTTCAGCATCCCAAGAGGCATGACCTTCCAAAGGAGCTAATTTATGTAGGAAAAGACCGCCCGTTGACTGATTATGTCATACCAGTTACCACGATTCTCAATAACGGCGGGAAGGAGATAATCGTCAAGAGCAGGGGTCAGTGCAATAATAACAACCTGTCCCTTAGTCAGTATCTTGTGAACAGGGTGTTCAAGGGCGTGCTCAGGATAAAGTCCATAGATGTGTCTACTGAGGTTATGAAACATGATGGTGATGAGCGATTGATTAACGTTACGGTTTTGACTATAACTCTTGTGAAGGTGTAAAGATGCCTATACGAACTAAAGTGCTTCCTGAAGGGATACGTCAAGGTAATATGTTCAAATTCCTGAATTTGCCTGAACCCTTAGCGCCGCCAAGGTTTGATGCCCCAAGCGCCCTGCCTATCTACTACCTTGCGCCCAGCTATGATTCCCCGTCTCATGATGACTTTTCTTTTCAAGACATGGTGCGGCTTGTGCTTGACATCATCGACCCCGACAAGACGAGGTTCAGCGACACCGCAATCATAGGCTACCTGTTCCACATCCTTGTATGCCCGACATGCAATTCTCCTGTCGAGCCTGTTGCATGCTCGTATTTTGCGAATGACTTGCAGGTTGAGCTGAAGCGGCACAAGAATCCAACCTTTGCTGAATGCCCCAAATGCAACGTCAGCTATTTCATTCCTGAGCTGGTTGCCCAGCGTTCTTTCAGGAAGAAGTTTCCAAGTGATGAGGTCACGGTCTCGATTGACTATATCAGGCATTTCTAAGAATGAGATTGCTCCTTGAGTCTGGGGTGGGCTTTCATCAGAGCTATACAAGCGTTGTATGCTTGTTTGATATGTCTTGCGGAGCAGTGGTCGGGAACTATCGTTCATGTTGTTTGCCAAAATCGGCATGCTTAAAAAGCTGGGAATGAAATGGTTAGTATGGTCAGAAGGAGCAGGCTCAGGAAGCAGAGAGGGTTCATGGTCACGATAGATGGCAGGCCGTTTGCCAAGGTCAAGTCCGAGAAGGAGTATGAGGCAGTCCTTGGCAAGCTCCGCAGCAGGAAGATGAAGGTCAAGCTGGTTTAACCGTTAAACTGGATTGTTTAATCGTTGAAAATGTGGGGTGTCAAAATGGCGAGAAGAAGGTTGCGTGTCACGAGAAAGGCATACAAGCGGCGTGGCTACAAGAGGCGTGGGTTCACTGTCGTGCGGGATGGTGTTGTTCGGATGCCTGCTGCACGTGTCAGTTCAGCCCGTGTCGGCAAGTCCACGTTCTACATCAAGGATGCGGGCGCTGTCGGAAGGGGCAAGAAGGTCATAGGCAAGATTCGCAAGGGGCTGCTCAAGAGGTTCGGCTACGCTACGGTAAAGCCTGCTGAGGCAAGGCATGCTGCTCTGAGGAAGGCTGACAAGAAGTATGGTTCGGTCAAGCTTTTCAGGATGCTGCAGGCTCAGGTCGTGCTTCGCAAGAGGGCGCAGCCGACCGTTAGGAAGGTCTTCGAGGCGGACAGGGATTGGGTCAGGGAGAACCTGCTGTCTCATGCCGAAAGGCTTCGCATGACCATGCCTGCACGCAGGGCAAGATGGTGAATTCAGTAAGGTGGTGAATCAATGTTCAGGAAGCATAGGCTGCAGACTGAGAATGTGCAGATGGTAGAGCCTGAAAAGAAGCAGGGCTTCATCGGTGGAATGCTGTCTTTCTATGGCTCGGCTCTCAGCTCAGCCAAGAACAAGCTGGCTGGTGCTGTCAAAAGTGACAGTCAGAAAAGCGGTGAACGGGCTTCATATGACAACACTAAATACAATCAGGGTGGATAAATATGGTCAGGCGTAAGCGTTTGAAGCGTGGCGGAAAGATTGGTTCTTGGAAAATCCAAAAGACCTTGAACCCGCCTTGGGAAATCCTTGCTCGCATGAAGTGGAAGAAGCTGCCCAAGGAAGCGTTTGCAAAGCAGAAGAAGGGTGGATGACATGAAAAGGCGAAGGATGAAGAGTGCAGTTGCGCCCAAGGGTTATGTCTACCGCATCTGGCATGGCAAGGATGACTGGGAATATGTCATGGCCTGAGAAGGCACGGTAACTCGCAAGTTGCCAGTCCAGCGTTGCCATTTACAGTATGTTTTAAAAAGCAGGATGGGAATGATTTAGCATGGCACGAAGGAGAAGGCTCAGTAGGGCAAGAAGGGTGGAAAAGCTTAAAATGGCTGGATTCTGGGGAACTGGTGAATGGGGGGAAAAGGGTTCTGTTGCTCATGCTGGGCAGTTGAAGCGCAGGGGATTCAAAGGTGTTGAGATAAAGAAAGTTCCCAAGAAAGGTTTAACTGTTTATTACAAAGTGAAGGGTAGGGGACAGCCGCTATATATGTGGAATCCACGTGCTAAAGGTTCGCTCAAGTATGGGGACTAAAGATTCGTTCAAGTGCGGGTAAGTTCTGCCATTTCCGAAAGCCTTATTAAGCAGGAATGGGAATGATTTAACATGCCACGAAGGTCAAGGCTGAAGCGGAAAGTGAGTGTTGCAAAAAGGGATAGGTTGGTTAGGTTCAATCCCTATACTTCAGTGGATGACAAAAAATTTGGTTGGATGAAAAATTATCATAAGCAACTGAATGAGGCGCAGAAGTTTCCGTTTATTCAAGTTCTGAGAGATGGGAAAGTTGTTGGTGTTACCAGAAGAATCAGATATGGTGAAGAACCTGATGATTGGGGGGCTTTGTCTGGTCGAAGATGTCATGACTGTGGTGTGAAGGCAGGAGAATTGCATGCTTTTGGTTGTGATGTTGAGCGTGACCCCACTGATAATTGGAGTCAGCTTCTTAGTTCTGATAAAGTTGGGGATTATTTGCCGCCATTTCCGAAACCCTTATAACTCGCTTTCTCATAATATAGCTTATGGTTCGCAGAAGGTCTCGTCTGAGCAGGCGTGGAAGGAGCAGGTTCGTGAAGCGCCTTGTGAAGGAGCAGCCATTCGGTGATTTCGACCATGATGGTGTCCCCAACATTTATGACTGCGACCCTTTGAATCCGAAGCGGCATGGCATAGAGCCGAATGAAGAGGCATGGAAGCGCATTGAGGCTCTCCCGATTTTCGTGACTGATGAGCCTATTGACCCTATTGCTGGTCGTTCAATGCCGCAAATCACTCGTGTTATGAGGGGTGCAGAACATGATGGTAGCATTGCTCGTCAACGGTTTTTGTCCATAATCAAGCATTATCCGCAGGTTCTTGGTGAGATTGAGAGGCAAAAACCAGTTCGTGTTATTGTTACAAGTCGGCTGAAGAAAGAATTGTATCGTGGTAAGCCTTTATATACATTGGGGTATGCTGCTCCAATCAAAGAAGGTGTTTATGATGGGTTGGTGGTCAGTTCGCCAAGGAGAGGTTACATTGTTGTGAGGCTTGGTGGAAAGCCTTATGCCAAAAAGTTTGAAACACGATATGGTCAAAGGGAGCTGCAAGAATATGTTAATACTTTTTTGCATGAGTTGGCTCACTTGGAACAATATAAAAAGTGGGGCGTTGGGACTGTGTTGGCGAAGCGTATGAGGAAAGGTGTTTATACCAAAAGGCCGTTGGAAAAGAAGGCAGAAGAGGTTGCTGAAAAGAAGCTTGAGCTTGATATTGGGTATGTTGCGCCAATTAGGTATCTCAGTGCTTATACTGAGGGAGAACAGTATCCTGTGTGGAAGCAGGAGCGAAAGGTTTGGTCAGGTTTCCGTAAAATGTTCAAATGAGGTGATTCGATATGGTTCGCAGAAGGTCTCGTCTGGTGAGGAGCGCATCGTCTCCGAAGAGGCATCGCTTGCCTGTCCCAAGACCGCATCATGGTTTGCGTCACCTTCTTGCAGAGCTGAAGGATGTCCAGCGCAAGATGGCGACAGTTCGGACATATGCTTATTATACCATACCCAATTTCACTGTCTCCAGTTTCGCTGGCGGCAGGGGGCAGTTTGAGGATGAGATACATGCCATGTATCCGTGGGCTGAGATTGAGTTCATGAAGAAGGGCAAGCTCTCTGTTGATGTGAGAATCTCGAACATAACCTCAAATGAAGCGCTTCGCTTGTCGATATATCTCATTTATCGTGGAGGGACTGTGAGGATGATACAGTCGGAGATGCCAACGGACATACCCATGACAAGTTCTGCCATTTTCGGCAGGCTTAAAAAGCAGGGAATGGAAAGATAAGTATGGCACGAATGAGAAGGGTGAAGAGGAAGATGTCGAGGGCTGCGATAATGGGCATGCTGGCAAGCCCGAAGACACCTGAGCGGCTGAAGCAGGCTTGGCGCAAGAAGCTCGGCATGAAGTGAGGCTTTGGTATGGCACGAAGGCGCAGATTGATGATACGTCTGTCAAAGGCAGATGTGTCTGGATATGGGGCTATGCGTAGTGCAAGGTTGAAATCTTTGGGCAAGGCTCAGAGGATGAAGCTGTTTAATCAATACTGGGAAGAGGACATGCAAAAGCACCTCAGGCGGCATGGCTTCCTTCTGAGAAAGGATGCTGTGCTCATCCGCAATCGGGCGATGAAGAAGGCAGGTCTTTGATATGGTCAAACGTTCAAGGCTCAGAAGGGGCGCATCCGCCAAGAAGGACAGCAGGCTCAAGCTTGAGCAGATGGTCGGCAAGCTGTCAACTGCTCAGCTCGAATCATATTCATCGTTGAAATCTGATGACCCGATAGCTGAGCTGCTCAGGAACAAGGCGAATTCGGAGATTGCACGAAGGGATAGGGTGTTGCAGCGCTGGGGCGTTGCCGCAGTTGAGCATGAGAAGCCCAAGAAGCCTGCTGCTGGCTTGGTGGCAGAGGCCAAGAAGCTTGTGGCAGAGGCCGCAAAGGTGCTTGGCGGCGGTGCGAAAGCTGCTGGTGAGGGCGCTAAGATGATGGGCAAGGTCATGTCGGGTGACTTGGAGCTGGACATCGCAACTGCTGGCATGAAGCCTGCGGAGAAGAAGCGTTACATTGCCCAGCGCAAGGCCGAGATGCTGAAGCGGGAGAAAGCCGAGGCCGAGGAAGTCAGGAAGATGGGGGCATTCGAGTATGAGGACTGAGAATCAATATCTGTTCTACAGATGTTGCTCAAAAGGAGAATGACATGAAGCGCACAAGGCTGAAGCGGAAAGGAAGTGAACAATATAGATATGTTTACGGAACAAGAACTAAGAAATGGTGTCTTGTTGGAAAGGGTGACAGGGATTGGAAATCTGGGATTACACTATCTGAAATGAAGAGTATGGGAAAGCGAAAATCAAAAACTAAGTATTTATCTCCAAAGGTTATTGTATGAGGTTTAGGACATGAAGCGCACAAGGCTGAAGCGGAAACGAGCCATAAGGAATAGGCTTATAAAAATTGAAATTGGGAAAGGTGAACGAGAAACGATTGTGGCTGGAGAGTATGCGATTGTTCGGAATGGTGGTAAGGCATATGTTCATGCTGGTGGAAAGGCGTATGTTATGACTGGCGGTAAAGCATTTGTCTATGTTGATGGTGAAGCGGTTGGTTCAGGAAAAATAATAAATATGGGAAGAGCACCTTGGGGTTGAAAACATGAAGCGCACAAGGCTGGCGAGGGTCGTGCAGCATGAGCATATCGGTAGGGGCAAGAGGCTTGGCATGCTCGCCAAGAAGCGTGAGACCGTGAAGGACATCATGTCCCTTGCGGGCAGCGATGAGCTTTACCTGCTCGAAGATGAGCTTTGCGGCTATGGCGATGACCTCGAAGAGCAGCTCATGACGCTCACGCCAGTCCAGCTTAATCGTGTGCGTGACCGCATACTGGGTGTCGAGAAGAAGGAAGAGGCTGCTATGCAGCCAGTTCAGCAGGTGGTGTAGATTAACATGTTCCGAAAATCAAGGCTGCGAAGGTCTGGTAAGGGCAGAAGGAAGGAGCGGCTTGCCAAGCCTTACGAGCATTTTGGCATCATCTCGCCAGCCGATGTTGACAGTGATGACATCGGGGAGCAGGCCCAGAAAGGCGGCATCTCTGGCATGTTCCACGGCGGCCTTGAAGAGCTGCAGAAGGTCGGCTCTGGGATTCCGAAGAAGGCGGAAAAGGTGACAGGCGGCAAGTTCATGCATGAGTTCATCCACCTTGAGAAGAAGCCTGAGCCGCTCAGCATGGAAGATGTCAGCAGGATTCAAAGCATGCTGCAGGCAGGCGCTTCATGGGAAGACCTTGCCCGTGAATATGGCTACAGGAAGGAGACCCTGAAGCAGCTTATCGAAGATGCCGAAATCGAGAGTGGCGTGGTTCGGGGGTTCTTCGCATGAAAAGGTCGAGGTTGACGAGGCGCAAGCTGAAGGCTCTCATCAGGGATGAGCGCATGGCCTCAAATGAATACAAGCAGCTTGGGTTCATGCCCCTGTCAAGGGATGAGGCAAGGCACAAGAGATTCCTCGCCAAGAAGCTGAAGAAGATGGTGAAATCATGAAGCGCACAAGGCTCAAGCGTGGGGTGAAGAAGGGAAGAATGTTGAGCCGCCTTCCGGCAGATGCTTCGTATCAGGGTGTGAATCATCGGGGAAACCCGCTTTATTACAGCGCAAAATCTGGCATGACATATGAAAGCCTTGGCGGTTACGGCACTCCCATGTTTGGCAAGCCACGTGCTGGGAATCGTTTCAGGGTAATCGGGTGAAAGCATGAGGCGTTCAAGGCTGCGGCATGGGTTCTCACGGATGAGGAAGCACCGTCTCAAGGGTGAGCTTGGTGTCTATGCAATCTTCACCACGAAGACCAAGGCTGAGTGGCTGGCACAGGCAAAGGCTGCGAATGAAATGATGTATCAGGCTGGCTGCAAGAATCTGGATGAGTTCGCCGAGAAAGACCCAGCGAACTGTGGGAAGCTGCTTCAGGCGATGGATGCCCTTGGCGTTGGTGTTGATGAGAAGCTGATGAAGAAATGCGGCATGAAGAGGCATATGACTGAAGAGGAGATGCCATGAGAAAGCGTTCAAGGCTGCGGCATGCGCATAAGCGGTCAGATGTGCCTGTCCCGCGTGGGACAATGCGGCTTCGGAAGGAGATGGCTATCATAGTCCCTTCGACCAAGCGGTTCAATGAGCGTGTGAGCAAGGCCGAGGTGAAGCGGCGTGTCAGGGAAGTCAGGGACTTCCTGACCAACACTTTTGGCGGCACTACCCGCATTCGCGGCACTGGCAGCTATGCCAGTTTCAAGCGCAAGAAAATCGTGGATGAGCCGGTTGTTGTCGTGGAATGTTTCGCTGATTCGGGCAAGTGGATGAGCCAGAACAGGAAGGTCGTTGATTTCATTGAGCGGAAGGCCAAAGAATGGGGCCAAGAAAATATTGGTTTTGAATTTGAAACGGATATGTTCCTTGTCGAGCCAAAAGGCGCTGCTTAGAAAGCCCTTTGTATGTATTTCCTGAACTCGTATCTGGCAGGGTTCGTGATGAACTTCCCTGTCGTGGCCTCGAATGTTTTGCCGTCAATCTCAAGCCAAGCGTGCAGGCACTTGCCATATACCCCGCACCCGTGCAAGAATCCCAAGACAATCTTGGGCTTGATGCCTATCTTCAGCAGCAGGCCGTTGAAATCGTTGGTGAACTGGGTGCAGTCATACTTGCCATACACATAAGTCTTGTTGCCGAGGTTGGCTTTCCAGTATTTCTCCAAGTCGATGGCTGTTGCTGAAGGCATGAGCATGGCCGCAATCGCCATGATTGTGAAAATCTTCAACAGCATAAATGTCACCATTCGCTTGGGTCTTCGTCTGGGATGTCAAAATCGTCAGGTTGGTCGTGGCGGCCTTCCTCTACAATTTTTTGCCAATACCCTTTAGGCGGGTTCTTTTCATGGAAGCTGCAAAGTGTGGGTTCGCCTGCCAGAAGAGGCCAGCACCGGATTCCCTTGTTCTTGCATCTCCTGACCATGCATTGTTTCATGTTTTTCCCTTCCTGCCGGTGCGGTATCTCCTGAATGCCACTCGTGATAGCACGTCAGCCCTTGAAAGCTGGTAATTCCAACGGGATACCCATTTGTATTCGATGTTCATGTCTTGGGCTAACTGTCTGGCTTGCTTGTTCAATGGTATGAGCAATATTGCATTTAGTCTCCAAATCCAGTTCATCTGGTTGATGACAAGCATGCTGTCGGAATACACTGTTATCTTTTCGTGTCTGAGTCTCATTGTTCTGAGCCTCTGCAGGACACGTATCAGCCCGCCATATTCTGCCACATTATTAGTCATGCCTTCCCCCTCATCGATGATGTTGCATCCAGTTTTGATTTCTTTCCCATCCTTCAGAATCACGTATCCGTAAGCCGCTATCCCTTCTTGGTAAAGTCCGTCAAAATAAGCTTCAATCATAATCTACCCATCCTTACAACATCCTTACAACTGCAAACCTTCACCTTCGGCATGTTTGCTGGCCTGCAGAGCGGCCTTCCGCACTTCCTGCACATCAGGTCTGGGCTTATGCCGTAGGGGTTTTCCTGTGTCAGCGTCATGCGTATGTTGCCCTCTGCCGGTATCACGACAAGCACAGTCTTCCCTATGAACTGCTTGGGTATTATCACATGAGCTGATGTCCCAGTTGCCTTGACCTTCTTCGTGAACATGTTGCCTATCTCAAAATCAACCATGCCGCTTGCTCGCCATTTCATAATGTCACCTTATCGGTATCTTACTGTTCGCCCAAGCGCTGTTCGCCCAAGCCGCCCTGCCTTCGATGTTTTTCATGTATTGCTCGGTTGTCTTCAGGCACTCGGTGCAAACCTGCACCCTGTGCAGCGTCTTCTTGTTGAAGGCGTTGTTGTCCTCGATGCGTATGATGCGCCTGTCTTCCCTTGCAATCTCCCTTCTGCAGTTCTGGCAGAAGTATCGCATGGTGTTCATGCTCGGTCAATCTCCCTGTCGAAGTCCGCTTGGCTCTGCTCATCAGGCAGGCTTATGAACTGTTTGAGCGTTTTCTTGATGCTGTGGATGGTGTCTTCCAGCTCGCTCACCCTATCAGCTAATTCATCGAGTCTGTTATTCATAGAATCAGCATATGCCTTGAGCCTGCCTATCTGTCTGGGGATTTCCTCAAGCTCGTAGACCTTCAATGCCCAATCGTTGAGTGCGCTATGCTGCTTGTCCATTTTCCTGTCAAGCAGCTTGACCGTCTTCTCCGCATCCTTCATCCTCTGCATCAGGCTTTCCATGATTACCCTCTCTTTTCCATGTAATCTTCAACCATCTTCTTGATTTCTTTTTGCATGCGTTCTTGCTGCTTCACAATATCTGCACGTATCTCAGGGTCAAAATACTTTGAGATGTTGCGCCTTATAAGTTCCTGAAGCACATTCGGGTTGAGCGCGTCAAGTTCCACCACGTCAGTGCCGTGCTCCGCAACGAACTTGCCGTATCTGCTGTCGCTCGTCTTGGCCATCATGGGCGGGATGCGGTATTGCCTGACCTGCTCGCTCGTTATTGCCACGCGCTCGAACTCAATGTGCAGGCCGAACCGGATGCTCATGTCCTGTATGAACCTGTAGATGTCCAAGCCCGAAGGGTCTAAGTCCCCGAAGTATATGATGTGTATTTCCTCGATTTCAGGCCGCTCGCTCATTATCTCATTGACACGCTCCTTGAGCGCATAACCCATTGTGTGGGATGAGTATCCCTTGCAGGCGAGCTGCACCACGTGGAAATTCTCGGTCTCCTGCTCGAAGATTCCCTGAAGCGCCTGCTTCTCGAACCACACTTCCACGTATTTGGGCTGCCCCTTCCAGAATGGGAGCTTGAAGTATTTCCAGCAGTTCTTCATGTAGTTGAGTGCGCTGTTGAAATGGTCATCTGGCGTGTCCTCTTTCACATCCCCGCCTGCTGGTGCACGAGTCCTGTCCTCTATGGCTTCCCAGTCCACATCGCCGTCATGTCGTGCCTTGACCAGAATCTTGCTCACTCTGTTGTATTGCGCCTTGACGTTCTCGATGATGTGTTTTGACACAAGCTGGTAGTATATTTGCCGGACTGTCAGTTTGGTGTCATATTCGGCGATAATCTTGATTATCTCTTGCAGGATTTCCTTGCTGCTTAATCCCCCTTCCTTTTTGGCCATGCTTTATATAGTGGCGATAGCTTTAAATACCTTAGCTATCTATATAGATATAGGGCAGCAGGGGACACGGTAACTTGGTTGCCAGTCCAAAATCTGCCTGTGAAGATTTGGAGGGATAGCATGGAAAACATCATGGAAAGCGCAAATTGCATTGACGGAAGCATGGCTGTCGCCCAGTGCGCAGACTCGCTGCACGCCGCAGTCGAGAATCTGCCAAAAGCCAAGCTCGCTCTTCTTGATTTCGCCGGTTTTGAGAACCCGCTTCACCTGCAGGCCGTCATCGTTGACAACAAGGTCGCTGCGGTCGTTTCGAGCAAGTATGGACTTGTCCAGCATTCTGATGCGTTCAAGCCCATAGTCGAGGGCATAAGGGCATCCAATGTGCCGTTCCATTATCGCTGCTTCGCCTATGGCGAGCTTGCGAGGAAGGCGTATCTGGATGTCATCACGACCGAGACCTATGACACTGTTCGCGTGGGCTTCAGGGTCGCCAACTCGATAGATGGCACATCGGCCATCCGCTACAGCTTCTCGATGATAAAGGAGACCAACACGGTTGAGCTTGTCGGTTACAGGCAGGTCTGCAGCAACGGCATGAAGATACGAGTGCCGCTTGCCGAGGCTGAGTTTGTCGAGGCTGAGGAACGTCAAAAGATAGAGCAGCTTCTGGCAGCCCAGAAGCGCATTGTGCATAGCAAGGATGCCTTGGAGAAGGTCAGGCTGGTGCAGGTCGCTGTTGAGGCAATCTCGCTGCTTCGTGAGCCTGTTGCAAGGATTATACAGGCCGCCCAGCGCAAGGAAATTACCAAGGAAGAGTCCGAGAAGTTGCTTGAGAAATACATTGGCAAGAACCTGAAGGACAGGATTCTTGACCAGTTCGTTGGCAACAAGGAGAAGTCGCTTTGGTCGCTTTACAATGCAGTGACTTACGTTGCGTCTCATGGCACAGTCGCCCAGTCCACTCAAATGGGTCTCATCGACCGAAGCGCCAAGATGCTGGAGCAGGAACTTACGGTTAAGGAAGGGGCTTGATTTTTTCCCCTTCATCATAATCATCATCGGTGAAATCATGAACGTCAAAACAGGCACATGCCCAATCTGCGGCAGGGAGAATCAGCTATTCCTGCCTGCCCAGCTCAATGAAGAAGGCTACACTCACTACTGCCACGGCTGCATGATGTTCCTGAAAATCAAGGCTGAAGAGCCTGATGCGGATGTCATAAAATCGTTGATGGATGACATCAAGAAGCGGGCGGATAATCTGCTCTGGCTCATAGTCGGGGAAAAGGATGTTGAAGAGGGAAAATCTTCTGCTGCGTTGAGGATGGTTAAGGATTATGAAAAAGGAGCTTAAGCTCGGCATGTTCAAGGTCATGGAGCTGGCCGAGCGTTTTGGGCACAATGGCCTGTGCAGGCATAACGTCATGCAGGCTTGCGGGCTTGAAGGCGCTAAAGGCGGCTCGCTTGCTGATTCCACGTTGCGCTGCCTTGTCAGGAAAGGCGCGTTGGTTGTCCCATTCGACAAGCACACTTGCACGTGGTGCGACAGCAAGCACACTTTCTATGTCCCTAACAAGAAACCCGACAGGCCGCCTGCACGTGACAGCCAGAAGCTCCCAACGCCCAAGGAGCTTGGCGGCCTTCCCGTTAATGCCGTTGTGCCTGCCCTTGAAATTCCCTTGAATGTTGCCATGCCGCCTGCTGATAAGCAGGAAATCAGCTTGGGTAACATCAGGAAAATCAGGGTTGAAATAGTGGGTGACAGGCTCACTTTCGAGTTCGAGAAGGGTTGATGCATATGTCCGAGAAATGCAAGAACTGCGGTCACGATGTCTGGTGGGACATTGACCCGATGATGTTTGGCAGTTGGTGGCATGTTGACCCAAGACATGATGACAAGTGCGATTGCAGGAAGCCAGAGCCGAGGGAGTTCGCATGAGCCAGTTCAAGACCGATAACACGAGAATCTTGAAGATGCTCACTGCCAGCTACACCGCCAAGCAGAAGGCTGGCTGGAGCAGGTTCGTTGGCGCAAAGTTCATAGCCGATGACATCATGAAGATAAGGTTTCTTGCTAATGGCTTCCTGCGGTTCGTGTTCGGCTGGGGCGCTCAGGAAGTTCAAGTCAGCGAACTCAACCTGCGTGAGACCGAAGAGGCCATCCGCTACATGGGCAGGCTCAATGACACTGCGTTAAATGCCCGCATCGCCGAATGGCATGGGAGGATGGAGCATGTGTAAATCGGAAAAGCTTGTATGCGTCTTCTGCGGCAAAGAGGACAAGCCAGCAGGCACAACGCTCACTATCAACTGCCACCCTGACAACATCTGCTTCACCGATGCCGCTAAGAACCTTCGCGTATGCCACAAGTGCCGCAAGTCCCGCGTCATAGGTGACTTGTATCGTTATGTCATGGATGCTATTGTTGCCGAGCACCATAAAGACCCAATCATTGTTTGCGGCCATGCTGAAGAGCATGTCGATGCCTTTCCGCCATGCGGCAGGGATGATATTTCCCATGATTGAGGGTGCGATGCATATGGACACAAAACTTTGGAGCGAGGCATGCCAATACAAAGGTCTGCAAGGCGAAATGAAGATGCTCAGTCAAGATTTCATGGAGCAGCTCAGGATGCCGCAGCTCCCCTTTTTGCGCGAGGGGGTTGTCGGTGACTATAGCATCAAGGTTGAGATAATCCCTGCTGGGGAAAAGGTGACTGTCGTGAGCCAGAGGAACTGGCTTATGATGGGCTATGTCCCGTTTAAAGTCATCTTCGACAAGCCACGCCTCGTGTTCAAGCTTTTCAGGAAAGGTCATGGCCTGCTGATGAGCGACAGCCCGCAGGAGATGTTCCTGCAGTATGATGCTTACATGAATGCCAAAGGCAGGGTTCTCGTTGGCGGCCTTGGCCTTGGCTTATTCGCTGCGATGGCCGCCAAGAAGGAATCCGTCACCGAGGTTGTTGTCATCGAGATTGACGAGGATGTGATGAAGCTGTGCCAGCCGAAAGACAGGAAAATCAAGGTCGTGCAGGGTGACATCTGGGATTTCATCAGGAACACAAGCGAGAAATTCGACTACTCTTACATTGACATTCATTACCACACCGGCTGCATGGAATACATCCGCACAGTCCTTCCCATGCGGAAAATCCTGAGTGAGCGTTTCCCGAACATGCCTGCCGATTTCTGGGGCGAAGAGGAAATGAAGGCACAGTATAATCCCAATTATGATAAGGAAAAGGCTGAGCATGCAAATGTCTGAAATCATGCGCGATGTGAGGAAGGCCGTAATCCCGTCAGCCAAGCGGATAGTCGCTTCAGGCCAGCAGCATGCGCCAATATGCATCATCCACGGCAAGGATGGCGTTCAGGTCATGCTGTTCCAAGGGTTCGGTGATGAGGCAGAGAAGGAAGCCGCGTCTGTCATCATGCAGGGTCTCTGCAGGAAGCATGATGCCGATTACTGCGTGTTCGTGTCCGAGTGCTGGTATGTCAACCGTGCGGAAACTGTCGATATTGAAAGCATAAGGCCGTCTGAGCAGCTTGACATGAAAGAGGCAATCAACATAATGGTCAATGCCCCTGATGGTCATAATCGCAGCATCATGATTCCGATAATCCGCTCAGGCAAGAAGGTGGCTTTTGGCAGGATGAAAATCGGCAGGCACAACCTCGGCGGCAGGTTCGTTTTCACGTGGTGATGCGCATGCCCTGTCTTTATCAGTCAGTCGGCACTCGGTTCAAGCAGCTTTGCCTGTTGCGGACAAGCCACGAGCTTCGCATCCAAGGCAATGTCCGTGCCAACCGCCCTTGCGGCCATGCGGAAGACTGGAGGACTTGTGAGTGGTTGAAAGAATGGTTCAAAAGACAAGGCAACTTGCATGTGAAGACACGGCAATCCGCAGGTTGCCAGTCCAAAATCGCTGCCATTTCCGACAGCCTTAAAAAGCGGCTAAGGAAATGATTTAACATGGCACGAAGGTCAAGGTTGAAAAGGGCGGTATTCAAGAAGCCGTTTGAGCTGTGGATTGGGGATAGTGCTGGCTTCGGATTTCTCGCAGGCAGATTCAGCACACGGCAGAAGGCGAAGGAGTTTTTCAAGTATGCAAACATTGGCGCTCCTAAGAAATATGCTTCCATGATAGTGGTCAATAAAAGGGTGGTGGTTTGAATGCCACGAAGAAGCCGTCTCAAGAAGCAGGTGCATGTCAAGAAGGACAGCAGGCTTCGTAAAGTGAAATTGACAAAGGCCAACTGGATGAGTTTGAGGGCATCTTTTTATATGCAAAAGATGTTTGATAATGATTATGCTGGGTCTGAATCGGAAAGAACGAGAAGGGAATGGGCTTGGGATAAGGCGTTTGATGACTGGCTTTGGCATGATGATGAGGCTTATGTTCAGTGGAGAAATAAGTATTTTGTGAAGTGATTTAACATGGTCAGAAGAAGCCGTCTCAAGAAGCAGGTGCATGTCACCAAGACCGAATGCCGTTACAGGCAGGCATCCCCAGCTAAGTTCGACCCAAGGAGCTTCCGCTCGAAGCAGGTGTCCAGCCGAACCCGTCTGATAGTTGCATGCCCCAAGGGTGAATGGAGTTCCAAGGCCAAGCGTTGCAAGGTTGGCATGGAGCTGCAGAGCCTCATTCGGAAAAGAACCGCCGAAGGCGCATGCCCGAAGATTTGATGGTGAAATCATGAAGCGCACAAGGCTGAAGCGTGGTGAAGAAAGGGTGCAGATGGGCAGGCTTGAGGCCATGCCGATGATGTTCTTTGCTTCGTGGTATAAGACTGATGTCAGTCCCCATCTCACCAAGGAGCAGAAGCAAAAGCTGCTCATGAAGATTTCCGACATCTCGCTTGAGAAGCCCATCTTCGAGGCGGGCATCAAGTTCAAGAAATCGGAGTTCCCAGAATTAGCCCCTTATGCTCATACCGAGGAAATATCAGGGCTGCAGCTTTATGCCGTGATGACGGAGCTGTTTCATGAGCTTCATCCAGAGTCGGCTAAATCCATAGGCAAGCCCTATCCAAGCTTGCCATTTTAAGGTGAAATCATGAAGCGAACACGTCTAAGCCGAAAGGGGAAATCAGGCCGCAAGCAGAGGCTGACCAAAATATCCACAGCCCAGATTGGTGATGGCAAGACACCCAATAAGTATTGGGTATCTGTTTCTTCTGATTATTATCTTTATGACCCAAAGGAAAATTTCAGTGACTGGGCAAGTAGTGTCAAGGGCATTAAAACTGAAGGTAAGACTGTTAAGGTGTTTAATACTTATGAAGAGGCAAAACGGTTCACTGATTCCATTGAGCTTGGAAGCAAATTGAGTGGTGTTGAGGTTAACACTGTTTCGATAGAAGACAGGTTGAGTGGTCAGGTTCATGAGCGGTCATTAGGTGCTAATGTAATCGAAGACTTAAAATTCACCAAGGAAAAGGAGAAAGAGCTTGGTGTCCCGTCTACCATGAGGCAGTCTGAGAAGTCTGCCAAGGAAGTTAATGCAGGCAATCTGCTTGACTTTGTGCTTGATTATGAGAATGGCACAATATCGAAAGGAGATTACACGCGGATGTTCGCATATCTCATAAAGACTGGTCAGGCATGGCAGATGCAGAGTTCGCTCTACGGAAGGCCAGCTCATGACTTGATTGAGTCAGGTGTCATCACAAAGGAAGGCAAGATAAACTGGGAGAAGGTTGATGAGGAATGAAGCGCACAAGGCTGAAGCGGAAGGCTGGAAGAAGGATGGTTCATAGGCTTGGTAAGTTTGACCCAGTTTATGAGTCTTGGACATTTTCCGTGAAACCATCAAAGGGTAGGAGATTTTTCAATGAATCTGAGATGGAAGCAATCGCTGCAAAAAAAGAAGCGGTTGTTCAGGATGATGTCATTGATTTATATTTCACATCAAAAAAGGATGCCGTTTCCGATAGAAAATGGTTGCTTGGTAAGGGTTTCCGTGTAACTAAAACGGAAAGGGAATGATTTAATATGGCACGAAGGTCAAGGCTCAGGCATGATGTAAGATATAGGAAACTGAGGTTTGGTAAGCGAAGAATGGTTCGTGGTGTTTTAGATAGGTCGATTTCTGGCGAAGAATTTGATCCAGCTTATGCTCGAATTTCTCCTGATTGGGGTCGATTTAGTGGGTTGGAGAATCTGATGAAAATTGAGTTTGCGATGTTGAATTATCCTGAAGTCAACAAGCAGGTTGCTAATATGGTCATGAAAAGATACGGTCTTTCAGAACCTGACTGGAGTTTTGTTCGGGATGAGGAAGACCCAGAGCAGATTAAGAAATATCTTGCTATCGTGCAGAAGCATCACAAAGGTAAATTTCCTTGGGAAGTGAAATCATGAAGCGCACAAGGCTCAAGCGGAAAGTGAGGATAATTAGAAAAGCTCGACTTTTTGTTGATGCTTATTGGGACACTGAATATGACCCGCCTGTTTGGAAAGTCAGATATGTTCAGAGAAATCCAGATAACTCTTTAGAGGTTTTGGATGTTGATTTGGCAGAATCCAAAAATGATGCGGTGTCACGTGCAAAAAAGTGGAGCAAAAAAGAAGGTGTTCCGTTTGAAGGTGTTGTTTATGGTTAAGCGCACAAGGCTCAAGCGTGGTGAAGAAGGGATGCAGAGGCACAGGCTTGAGTCCATTCCAATGATGTTCTATGCTGATTGGTTCAAGAAAGAGGTCAGCCCACATCTCACCAAGGAGCAGAAGCAAAAGCTGCTCATGAAGATTTCCGACATCTCGCTTGAGAAGCCCATCTTCGAGGCGGGCATCAAGTTCAAGAAATCGGAGTTCCCAGAATTAGCCCCTTACGCTCACACTGAGGAAATATCAGGGCTGCAGCTTTATGCCGTGATGACAGAGCTGTTTGCCGAGCTTCATCCAGAGTCGGCTAAAGCCATAGGCAAGCCTTATCCAAGCTTGCCATCTTAAGGTGAAACATATGAAGCGCACAAGGCTCAGGAAAGGGGACATGAGGAGGCTTCCTTACCATGGCTCGAAAGCCTTGTTCAGGAAAGGCGATGTGGTCGTGCTTCCAAGCTTCCTTTCTGGCACGCCCATTTACATGGGCGTTGTCGTTGGGAAAGGCAGGGACAAGTTTGGCGAGCACCAGAAAGTCAGGGTGACGAAAGCGTGGTCGGATTATAATAAAGTCGGTGAAATCAAGAAGGTCAGGCTGATGGATTTGGCTTCGCTTGTGAAGGTGGGTTGATATGGTCAAAAGGAAAAGGCTCGCAAGGTCGGCAGTGAGGAAAAAGCGGACTGTAACGAGGCTTCAGTTGCTCACCATCGATGACCTTCATGGCATCGTTGCCCCGTGGTTCATAGCCCGTTTCAACAAGACACCAGAGCAGGACAAGGCATACTTCCAAGAATGGATGGAGCGGTTCAGGCGTGGAAACCCAGAGCGTTACATGGACAATGAGAGCCTCGCCGTCTTCAGGAAGATGTATAGGATGGTCGGTTGAGGCGTTTTTCCGTAAACGCTTTTGCAAATGGAGTGTAAGGAAAGGGGTTTCATGGCACGCAGGACAAGGCTTGCCCGAAAGATGCCTGCATGGTGCAGGTGCGCTGGCTGCTCGATGAGGGGCAGTTGTCGGGCTTGCCCATATAAATGACGGCTATGGGGATAGTCATCTGATGAATCATGTGTGGTTTCAAGAATAAGAGGAATGGATATGGTGCGAAGGTCACGATTGAAGCGGAAATCGGTTAGTTACCAGTCTAAAATGCGGTTGGAAAAAAAGTTGGATGTGCTAAGGGAAAGATATGAGGCGGTTGCTTTATCTCCCCCAACATTTAAGGAACAGAAAGAAGATATAATAACTTATGATGATTGGGATGCTGAATTGGATTCTCTTGAGAAACAGATTGATAGTTTATGCAAGAAACTGAAATGTGGAGCATACGGTGATTAGCATGCCAATGCGAAGGTCGCGTCTCAGGAAGGCAATGGCCGCGCTTGCGATGCATGCGGTCGGCGGCTGGACAGTTGATGAGAAGGTCGGCGAGTTCAGGCGCTTGCGCTTTGACCAAGCGGGCAATCCGCACATAGATTACGTGCCCTTTGGCAGTCCCGAAGGCCGCATGCTCATGCAAAGGTGGGAGAGGTTATGAAAAGGTCGCGTCTCATGAAGGCCGCAACTCCGGTTGCGCTGCCTGTGGAAAGCGGTTGGACTGTGGATGAGAGGCTCGGCGAGTTCAGGCGTGTCCATTTCGACAAGGCTGGCAATCCGCACATAGAGTTTGTGCCTTTCAGCAGTCCCGAAGGCCGCATTATCCTGAAATGTATGGGGAAAAGATGATTAATCATGAAGCGAACCCGTCTCAAGCGTGCCTCGGAAGGCAAGAAATCCACCCGTCTCCCAAGGAAGGTCAGGTTTGTCTGGAAGAACAATCTGGGATGGACTTGGGAAGCGAGCGAATACCAAGGCAATGGAATCTTTTTCGGTAAAGTCACCAGCCCTTATGTCCCCGAAGGCGAACATGGCACATGGTATCTGTGGGAAATCGAGCGCGATGGCGGCGCAGTCCTTGCCGAAGGTGACAATGAGCTGCTGCAACGCATCAAGGAGAAGAGCAGCAAGGCCGCTAAGATGCAGCAGGTTCTGATGGGATAGTCTGCCATTTCCGATACGCTTTAATAGTTCAATGCACATAACTTTATCATATGGTGTTATTCATGGCAAAGAAAAAGAAACGTAAAGTCAAGAAAAGTTGAACGTCTGCTAATCAGCTAATCATCTGATTATCAAAATTGGCGATGGTTATTATGATGAGAAGGAGCAGATTGGGCAGGGCACGTCAGGTCGAAGGGCTTGACAATCCGAGGTTCACTGAATCTTATTTCCATGCTGCTGGGACTCACTTCAACAGGGGCGAGAAGCTCCTTGCCGCAGGCGAGAGGTTCGTTGACCGGAATTCATGATTTTCAAAAGACAGAAGGAGAAAGGGTTTTATGGCACGAAGGAGCAGGTTGGGCAGGACAGGTCAGGTCGAAGGGCTTGACCACCCGAAGTTTGTTGAGACTTATTTTCAGGCTGTTCGGACTCACTTCAGGAAAGGCGAGAAGCATCTTGAGGCGGGCGAGAGGTTCGTTGACCAGAATTCATAGTTTTGAGAAGGGAAAAATCCGTTAGCCGTCACAAGGACATGGCACTGTTTAAGATTGGGCGGGGGAAGCCGCTTCCTGCTTGCCCCCGTCTCACCCTCCAGTTTTGTGTGCATAACTCGGCTTGTGTGTATAGGTGTATAACTTTCCTGTAAGCAGCTTGTGTGTATATCTGCATATCAGCTTTTCACCAATCTCGCTTTGAGCAGTCTTCCCTTTCAGCCTTTCCTGCGCTTTTGCTTGTGCCCCTTGCCGCTTGCATGATGATGCCGTGGTTTCTTAGCGCCGCTTCTTCGGTCTCGTGGTGCTGGCATGCGCTTGGCTCTTCCACGTAAAGGCAGCACCTTTCGCCCCTTCTGAATGCGCAGTCTTCGCATCTTTGGTGCATCGATTTTCCCCTCCTGTTTTTCTAAACCGCCTTCTTCGCTCGCCTTGCTGATTATCTGTTCAACAGCTTTGCTGCTTATCTGCTCAGCAGCTTCTCCGCCTTCTTCCCCTTCGTTCTCAGGCTGCTCGGATTCGGCGGATTCAGGCTGCCCGTCTTCCCCGCGCCGCCTTTCCGCCATCTTTTCAATCTGCTCGTAAGGCATGTTCATGCGTGCGATTTCGACAATCTCCTTCTGCTCATCCCCGCCGAACTGCGGGAACAGGTTGCGTGCTATGACTAACTGTCTCAGGCGATTTTTGGCGTTCTGGAATTCCTTTTGCTGTCCCAGCCAAGCCCCAAGCTTATAGCGCTCCTTAGCAACATGGCATCTTGTCCAGTTAATTATTGGACAGGATTATGCCTTGCTCCCCGCGCTGCTCACGTGCCAGCCAAGTATCCTTCTTCATCTCATACTGCTCTTCAAGCAGTGAGTCGAAATGCTGTTTTTTCAAAAAATCAGCTCGACCCAGTTCCTTGTTCTTTTTCCTGTATTCTGACCACTGCTCGATTTGCATCTTCTGGTATGCAGGCTCTTGGAGCTTCGGCATTATCACATACCCAAGCGGCGTGAAAGTCCCGAACATGCTCTTGCGCAGGTCATATTTGCCGCAAATAGGGGACACGGCAACCAGTAGGTTGCCAGTCCAGCATCGTTTGCGTATACAATGAGCCTGATGAGCTTGTTCTTCAGGTCTTTGCCATAGGTCTCGAATTTCTACCAGCGAAAAAGCTCTTTTTTTTCGCTGTCCATAGACCGAGTTCCTTGCGATGAATTCCAGATGAGCTTGTCAACATAACATGCTCATTATCTGTTGGGTATATCCAGATTGTATGTATACACTTCTTGGCGAGGATGTTTTGGATGTCCTGAATGCTCATCTCCTCTCTAAAACTCCCTATCCCAAATTTTGCCTCTTTTTGTTCGTCAATCTGGTAGACCTCGTTGAACTCGGCATTCTGCACCCGTTGGTAGTATTCCTGCAGATGGTTGCTTTCGCAAAAATCTGTTTCAGATTCGTTTGCGCAGATGTGCTTGTTCACATCGAGCGGAACGCCCGTCAAGCTGCATATGAAGGTCGAAATCGCCAAGCCTGCTGTTGATTTGCCGCTTCTCGTTTCACCCTTGAAAGCGACATTCACGTTCTCCCTCATCTTGACCTTGTATCGCAGGTAGTCGAAAATCTGCCTTGAGATGTTCATGGACAGCATGCGTGCGAACTCCGGCCTCCGCTCCTTTTCGAGCATTATCTTGTGCTCCATCTTCCCCGAATGCATGGTCGCCCAAGCGTTCAATGGGGTCGGTCTCGAACTTTATGGTCTTCGCGTCAATTCGTGTCATTTTGAATCCCTCCTCTTTGAACACCCGGTCAGCCTGCAGAAATCCTCAAGCTCCAGCATCATGATGTCGTGCCTTCTGCCCAGCTCGTGGATGACTATGACGGGAATCTTCTTCTCGGCTTTTGCAAGCTCCAAGGTCTCATAGAACGTCTTCAAAAAAGGAATCTTCTTGCGGTGCTTGATTTCGCAAAAAAGGGTTGGGTGCAGGCAGTCAGCATGTGTATGCCGTGAACCCATGCCGCTTAGCGGTGTCCTTGTTCCCCCAAGCATGTTGCATATCCTGCGCTCGGTCGCTTTCCAGTTCTGGTCGGGCATATCATTAGTTAAATGTGCAAGCTTTTTAAATTCGTATCGCCAATCTTGGCTTTGCCCAATAAGTAGCTGAAATGGGCTACTTTTTGTGCAGGAATGGTTTTTGCACAAAAAGTAAAATCACAATATTTTTTTCTTTTTATGTCTTAGAATTGGCTCAATTTTGTCAGTATCAAAATTATAGCTTGCACCACCACTAAAATTACTCCCTTTTGCATAAGCTCCAACCTCTCTACCGCGAGAACCAGCAGAAACCTTTCCAGTGAGGAGTGCTTTTTTATATCTAGTGCTAGCAAGCACTCTTAAATAAGTGTTTCCTCTTCTGCTTCTTATTGCACCATCCACGGATATGCTTGATTTTTTTCTTCTGTAAGTCTTTCTTCTCACCCAAACGAGTCCTTCTGAACCCATGTCAATAATTTGAATTTAATAAATAAAAACCAATGCCACAAGGAGTTCGAGTTGTTTCTGGAGTGCAAGCGTTGCAAACATAGGTGGGTTCCGAGAAGTGAAAAAACTCTTGATGTCTGTCCGAAGTGCAAGTCGCCGTATTGGAATAGGCCGAGAATAAAGAAGAAACCATCCAATTATCGCATAGTTACATAGTTACATATTTATATGTAACAATGTAATTATGTATATATGAGACAAAAACCAATTATATTTGATACGATGGCAGGGAGACCATCACTTGGACTTAAAACTAAGAGCTTCTCGCTCTACGAAAAAACACGGCTTATTTTGAAGAAGTTGGAGTTCGAGAGCGCACAGACTAACAAGAAGAAAAAAATGATAGAGCTGGCTCACGAAGCAGTAGAGCAATACGCCAGCAACAATTCTGTTTCTAATGAAGATAAGAACGGCAAGGTGAAAAAATGAAAAACGAAACTTCCATGAATGACAACACCGGCAGAGAAAATGGTGTTGTTTATACTCCAGAATCTTTAGCGAATTATGTAGCTCATAAAACTCTGCATTATTTTCTAAGCGACAAAAATAAGAATAAAAATAAAATTCGGATTATCGACCCAGCTTGCGGTGATGGTGCATTACTTGAGGCTATACTAAATGTAGTAAAGTCAAAGAAGATACCCAATTTGCTGTTTGGAATTGATATAGACGAAAAATCAATCGAGTCATGTAGAAATTCTTTACCTGCACAGTTTATGAAAACCAATTCTTTATGCCCATTAAACAGCAAATCACTTAGTTCTGGATGGGGGCTTATTATGGATAGATTCGGAATCAAGAATGGTTTTGACATTCTTATAGCTAATCCGCCATGGGGAGCAGATATTTCTAAATACAAACATAGGCTTAGTAAAGACGACTTCAAGACACTAAACGGTCAGTTTGATTCATATGAACTTTTTTTCGAATTAGCTATGCTTATCGTCAGATCTGGGGGTTATTTCTCATTCATAGTACCAGATTCTGTATTTAACCATGGAAAGTGCGCTCTCCGAGGCATTCTTCTTAAGAACACGCAAATAAAGCTCATAGCTCGTTTAGGAGAGAAGATATTTCCCAATATCAACAGAAGTTGTGTCATAGCAATTTGCAAGAACGAGCAACCAAATAATAATTCTGTAGTTGATTGCTTCAGACTGAAACCACAACAAAGGAAGCTTATACTCAAATGTAAAATGAAATTCTCTGAAGCGGAGAAAGAATCATTGCATCGTGTAAATCAGACTCGATTTATGAGCAATAAGGATTTCACATTCAATATAGACCTAAGGAATTTAGAGGTAAATGTCCTGAAGAAATTCAGGACAGATGAATGTCTAAGAAAACACCTAACAAATGCAAGAGGAATAGAACTTTCAGGGAAAGGTGAAGTATGTAAATGTTCTACTTGTGGTTTATGGATTCCAATCCCCAATTCCACTACAAAAAAATGTCCAGAATGCGGCATTAAATTTAGTGTGGCTGGAAGCAAGACCGATGTTATAGTATCAAGCACTAAAAGTGCGCATTCGGTCGGTCTAATAAATGGGTATGATGTCAAGAGGTATCATTGCAAGCCATCTTCTTGGATTAAAATGAATATGAATGGAATACAATACAAAGATGCAAGTCTGTACAAAGGCAATAAGATTCTTGTGAGGAAAACGGGAGTTGGAATAACAGCATCAATAGATTATAGCAATTCATACACAACACAGGTAGTTTATATATTCAAGTTGCGTAAAGAATCTAACATTACTCTTGAGTTCGTTCTCGCCCTTCTCAATTCCAGAGCATATTATTTCTATTTGATGAAGAACTATGGAGAGATAGAGTGGAGGTCACATCCATATCTAACGCAAAATCAAGTTTTGAATTTGCCCATACCGAACATAGAGAACAAAGAACGGGTTTCCATGATGAATGAAATAACGAGGATGGTGAGAAGTCAAATCAAAGGGGGTACCCAAGAAATACCATCAGTTATTGATGCTAAAATAGAAAGAATGGTTAGTCAGTTATTTGCCCTCACAAAATCGGACTACAAGATAATATTCGATGCTATAAACTCGGCAGAGGAACTTCTGCCTATTAGGGCTTTAAAAGATTTACAATTAAATGAAATATTCAGTTAATCTGTAGTATGGGGTGTTTTTGATGGGATTCAGGTATATAGGTGCTAAGACTAAAATCCTACCTGAAATTATCAATAAAATATCTTCCATAGTGGACAAAAATTCTCATGTAGCAGATATTATGTGCGGTACTGGTGCTGTCTCTGCTGCTTTGCGAAGAGAAGGATTTACTGTAACTGCCTCAGATATAATGACTCAAGCATATCATCATACAAGAGTTCAACTACTTCTTGACTCCCCCCCTCCATTTATCGGTGCGAAAAAATATCTTGAAGGATTCAAAGCTCGTCAAACGACTCTACAAACTACAAATGAATATAACAGAATCATAGATTTATTGAATAACACAGAACCTGTTAAAGGTTATTTTTGGCGTGAATTTAGTCCGAGGGGAAAACCAAAAAACACCGAACAACCGAGAAAATATTTCACAGAAGAAAATGCAGCTAAGATAGATGCCGTTCGGATTCTCGTTAGAAAAATGAAAGAAGACGGTTCTATCAGTGATATAGAATATTCATTACTTATACACGACTTGATAATGGCTACAAACGATGTAGCGAACATAGCTGGGACTTATGGACATTATCTATCAAATTTTGTTCCAAGAGCATTGCAATCTATACGCTTTACACCAACAACTTTTGTTAAAAACGGCTCTATAAAAAAGCATAGTGTAATTCAAGGATATGCAGAAGATGTTTGCAAGAATATAACATGTGATTTATGCTACATTGACCCACCTTACATGAAGAGGCAATATGCTGCTAACTATCACATACTTGAAACAATCGCAAGAGGTGATGAGCCTGAAGCCATGGGGGTAAGCGGTTTGAGACCATGGAGAGACCAATATTCTGATTTTTGCTCAAAACTAAAGATTAGAAAATCATTCGAAAAAATATTTACTACTATGAACTGCCACCATTTTTTGGTAAGTTACAGCGAAGATGGTTTGCTCAAACGAGAGGAACTGGAAGACTTTTTCTCCAAGTTTGGTAAAATAGAGGTATCAACTTTCCTGAACAAAAGATTCAGGAGCAATGAAAGCAAATTAGACCCTGTACTTAAGGAATACCTTGTTCACATCAATACAAATTAACTGCCTCTCATAGACCTTTCTATTATTGCTGTATGATTCGGATGCCAAGTTATCGTATAGTCTCTTTCGTTGATTTTTATTACGAGTTTATTGTCTTTTATTTTTCTCAGGTCTATTGATGATACAGCAGCAAAATGGAGCATCTTGTGGATTAACGGGCTTACAACTATCACGTTAAGTAAAGAATCCGAACCACCTTTTCCAACTGGAATCAGGTGATGAACCTCAGAATATAAGACACCATTTCTTTTTTTAAATGTCAGTTGTTCTCCTGTTACTCTGGAAAAAAACTAGCTTCAATATCAATACTACACTGTTGCTGTATAGTCCTTTGATACTGGTGTTTAACTATCTTCAGGGGTGTGTCCAAAAGAAACCCGACTGCTCTATCAACTACTCTTTGAAGTTCGTGTAATTCGTCTTCCTTCTTGGTTTTTTTATGTTTTCTTAAAATATCACTAGCGTAATTCAAAAGTTCTATTGCTTGCCCCCTTTGCTTAGAATGGTTCAAGAGGTCGCAAGTTTTTTTGTATGTTTCATCATCAAACATAAAACCGCCAACAGTTATTAACGGCACTATATAATAAAACCCATACTTTTTGTGCAGAATTCCGACTTTTTGGGCAAGGAGGGCTTAATGGGCAAAGCCGCCAATCTTACTGCAGCCGAAGGGAAATCCCATATCTGAGGGGCGAGGATGGCTCGCTCTTTGCATCAGTTTTCCTGCCGAGGGCGAGGGGCGAAAATGGGCGACAGCTCCGAACTCCCTGATGACGCAGGCGCTTTCCTGAAGGGGTGTCATAATGGTCAAGCTGTTCAAGGGCAAAAGGGCAAAGCCTGCCAGATGCGGCATCGGGTTCAATCATAATTCTCATGAACTGTATCTTGCGCTGGGGCTTTCCAAGGAGCAGAATGAGCATGTGCTTAGGAGTGTCGTGGGGTGGCTTCTCCTTGATGTGCACCTGTCGAGGGCGTTTGAGAAGATAAGCGAGCTTCCGCATGCCAATGAGCGGTTGTATGCGGCCTTCATCCTTGGGAAGATAATCGAAAGTGGGAGTGGTATGCAGATAGGCATCGAAACTGGCAAGTCCGGCAATCTTTCACAGGGTTACATCGGATAGGCACGGCTCGGTTGCCAGAAAAGCAACCCTTTTAAATCATGTCTATGCTATTATATAGTAGTCGTTAATTGGGGTTTAATCATGAAGCTGAAGTTCGTATTGCTCGCTCTGCTGCTGTGCGTGGCTGCGATGCCTTTGAACGCCCAAGCCGCAGGCATAGATTATGGCCAAGCGAGGCAACTGCTTCCGAACAACTATGTCGCCCCGCGCATGGACTGCGACACCGCAGGCATGAAATGCGTTCTCGTGGCTTATGACACCTCGTCAAACAGGGTCAAGGTCTTCAAGACCGCCGACAGGTTCGTGAGCGAATCCTATCCCCTCGTGGCAAACTATTCTTTTCCTGTGGATGTGAATGTTGGCACTGTCATAAACATGTATCCGTCAGCCGCAGCTCCGTATGATGTTGTATACCTGCAGGCTGACACCGCAAGCGGCTATGTGTGGTCGGGCATCACCTACAGGAACTACGGCTTCATAATCGCCTATCAGGAGAAGGTGTATGGCATTGACGTGAATGGCCTTGCTTTGGACACTCTCAACACATCCGCAGGCTTCATGGGCGCTGGCTTGTATCGCTGGTTCATTGACCATGACTATTCCCCTGCCCGTTTTCTCGCTATTGATTCGAGGACTGGCGTGTCGAGGCGCTATGTCTCGAATGGTGTCACCAATGCGACCGTTGACGGCAAACATTATTACAAAAATCACATCTCCGCCCAATACATCGGCGGTTCAGTCATGGATGCGAACACCGCATTGAACCGTTTCAACTATTCTTTCATCCTCTTCTTCTACAACTCCACAAGCCTCGCAAGCAGCCTTTCAAACACCACCGATGCCATGATAGGCGGCGGCAAATACAATGGCTTCTTTGAATATGAGGAGCGGCTAAGTTCATACCGCTATTTCATCCGAAACAGCACCCACATCCTGCAGTATGACCAGACCGTGAACGGCTCGCTCCAGTTCTGGAAGATGGGCGGCAACAATGTGGTCTCGCAGGGCATGTGGCAGAACAGTGTGAGCGTGAATGACAAGGTGATAGCATTCCAGAACTCAAGTGGCATCTTTCTTTACAACACCTTTGCGTCATCCTATGTCGCAGTCCCTGAAGAATATAATGAGTCCCTTGCCACAAGGGTGACATCGGACATTTTCGGGATATGGAATGTGAATGACTTCCATTCGCCCAAGGTCGCATGCACGCCCAACTTCGGTGCATGCGCAATGCTTGTTTATGATGCTGGTGTCCTGTCGTGGAATGGCGCTGGCCTGAAGCTTTATTTCTCAACAACACCTTTCCAACCGAACTGGCAGCGCATCTTCAAGTTCACTGGCGGATATGGCTATGTCAATGACTATGGGCTGCAGTATGACATCGCTTACAATGTCGCTGATGGGAAGTTCCGCATAATCGATGGCCTTGCCCGAAACATTTATGAATGGGATGGTTCGGGGAATCCTGTTGTTGTGTATGTCTCAGGTAAGTATCCTCTTGTATATGCCGACCCAGATGGGGAATGGTTTTTTATGTGGGACAATAATGCCCCACGTTATTTTAAACTCGTGAATTTAGGGGTTAGTGAAATAACTATCTTTGCTGGCCTTCCTTCTGGCATTCCATATGGTTTCATGCGCTCGGTTTTTAATATCACTAATTATTGGTATGACATTTATAATGGTAATGTGGGTGATTGGAATACTAATCTCAACATGCACGATGATTTCGGATATTCTGGCGCTATTCAATACTATTACCCAGAAGAGGGTGTCGCATTCATGGAGCGGAATTCCACTGTCACCCCAGCGAATGTCGGCAAAGGCATGTATTATGCAGGTCATGTGCCGCCGCATGGCGCTGACTGGGTTTACCCAAGCGTCAGCCCTTATTACATGTATGATGTGAGCAAGAATGAGGAGACCGAGGCGGATAGCTCATATTTTGGCGGCTACAAAATCTACGGCGTGGCAAAGCACCGCAATGATTATGGCTGTCTTCCGTTCCTCACGTGCAGCAATCTGTATTTCTACAGGAAGTCGACTAACCCTGTCTTCATAACTGCCGCCTATTATGATGCCCTGACTGGCCTGACCAATCCATTGAATGTGAGCATGCAGCTCATCTGCTTAGACCCAGCTTTTAACTACACTGCTTTGGCAGGCGATGATTTCCATGCGTTTCAGCTTCCTTGCAATAGCAATATCAACCTCACGCTCTCGACAGTCAGCGCATACCCGTTTTACGCAACGCATAATTTCGATTTCTTCACTGGCTGTTCGCAGATGAATGTTTATGCGCAATACATCAAGACCTTTACGAGCGTGGTCACTGTCCGTGACCAGATAACTGGCGACCCGATTGTTTCTGCCACTGTTTATGTGGATGGGATTCCTTATGTCACGGATGCCCAAGGCCATATAAGCTTTGTTGTCGCGCCAACAAGCGCAGAATTCGCTGTCCAGAGTGATGTCGGTGCTTGCCTTATCAGCCTTGTCTCAAGCGGCGAGGTCAGTGAGAGCCACTTTGTGACTGCCACAAAGACGGGATATTACTCTTCATCCCAGACCATTGCGTTCACCCCTGCTGGCGTAGCTATCTACCTCAATCGTGGCGAGTTCATCGTTTCGAGGGTCTATTACAAGGATGGTGTCGAGGCGACAGGGGAAAAGTCGACTGCCCGAATCAACATCAGTGGCGTGACCAATACATATGTTGTGCATGATAATATTCCTGTTGCCGCATCTGAGTCAAATGACTTCCCAGTCACGTTCCAAACTGTCAACGTTGCCACGACCTATGATGCCAAGCTCGGCTTGACATGGGGCAATTATACTGCATTCAAGACTGTCCATGTCACGCCCTCGATGAAGAGCTATGGCTGCAATGAGAATGCCTGTTTCACCCTTCCGTTTTATTCCACTTCACCCAGCGTGGGCTGCACCACGGATTTGGACTGTGAGCAGCAGTTCTGCGTGGGCAATGTTTATAAGCAGCTTGACCATTGTGATGTTGGCACAGGCCAGTGCGTCTATGGTCAGACTGCTTGTCCGGCTTTCTGCGCCAGCGATGTTGGATGTTACACGAGCCTGCAGAGCAATACCTCGTGCAACTTTGATAGTGAGTGTTATCCGCTCATTGGCTGCCTGACGACTGCAGTCCTCAATGATGCAAGGTGCTCATCCAGCCTTCACAAGTGCGTGACTGAGCATGTGCAGTGCGCATATGGCTGCCTCGGCGGTGCATGCAAGGCCGCTCCTGTGAAAGCTGTGTGTGACCAGTCCACTGTTGAGGGCATACTTAATTGCGTCAGGTCTGGCATCATGGGCTTCATTGGCGGCACTTATGACCCGTTGTTCACATTGATAATCGTCATTGCGGGCATGGTCATATTTGTCACGTTGCTGTCGCTCGCCATCAAGGGCATAAGCAATGTCATGATGTAGAGGGAGATGAGTTGCTCCACCTGACCAACATGAATTAGGTGGAGAGTTCAACAAACGGGTGCGTGGATGTGTTGTGCGTCATCGGGGGTATGGTTTGATGTGGAAAATGGATTGTCTCATGTGGCTATGTGCGGTTGCGCTTTGTTTAGCTTTGCTGCCATCCGCCCGTGCAGCCAGCCTTCTTGATGTCCCGTTGCAGTCCTATGCTGATGCACGTGTCCATCCGCTCACTCGTGATGCAGGCTTTGGCTGGTCTGGCGGACTCGAAGGCGGGTTCATGCTTTTCTGGTCGGATGGTTACATTCTACTGAAGCCCAAGCTTGTCATCAGTGGCGTTGAGTATGCATTCGGCGAGATGCAAAAAGCCTACCCAGACACTAAGTTTGTCAATTCGGTCAGTGACCTGAACAGCAAATATGAATGGGAAATCAACATCAACGGTCTTGATAGCAAAGCCAAGGCTGGCTTGGAGAGTGTGGTCTTCGATGTCGCTGAAGTCTCCGGCATCGGTGAAGGCCGAATCAGGAATGAAGGCTCATACATCATAGTCGATGACAAGTATGCAATCTCCTTTTTTGACCTGATGGAAACCCTTCCACTCAAATCTGCGAGTGCCAATCGCATGGTCTTTACGATACCAGCCGATGCCGTGGCTGATGGCTCTCTCATGATTGACCCCTACGTTTTAAAATACCCATTCGAGGATGGCTACCTCGAAAGGAACGAGTTCGGTGTTTTCGAGGTCTACCTGACCGCGACACCCATGAAGATTGGCTCATCCCAAAGCACTACCGACTCCTTATATCGTGCATATCTCAAGTTCAACACGAGCAGCATTGACCCGTGGGACACAATCGTAAATGCGACCTTCCGTGGCTACGTGTCTCCAGAAACGTGCGGTTCAGGTTCATCGAAGTTCTGGCTGCAGAATATCAGTAACTATGGCGACTTGGGTTCTTCTGATTGGACTGTTTCATATCAGAACATGTCCATATTCTTTGATACTGCGACCAATTCGAGCGGCTGGCATCAGAGGCTTGTGACTGGTTTTATCAATAAGGGCAGTTTCACGTATTACAGAATCAAGGGGACTTATGAGACCTATGGCGGCGTGGACTGTTTCATAGGTTTGCGGGCGAATGAGAGCGGCGGTTATGAGCCGAAGCTCATGATATGGTATACCGAAGGCGTTCCGCCAGCAGTCTCCGCGCTCAACATCACAATCCACAATCCCAAGAACACCACATACACTGCAACGTCACGACCTTTGCAGGTCTCGGCAAATGCAACCGTCAGCAAGTGGTGGTATAAGCTGAATGCCGGCTCTAACACCACCTTCACGCCCAACACGACCATAACCGCAGCCTATGGTTCTAACCTGCTCATTGTCTACGCAAACAACAGTGCAGGCGTGGTCTATTCAAGAAGGGTGCGGTTCACTGTGTCGCCGTCTGCGCTTAACATCACAATCCATAATCCCAAGAACACCACATATTCATCAGCTTCGCGCCCTCTGCAGGTCATGGCAAATGCATCAGTCAGCAAGTGGTGGTATAAGCTGAATGCCGGTTCTAACACCACCTTCACGCCCAACACGACCATAACCGCAGCCTATGGTTCTAACCTGCTTATAGTATATGCGAACAACAGCGCAGGCGTGGTGTTCTCGAAGCGTGTCCGTTTCCGATACTTGGACATAACGCCGCCCAACATAATCATAGCATCGCCCAAGAACCAGACCTATGGCGGCGTAAATGTCCCTCTCAACGTTTTCGCCAATGAGACCGTGGGCAAGTGGTGGTATCAGTTCAATAATGGCTCGAATGTCACGTTCACTCCCAACATGACAATACCGTGCGTGAATGGAACGCACAAGCTCACCGTTTATGCGAATGACACCTATGGCAACACGGGCAAGGCGGTTGTGTGGTTCACTAACATCGTGATATTGCCTCCCTATAACGTGACATTGGTCGTGTATTACCCGACCTTTGCCGCAATCGGTAGGCAGGTGCTCATCCAAGCCATGATTGAGAATGCGACTGGTTACAGCTACCCGAATGCGACACTTCACATCCTGATTGACACTGTTAATGCGTCAATGGCATGGAATGGTGTCACCAAGAGCTATGAGGTGATATGGATACCATCCGCTAATGGTGATTATGTTTTTACCGTCTTCCCCTGCGGGACACCGTATAATGAGAGCGGCATGATTTACGTGCGCACGCCTTTCAACATCACGGTCTCGATATGGAATGACATCAACATGACCAAGCCCTATGAGAATGATTTCGCTTGGATATATGCTGTCTACAACCTTGGCAACCCGAAGCTGAAGGAGCTGTTTGGGCAGGTTAACCTGCTCGCCTGTCCGCCTGAAGGCGCTGGCACGTGCTACTGGCACGCAAGGTATGCCAATGGGACTGCCGAGCTTGAGCTTCCCTTTGAGGGCAACTACACCCTTTACATAATCGGTAACAACATTAGGTGGGAGCAGGACATAGGGAGCGGCTACATCCAGCCCTGCCAGCTCTGTCCGCCGGTTGAAATCCAGAAGCGGCTGCTCCTGAACCTTGGCAACTATTATTTTGACGGGTCTGAATCGCTCCACCTTTTTTATTCCCAAGCCGAGCTTTACGCAAGCGGCGGGTTCTTCGGCGTGCTTGGCTCATGGCTTTATGTCGGTGTCATGTTCGCGCTGGCTTTGGCTGCGTTCTTCATTGTGCTCTGGGCTACGCATTCGCTTTATTCGGCTATGGCAGCCCTTGTCATAATGCCTACTGTCATATGGATGATACTGCAATATCTTTCATAGCGTTATTTAAACCTTCAGGAGAAAATATGATGGGGAACATGAAATCGTCTGCGGTCTTGCTGGTGTGTGCTCTGGCCTTGCTTGCTCTTGCCCAGCAGTCGCTTGCCATCCCAGATTCGGACATTTATAACTTCCGCAGTTCCATGACTGCCAGCTTTTACTTTGATGACTACAACCCGACTAACAATGGTTATTCCATAACAAGATATGCTGCTTTGCATGCCTTTTTCAACGAATCGCAATACTATTACGTAATCATACGTGCGTCAGAGGCGGATTCCCCGCCTTATGACGATTTCTACATCAGCTTCACGTGCGATAATGACCCTGATGTGGCCTTTCACACCACCGATTACACGAGCTGGGTTGAGTCAGGTCAGATAAGCTTCAAGCGGCAGTTCACGTTCTCTGAATATATGTCATACGCCAATGCTACCATGCTTTCGATGCTTTCATATTGCACAATCACGAATGCCAACAGCCTCGTTCCAGATGGCAACTCAGGCTACACGACCTTCAGGCTCGACCTCGTTCCATCCACAGCATCAGCAGTCACTACGCTCGAAGCATATTGTGATGAAGCCTCTTTGCACACTGCCGTGGATACCGAGCTTTCCACGCTGGCTTCGATAGTGGATGTCAACATCAAATTCATTAGCACCATTTTCACCGTCTTCCAGATACTTGCCGTGATAATAGTCGTGTTGGGCATCCCAATCGTGGTGCTGCTCGCAATCAGATTTGTGATATGGAAAATCACAGGCCACCGCCTGTTTGAGAGGGAGGCATGACATGAAATTCGCATACGTGCTGTTGGGCTTCGTAAGCATGATGGCTCTGCTCACTGGCCAGTCTTTTGCCATAAGCGGCACGCCGTTCTACATCTTCGGCATGTCGGGCGGCAGGTTTGTCTATCTCAATGCGAGCCATGTTGCCAGCCTTGAGCTTAACACGTTTCACGGCAGTTCCGAATCGTGGATTCTTTACATCCGCGCCAACCCGTATGATGCGTATCCATATGACAACCTCACGTGGCATGTGGATTGCACCAATGGCGAGGATGCCGTTTTTGATACTGTCGGCTATGCGACATGGAACAGCTTTGGCTACATCCAGATTCCTATGGCCTACGAACCTGCGCCAGTCACCGTTCATTATAACTCAGTCCCGCTCGAAGCGAAATCCGTTTCTTGCGACTTCTCGTTGCTTGCTTGGAATGAGGTAAACAACACTGCGAACTACACCCGCATGATTGTTGAGATGATTCCATATTATGCATCCCTTGAATTCGTCAACTGCACTGGCGTGAACGGCTTCGGCATGAACATAACCGGCTCGATAACAACGGCTGTTGGATACATGCATAGTGGCTGGGACATTGCATGGATAGTCTATTCAATCTGCATAATAGTGTTCGCCATTGTGGGTATACCACTCCTTGTTTTCATAATTATAAGATTCGGAATTTACAGGCTCACTGGAACAAAATTCATTGAAAAGAAGGAGTATTGATAAAATGACTAAAGGAAAATATATTAGAACACTTGAAATGCGGAAAAATATTGGAAGATATATCAGGACACCCAAAATTAGGAGAAGGATGAGTGATGCTAAGTTTAAGTTGTATAAAGCTCATCCTGAGATACGTGAAAAGATTAGCAAGTCCAGAAAGCTTATGCTTATGTTTCATCCTGAGAAACGGCTTGTTGGCAAGAGGAATGGTATGTATGGAAAAGGATATTTGGTGACTGGTAAGGATAATCCTTTTTATGGCAGGAAACACACTAAAATGACTAAGGGGATTATCAGTATGAGGGGACTGGGAAGAAGGCATACTGAAGATGCTAAGCATGAGATAAGTGTGGCTCAGTTGAAAAGTTGGAAGGGTAATGCCAAACGGAAAAGTGATTTGAGCAAAAGAATGTCTGGTGATAATAACCCAACCAAAAGGCCAGAGGTTCGGTTGAAAATTAGCATGGCACAAATGGGAAAAAGGTATCCTGATTATATAAATAAAAAGAAGGGTTTGAAGGGAAAACTTAATCCTTTTTATGGTAAAAGGCATGGTGAGAGAACAAAATTCTTAATACGTGAAAATCATGCTGATTTTTCAGGTGAAAATCATCCAATGTGGGGGAAACATCTTTCGGCTAAGACAAGGAAAAAGATGAGTGTTGCTAAAATGGGTCAAAAACTTTCTGCTGAAACACTTCGCAAGATATTAATTGCTAATAACCGAAAGCCCAATAAATTCGAGCTTGCTGTTCAGCAGCATCTTGACCCTGAAGAATGGAAATATTGTGGTGATGGTTCTGTGGTCTTGAATGGTCGTTGCCCTGATTTCATAAATGTGAATGGTGCGAAACAAGTTATCCTTGCTAATGGGAATTATTGGCATACGATAGCAAAAGGCACAAAAACAAAGAAGCAAGCTGAGCAAATTGAGCGCAAGCCTTATAATGAGTTGGGTTATGATGTGCTTTTTATCTGGGAAGATGAATTCAAGAAGGAGGCAGTATTAGCATGAGAAGCAATCTCGCCATCGGAACGCCAAGGAAGGGCTTCGCATTCATGGCCATAGGTGTCATAGGCTTTGTGATATTGATAGTCTTCATGTTCGCCTCATTCTTTAGCGGTGGTGGCGCTCACACGGACACCCTTCTTGGCTGGGGCAATGTCCCATTCCTCTCAGGAATCGATGCCTTCATCACTGGCGTATACAACATCTTCATCTATATCAGCTTGTGGGTGTCCACATTAGTCCTCTTGATAGTGCTAATCATCGTGCAGGTCATGCTTGCATTCGCTTACTTTAAGCTCTTTTCGTTCCTCTGGCAGTTCAAGGGTGCGATTTCAAACATCATGACCGAGCTGCTTGAGCTGGATTGATAATTGTCTTTTTCATGTCTCTTTAAATAGTCTGTCAGGTAACACTGCTTTGAGGTCGGCTCATATAAAGCCAACTGGGGGTTGGGGCGGATAGCTTTTCTTGCCCATGCGTGAGAATGGGCGAGTGAAGTGAAGTCTGTTTCGTAAATCCTTCCACGAGGTTGGGCTTGCCAATGAGGAGTTACAGAAAGGTGTCACCTATGGGCATTAACGAGACCCTGCTTGAAGCAGGCCAAGGTCTTGGTGGCTTCCTTACTGCCATTCAGAACCCCGTTATTAACATCGTGCTGGCGCTGGGAATAATCGGCGGGATACTGGCAATATTCTACGGAATAGCCAGTGTCATCAAGAGGGCAGTGGGCGGAGCGGCTGGCGGGATTCGCCAGTAAGTGAGTCTAACTCACCCTCAAAGCTTGTTATCCGTGGCTGTCACGGGATGCAAGCCGCTTTTTCTTTTATTTTTCGTCAAGCTTAGCGATAAGCTTATATATGTTCTGTGCCAATAACGGGATATGGGGTGGACAGTTAAGTCTCTTGCTGCGGCGTTCTTCGCTGCCGTACTCTCGCTTCCTCAAGTTCTCGCCATTGAGGTCATCCAGAGGGACAAGCCTGCGGAGCAAAGCGCTGGCAATTTCGGCATCATCGAGAGTCTGATAGGCTTCGTGATGACCTATTGGATAGTCCTTATTGTCGCAGCCCTTGCCATAGTGGGGCTGATGCTCTTTCTCAAGTGGTGGAAGACTGTCAAGGAGCGGGATAATGTCTTCCTTCGTGACTATAACCGAACGACCCAGCTTTGCAAGATGCAGTCCAACCACAAGCGCATCAAGGAGCGCAGCATATGGGCTTTCGTGCTTGGCATTTCGATATTCGTGGCTGTCATGTTTTTTGTGATAGCCCTCGTGCTCAATGACACCTCGTCTTTCATGCTCGCAATCATAGTCTTCATAATCGGCCTGACCGCAAGCGCCTTGCTGAAGCTCACCAAGTTCTTCGCTTACCATGACATCGTGCAGGTGATAGGCCAGTTCGGGGCTAAGATAATAGGCTCTTATCTCGGCGAGTGCATCACATCCGATGGCTACAAGAACTTCCTGCTCTTCAATGGCAGGAAATACCTCTTCTGGAAGAACAGTTTCATAGTCAAGGTCAACATGAACGAGAACCTGCGCATAGAGACCAAGGATGCGAAAGGCGCAAAGGTCATCAAGCAGTATAACCTTCCCAAAGACCTGCTCATCGAAGGCGACAGTGTGGTTGCCATAAAAGGCGAAGGTCTCGACAAGGCTGGCTATTATTACTATCCCCTGATAGCAGATGAGAAGGGCAACATCATCAACATGGACTTGATAGCCTACACCCGCTCACGTGATGTGGCTCTGCTGGACACGCTATACCAGCAGACTGAGGACTTCGCAAACGTGCAGCGTCAGGCCGTGAACCTCAATCCTTATGTAAGGTTTAAATTGAAATCAGGAGGCGGTGAAATTGGCGGTTCAGAAACGGGGCAGTGATGTATGGAAGTTCATGGTTTCATCGAAGGGGTTGGCGAAGTGAGGGAATTAGAATGCTCGTCTTCGAGCTGAAGCTGATAGGCAGGACAACGGCAAAGGGGCTGGCACGGATGACCAGTGGATGCTCGGTGCGCATATCCGAATGGGACATGGCGAACATGATTCGCATATTGAAGACGCGCAACCAGAGCCTTTACACGCAGTTGAATGGGCTGTATGATAAGTCATCAGAAGCGGTGAGCAAGTAGGAAGGGATGTGGGAAAATGGCAAAACATGATAGCATCGCAATCGTCATCATGTTCAGCAAGAACCTTGATGCCTCAATCGCTGCGGCCATTGCAAGGGGCGAAATCAAGGGCAAGGCTGAGCTGATGGCGAACCTCGCCAAGGTCTTCAAGGGGCATCTGCACATGCTCGTTGACCCGTTGAAGCAGATTGACAAGGGTGTGAGTGTTAAGATAGTCATAACAGGGGATTGATGCCATGATAATGTCCAAAGTTGTGCTGGAAATCCGCTTCACGAGGCATGTCCCGAAGGCCGTGCTTGAACGTGCGGTCGAGCGGTTCGTTGCATCTGAGAAGCGCATCCTCAAGCCGCTTCGGAAACATGACCCAACCGCTTATGTGCGTGTCTGGTATGATGACATGGGCAAGCACCCTGATGTGAAAATCTCCGACATGCTGCCCAAGCCTAATAACCCGTTCAAGAGGATGTTCAAAAGAAAGAAGGCGATATGATATATGCCAGCGACATGCGAGGAATGTGGTGCAGAAAAGGGATATGATGATGTGGTGAACTTTACGTGCAATTTTGGCTACGAGCACACAATCTGCAAGGGGTGTTTGGCCGTAATCAAGCGTAAGGCGAACTGCAAGGTTGGAGAGGGTGATTGATATGATAGATGACCTGCTCAAAGCATGGCGGTTGGTTTATGCCACGTGGAAGGATAAGCAAATACGCACTGGGATGTATTATTATTTGGTTGGCTGCATCTTTGTCGTGGGTGGATTATATTTTTATCTCATGTGGGCTGGTTTTGTCGGTTTTGCAATCATCTTCAGTGCGCTTGTTGGGGTGCAGAAGGGCATCCCAATCACCATAGTGCAGGGTGCTGGCATCATAATCGTAATCCGTTACATGATTTTGGGTGGGGTTGATGCAATGGCCAAGCGCACGCCCGATGACATCACCCAGAAGCTTGCTATTCTTACTGATAAGGTTAATGCGTTGCATCGCCTCGCATTCGAGATTGAGGATGAGTCAGATGACAAGATTGCAGTTGAAGTTGTCAAAAAGAAAGGTAAGTGAGCCTATGAAGTCGGCAAGCCAGCTAATCAGCGAAATCAACAGCGTGTTCAATGCGCATTGCGAGAATGTGGCAGGCGAGCATCACAAGAACCGTGACGGCTGCTGGTCGATAGATTTTGACTGCTTCAATGGCACTGTGACCATCAGGCATGATGGCTATGTCCTTGGCTACCAGTCCGTCAGAGGCCGCAGCCTCGGTCAGGAGCTTAGCCGTTTTCTTGTCAAGATGAGGAAGCATGTTCAATATTATGGGAAGAGGGAAAAAGATGAGAAGTTTTGAGGAAGGGCTTGTCTGGGCATTCGAGCACTGGCCGACCCTGATGATTACGGCAGTGATTGTGGCTCTGGTCTCTGGGATGTTTTATGTCTCGATTTTCGGCTACCAGAATGTCGGTGTCTATGAAGGCCGCATAGTCAGGATTGAGCCTATGCAGATTGCTGTGCATGTCGTCAATAATGTGACGGTCGGCACGTTCAATGTCACGTGCGGCATGTGCCAAGCCCAGCCGGAGCGCCTGATGTGCAGGGTTGGTGAATGGGTTGAAATCGCCCATCTGAAGAACATGCTTGGCGAGGTCTGGTGCATGAATGCGTTGGTTGGTTGATATGCATGAAGAAGCAAAAGCAGCAGGACTGGGGCAATTATTTCGGGCAGGAGATAGGCAGGAATCCGAAAGGCTCAGGGGGCATGATAGTCACTGGCCTTGCGGGGGTGCTGAAATCATTCGTCTTTTTATGTGCAGTTTTGCCTAAATTCATAAGGAGGATAGCTATGGTAATAAGAAGTTTGCTTCGGCGGAAACCTCAGCAGGGGTTTGTCATGAATCCATACGGCCAGCCGATGCCTTATTCGCAGCAGCCAATGCCTCAGCAGCCTATGCCGCAGCAGCCGATGCAGCAGTTCGAGCCGCAGCCGATGCAGCCCGCCTCTGCCATGCAGAGGATACCTGTCGTGCCGCAGCATGTAGATGGTCAGGTTCAGCTTAATATGTTGAACGAAGTCTACGGGGCGATTTCATTCATCAGGCAGTCGTTGGTCGAGGCTCAGAGGACAATCGGCAACATCAATGCGGCCATAAATGACATCTACCAGAGGCTCAATGCCATAGAGGGCGTGCAGCCGATGCCAGTTTCAAGAAGGAAGTTCGCAAAGAACAAGTGACCTGAATATACGCTGCTCCACCTTAACCGCAGAGAACCAAGTGGAGTATCCAGAATGGGAGGAAATGTATGCTGGACTTTATTGAAGGGTGGAGATGCTTGGCACTTGCGATAGCCGATGCTCTGGGCTTTGACCATGCCGAAGACATGGGTGTCTGGTTCTTCGTGATAGCCGTCACGCTGGTGTTCTTTGTCCTGATTATATTGTATACAATAAGCGTATTTGACCCAAGCTTGAAATTTTGGTGATGAATTTGGAAGAACAAGCAAGATACCGTCTGATAGGCGGGAAGGTCTACAAGCTGGTTGGCACGTGCAATCCCAATGTTTGTGAAGCATGGTGCTGCAGATACATCGTGGCCAGAGTCCCCAAGAACAATCCCGATGATGCGGCATACTTCTCAGCCCACGGAATAGATGTGATGCCCGCAGGCAAGGAAATCGTGCTCAAGATTCCCAGTAAGTGCTTCCATCTCAGGTTTGACAATATGTGCGCCATCTATGGCGAGCGTTTCAGCGTGTGCAGGAAGTATGCACGGAAGAAACTCGATGTCTTCCAAAGCTCAAAATGTGGCTTGCAGTGGGTCGAGGTCTTTGGCCGTGAAGCCCAAGTTGCAATAAGCAGGAAGATTAAATCAGAATAGCAGGTGTTTATATGTCGGGATATGCAGAAAACAGATATGCTGAAATCATCGACAACGGTTCATGGCCGAGAGCCGGAAGCGTGCCCGTTCAGGGACAGGATACCCAGCAGCAGGCGTTATATGTGCAAGGCCGTGGATGAGATATGCACGGTCTATGTCCGAAGGACAGAAGTGGACTACAAAAGCTGCGAAATCTACCAAAGCGGCGAAGCGGGGTGGAGCGCACCCAATGCGGAATAAGAGGGGAAAATGGATGATAAGGAAATCCAGCCCATCAGGGAAGAAGAGCCGCCTTTGCTGTGCCTTGCAGCCGACCCGACACCCAAGGGTTACATCTGTGGCATCAGTGGCGAGGTCTGTGATAATGAGTTATGCGAATGGTGGAGCTGTCGCCGATGGCTGGACAAGTATCGGGTGCAGTAGCAGTTGTTAAATAAGCTGATGAGATGATTCAAGAATCAAGATTCGGAGGTGGATGAGTTGAATGCCAGTAAAGGTGGTCACGCATGAAGGTCTTACAGTATACGTTTTTTGTCTTGTTTGGGCAATAAGTGACTGAACTTTCAGACAATAAGCGACTGAACTTTTTGACCTTTTTTTCAAAATATAGGCATGATGCGAAAGCATCTTGTCGTTGAATCGCTATGCGTGAACTATAGAACCATGTGGTTCAGTTTAACACGCTCAGCATGTCCATAGCTTGGTGCATGCTGGAAGCTGAAGATGAGCCTGACACGGCATCCATAGCCAAGCTTGAGTATATCAAGGACAACACCCACGCCAAGCTGCTCATTCCACTTTCCACAGCCGAGCTTATAATCCTCACGAACATAGGCCAGCGCAATTTCAGCAAGACTGTCGAGTTCGTTGACAACAAGGGCAAGACCCACGAGATGCCCCTGCACCTCATCATCCATTACGCCAAGGAGTCATACTTCGAGCTTGCCCGTTACGTGGTCAAGGTGGCCAAGAAATACTCCCTTGACATACCCACCAAGGCAGGCATGTCAGGCTTCATCGACATACAGGACTTGGGCGATGTTCCCCCGCCTGCATGATGTCAAAATGGCAACCCTTTTAAAACACCCTTCCCTTTATTAATATAGTGTTGGGGTTCATCATGAAGCTGAAGCTGGTTGTGCTTGCCCTATCCATAGTCATGCTGCTGGCCTTGGGCAGCTCATATACCTCTGGTTATGACAAGGAAAAGGATGGGGTGCAGCTCACTTACGAGATTGAAGGCGTTGGCGATGCCCAATACACGCCCCAGTGCATCAGCCAGTGCATGCTTCCGTTGAAGGTGACATATGCCGAATCCCCGACCAATGTTGGCGATGTCCCAGATTCTTACATGCTGCTCGATGTGCTGAAGACCTATTTCACCAAGGATGCGAAGCTCGATGACATAAGCATCAGTTCAATCAAGCTCCTCAAGTGGAAGGAAGTCACTGATGCCCGAATTGACATGTCCCAGAAGGGTGAATGTGACCCCGCCTATATTGATTTTGGAAAGCTCATGACGGAGAAGCACTATGATATTGAATATGACGACACTGAGACGGGCGAGCATAAGATATGTGCCATTGACAATGTTGATGTCCTCAGCACCCGACTTGTCCCAGAGTGGGTCGAGGTCAATGACAAAACCCAAATCTACAAAGGCCAGACTTTCAACATCCTTGTCGAGGGCAAGCGGTCGGTGAGCCTTGGCTACAAGAGTTCTGACATTGTTCTTGAGATAGCTGGCATGAACACCACCGAATACGCATGGTGGGACTCGAATTGGCTTTATTATCAGCCCATCAACGTGAGCGCTGCGGCAACTTCCAAGAAGGATTATGCCGTGAATGTGCTGCTCAATTCAGCCAATGTGGGCACGAATTGGGCATGGGCAACCGACTGCAATGGCGTGCGTTTCGTTGATGCTGGTGACAATGAGCTTGACTATTACCGTGAGAACTGCTCTGCAAGCTCGGCTTCTTTCTGGGTCGAGGTCAAGGACAACATCACCTCAGCAGGCAATGAGATTCGCATGTTCTATGGCAATGCAGTCGCAGCAACCGCATCCAATGGCACTCGCACCTTCCTCGCCTTCGATGACTTTGAGGACAACAGCGTCTCCGATTGGACTGCTTCAGGCGGGACTGCCCTTGCAATCAATGACAGCAGTGGCGTTGCGGGCAGCTATTGCATGCAAATCACCCATTCAGGCTCATACCAAGGCGGCGGAATCAAGGATGTCAAGAACTTCGCAGCAGCAGGCGAGAATGATTCAGTCCAGATTCACTATCTTGCATATCCCGAAACCGCAGGCACGAAGGAGATGGGCTATTACATCGGCTCAAGCGAGGTCGCATATTCGGGTGCAGGGCTGTATATGGATAACGGCGGTGCAACTGGCTGGTGGACTGCCAATGGCAATCAGCTCACTTCCAGCCTGAGCGCAAAATGGTATGTCATCAGGGAACTCGTTAATTTCGCTGCCAAGACATTCACGGTCTACATAGACGGCGCTCTCGAAGTTTCCGATGAAGGTCTCCGTGACAGTGGAAGCATAACCAAGTTGAATCGTTTCAACAAGCTTGATGGCGAGAGCGGTGCAGTTTATTACCTCGACAATGAGTGGGTGAGCAAATACCAGTCCCAAGAGCCTGTATACACAATCGGCTCAGAGGTCACCCAAGGCGTTGTCGCAGGCACTATATCCATCAAGTCGCCCAAACCCCTTCCGTATGTCTACCATAATGGCACAATCTGGTTCAATGCCACGACTTCCAATGGCACAAGCTGGTGTTATGCCGAGCTTGATGCCTACAACTTCACCATGACCAACAGTAGCGGCAAATGGCACTACCTCAATGCGACCATCCGCTCAGGCAGTAGAGCCGTAAAATACTGGTGCAACATCTCCAATGTTGTGGTGACGGCTTCGAGGAACTTCACCCTGAACTACCCATACGCCCATCTCCAGTCCCCCAGCAACATCACATACTTTTCTAAAACCGTGTCCTTTAACATCAGCTACAGCAGCATTGTCTCAACCGTGAGCGTGGAACTCTCTGGCCATAATTTCAGTTTGGTGAACAGCACTGGCAAGTGGTGGTATAGGAATGCAAGCATGTCCAATGGCAATCACACGGCGGTTTTTTGGGCTAATGATGCTCAGGGCAATGTGAATAAGACATCCGTATTTTTCACGGTGAACGCTTTCCCAGATGTCCATTGGTGGAATTCGGATTGGCCTTATGACCAGCAAATCATCGTTTCCGCTTCCAAGACCACCAAGCGTGGCTATGTGATGAATGTGCTTCTGAACCCGTCAAACGTGGGCGGCAACTGGAACTGGTCACGTGATTGCAATGGCGTGCGCTTCATTGATGTGAACAACAGCCAGCTCAACTACTACCGTGAGAACTGCTCGGCCAGCTATGCCTCTTTCTGGGTCAAGGTGAATGAGAACATCACCACATCTGGGAGCTTCATTCGCATGTTCTATGGGAATGCTGCAGCAGCAACGGCATCCAATGGCACGAACACCTTCCTCGCTTTTGATGACTTTGAGGATGGTGATGTGTCTGATTGGTCGGTGAACTCAGGCACAGCCCTTGCAGCCAATGCAAGCAACGGTGTATCAGGTGACTATTGCATGCAAATCGTTCTTTCCAGCTCGTATGGCGGCGGTGGATACAAGGATGTCAATAACTTTGTCGCAGCAGGTGAGAACAACACCGTTCAGATTCATTTTTTAGCCTTTGCTCACACGGCGGGCAGCAGAGAAATGGGTTATTATGTGGGTTCGAGCGAAGTCGCATACAGTGGCGCAGAGCTATATATGGATGATGGCGGCTTAACTGGCTGGTGGGGTGGTGGCAGTCAGCTCACAGATAGCCTGAGCAAGAAATGGTATATAATCAAAGAACTCGTGAACTTCACGAGCAAGAAATATACTGTTTACATAGATGGTGTCCTTGAATTGAATGATGCAAATCTTCGTGATGGCGGAAGCATAACCAAGTTTAACCGCCTCGCCAAGTTCGATGGCACGAATGGCGCAGTCTATTATATAGATAACATGTGGGTCAGTAAATACCAGCCGCAAGAGCCTGCATGTGTGATGGGTGGCGAGTCTTCAGTCAGCAGCATTGTGGTTCAGTCTCCCTTGGCTTCCCCATATGCCTATCATAATAGTTCAGTTTGGTTCAATGCAACCGCATCCGAGGCCGCAAGCTGGTGCTTCGTTGAACTCGATTCTCACAATTTCACCCTGACCAACGTGGCTGGTAACTGGAATTATTTCAATGCGACCATGCGCTCAGGCGGCAAGTCCGCAAAATTCTGGTGCAACATTTCTGGTATTGTGGTGTCCAGTTTAATGAACTTCACCCTGAACTACCCATATGCCCATCTCCAGTCCCCCAGCAACACGACTTACCATGCCGCCACGCTCGATTTCAACATCACTTATAGCAGCCCTGTCGCCAATGTCGCAGTCGAGTTGAGAGGTCATAATTTCACCTTGGTGAACAGCACTGGCAAGTGGTGGTTCAGGAATTCGAGCATGAGCGAAGGGAATTTCAATGCGGTCTTCTGGGCGAATGGCACGATGGGCAATGCCAACAAGACGGTCATATATTTCAGCATAAGCTTCCCTCCGAAAATCGTTGTCATCAGTCCCCTGAATAACACTTCCAACCTCTCTTCGGCCTTCAAAATCAACTGCACGGATGCCAAGGATTCCTCGCTCACTGCCAAGGTGTATGTGAACTTCACGCATCTCTTCAGGAGCGGTTTCTTGTGGATTCGCACTGAGCCGCCTTCATATGGCGCTTATTATGCGACAACTAAGAACCTGACGAACTGGACATTTAATTTAGTGGGTGAACAGACAGGAGAATTTCATCTCGTATTGATGCCATATGCCAACCAAATAAATAACCATACCATGATAGTGGTCATTCGTGGCCAGACCAACCAAAAGTATGTCGTGTCCCTTGATAATGGCTCTACATGGAGTGGTTATAGGATTCTCCCTAATTCAGGCACTCCAAATACGACCTATGGCCTGCCAAGCGTTGCAATGATGAACAACAGCCAAGGCGTTATGATGAACTGGATACCCACCAACGAAGGCGGCGGCATAGAAGTCACCAACATAACATTCAATGGCACAGACCTCACCAAGACCCATTGGTTTACGTTCAATTCCCCAAGGAGGGTTGCTGGAACGCCTACTTTCGGTGCAGGGTTCATTGAGCGTATCAATGACACTTGGGCGCTTATGATGTTTCAGGAAGTCATGGTCAGTGGCTCGAAGATACATCTCATGTCGAGGCTCTTCAATATGAAGACAGGCTCTCTCGGTAATCTATATAACATATCAACTGTCGAGGCCGAATCGCCGTTTAGGGATTATTCTGTGGGAAGGGTTCATGTCATGGGGGATAATGGCGCTGTTTACCTGTTCTCCCATTCACAATGCTCTGGGTGCGGCTATGGCGAAACGCAATGGCGTGTCATGCGCCACATCACGAATGCCAGTTCCAATTACCAGTCATGGAGCAGGGATGTGGCTATCAATGGAGACCCCGATATGTATCTCGATTACATGGGCAGGTTCGATGTTGATGAGAATGGGAACTTCTATTTCATCATAGGCAACGTCACATCAGATTTGGGTTGGGAAAAAGAAGAACTCTGGCTGATGACCAGCTCGGACAAGGGCAGAAGCTTCCAAAAGCAGAATGTCATTCGCAGGAGCGGCTCTTACCCATCCTTTGCGATGGGCGGCGAGGCAGACCAGTATTTCTTCAACCTAACTTTCGGCAAAGGCTGGAGTCTGCAGAACACGAGCATCATAACTGGCAACACCGTTGTATCCTTGACACCCAATACCCAGCTTGAGCTGGATAAATGGTATAAATGGTATGCGGTCTGCACCGACAGCCAAGGCAACAGCGTGAGTAGCGGCAATTACACATTCTACTACGGCACGCCGCCTGTCACCCTTTCAATCGGCAACGTCTCAGTCCCATCGCCCATTGACCCTCTTGAGAACTCCACAGTCCACGTCAGCGCATTCGTGAACGTGACAGGCGGCACTTTCGATGCTGGAAACTGCACTCTTTATAACCCGAATGGCTCAATTAAGAATTGGGAACTCGCCCTTGAAACCGCTATCAATGCCAGCTTCACGGAGCTGAACTGCACGTTCAGCATGTGGTATTTCAACGTGAATGGCACATACAACGTGACCGTGAGGGCGAACAACACCAATGGGGATGCCGTCATGTCAAGCGCAACCTTCGCCTATAACCAGCTTTCAGCTTTCGTGCTCAATTCTACCTCTCTCGCTTTCGGGAGCGTTCCAGTCAGCCAGTCTTCAGTCGCCGTTTTCAACATGACCAGCACGGGGAATGTCCCGTTAAATCTCCAGATAAACGGCTCTGACGTGTCTGGCATATCGTATGGCGGCATAATCGGCGTGTCGAATATGACCGTTGACGATGACAGTAACATGACTGATGGCACAGTTTTGACATATGTTTTCCAGAGCTTCACCAGCCTGCCAGTGCTCGGCGGCAAGTCCGGCTGGGTTGGGATAACCATTCCAATGGCCACGAAGCAGGACTCATATTCGGGAAAAATCACTCTGCGTGACAATCCTTGAAAAATGGGAGGGTTTAAATGAAGTATACGAACATGTGGGCTGGCTCTGCGGCAATAGCCTCGGCCTTGCTCATGGTGTTTGCGATTACGGCGATTGCAGGAGATGAGTCATTCCTTGATGTGACACTTGATGTGCAGAATTCGATACCGACCATCACGTCAATGGTCATAACCTCGGCAACGTATGACCCAGTCGAGGATGATAACTCGACTGTCACCGTCAACATAAACGTGACCGACCAGAACGGTGTCAGCAATCTCGACAATGGTAAAGTCTACATCTATGTCGATGATGCTGCGACATTCGTAGCCCCAGTCAATGCATACACGAGGAAATGCGTTCCAACGCACAACTGGACTTCGACCAAGAGGCAATACCGATGCCAGACTGACTTGAGGTTCTTCGATGCGGCAGGCACGTATTCCACTAACATAACCGCAGGGGACACCCAATACACTGTCTGGAACAACACTGGCACGAATGCGCCAACCTTCACATACACGACCTTGCTGGCCTTCAACATAAGCAGCCAGACGGTCGGTTTCAACACCCCAGCAGTTGGTGTCGTCAACTACCCATCGGTTAACAACCCGACAGTCCTCCAGAACACTGGCAATGCTGACCTGTATCTCAATGTCACTGGCGCAAACCTTGTCGGCGCATCGCACACCTTCAACATCGGCAACTTCAGCGTCTCGCTTGATTCCACACCGACTGCGGAGCAGGTCTTGAGCACCGCATCACAGCAGATAAATGTCACAGGCACACGTGCGCAGATGCTCAGGGGAGCTGCCAGTCTTGAAGACCTTTACTGGTTCGTGGATGTGCCAGTTGGGACAGCCATGGATAGCTACACTTCAAGTGCTTGGCTGCTCAAGGTCTATGAACAGTAAGTAAGTTCATATAACCTTGCATCCAATAATCAAGGTGGTGCATGTGAAACAAGCGCTGGCATTCGCTGCAATAGCGATGCTGCTGCTCTTCATGGGAAGGGCATCGGCTTGGGGTGTTGCTTACGAGAAGAACCATCTGGTGCTGCAAAGGGGCGAAAGCTGGCAGTTCTACACCAGCCTGCAGAATGCTGCTGGCAACACAAGCTACGAAATCGCTGTCACGCTCAAGGATGAGGCTGGCATAGCGTCTCTGGCTCAGTCAACATACAGCCTGCCTGCTGGGACTGCCCGCCTGCCTGTCTATGTGCTGCTGCGCATACCCAGTGACAAGGCTGCAGGCGAGTATGTGGTTGACCTCACATATGCGGCAAAACCCCCAGCCGGAACAGGCCAGATAGGGCTTGGACAGGAGAAGGGTGTTCGCATATTTGTGACAGTCCCAGAGGCAGTCCAGCCGCCTTCACAGCCCCAGCCAAGCTCGAATGGAGGCTCAACCCACAGGGCTGCCATACCCAATGCTACGGTCAACCAGACCGTCATCAGCTATCCTGCAGCGCAGCCCCCAGCAAATCAGCCTGCCGCATCCGAGCAGCCAGTCGAGCCGCAGGCTGTAGTCGCGCAGCCGCCCGTGGAACAAGACTTGGTGGGCAGCTTTGCCACAACGCCCGTGCGGTTGCCCTTTGAGCTGTTCGTTGCGGTTGTCGTGGTGCTGCTGGTGGCTTATATGCTCCTTCCACCGAAGCAAGTGGTGAACTATGGATACATGCCCGCATCGTAAGTCGTGGATGGCACTTGCCCTCGTTTTATCAGCCGTTTCTTTCGCCATCCCAGCCTATGCCGCCAGCCAGCAGAACATGAGTGCCACTCTCATCGTAGGCGTAATCCCGCCTGTCGTTCCAACTGGCCTTTCTTCGACTCTGGCTGCAAGCGGCCAAGGTCTCGCTGGCTTCCTCACTTATGTCGAGAATCCCCTTGTCACGTTCCTGCTGCTCATAGGCATATGCGTCTTCTGCCTTGGCACGCTCTATGTAATCGTGGATGTGCTTGGCAAAGCCTTCAGCTCAAGCCCGATGTTCCCGCGTGAAGGCAGTCGCAAGAAATCCCCCTACCGCCGAGAGCCAGTCTTCCGCAGGGATGATGACCAAGCCAAGTAACTTTGGTTACTGCGGTCATGGGTGGGGTGTGTAACCTGAGTTAGTATGGTCATGTGTAGGTCGAGTAACTTGGGTTAGTGAGCTGCTTTTCCCCATTAGCTTATTAGCTGATTAGCTCATTCAACAAGCCACACCTTTATAAATCATATCGCCAACATATTTCACATGCTCAGAGCCAATGACTACCGAAGGAAGAGGCGTTCCCTCTATAAAAGGCTCAAGGCAGGGATGCTCACGGAAGAAGATTACCTCATCAGGCTCAAGGTCTTAAATAAGGAATATGCAGATGTCCTTGAGGAGCAAAGGCTTGGGGGCTGAATCATGCTCAAGCAAATGAAGCTGAATGGCAATTCCAGAATCGTCATCCTGCATAAGTGGAGATGCGTCAAATGCGGTCATGGTGTCATAGCAGAGCACAAGCCTGATGTCCCATGCATGGATTGCAATGGCACTGAATGGGCGAAACACACTGCAAGTGTCATCGAGGCATGTGGCAAAATTCAGGAAGAAGGGTGAAATTGGATGCCAAAAGTGTGCAGCGAGTGCGGAAGTGATGAGAATCATTGCGTTGAATGTGGAAAGGTGCTCAAAAAAGGCACATTGTTTTATTGCTTCAATGATGAGCATTTCTGCTCTGATGATTGCTGGAAAAATCATGAAAGCATGGACTTGCTTGATGCTGAATGGGTGGATGAGGAAGGAGGGAAAAAATGCGCTATATAATCGAGACTCAGGATGAGCAGGGGATAATCGGCATGCAGATTTCCAAGTGGGAGAAGGACAAGAAGGTCGTGGTAATCGAGAAGGCCGACCCTGTGGTGGAAATCAAGGACAAGCTTGAGAAGGTCGCCCGTGCGCTTGAGACGCTGAGGAAGGCTGGCTGGAACAAGGAAGTCATGGAAATCTACATCAGCAAGAAGACCTGCCTCGGTCTTGCGACTGTTAGGAGCATCATGAGTTCGCAACAGGAGTTCTTCCGTCAGATAGGTGTGAAGGTGTGAAACATGGCAAAATTGATAACTGAGATAGCTGTCTGCAGGAATTGTAGGAGTTGGCTGGAAATAAAGGATTTTGTCAGTTTCAAGAAGAGATATGCCAAGGATGAATTGGGTGTCGTGTGGCTCGACAACAATATGAGATGCTGCAAAAAACCCGATTGGCGCTGGGAGACAAAGCCTGACCCTGTATTGAAGAAAAGGCTGAAGCTTCCGCCGATGCGGGAATTGCGCAAGAAGGGTTGATGGTATGGGAGTATATGACACGTTCAAAGATGGGAAGTATGAGGTGCAGCTAAAGACTTTCGAGTGCAGCCTTTCGACCTATGAGAAGGGGGACAAGCTGCCCATGAAGAGGTTCGGCTACCCGAAGGATGGCTTGTTCTTCTGCTGCTGCAACCCAAATGAAGGGGTTGTCATCGTTAAAGACAGTGTTTTCATCGGCATCATGAAGGTGCGTGATTTCATGTCATCGAAAGGCAACCGCATGGCGTTGTTCGAGCACTACCCGTTCAGGGTATGGGATTGCTGGGGTCGGGAATATGACAGGGAGAAAATGTGCGTGAAGCGTGAAACCATGAAGAATATGTCAGGGAGATGTTTGTTTTGGGTGGATGGGTGGTGTAACAGCGATTATGCCAATGGCATGAAATGTAATGCCAAGGACTGCAAGAATGTTCCAAAGCGTTGTCCGTATCCATGCAGGGTAAAGAAGGAAGTGAAATCATGACCAGAGTCAGAAGCCTGAAGCAGTTGAAGCAGAAATCCTTCAAATCACTCGATGAGCTATACATCGATTTCGATGAGGTCGAGAAGCAGCAGTCTGCCGTTATTGCTGCCATCAAACATGTGAAGAAGCGTAATGCATACGTTCTGTTGATGCTGCTCAGCAACAATGGAAAGAATGCCGTGGCTGGAGCTGAAACCATTGCAAACAGCTTGGACAAGCTGCTTGCTGGGTTGCGTGGCCGAGAGAATGCAAAAGACACGGCAATCCGCAGATTGCCTGTCCAGAATCGAAGATGAAGCCGAACCAGAAGCTGGAAGTGGTGAAATCATGAATGTGTCTATGTCTAAATGCCCAGAATGCGAGAGGATGCGGGCAGTGATGGAGATTTCGCAGCAAATCGGGAACTTCATGGACTGGGGGCTGCAGCATGGCCATATCAGAATCAAGAAGAGCATGACAATCGAGAGAATCTTGGCAAAATACTTTGATGTTGATTTGGAGAAGGTGGAAGCCGAGAAGCAGCAGATTCTTGCTGAACTCAGGAAGGCGCAGGGTGAGGAGCAGGTGAAACCATGAAATGCGAAGGCAAGCTTGCCGACTGCAAAGATGCTGATAACCATTGCTATCTCGGTGATGGCATATTCACGTGCTGTTATTATGACTCAACATGGGGAGTCTGTGAACTCAAGGAGAGGTCGAGATGAGGCTGAAAGTCTGGAAGCACGAACTTGTTGAACTGTTGGAACAGATGTGTAAGAATGGCATGACTCATATTGTGGTCGAGCTTGATGTCGGGAGCAATGTGGCTTATCTGAGGGATGAGGAGCGTTTGAAATGACTGAACTCTATAAGAAGAAGATAAGCGAACTCATAGATGCTGGATGTGATTGTTATTGGTGCTGCGAGTTAGGCTCAGAAATATCCAAATCAGAGAAGTTGTGCGGCAGAAGCATTGATGAAGAAAGGCTCAGGCAATGGGCAATCGCCTGCGTGAAGCAAATTCACAAGGAAGTGGTTGAGCCGCCAGAAATAACTGGCTGTATCGGGGATGAGAGGTTGTGTGCTATCCATGATTTCCTTATTGATAAATTCGAGCTGACCGAGAAAATGTGTTATCCTGCAAAACAGAAGCGTTTCAGAAAGTTGAGGAAATGAAACCATGACTGAATGCCCGATGTGCCATCATGTGTGGGACAAAAAAGCCGAAAGCTATGCCAAACTGAAACGGGAGATAATCGAAGAATTGATAATCTTCTTGAAGAAGGAGATGAAGGCATGACCCCCTCAACCCCCAGCCTGAAGGAACGGATTGAGAATGCATTTAGCCTGTTAGAATGTGATTGCGAATCAGATTCAGAGGGCGACCACATGTGTCCAAACTGTTGGATGAAAAGGAGAGTCTTCTTCGCCATCGAAGACTTGGCGGGGGAAGCAAACGAATATGAAATGACAAGGGTATTGGCAAAGGAATATCCGGAGCTTGCGGATAATGGTTTTTGGATACTTGGGATAAGCCATGCGTGCGAGATGTTTCTCCGCCTTCTCGTTGGAAAGGCTGGCGACAAACCTTGCAATCAACCCATGAAAAGCGTTGGAGATATAGGGGCTTCAACTTGCAAGGGTCGTAACCCCAAATCCGAAGGTGATGAATTAATAAT